>Ga0070737_10002749_pt1 | contig 20266 bp, 25 predicted proteins | sample Coa_R1_10_FD_66438 | JGI IMG/M metagenome (GOLD analysis project Ga0070737, IMG submission 66438) | Surface soil microbial communities from Centralia Pennsylvania, which are recovering from an underground coalmine fire - Coalmine... | ecosystem: Environmental > Terrestrial > Soil > Unclassified...
ACAATGCTCGCAAACATCAAGACCATTAAGGCGAATATGAACTGATAACTTCTTTCCATCAGTATAGTTTCATTTTAACGATGTTTTTTCTCAAATCTCCATTATCTTCAATTATTGAAACTGCTCTTTCTTTTTCAATGGCAATCACGCATGCTGCGATGCTGCTATGCAAAGATCCTAAACAGAGCTTAAATCTCGCAGCTTCTGGCATGAATTTTATATTTTTAAATTCCAGAATGATCTCATCTCCTTTTTCTACCAATTTTACGGAGTCGCTCAATTCGCATAATTCACATATGATATAATTCAAACTTTCCTCTAGGCTGGCCTCTCTAGAAATTTCCTCTGACTGAGTAATTTCGGAGGCCGGAGGTAATATCATGATTGCAGGTGTATCACCTAGCCTTGTGAGTATTGACTTAGGTGCATTATAATATGATTCAATGCTAGGAGTATGAGGGTTAGTATAGATAGGTATGTACGCTACAACATTTTTATCTTTTGTGGGGACATAAACTGCGCTATTCTTGATATCGAAGTGTTCCAGTATGGCCTCAATATTTAACATTGAGCTGTGAAGCATGCTCTTGAGAGTTCTTTGGGTTATAGAAGAATCAGGAATTAGGCTTAGAGCTATTCCTATGATCATGATGGCTAGGCCTGTCGAAATAAGCGGTGCACTGTAAGTTATAAAGTAATTGAAAATTGCGAATAATGCACCGAATACTGAAAATGATAAGCCCAATATGGAGTTTATACTGCGCATGCGCTAAATATTAGCGAGTCTGAAGTAATAATATTTTCTCATCAGCGCTAGTATAGCAAAGCACATTATCCATATGGTCAGTGCTGTAGCTATAGGTTCTAGCCTTATGCCCCATACTGTGAAATTGAAAATATATCCTATTAGCGGTGCAATGGCGAGGCTTAAACTCACGGAAAGCGCGAATCTCTCTATGCTTCCCATATCTTCCTTCTTTGGGAAAAGAGCCTCTATGAGAGTGTAGCCTGGGAGGTAGAGCAGGAAAAGCCCTGAGAAAAAATATCTTATTAGTATTACAGGAAAGGTCTGAGGCAATAGGTATATCGATGCCAATGTCATGAAATCTGCTAAAACAACTAGTAAAAACCATTGCGAATATGAGGATAGGAGATATTGCATAAAAGAATTTGGAATTTTTGGATTCTGAATGTATATCTTCTCTTCGTCCACTAGCCTGCTCAGAACTCTCAGGACTTTGTACTTAGGTATAGAAAATGCCCTAGAAGTTTCTTCTACGAGATCAACAAGCGTGGCTACCTTACTTGAAGCTTTCAGGATATAGTTTTCTATTTCCTTTTCAGACACTCTTACTAGCTGTTACGTTAAGCCAGATATACGTCGAGATGCCTTTATAATAGAATGAGTTGCTCGATGCTGAGAAGGCCCAGAGTTCGAAGACGAGCCTCAAATTCGTTCCTTCATATGGTATTGAAAGCACAATCTTTTTGGTTGCGTTCTGGTTGTTCATGATTATGAAGTAATAAGTAGCTAGCACGCTAGCATTTAGTGGGCTCGATGTGCTAAGCGTTGTTTGGTTGTTTACCAACTTTACCATAACTTCATAGAACATCGTATGTCCTTCATGGTTGCCAACAAATAAATAAAGCGTGAAGTTCTCTCCTACAGATACTTCGTGGGGGTAGCCTGTTAGCTTCATGTCAGGGCCTAGTATGGCGAGCTCAGAAAAGGGCTCGGAAAAGCTTGGATTGACGAACTGAAATATGAGCGCCAAGGCTATTAACGCTATTATTGCTAGCGTTGCTAAAGTGATCTTCTCTTCTATCATTTCTTAACAACCTTCCACTTCGAATGGATCTTTAACCATATGTAGAGCGTTATCCTTGGCATGTAGATGTAGACTAATATTCCCGCTATTACTAAGGAAACCATTTCTAGCGAAAAATCTAGTATTCTATTATTGGTAGTAGCAATTCCTTGTGCTTCAACATTTGCAACATTGCTCATTACCTCATTCAATATCTTTGTAGCATTATCGATGAGCTCGTTGTAAAGCGTGCTATTTCTTTGCTTATATTGCTGAGCTTCTTCATAGATAGCTAAGGATTGGTTCAATTTGTAGTAAAGCTCCGTTATATTTCCTCCATTGAGCTCTGCATTGTATAGCGCTGTATAAGCTTTTTCGAATTGATCTAAAAAGTTATCGTTTTGAGCATTTAATATTTTAATATTTATACTTAATATAATGAATAATAAAAATATTGATAACAATATAAATTTTCTTTTCAATTTAAATTCCTCTATACAAGTGTTATTTTGTAAGCGCTAGACCTAGCCAAAATTGGTAATTCGAGTCGTGATACCAATCTCTGAGCTTTCCAAGTATCATCGCTACGCTTCCTGTCATTGCATTCTCTGCTATTTTCCTACCCTTTTCTGTCATGCGGCTTCTGAAGTTAGCTATTTTACTTATTATATTTTTAAATGTATTTATGATCTCAAAATTGAAAATCTTTTTAATTTTACTTAGTTTCAAACATGATAACACAAAAGCTTTATCAAATTTATCTAATCTATTCCACAACTTTTTACGAATCAAATTTTTATAAGTTGAATATATATCGAGGTACGTGAGCATGATCCTTTTATATTATTCGGCTGGAGGATATAAAACTAACTATATTTAAAGATAGTGGCCTTTAGCTTCATTTATTGAGCACTGGCCAGCTTCATCTAAAGCTAATCCTTTACTATTTATTCCCAGTGCTCATTTCAAAATATAAAACTTTTTTCATAGTTCAATGATTCATTCATGCTCATATGGTCTCTTGAGATCCAATGTAACAATTTTTTAAGGAAAATCAGGCCAAACTCCTTAGGCTCGCTCGCTAGTTTTTCAAAAATTTAAATAATCAAATAGAAGATAATTCATTGCAATGCTTATTGAAAGACAAACAAATGGTTCAAGATACAATAACTTTTGGATGGAAAGGATTTAGAGCACAGTTACAGATTTCGCGAGATTTCTTGGCTTATCTGGATCTAATCCTTTGTTTACTGCTGTATAATATGCCAATAATTGAAGAGGCATGATGTAAAGTATAGGCGTTATGATGGGCAGCATTCTTGGCATAGCAATGTAGTGATCGCTTAGCTGCATTAGCTCGCTATCTCCTTCCTCGCCCAGTGTAATTATCGTAGCTTTTCTCGCCTTCATTTCCATTATATTGCCTATCAAAAGTTTTCGCGTTTCATCATTTGGCGCGATGAAAATCACTGGGACTCCTTCTTCTATCAAGCTTATTGGCCCGTGCTTTGATTCGCCAGCAGGATATGCTGTACTCGGTATGTATGCTATTTCCAATAGCTTCAGCCTTCCTTCTAGCGCCGTAGCATAGTTCATTCCTCTTGCAAGGAAGAATACATGATTTTTATTCATTATCAACTTCGATACCTCAAGCATTTCTTTCTGTTTGGATATCAAGATTTGCTCAGCCAAGCTTGGCAGCTCATTTATCGTTTCCTTTATGTCATCCATTTCGCTCTGCGATATCTTACCTCTTTTTTTAGCTAGGCTTATAGAAAGTAAGAGATGTATTATGAGCTGCGAAGTATATGTTTTCGTTGCAGCTACGCCTATCTCAGGGCCGGATTGCTGATGCACATACGCTCTTACCATCCTCGTTAGGGTGGATCCTATTACATTACATATTCCCAGCACTGTACATGCCTTTTTCCTAGCGAAATCAGCTGCATTTATGACATCATATGTTTCTCCTGATTGGGAAACGAACAAAATTGTTGTATTGACATCTATGGCATTGCCATATTGCTCAATGAATTCTGAAGCAATTACAGGTATCGTTGCTAGATTTGCAAGCCTTGAATAGAGATATGAAGCTGCTACGCATGAGTGGTAAGATGTCCCAGCGGCAACTAAAAAGTTCTTGGAAGATTTTTCCATGAATTCTGCGAGCAAATCTACGTATTGTTTCTGTGCACCTAAAGAGAGCCTCATAGTATATGGCTGCTCCATGATTTCCTTGAGCATGAAGTGCTCATATCCCTCCTTGCTTGCTTGTTGCAGATCCCAGTCAATCGTTATTGTTTTCCTCTTGACTGGCGTAGCATCTTCGATCCTGTATATCTCATAAGAGCTAGAACTCAAAAAAGCGATATCTCCATCTTCAAGAGGTATGCTCGTCTTCGTCTTATCTAGGAAAGCAATAGCATCGGAAGCTGCGAAGTTAAAACCATTACCTATGCCCAATAAGAGCGGTGAACCTTTCCTCGCTACAACGATCATATCCTTGGCATATCTTGAAAGTATTGCTATTGCAAATGTTCCCTGAAGCCTCCTGAGCGCTTGGAAGCATGCTTCCCTGAAATTGTTCGTCCTTTTATAATATTCCTCTATGAGATGAGGAATTACTTCAGTATCTGTTCGAGAAATGAATACATGCCTTAGATTCTCGAGCTCTTGTTTGAGCTCCAAAAAATTCTCTATAATGCCATTGTGCACAACTGCTATTTCTCCCTTGCAATCAGTATGCGGATGTGCATTTACCTTACTAGGTGCTCCATGTGTAGCCCATCTAGTATGTGCGATCCCTATGCTTCCTGGCAAATCATCGAGATTTAGTGCTTGATGTATTTCATCTATCTTGCCCTTATCCTTCTTAATATAGAGCTTTCCGCCATGAAGCGTTGCGATGCCTGCGCTGTCGTAGCCACCGTATTCGAGGCGCTTAAGTCCAGCATGTAATAAAGGAGCAACGTTATCAGCCTGAAATACAGCTGCGCATATTCTGCACATGAGAGAGAAAAATAGTTTATAAAATTATAAACTTATGCAGGGGGTGGGATTTGAACCCACGAAGGCCTAAGCCACGGGGTGTCTTATGCATAGCATCCTAAGCCCCGCCCCTTTGACCAGGCTAGGGAACCCCTGCCCAATAAATATGGCAATTAGAAAACTTTTAAACTTTCAGTATATTTCCTCTTGGAGCTTCTTTCCTAGATAGGAATATACCGCGAGCTTAAGCGTTTTATATGAGAGCAAAGCACACTTTATCCTTGTAGGCCCCAAATTGGGATTTCCAAGCTCCCGCAACAATTCCTCCTTCGTCATGTTCTTTATTTCCTCGATTGTCTTACCTTTAACGAGCTCGCTAAGTATTGAAGCTGAAGCTTGGCTAAGTGCACATCCGTGGCCATCGAATTTAATATCGATGACCCTTTTGTTATCATCAAGTTTCAGTGCATACTCTACTTCATCGCCACATAAAGGATTGGAATCGAAGGCATATGCATCTGGATCCTTCATCTTGCCTTTGTTCCTAGGATATCTCCAATGATCGAGGATGAGCTCGTAGTAATATTCGTTCATGTCATTAAAAAGGAAGAACTTGAATATATCTATAACTCAATGTAAACTTCTCCTTCAACGATCTTCACGCTATATGTTCTCAGCGGTTTTTCTGCAGGTGGATTAACTACTTTTCCTGTCCTTATATCAAACTGTGATAAGTGTAGAGGGCATATTACCCTATCCTCAAGCAAAAAGCCATTTGCTAAATCATATTCTTCATGTGTGCAAATACCATCCAGAACAAAGACTTCATTCCCTTTCCTTATCGCTATTAAATGCTTTCCTTGCAAATCGAAGCCTTTAATTTCTTCATCCTTTAGATCGCTGAGCTTGCAAAGTCTTAGCTGCATTACTTCCTATATTTATAATGCGTTTCGAAGAGCTTCTCAGGTGAAACAGTCTTTACTTCTTTAAGCTCCTCAGTAATGATGAACTTCTCCTTTATACTCCTTTTCTTGTTTTCGAGTTTGTTCTCTATGAGATTGGCTATCTCTTCTTTTATGAGCTCAGCAGGGATTTGATCTATGAGCGGTTGGAAGAAAGCTATCGTAAGGAATTTTTTGGCTTCATCTTCGCTAAGACCTCGGCTCATGAGATAAAATATCTGCTCTTCATCCACTTGCGCTACAGATGCGCTGTGCGTAGCTCTAACTTCATTGTTCTTTATCTCCAATCCTGGTATCGAATCTGCTCTCGCTCCTCTGTTGAGTATCATCGCATGCTCAGCTAGATAGGCATCTGCATTCTTAGCATTCTCTTCGATGATTATGAGGCCTTTGAATAATGCTCTAGATTCATCTTTAAGCACACCTTTTGTCATAGATACACCTTTTGTGAAAGGTGCATTGTGAGATAGGTATGTCGTGAGATCGAATACCTGTTGAGCATCGCCAACGACGATTTCGTTCATGTTGGATATCACTCCTTGCTCATTCATCGCATTATCAGTTTTAGCCCTAGTTGTAAGCGTTCCAAAGTTCAATATAACCCATGTTATCCTTGCATCTTTATTGCATGCTGCTCTTCTATTCACGAAATAGTTAGTTTGTTTGTTGAAATCGTTTATAAGTATATATTCAACCTCAGCTGCTTCTCCCAAGTTAAGATTGAGATTAAGGCTGTAAAGCGATTGTTTCAAATCTTCCTTTAAGGAATAGTTCTCTTCAAGTATCGTTATTCTGCTATCCGCTCCAACATTTATGAAGTTCTTTATTGCCTTAATCCTTCCTTCCTCACTCTGGAAATTTATTATTCTTAGCGGGAGCTTTAGGATGAGTCCGCTTGGGACGCTTATATAAAAGCCTGAGCTGAAGAATGCATCATTGAATGCCTGAAATTTATCTTCTTCAGGTTTTAGACTCTTAAGACTCAAAAGCTTCTTAGCGTTATCTTCATCATTGAGCAAATCTCTTATGCTATGTATCTCAAGTCCCTTCTCCTTCAATGGCTGGGGTATATTTATCTTGTATACTTCTCCATCCTTTAATGAAATGAAGGGCAATGAGGATATTTGATCCAAGAGTGCATCGATTTCTTCGCTTTTATTAAGCTCTGTCTTAAGCTCAAATCTTGCTTGTTCTAGATTAACTTTAGTAATATCATGGTGCTTTACATAAAGAGGAGAAATCTCTATAGGTAGTTTGTTGTATATCTCCCATGCTCTATAGCGCTCTTCTCTTAGCCATGATGGCTCGCTAGTATAGTAGCTTATCTCCTTTAGGATATTAGAATCGAAATTTAGGCTCATAAAAAATCTAGCCTACTGCTCCTGTCATCTCAAGTCTTAGAAGTCTGTTCATCTCAACAGCATATTCCATTGGCAATTCCTTTATGAAGGGTTCGAAGAATCCGAGTACGATCATGTTCAATGCTTCAGTCTCTGAGATACCTCTAGACATGAGATAGAAAAGCTGGTCATCGCTTATTTTTCCAACTGTAGCTTCATGGGTAACAGTCGCATCGTCTTCGAGGATTTCGTTATAAGGATATGTATCAGTCTTGGACTTCTCATCCAGCAAGAGTGCATCGCATCTCACACTGGACTTCACACCCCTTGCTCCTTTTGCAACATGTACGAGTCCTCTATAAGAAGTCCTACCTCCATCTTTTGAAACAGATTTCGCAGTAATTCTTGAAGATGTATATGGAGCAAGATGGAACATCTTTGAACCTGTATCTTGGTGCTGTCCTCTTCCTGCGAAGGCTACAGATAATACTTCACCTCTTGCATACTTACCCAATAAATAAACTGATGGATACTTCATCGTAGCCTTGCTCCCTATATTGGCGTCTACCCATTCAACCGTAGCTGCCTCATAGGCATGAGCCCTCTTCGTTACTAGGTTATAAACATCTACAGACCAGTTTTGGATTGTAGTATAGCGAACTTTCGCTCCTTTCTTTGCGATGATCTCAACTACAGCTGAATGAAGAGAATTGCTCGCATAAATTGGAGCAGTGCAGCCCTCAATGTAGTGAACCTCGCTATAAGGCTCAGCTATGATTAGCGTCCTCTCGAACTGCCCCATGTTTTGGGCATTTATCCTGAAATATGCCTGTAAAGGCAAATCTACTTTTACTCCCTCTGGGACATATATGAAAGAACCTCCACTCCATACCGCTGAGTTTAGTGCTGCGAACTTATTATCATTAGGCGGTACAACAGTCCCGAAGTACTTCTTGAAGATTTCAGGATACTCCTTAAGTGCAGTATCCGTATCTAAGAACACAACTCCTAGTTTTTCTAGCTCTTTCTTTATGTTGTGATATACAACCTCTGACTCGTATTGTGCACCAACGCCTGCTAGGAATTTCCTCTCAGCTTCTGGTATACCTAAAGCTTCGAACGTCCTCTTTATGTAATCTGGTACTTCTTCCCAGCTCCTACCCTTCTTGCTCGTAGGTCTTGCATAGTAGCAAAACTCATCGAAGTTTATCGAAGATAGATCTACACCCCATGTTGGCATGGGCTTTTCTGCGAAGATCCTATAAGCCTTAACTCTGAATTCCTCCATCCATGAAGGCTCGTCCTTTATCCTCGAAATCTCCCTTACAATCTCTTCTGTTAAGCCTTTAGGGAATTTGACCTCATATTCTACATAGTCTCTGAAATTGTACTTACTATAATCAAAACTGAGCTCTACTTTTGTCATACTACTTCTCCATGATCTACATTTAATATAAATATAACCATGTTATAGCCCCTTCTTGAACCAGTCATATCCTTTTTGTTCGAGCAAATCAGCGAGCTCTGCTGGGCCTGTTTCTACTATCCTCCCATCCATGAGAATGTGAACATAATCCGGCCTTATGAACTGAAGTAGCCTGTTGTAGTGCGTTATGAGTATTAACCCTGTCTCTCTCCTGCTTATATCCATTATCGCGCTTGCTACGATCTTTATTCCATCTATATCGAGACCTGAATCTGTTTCATCTAATATCGCGAACTTCGGCTTTATCATCGCCATTTGTACGATTTCACTCTTTTTCTTCTCACCACCTGAGAATCCTTCGTTCACATACCTGTTTATGAAGCTATCATCAAGCCCTAGCTTCTTAAGATAGAATTCGAGATCCTTCCTTATTTGAGGCAATGGTAGATTTGGCTTTTGAGAAGGATCAGTTGGTTTATATTTCAAGGCTGTAAGCGAGGCCCTAACTAGAGTGAAGAGCGTAATACCCTGCAAGCCTATAGGATATTGCAAGGATATGAAGAGCCCTTTCTGAGCCCTCTTATCAGTGCTCAAGCCTAAAATGCTTTCACCATTTATCTTGACATCTCCTTTTGTTATTTTGTATCTAGGATGGCCCATTATAGCTTGTGCAAGCGAACTCTTACCAGCTCCATTAGGACCCATGATGGCATGAATCTCGTTGCTCTTCACTTCGAGATTTATGTCCTTGAGTATTTCTTTCCCTTCAACTTCAACATACAAATGCTCAATGGTTAATACGTCGACCATGTTTCAATACTCTCTCTTATTCCAACTTAAATATAAATATAACATTGTTATAGCGTGTCTAGGAAAATTTACTGTGAAGTCCTTGAAAAAGAGCTCATACTTCCAGAAAGATGTGAAAGAATTATAAGCTTCAGTCCAGCTGTAACAGAAGCACTCTTCATGATGGGTTTAGGAGAAAAGATCATAGGCGTGAGCGCATTTTGCGTTAGGCCTCCTGAAGCTAGGAAGAAGCCTATATTGGGAAGCTATACGAATGTGAACATCGATAGACTGCTCTCGCTGAAGCCTGATCTCATATTCACAACGACAGGCTACCAAAGGGATTTCGCATCTAAGCTATCTAAGCACTTCAATGTATACGCTATAGCTTTACCTAGCACAGTTTCTGCGATCATCGCAACATGCACCGAAGTTGGTCTCGCTGCAGGATATTATGACCAAGCTAGAGATTTGCAGAAAAAACTTCTCAAGGCTTTGAATTCTCTAGAGCCCAGCAATAAATCCTTGAAGGTCTATGTCGAGATCGATTTCGGAATGCCAGTAACTTTTGGGGCTTATAGTTATATCACCGATGCCATCAATCTAGTTGGACATAAGAACATATTCCAGGATTTCCACAGGGAATGGCTCGAGCCTGATTCCAATTTGCTGAGAGAAAAAGATCCCGATGTAATAATATATGAGCCAAAAATGTTCAAGGAAGAAGGTGAAGAAGAATTCATCGAGAAATTTTCCAAGCGCGGGCTAGCTGATCTAAGAGCCTTGAGAGAAAAGAGATATTTCATCACACCTAGGCCTTATGACTTCTTGGCCCATCATGGACCTAGCTTTATTCTAGAAGCATTGAGCTGGTTGAATAAAGTTTTAGCATCTTCCAAATAACTTTCTCGATCGTTTACTTGAATTCAATATGGAAACTTCCCAAGAATTCTATCTCCAGTCTTAATTTCTTTTTGAAATAAGAGCGAGGAATGCTATGAATACTTTTGTATCAAGAATTCCTTTTGAAGTTAAGGGAGCAAGATTATCTAAGCCCCAGGTGGGATTTGAACCCACGGTCTCCTGCTTACGAGGCAGGCGCATTACCTGACTATGCTACTGGGGCTAAACAAATTTATTCGCCAAATAAGTTAAATATTTTTATTATATGGTAAAAGTTAAAGATCTCGGGGAGAGGAAACTTATTGAGCATATCCATAATATGGTTGCAGAAAGATGGGGTTCTAAGCCTATATATGATGATGCTTACTACTTCTGGGTAGATTATTCAACACATTTCGTATTTCATACGGATGTTTTGAATTTTTCAACTGATTATATCGATGGAATGGGCTATTACAATTTTGGTTGGAAAGCTGTGATATGCAATCTCTCGGATGTAGCTTGTAAGGGAGCTGATCCAACAGGGATGCTCTTCTCTATAACACTTCCTGAAGATATGGAGTTCGATGACTTCAATGAAATGATGAGAGGTATAATGGATGCGCTCAAAACCCATCGCTGCAAGTATATGGGCGGAGATCTTTCAGCTGGCAAAGAACTCTCGATTGCAGGCTTTGTATATGGCAAGGGTCACAAGATACTTCCCAGAGCTGGTGCACAAGAATACTATTTAATAGGCCTAACTGGAAAGTTCGGTCTCACTTCTCTAGCTTACAAGATACTCAATGAAAAGTGGGATGTCCCAGAGCCTTTGAGGCAAAGAGCACTTGAGAGTGTGTTCAAGCCTAAAGGAAGGATTAAAGAAGCACTTTACTTAAGCGATTTCATAAATAACTGCATGGACATAAGCGATGGTCTTGCAACTTCTCTTCATCTCTTTGCAGAAGCAAATAACATGGGCATAGAGCTGTACAAAATACCCATTGACGAAGAGGTTCTAGATTATTGTAGAAATCATGGTATAGATCCCTATAATCTCGTGCTATATGAGGGCGGTGAGGAATATGAGATATTATTCGCCTATACGCTCGAGTGGGAGGATATGATAAGGAGGCTATGTCTCAGAATGGGTTGCTGGTTCACGAATATAGGAAGATTCACGACTAAAAGGAAGGGAGTTTATTACAAAGGAAAGGATAAAAAGTTCGAGATAGAAAAACGCGGATGGGAGCACTTTAAATATTGGAAGTGAGATTTTCAAGATATGCGCTGTAAATATTGCCATTCTGAGATCAGGGTATTCGTAAAGGATCCTGTACTTCACTTCAACGAATATCCCTTCTGCACAAATTGCAATAGTATTGTAGAAGTTGAGCCTGATGAAGATGAAATGAACGAAGCTAGCTAGTCCTTCTTTTTACCTCCTCTTATTAAATTGGAAAGTAACGATATTATTTTCCCAGTAATCTTCTCTCTCATCGTTTCTTGAGGTTCTAGATAACCGTGGCTTTCTGAAATTATCTTCTTAATGATTTCTATATCATCATTATTCCTAACGTATATTACAAGTTTAATTGGAGGCTTCCTCTCGAACTTGTATCCATTCTTGCTCAGCCTTTCCTCAGCTCTTTCTATTGCGAAATCGCTTCCAAAGGTAGCTTCAACCTTCTTCATTTCAAACACTCGATTGCTATAACGTTGCTCTTAGCTTTTAAGGTTGAGGCATCGATGAATACATAATTTGCCCACTTAACCTTAACTTCAGCTCTTATCTTATGCTTCCCATCTCCTAGCAAATTAGAATCTATCTCATAGCTTCTTTCAAGGTTGAAGAGCTTTTCATATATCCCATCGATTTCCCTTATCAAATATGGCTTTTTATCCTCAAGCACGAGCTCTACCCAATATGTCCTATCGATCGTTGGATTCCTCGTCCAGAAGAATACTGCTCTCCTAACAATTTTCTCCTTTATGAGATCATTCGATGATAGGAAACCCTTTAGGTTTTTAATCTTAATGAAATATCTGAGCATGAATTTCCTCTCGCCTTCTTTGTATGCCTTTTCCCAGTTATCTGGCGTGAAGTTATTGACCAAATCACCCTTAATGCTCATGCTAAGGTTTATCTTTATCTTCTCTCCTAGCTTGATTCGCTCGCTGCTTGCAGTTAACTTAAATTCCTCTATACTAGTAGTCATATCGTCAATATGCTATGTTCTTTTACACCTATTTTAACAACTTCTCCTTCCAATCTGCTCGGTGCTCTTATGAAGGCTTCGCCAGTTTTTAGGTTGCATACTACGTCCTCGAAGGTGCTGAAATAACTTGAAGGATAGCTATACTTCTTTATTGTCTCAGCTTCTTCTATGCTTAGCATTTGATGTGCTATTAGCACACCGGAATTCGCGAGTATATTGGGATTTATCTCTGAAGGATTGGGAGAAGCTATGATCAAGCTTAAGCCATATTTCCTAAGCTCCATCGAGATCTTTTCCATCAAGCTATATTTAATTTCTTTACCCGCAATATTATGGGCCTCATCAATCATGAATGCTAGATTCAACTTCCTGCTGAAGCTATTTTTCTTAATCTTCAGCATGACTAAGTTCGCAATTATGAGCGAGAAGAGATTCTTTGGGGCATCATATTCAAGATTCGAAAGATCGATTACATGTATTCCTTCCTGAAATACCTCACTTATCGTAGAATTGCTTGTTTCATTGAATGCCTTCCTGAATTTCCCTACAGTAAATATGCTGAATCTAGAAGCTATCGCTTCCGCAGCTTCGAACCAAATCTTCAATTCATCCTTTGCGATCTTCCTACATTCTTCGATGAGCATTGAGAAATCCATATCATCTCTTCCGATGAGCCTTTCTAGAGATTGTGCTATTAGCCTTGTCTGCAATGGAGAAAAACTCTCTTTCCAAGTTATTCTGCAGAATTCTTCTAAAAGCCATAGATATCTATGTATCCTTTCTTCCTCAGCTTCTTCTTCCCAGATTTTGAATGGTGAGATATTGAGATTGTAGCCGGGCAGATAATAATGGACGCCCGGTACCTTTATGAATTTATTTTTGAACTCACCTGTCCTATCTAAGATGAGCGATGGTATGCCGCTTTTCTGCATTTCATAAGCTATGATCGCTAGCGTTGTTGACTTCCCGCTTCCAGTCATTCCGAATATACATGCATGCTTCCTGAAGTCTTCAGGATCGAGCATGAACAAATCTCCGCTATTCTTAACAATACCTAATCTAAGCACGAAAGAAATTCGAAAGAAGGTAAAAAAGACTGTAAATTTAGTTTGGAGAAACAGTTGCCAATCCAGCTTTTGAAGCATGTATTACTGAGCAACCGCAGCCTTGGATTTGAAGGTTTTCGCTTCCTTCACCCTTCTGCTTTGCTAAATCGCAACCACAGTTTGGATGATGCTTACCTCTTCTCAGCACGCCTCTATAGAGCCCGTCCTCAAGTCTTCTGCCAGCAGTTTTCTCCCAATCAGGAACAGGGATGCCGTACTTTTGCTGAATTCTATCTCTATAAAACTCTGGTATCACATTGAATGAGCAGAAAGGTATTATCCTAAGGTCTGGAGTCAAGTAGTGAATATCGCATCTCTGTAGCCTTTCCTCATCTTGATTGTACTTATCTTGGAAGTGCATCATGCCTAAGAAGAGCGTCTTGAGCTGCAACTGACCTACTGCTTCGTAGCTGTTGTAGAGTATGATATCGCTTATTAGCTTTCCGAAATTAAGTCCCTTTGGTTCCTTACTCTTATCTATGAAGCTATTGAATCTGTAAAGGAATTTTGCTAATGTTAAAGCTGTTGGCTTGCCGCTCTTTATCTCATCGATCTCTTCATCGAAGAATTCTATGAGTCCCTTTATATCCACAAACCTCGTTACAGGAACAAGCTTGTTTGTTTCTTTGTCAACGAATACATATGTTCCTGCTCCGCATGCGAAGTGTATTGAAAGCTCATACTTTGGCTTCCTTGTTAAGAATTGTATGAAATCGCTAAGAGGCGTACATGAAGGAACTGGGAACCAATCATCAGCAGTTACTTCACCATTAGTTTGTTCTTCGATCCTATGAATGCAATCTGGTATTGTTATCCTATATTTCTCCCTTTCACTCTTAGTAAGCCTTCCAGTTAAGGAAACAGGCTGGAAGTTGACTGCTCTTACTACATCCATGTTCCTTTGAGCAAATCTTATTATTAGACCAAGTTCATGATCATTAACGCTCTTTATTACAGTGGGTACTAGTACTACGCCCAAGTTTGCTTTCCTACATGCATCCAAGACATATGGTACTTCCCAGTGATTCTTTGGATTTGTCCTTGGAGTAACCCCATCGAAGCTCAAGTATAGATTCGATACACCTGCCTTTCTCAATGCAATCGCATATTCTGGGCCTCGTAGTGCTATGTTTATTCCGTTTGTATTTAGTTGTATATGGTCAACACCTTCTGCCTTTATCGCTTTAACTATATCTATTAGATCCTCTCTAAGTGTAGGTTCTCCTCCTGTTATTTGTACTGAATTTCCTGGGACTGGTCTTTCACTTCTCAGCATGCGGACCATTTCTACGATATCCTCGAGGCTCGGTTCATATACATATGCACCTTCAAGCCCCTTCTTAACGTAGAAGAAGCAATACCAGCATGTTAAGTCACATCTATTCGTAATTATAACGTTAGCTAATGCTGTATGACTTATATGGTTGCTACAAAGGCCACAGTTGTATGGGCACATACACCTCTCTAGAGGAACGTTCGGAGCTAACGTCCCCTTTCCATCCTTCCAGTATGTGCTGAATCTCTGATACATTTCATAATCTCCGAAGTAAAGTTCTTCAGTTTCGCCATGAACAGGACATGTCTTTGTCATGTAAACCTTTCCATCTTTCTCGTATACGATCGCTGAGATGAGCCTATTGCACTCAGGGCAAATGCTCTGAGTATGCCTCAGTATGTGAAGATCTTTTTCCTCCTTCTTCTTTACTTTCTTTGATTCTATTTGAAGTAATTGAGCCATGTAAGCGAGTTTTCTCAGGAGAATTTAAAAAGATTTTCCACCTTTTCACCGGTAAAATGGTTGGTTCCCGTTTTATAATACCTTGCATAAGATTCCATGATGAGCATAGAAGAAGCTAGAAAGTTATTAAGAGAAGACTTCGATGATCAGGAAATCGAGGTCTATCTTTATCTCCTCAAGAAGAAGGACTTCGATGCCAAGGATATAGCTAAAGCGCTGAATATCGATGAAGAGATAGCTTCGAGAATAATAAACGCTTTCTTAGAAAAAGGGCTAGTCATAGCTTCATCAGCGAAAAATAGATTCAAGTGCCTGCATCCTAGGATGGGCCTTACGAACATATACAAAATATGGGAACAGAAAGCCTTAAGAGACAAAAACATTGGTCCTGCTGAATACAGGAAGAAGAGGGCTAAGATAGAGCTATTAGTAAGAATGCTCTCAAATGTCTATGAGCAATAAAGGCTGCAGTCACATAATAAAGTATTATGGAGCAATAAACGTCCTCGCAGGCCAAACTGTTGAAGGTGTTATAGATGTTTATCATTGCAGGAAGTGCAAGGCATTGTTCGCAGATTTGAGAAGAGTAGGTGTCTTCGTTACGCTTCCAGCAAAGCTAGGCTTCGAAGAACTTGAAGGAGATAATGAATGGTTGCTATTGATATGCATTAAGGGCGATGAGCACAAGATAAACCTAGTACAAGGCAAGCTCGGCTCTAAGGTCATTCATGAATGCTTCGATGGGAATAGAGAAATAGAACTAGAGAAAGAGGAAGAAGTCTTCAAGACAGGTGAAACATGGCATAGAGTTTTTAGGGTCAATAAGTACATAAATAAAGAAATTGAGATTTTACATTAATATAAAAGTAAATTCAATAATTTCTGAATAATGATATTATCCGATAAGGCAAAGAAGGCTTTGCTCGATCTAGGCCTTTCATCCTATGAAGTAAAAGTATATTCTACGCTAGTATCCTATGGCGGCCTTAATGCTGTTGAGCTTAGCAGGATTTCACATGTGCCATATAACAAGATATACGAAGTTGTTTCCAGTTTGGAAAAGAAGGGGTTTATAAAGATCGAGGACAAAAGGCCCGCTATTTATCATCCAGTTGAGCCTAAGACTGCTTTCGAAAAGCTAAGAAAGGAAATGGAAGAGAAGATTCAAAGTAATATAGAAGCTGCACTTTCAGAATTATCTTATTTCTTTGAGAAGAAAGGCGTGAAAGAGAAGTCTGATGTTTGGCTGATGAGGGGAAAAGATGAGATCATCGCAAAGCTCAAGGACATGATAACTCGCTGTAGACTTGAGATATTCGCCTCCATACCTAAGATTTCAGAAAGTTTACTCTCAGTTTCTGCGATATTAGGAGGACTAAGCCTTAAAAACGTCAAGGCCTTCATCATAGTAAGCAATGATCTCTCAAGGACCTATGTCGATTCTTTGAAGACAATTGCTCAAGTCAGGATTGCTGGGAAGATGTTTGGTGGCGGAATGATCGCAGACTCAAAGGAAGTCCTGCTATTATTGCCAGAGGAAGGAGGAGAGCCTGCTGCACTATGGTCTGATCACATAGGTCTTGCAAGCTTTGCTAAGAATTACTTCATGTATCTTTGGGAAACTTCTTCACCAGCTTGATGGGCTGGCCCGGATTCGAACCGGGGTCCTCCTGCGTGTGAGGCAGGCATCTTAACCAGGCTCGACCACCAGCCCTGAAAAAATAATGTGCTGATTACCTCTTAGCTATTTCTCTTCTCTTGAGCCTCAAATTCTTCTTTCTACACTTCCTGCATCTTTCAGCTTTTATAGAGTTCCTAGCACCACATTCTCTGCATATCTTAACGAATAGCAAATATCTTTGAGCAAGCTGTATCTTTTCAGGATCCGTAACTGGCATACATTAAAGTTGAAAAAGCAGAGATTTAAATATTTAACGAATTCTCATCAATAATTAGTTGTATTAAAAATGAAGGCTAGAATTTGTAAGGTTTGTGCTACGAGTGGAGTATATTGCGAGCAATGTGAGTATAAGATAAAGAATTCTATAGTTTCGCCCGTCGAGATTAACATTGCTAGATTCCTCTATGAAGCTGAGCCTAGATTTAGAGAACTTCAGAATGCTAGCCTCGATTTCGTAGGAGAAATAGGCAAAAATACCCTAATAGTTGTGCTTTCATCAAATGATTTCTTCAATCCAGCTTTTCTTTCAAGTATATCCAAGCTACTTTCAAATAAGATATCCAAGAATGTTAGGATAGTTGAGAAAAGTAATGATGTTAAAAGATTGGTGAATCAGGTCATGTATCCTGCAAGAGTACTTAGCGTCAATGAGGTCTGGGCACCTGATGGCACGCATGAATATGCTATTAGATTAAGTGGAGGGGATGCAAAGAGGTTGGGCGAAGACATCTTAGAGCTAGAACACCTACTTAGTGATTTATTATCTTCAAAGGTTAGGATAATTTTGGAATGAAATGAAAAAGTACTATATAAAAGATATTGCTAGTCTAGAAAATACAAGCGCAGATTTCTATGGCTGGGTACATGAGATCAGGGAAACGAAGCCTATTATTTTCATCATCCTTAGAGATTCGACAGGAAAAGCACAGGTAACGGTAAAGAAAAGTGAACATAAGCAAGAATTACTAGAAAAGGTGAGTAAGCTGCACCATGAAGATGTCATAAGAATTCGCGGTAAAGTCATTCGTTCACAAATCGCTAAGCTGGGCTATGAGATAATACCTGAGGATATCGAGATACTAGCCAAGGCGAAGCATCCACTGCCCATTGATGTTAGCGGTAAAATAGATGCCGAGCTTCCTAAGATCTTAGATGCGAGATATATCTCATTAAGGCGAGAGGAATACTTCTACACTTTCAAAATCCAGAGCGTACTTGTAAAGAACATAAGAGATTTTTTGTACAGCAGAGGATTCGTAGAAATCTTCACTCCAAAGATAATTAGATTCGCAACGGAAGGAGGTGCTGAGCTTTTCAAGGTAGACTATTTCGGAAAGGATGCATATCTTGCACAAAGTCCGCAAATTTACAAAGAAATGTGTGCAGGTGTATTCGAGAAGGTCTTTGAAATAGCTCAGTATTATAGGGCTGAGAAATCTAGGACGAATTACCATTTAGCCGAGTTCATATCTTTTGACGTTGAGTGTGCCTTTTATAGTTATGAAGATATAATGGATTTACTTGAAGAACTACTCAAGTATGCTATAAATAGGACGTATGAAGAAGCGAAAGAATATTTCGATAAGCTTGGCTTGAATGCTTTGGATTTGAACTATAAATTCGAAAGGATGAGTTATGATGAAGCGATTGATCATCTTAAAGATAAGGGCTATAAATGGGGTGATGATATTCCTCAGTTAGCACTAAGCCTGCTCAGCGAAAAAATAGGGCAAAGATTTTACTTCATAAAGGACTGGCCTTCTTCGCTAAGGCCTTTCTATACAAAGGAACATGAAAATGATCCGAGAATAACGAGGTCTTTTGATCTGAATTTTGGCTTCCTTGAAATAGCTTCAGGTGGAGAGAGGGTAAATAAAAGTGAAGTCCTCATAGAGAAGCTTAAGCGAAATAACCTAAATGTTGAGAACTTCGATATATTCATAAAAGCACTAGATGTTGCATCGCCTCCGCATGCAGGCTTTGGGCTTGGGATTTCAAGGCTACTAATGATGCTTACAGCGAAGAAGAACATAAGAGAAGCAGTACTTTTCCCAAGAGATGTGGATAGATTAGTGCCCTAAAGAAGCTTGAGCTTCGATGTTATTTCATCTATGCTTCTATCTTCATCTGGTCCAATAGCGATGCATGTTATTGTTCCCGGTTCAAGCTGAGTTAGCCCTTTGTCCTCTATTAAAACTGCAACTAGGCCTTTTTCCTTTGCTTTCTTATATAAATCCATGAGTTTTTCCAAGCTCTCTGCCTTGAGTACAATTTTTTTCTGGCCTTCGGAAAGCCATGCTTCTACTTTAGCTCTATTCTTCTCCATTGATTCTAAGAAAGCTGCTAACGATGCATGTGCAACCTGTGCAGCTAGCTTACCTTTCCCCATCTTTATATCTGTCCTCACAACAATGGCTTGCTTCATGCCCTATTTATCGAAGTTGTATGTAATATAAAACATGCTCGATTTCATCATAGTTGGCGCTGGTCCATCAGGTCTTTATTCAGCAATTGAACTCGCTAAAAATGGTAATGAAGTCATTGTTCTGGAAGAAGATAGGAAGATAGGAATACCTAGGCACTGCACAGGTATAATAAGCAATGATGCAGCGAAGTTGATAGGAAATGCAGCATTCGGTAGCATTGTAAACAAAGTCAAAAGGGCTGTCTTTAAATATGATAATAAAAGCTTCGATCTTAGCTTCCCTTCAGATGTTACGCTCGTGCTTGATAGGATAAGATTTGAAGAGCTTCTCTATGAAGAAGCCTCTAAATTAGGCTGCAAAATATTCACCGGCAAGAGAGTGAAGAAAATCGATATACAGAAGGATAAAGTAGTCGTAGATGCAGGCGATGTTCATTATGCTAAAGGTCTTATATATGCTGCTGGCTCTAGACCTAGCTTGCTGCCTTTCATGAAAACACCTGAATCAATACCTGGCATGCAATACGAGATCGAGGGTGAAGTAGAAGATCAAGAAGCTGTTGAGATCATATTCGCTAAAGAAGCAGAGGGCTTCTTTGCATGGCTAGCACCTACTTCAAGTTCTAGCTTTTTGGTCGGTTTAGCGAATTCTAAGATTTCTCCAAAACTCGCATTGGATAAGTTCATAGAGAAAAGGAGGATAAAGGGGAAAATAAGCGCTGTATACAGCGGAAGAATTGTAATAGGAGGTGCTTTGAAAGAAAACGTTTTCTCTAGAGTCGCATTTATAGGCGATTCTGCAGGACATGTAAAGCCAACTACAGGAGGAGGTCTTTTCTTCGGCACGCTGGGCTCTAAAATAATAGGATCCTTATTCCCTAGTTATTTAGAAAGTTTTGATC
>Ga0070737_10002752_pt1 | contig 20251 bp, 14 predicted proteins | sample Coa_R1_10_FD_66438 | JGI IMG/M metagenome (GOLD analysis project Ga0070737, IMG submission 66438) | Surface soil microbial communities from Centralia Pennsylvania, which are recovering from an underground coalmine fire - Coalmine... | ecosystem: Environmental > Terrestrial > Soil > Unclassified...
CAATTGTACAGGATTGCCGCCGATAATTCCCTCGATGCTTATCACCGCGGGAATTTTGCTTTTATTAAGCACTAGCATCTTCACCGGCGGGGTGTTGTTAACGTAGACCACGCCTAGGGGTGTAACCGCGTTGAATTGGTATGAGGCTACCGTGTCGGAGACGACTGCGTTGAAGGGAGTTCCCGGCGTGCCTTCGACCATCAGCGCGGTCTGAGGCGGGATCGGTGGTCCGCCGCCGCATCCCAGGCCGTTGAGCGGGCCGTAACCGCTGAAGCCCTGGCAGGAATTGCCGCACCCCGCCAAGGGCGCTAGCGCCAATGCAAAGAGCATCAGCGCCAGCGCCTTGAAGGCGGATAGCCGTTGGCGCTGTGCCCAACTCATAGCGCGCTCGGCAGCTGGGTGCCGCTGCAAACTCCCGGACAGCCACCCGAGATGCACACGCTGGGACAGGGCGATGAAGTCGCAGAAGGCGCAGGTACGGCCAGCGTGACTGGCGTACCCACGGGCGTGGCGGTGGCCGAAGCGCCCGCGCTGGGCTGGCTGTATTCGAAGCGCTGCACCTGGTAAGCGTCTGGCGGCACGCACACCGAGAATTGATTGGCGTTGGGGTTTGGTTGTCCGGAGCCGTCGATCGACGGTCCGACGCTGCTAGCCACCAGTTGCACCGGCAAGTTGGTAGTGGGGTCGACCTTTGAGACATACACCAGGGTGTTAGCGTCGGCGTTGTTGGCTTGTCCCACGATGGTGCCATGGCCTGCGCACTTCATCGCCAGCACCGGACTGGGTGCGGGCCCGGTGCTCGGACTGGGATTGATATTGGCGGCCACGCCGATGGTATGCCCGGTATAGGGCGTTCCTACTCCCAGATAAGCATCCTGTGCTGTCGCTATCAGGTCAACATTGCCCATCCCCGAAGGTACCTCGATCGTGAACGCTCCCGAGGTCGAGCCCGCGCGAATCACGGCTTGGCTCACGCCCTCCAGAATATTGGTTCCGGTTCGTTCCGCTACCACGGTGACCAACTGGTTGGTGCCGACGGGCGGCGCGGTATCAATCTGGACCGTACCGCTAATCAAAACGCCGGGCAGAGTGATGTTGCAAGTGGCGGTTTGGCCGCCGCAAGCCGGCGTGTTGGCATTGACGGTGAGGCTTTCAATCTGTTCGGTGTTACCGGTATTGGAAGCCCGGATGGCGTAGGTTCCAAAAGGTACCGAAGACAGCAGATATGCGCCCTGCTCGTTGGTGGATGTGGTCATGATTACCACGCAGCTAAGCGGCGTGGTGGTGCAATTGGCGGAGGCGTTGTTACTTGGAGGTTGCAGAAGATCGACGGTGGCCCCGCTGATCGCGCTGTTGGAGGGGCCATCGATGATGGTCCCACTTACGTTGTTGAAGCTGCCCTTGGCCTGAACGGAGAAGGTCAGGGGGGCCTGTTGCCCGGGAATCAGATTCAATCCAGATACGCTGGCGGTGGTCGCGGTACCACCCGAGATATAGATGTCGTAGGTCGTGCCCAGGGGCTTAGGATTGGCCGGAAGCTGCAAGAAGATGCTGGCCGAAGTGCCGCTGGAGGTGAGCAGCAGCGGAGCGCTAGCGACGATCTGATTGGTTCCAGTCAACTCGGCATTGATGGTCTGGCCGGCCAGTGGCGAGCCACCGGTAAAGTTGACTGTGCCGGTAACGCTGGCCATTAATTGGTTGGTCGTCAGCACCGAGATGGTCGGATTGTTCATCGTGTAGGCGCCTCCCGGCGAGCTGGGAGGCACGATGGTACCGGGGCTGATGTCGAGCACCACCGGAGTCAGACCAAAGGCAGCCACCGGGATGCCGCTGATCGTGGTTGTACGCAGGTTGGTCCCGTTAGGCATCGTAATCGGATAGCTGGCGCAACCCTCGATGCCGCCACCGCCACAGGAGGGGATGACCGTCCCCGGGGTGGTTGGGTCGAGCTGCAGCTCGACCTGAAAATAGACCTGCGCGGCGGTGGCTGCGGTGTTGAACATTTGCACGTTGGCGACAATTTTGGTCAGATCCAACGCCAATTCGCCGGCCGCACCCGCGCCCGGCGGTGCCGGGATGGTGTACCAGTTGGGGTCACTGTCCGAGACGTTCGGATTGGTGCTCGGGTTGAAGCGTACGGAGACCACGTTGAGGTTGATTTGCTGGAACCCGGTGGTCGGGCTATCCACGAAGCCCAATTCCAGGTAGCCCTGGGTTGCCGCGGGGGTGCTGCCGCCACCGCTGCTGCCGCAGCCGAAGGAGCCCACCATTAGAGCGACAATAATCGAGAGGGGAGCCAGCAAAACCAGCGACGTATAACCAAGCGGTAAGCGTTTCACGCAGTGACCATGAGTAAAAGTGAATTGGTTGGTGATAACCTACCGGACGTACGAAGGCAAGTGGTTGCGACGCGCGAGACTGAGCCAACCTGGGGTCGGGTTATTGACTTGCTGCCGTCGCGGCTTTCAGAATCAGTATGTCTTGATGGCTAAAACAGGCGCATGGTTGGGCGCGTTTGCGCTGGTGGCATTGCTGGCAGCAGCCGGCCCCGCCCACGCTACGCTTCAGCTCGCGGTGGGCAACCCCGGCTTGCAGCATTTCGACAGCGATGGCGGGGTCGAGCTGGATTTCGGCCTGACCGACGCCAACGGCCAGCCCGTGGGCAATCTGCGAGTGGGCAACGTCAAGGTGTTCGAGAATGGGCAAGCGGCGAAAATCCTGGATTTTCGGGGTCAGGGCCAGGGCCGGCCGGTGGATATCGTGTTCGTGATGGATATCACGGAATCGATGCAGCCTTACATCGATGCGGTCAAGCAGAATATGATCACCTTCGCCCAGGACCTGCAGGCCAACCATCGCGACTATCGTCTGGGACTGGTGACCTTCGAGGATTATGTGGTCTCGCAGGCCTCCGATTGCAATTGCGCCTACCGCGACAAGCTGACCTCCAGCGTCGACGAGTTCACTCAATGGGTCGGTTCGTTGCACGCCGGCGGCGGCGGCGATATCCCCGAGGATCAGCTCGACGCGCTTGCCTATGCGGCCTCGCTGCCGTTTCGTCCTGACGCGCAGGGCATCATCATCCTGATTACCGACGCTCCCGACCATCATGCCGGCGACGGTTCGGCCAATTCCCAGCACGACCAGGCTTTCTGGGACCACCATAAGAACGGAGGCGACGTTACCAACCGGACTGCCTCCGAAGTGGCCGCCCTGCTCAAGAAGAACGGGCTTAGTCTGTATGCGGTAGCTCCCCCGCCGTTCATCGCGCCGGACTACCATGAGATCGTCACTGCGACCCATGGCCGCGCGTACAATATTATTACCGAGGAAGGGCGCTTCTCAGAGTTGGTGCGCGAAATCGGCCATTCGATTGCCACGCAGTACTCCTTGACCTATCTTACTCCGCGGCCGATCGAGGACGGTACCGAGCGGCATATCGAGCTGGAGGTAAGCTACGACGGTCAGAGCGCCGTGGCGCGCACCGAGTATCAGGTGCGAGGGGTGGGCGGTGGCCGAATCATTGAACCCACTTTGGGATCGGCCGGCGCCGGGTCGCCGGCCAGCCTTGGCGAAGTTTCCTTCGCCTGGTGGAATGGGCTGATTCCGCTGCTGGCGATCGTCGGGCTGCTGGTGCTGTCGCGCACCGGCCTGGGTGTTCCGGCCGAGGAACTCAAGGCCATCGTGACGGCCCAGAGCCAAGCGCCGCTGCGCCCGCCGATGCCGCCACCGCGCGCCGCGGGTGCGCCCGCTCAGGTCCGCGGACCGGCAGCGATACGCGAGTCCGCGCCCGTACCGCCGGCGGTCCCACCGGATTCCGGTCACGGTGCGCGCTTGGTGACGGTGAGTCCCGAAGGGCCCATTGCAGCCGAATACAGTCTGCTCAAAGATGATGTGGGGTTGGGGCGAGGTACAGAGAACGACCTGGTGATTCCCCACGTCAGCGTGTCGCGCAACCATGCTCGGATCGCGCGCCGCAACGGCACCTACCAGCTAACCGATCTCAATTCCACTAACGGTACCTATCTCAATAATCGCCCGGTTCAAGGCTGGGTCACGATTACTCCCGGCAGCGAGGTGCGACTGGGGGACGTAAGCTTTGTCTTTCGCAGTTAGTGGGTGGTGTGTGATCGAACAAGCGCTTCGCATGGGCCAGAGAAAGCAGGGTCTGGCAGTTACCGGAATGGGGTGCGGTCGGCTAGAGCCGGCGCAATAATCGCTGGGCCGGGTCTTCCCGGCTCATACGCTCCTCTCCTATCTCGCCCTGACTCAGGGGGAGGTAATCGGGGTGCCGTCTCCCAGCCGGGGTGGGTTTTTCGCGCGCCCCGCTAGCGAGCGAGAACGAGGGAATCTACAATACGGGTTCGAATGAAAAAGCTGACCGGCGCGCAAATCGTGATCGAGAGCTTGCTCCAGGAGGGCGTGGATACCATTTTCGGCTATCCTGGGGGCGCTATTTTGCCCACCTACGACGCTTTGCTCGATTCCAAAATTCGCCACGTTCTGGCCCGCCACGAACAGGGCGCAACCCATATGGCGGAGGGTTACGCTCGAGTCAGCGGGCGGCCGGGCGTGGTATTGGTAACCTCAGGTCCGGGCGCCACCAACTGCGTTACCGGGCTGGCTGATGCCAACATGGACTCCACTCCATTGGTGGTGATCACGGGCCAGGTTGCGACCAGTCTGATCGGTAACGACGCGTTTCAGGAAGCTGACGTAGTTGGGATTACCAGGCCTTGCACCAAGCACAATTTCCTGGTCAAGAACGTCAAGGATCTGGCGCGTATCATCAAGGAAGCCTTTTACATCGCCCGCAACGGGCGGCCAGGGCCGGTTCTTATTGATCTGCCCAAGGACGTACAGCAGGCTGAATATCCCTTCAAATATCCAGAGCGGGTGGAATTGCGCGGCTTCAAGCCCACTGTCAAAGGTAATCCGCGACAGATAGAACGGGCGCTGGAAGCAATCGAGCGGGCCGAGACCCCGTTGTTTTACGTCGGCGGGGGCGTGCAATGGTCGGGCGCGGCGGCGGAATTGACCCAGCTGGTGCGGGGGCTGGGAATCCCGGTGTGCGAAACCCTGATGGGACTGGGTTCGGTGCCCGCCTCCGATCCGCTCTGCCTAGGGATGCTGGGGATGCACGGCTCCTACGCCACCAATACGGCGGTGTGTCACACCGATTGCCTGATCGCAGTGGGCGCGCGCTTTGACGATCGCGTAACCGGGCGACTGGCCGACTTTGCGCCCAAGGTCAAGTCGATTATTCATATTGACATCGATCCAGCCTCGATCTCCAAAAATGTGAAGGTCGATGTTCCTATCGTAGGAGATATTAAGGCGGTGCTGATCGATTTGCTGGAGGCCGCCCGAGGGCGAGAAAGCTTGGCCCGCCAGCACCAAGCCTGGACGCGTTGGCATCAGCAGATCCTGCAGTGGCAGAAGGAACGACCGCTCTACCAGCATCGGGGCAACGGCGCCGCGATCTCGGCGGTAGGCGTGCTGGAGGAGCTGCATCGGCATACTCGGCCCGACTGCGTGATTGCCACCGACGTTGGACAGCATCAGATGTGGGTTGCGCAACTGTTTCCCTTCGAGCGACCACGCTCGCTGCTGACCTCGGGCGGCCTGGGCACGATGGGCTACGGCTTGCCCGCCGGGATTGGGGCCAAGTTCGCCGCGCCGGAGCGGCAGGTAGTGGTGGTGTCGGGCGACGGTTCGATCCAGATGAATATCCAAGAGTTGGCGACCGCGGTGCAGTATAACGTCGACCTCAAGGTGGTGATCCTCAACAACCACTTCCTGGGCATGGTTCGCCAATGGCAGGAGCGGTTCTACCAGGAGCGCTACTCGTACTCGGAAATGTCGGTGCCTGATTTTGTCAAATTGGCGGCGGCGTACGGTGCCCAAGGATTTCGCGTCGAACGGCCGGCCGATCTCGCGGCCACCATGGACGAGGCTTTCGCTACCGCGGGTCCTGTCCTAATCGACGTTGTTATTCCCAAGGAAGAGGCTGTCATGCCTATGATCCCGCCCGGTAGCGCGCTGTCCGAGATGCTCTTTGCCTGAGCAGAGCGGGTAGCTCGCGTGGTCAACCGTCGCCCGGGTTGGCCTTGCCGAGGTGGGGTGTGAAGCGGGTTTAGCTGAAGCCTGTGCGTCGTCAAGCCCTATATAAGCTCGGCCCGGTTGCGGGTTGGCGAGGCAGAGCAGTCCTCGCAAACAATGGGCATCGCAACTCCCCACCAACCCGGCGCCTCACGACGACGGTATGAACGACGACGACGCGGTGGAGCTATGGTTCCAACGTGGTTTGGAACTGTTCAATCAGCAAGCTTTTTTTGCCAGTCACGAGGTCTGGGAGCAGGCCTGGAAAAATTCCCAAGGTCAGTACCGCGAGTGCTGCCAGGGCTTGATCCAGCTTGCCGCCGCGCTGCTGCATGCGCGACGCCACAACTGGCGGGGCGCCCAGGGGTTATGGACCAAGGCGGAAGAGAAGCTGTGCCGCTTGCCGCCCGACTACCATGGCCTGGCGCTGGAGGACTTGCGGCGGGACGCCACCGCCTTCTTTGCCGCCTATCGCGAGGGTTTGAAGATACCCCCCGTACCGCAATTGCATTGGAAGCGGGTCTAGGGGCGCGGTTTAAGGAGGAGAAATTCCGCCATCGGAAAATAGGCGTGCCGCTTAAAAATAGCAGTGAGGTTGCCGCCTCAGGATAATCTCTGGAATCCCAACGATGGCTTGTCTTGGCAGCACTGCTCCTCCTACGTCATCATGCTTTGCCTGAGATTCCTCGCTCCGCGGACCGCGATCGGAATGATGCTGGCGGGTGGCTCGCGGTGTAAATGCTTTTCAGTTTCTGCATCCCGCCAATTTTGAAGAAGCACGGGTCTGACGTTCTACCGCGCAATCTCGTACAAGGCAGCAGGCAGCAAGCAGCAGGATACTGCAAATTCCGCTGGCTCCAAGTTGATGAAAAACATGGCTATGAGGCCTACCAATAAGCCCAATAGCGCAATCACGATAGGGTCATAACTCTTTGCTTGACCAAGCGGTAATCCGTCTGATTGCCTTAATACATGCAACGCGAGTTATACAGCGACAGGCTATTGGAGCTTCGCAACTCAAACGGACGTCTGCGGGCCACCATCGATCTTGCCCGCGGGCCAGAGCGGGTCGAGGGTGTGCTCAAATTGCACAATCTCAACGGCGGCGGGCTGAGTAAGCCCAACTTGAACGAGTGCCTGGACATCTATTACCAGGGGGGCCGCTTGCGCATCGAGTTGGGGAGTCACCGGATCAGCTTTTGGGATTTCCTGGGCAAGAAGGTGTTGACCCTACCCACCGCTGCTGATGCCAGCCTAGGGGATTCCGGATTGGCCTTGCGCCTGCTCGGGGTCAGCGACAAGAAAAACCGCGTAGGCGTGATCCTGGTATCGGATCCCGAAGGATTGGGCGATATCGCGCCCTGGCGCTTGCGCCTATGCATGCAGGAGACTCTCGATTGGGTCGGCCCGGTCCATGCCTGAGGGCGCGTGGCCAGCCCAAAGGAATTTCCTTAACTCTACCCATGAGCGTAACGGGATCTTTTTTGTTTCTTTATGTCCAGGAGCTGGGTAACGTAAAAATTACGCGCGCTCGTAAGCAAGAACGACGCTATGCGTGGGCGCCGTAAGTAGGAACGAATGACTTTTTTATTTCGGACTAAAGGTGAGGAGGAACGCTTACCAGGAACAACGTTTTCCAGTTCTCGTCGCCACAACAGCCATCCCGACGCGCTATCCAGGCGTGCCGGGGTAGGACAGATTCTAATCGTTGAAGACGATCGTGACACCCGCGAGGCGATTTCGCAGATCCTGACCGAAGAAGGTTTCAAGGTGGCACAGGCTGCCAACGGTCTGGAAGCGCTGCGCTATTTACGCCAGGAGCGCAATGTTGGGTTGATTTTGCTCGACCTGATGATGCCGGTCATGGATGGATTGCAGTTTCGCTCATTGCAAGCTCGCGATCCTGCGTTGGCCTCGATCCCTGTGATCGCGTTGACGGCGCTGGACGCGCCCTATCCGGCGGAACTTTGCGACATTACGGTGGTGCGCAAGCCGATCGATATGGCGCGCTTGCTGGTTCTGATCCATGCCCGTGCCAATGCCACTCTGTGGCGTGGTGCCTAGCGTGGCGGTTCCGCAACCCGCGGACCTGCCCTGATAGCCACGCCAAGATTTGCTAAATGCTGTCAGTTAATTAATTGGAAGCAGGTGCGAATGTTGCCCGTGACCACTGGCGCGCGTTGCCCTCGATGGAGCAGGGGAACGCCGATTTCAAAAGAGAGGCTCGCTTGGTTCACAATGAAACCTTGCTTCTTGCGGCTTGGGGGTCGTTGGGCCAACGGCCAATCGCAATAGCGAGGGTAACGCTTGGTTAAGATACAACTGTCAGGCAGATCTTAAAAGGGGATATCCTCATCGTCACCACCACCCGTGAGAGGGGGCGGGAGATCGGCACCCATATCGCCAGGGTCCTCTACCGCACTTGAACCGCCCGCGCGCCCGCCCAGAAACTGGATGCGCTGGGCGATAATTTCGCTGCGATAGCGCTTACCGCTGCCGTCCTTGGCTTCGTACTGGCGATTGGAGATGCGCCCCTCGATATAGACTTGGCGCCCTTTCTTGAGGTATTGGCTAGCCAGCTCCGCTTGTTTGCCGAAAACCACAATGTTGTGCCATTCGGTTCGTTCCTGCCGCGTGCCGCCGCGGTCGGTATAATTGTCGCTGGTGGCAAGCGAAAAACTGGCCACCGCTTGGCCCGAAGGCAGGTAGCGAACCTCGGGGTCTTTGCCCAAATTACCCACTAGGATGGCTTTATTGACCGACATGGCACGCCGCTCCCCGGTGCAAAGTTACCTGCTTCGCCCCGCCCAAGGCAAGCCCAGACTGCGGCTGCGCTGGGGCAGGGCGCGCTTTTGCGCCCCTGCGCCAGGATATATAGTACGCTTGGTAGTGGGGTAAACGAGGGGTTGAGGTGGCGAGTCTGACGCAAACCGACAGCTGTGTAAGGCTGGTCGCCCTGGGTGGCCTGGGCGAGATTGGCCTCAATCTGATGGTTGTGGAAAGTGGCGGCGAGGCACTCATTATAGATGCCGGCGTGACTTTCCCCGAGCAACGGTTATTGGGCGCCGATCTGCTAGTGCCCGATCTCACCTATTTGGCGCAAACCAAGCCGCTGGCCGTGGTCTTGACCCATGGCCACGACGACCATGTCGGGGCGCTGCCCTACCTCCTGCAGCACTACCGCGTGCCGGTCTATGGCAGCGATCTTGCCTTGGCGGTCGCGCGCCAGCGTCTACTGGAGCGCGGCGCCGCTGGCACCTGGGACTTGCGCCAGCTCCAGGCCGGACAGCGCATCGCGATTGGCCCCTTTACGGTCGAGGCGATTAGGGTTACCCACTCTACGCCCGATGCTCTAGCACTGGCGATCGATACTCCAGTTGGCCTGATCGTACATACCGGTGATTTCAAAATTGACGAGACCCCGGTAGATGGTCAGGTGACCGATCTTCAGCGGCTGGGCGAGCTGGGTGCGCAAGGCGTGACGCTGATGCTGTCGGATTCGACCAACGCCGAACGGCCCGGGCGCACCCCCTCCGAGAGCACCATCAAGCCGGTGTTGCGCGAATTGATGGCCACCGCGCACGGCAAGGTGTTGCTGTCGGCCTTTTCCTCCCACCTCCATCGCTTCCGTCAGTTTATCGAGGTCTGCCAGGAGCAGGGGCGAGCGGTTGCCTTGTTGGGCCGGCGGGTGGGTGAGAGCGCGCGGTTGGGAATGGCGCTGGGCCACCTCAAGGTGCCGCGCGGAGTCCTGATCGAGGAGCGCGAGCTTTTGGCTCACGCCGCCCGCCCGGTGGGACTACTGGCCTCCGGCAGTCAAGCCGAGCCGCTCTCGGCGATGGTCAAGATCGCCACCGGAATTCATCCCCGCGTGCGGCTTAATCGGGAAGATGTGGTAATCCTTTCCTCGCGCTTTATCCCCGGCAACGAACGGCTCATTCATCGCCTGATCGATAACCTTTTTCGCCAGGGAGCCGAGGTGTTTTACGAGGGCGTGGCACCAGTGCATGTGTCCGGACATGCCGGCGCGGACGAACTTACCCAGATGATTGACACCGTGCGGCCGCGCTACTTCGTTCCAGTCCATGGCGAGTACCGCCATCTCAAACGGCATATTGCGCTGGCTGCGGGTGCGGGTATCAAGCCCGAAAACTGCTTTCTGTTGCAAAATGGCGAACCGTTGGAATTGCGCTCCGGATCGGTGCGTCGCGCTGCCAAAATACCGGTTGGGCGCCTGTTCAGCGACGGCAGCAGCTTGGAGCCCGAGGAGCTGCTGCGTGAGCGCGAGCGGTTGGCGTTTGCGGGCGTGGTTACCGCCGCGGTGGTGCTAGAAGAAGGTAGCGGCGAATTGCTGCTGGGGCCCGAGCTGTTGGCTCGCGGCTTCCTGGCCGACGATCAAGCCACGCTCCATCTGCGTCGCGCCACTGAGAAGGTGCGCCAAGCCCTGGCGGATAGGCTACCCCGCCGACGCGGTGTCAACGAGACCAAAGATGCCATCAACCGCGCCCTGCGCTCCTATTTCGCCCAAGAGGTGGGACACCAGCCGGTTGTCATGCCGTGGGTGGTCGAGTTATAAGCGCGCGCGGCACGTCCCAGGAGCCGCTGGTTCTGAGCACGCCCTTGCGCAATGGGATGGGGCGCGAATTGATTGCCCTGGCACTTTTGGCCGCTGCGCTCTTTGCCGGATTAAGCCTGCTCGCCGCCCCTCGTGACACCGCCTTTTGCGGCCCCTGGGGGCTGGCCCTGGCGACTGCCTTGGTGACCCGGCTGGGGCTGGGGGCGGTAGGTGTCTGCCTGCTGGCCGGATGGTTGGCGTGGCGAATCTGGCGCAATCTCCAATGGATGGCGGCGGTGCGCTTGATTGCCGGCGGTGCCCTCGTCCTGGGGGCGCTGATGGTGGCGGCCGGGTTGGTCGCCACGCCGATGGCTGCTGGGTACTGGGGGCTCTGGGCCGCCGGTTGGCTGATGCGTTCGGCGGGTATCACGGGCGCCTACCTTGTGGTCAGCCTGGGCCTTATCTGCGGTGTTGCCATGCTCACTCGCCGTCCGCCGACCGCTCTGGCGGTCATCCTGGCCTCCAGTTTGTCCCGCGCCTTACCCTGGCGTCGAAGGCCCGATAAAGGCGACCCGGTGGATGACCTTCAGGCGGTTCCAATCGAATTGGGCCTAACCCAAGAAGACCTGCCTGTGCCGCCGGCGCCGCGCGGTGCGATCGAGCTCTTGGCCTCGATGCTGTGGAGCAAGCCCGAGGAAGCTGCGCCGGAGCGCGCGGCCGCTAAGCCGCGTGCGGGCAAGTTCAAGCTACCGCCCCTGGCGTTGCTCGACACGCCTCCGTCCGAGCACACCAAAGTGGACGAGACCGCCCTGCAGCGTAGTGCGCAGATGCTGGAGCAAAAGCTGGGTGATTTTGGGGTCGAAGGGCAAGTGGTCGCGGTTCAGCCCGGCCCCGTGGTCACGATGTATAAATTCGAGCCGGCCTCGGGGATTAAGGTAAGCCAGATTGTCAATCTGGCCGATGACCTGTCGATGGCCTTGCGAGCCCTGGCGATCCGAATTCAGGCGCCAGTGCCGGGCGAGGCGGTTGTGGGGATCGAGGTTCCCAACCGCAAGCGCGAGAAAGTCTATTTGCGCGAGATCCTAGAAAGCGAGGAGTTCGCGGCCGCCCGCAGCCATCTGACTATCGCTCTGGGCAAGGATATCGCCGGCCACCCGGTGGTGGCTGACTTAGCCCGTATGCCGCATCTGCTGATCGCGGGAGCGACCGGGACGGGCAAGTCCGTCTCGATCCACACCATGATCTCCTCGATTCTATTCAACGCCACCGCCGACGACGTCCGCTTCATTTTGATTGATCCCAAGATGCTGGAGTTGTCGGTGTACGAACATATTCCCCATCTGCTGGTGCCGGTGCTGGTGGATCCCGATAAGGCAGCGGCGGCACTGTTGTGGGCGGTGCGGGAGATGGAGCGCCGTTACCGAGTAATGCGCGATATGGCGGTGCGCAATATCGACGGCTACAACCAGGCAATCGAGGCAGGTCAGCGGGGGCTGGCCGAACGCGGCCAACTCGCCTTCGACGGCGATCCCAACGAAGCCCCGATCGTCCATCAGCGGATGCCCAAGCTGGTGATCGTTATCGACGAATTGGCCGATCTGATCCTGACCGAAGGTAAAAACGTCGAGCGCGACATCACTCGCTTGGCGCAAAAAGCGCGTGCGGCCGGAATCCATCTGCTGCTGGCAACCCAGCGTCCCTCGGTCGATGTTCTCACCGGTCTTATCAAGGCCAACCTGCCCGCGCGGATCTCATTGCAGACCGCCTCGCGGGTGGATTCGCGCACGATTTTAGACAATATCGGCGCCGAGCGGCTGCTGGGCGAGGGCGATATGCTTTTCATGCCCCCGGGTACTGCCAAATTGCGCCGCCTGCATGGCCCCTTCGTTTCCGAGAATGAAATTCGCAAGGTTACCGACTACCTGCGTCGTCAGGGTTCTCCGACCTATCAGATGGAGATTCTAGAGACCGCGCGTGATGATGCCGAAGCCGTCGAGGAGGGGTACGAGCGCGACCCGATGTACGACGAAGCGGTGAGAATCGTGACCGAGACCAACCAAGCCTCAATCTCCATGATCCAGCGCCGCCTGCGAGTGGGCTACAACCGCGCCGCGCGAATGGTGGAGCAGATGGAGCGCGAAGGCCTGGTTGCGCCCGCCGACGGTGCCCGTCCACGGGAGGTGCGCATTGGCAGCCATCGCGGCAGTTAGCAACTACATTTCTGTTCGTGGCGGGGGAGGGATTGTGCGAGCACAGCCGCTCACTGCCCTCAAGTGAGGCGCGTGGCGCCCATTCCACGATCGAGGGATCAAATAGAAAAACTGAAAGCAGAAAAACCAATCAAAGATTGGACAGAAAGGCGAAAATCGTGGGCTCTGCCCGCTGCTCGCAAGGCGCTACTCGAACCAACGATCGCTCAGGATCAGCGGTACTTCCTTGTTTTCGACCGAATAGCCGCTCATTGGCTGGCCGTTGACGTCGATTCGCCCGTCCTTCATCAAGTCGGCGCCGGGCGCGATCGCACCCACGCGTAGCATCACGAGCGGTTCGTCGCTTACAGTCTTGAACCAATAGAAGGCGCCACGCGGCAAAAAGACGCCGTCCAGTTTTTCCACCTGCCAAGCCGTGCCCTCGCGGTCATGGAATTCAGCCGCACCTTGTAACACTACGAATACGTGATCTTCCAAGGGATGGGCGTGAAGTTCGTTCTCCCCGCCGGAGGCGTAGGTCTTCAGCCACACCCGCATCCGATCGGTGGTCGCCAGCGGCAGGTGGGTGCGGCCCTGAAGCGGGAGCTGGGCGCGCAGATGGAAGAAGCTGGGACTGCGGTTTTGCTCCTGTGCCCTCATTTGGGCGTAGAGATCGTCGAGGGTTTGGGCGGGTTGGATCGAGCCTGCTGCCATCTCTTCTGGGCTCCCTGCCAGATGCGGCGCGAGCGCCACGCCTTCAGCCAAACATCTCGCGAATCTTATCCACGAACCCCTTGGAGAGGGGGTGGGTGACTTCTTCCCCAGAGATCTGCGCGAACTCCTCAAGCAACTCACGTTGGCGCAGGGTCAGTCGGCGCGGTGTTTCCACCACCAGGCGGACCAGTTCGTCGCCACGGCCATAACCGTGCAGATCGGCAAAGCCCTTGCCCTTGAGGCGGAAGACTTTGCCCGATTGGGTCCCCGCAGGGACCTTGAACTTAACTTTGCCATCCAGGGTGGGCACGTCGATGTCCGCGCCCAGCGCAGCCTGCGGGAAGCTGATAGGGACTTCGACTACCACGTCGTTGTCCTGGCGGGCGAAGATGGGATGTTCTTTGACCTGGATGACCACATACAGGTCACCTGCCATTCCGCCTCCGAACCCTGCCTCGCCCTCGCCGCGCAGTTTCAGGCGTGAACCGTTGTCCACGCCGGGCGGGATATGCACGGAGAGCGATTGGCGCTTACGCAGTCGGCCTTGTCCCTGACATTTGGGGCAAGGGTCGGAAATGATCGATCCTTCACCGCGGCATTGGGCGCAGGTGGTGGAGATGGAAAAGAAGCCCTGCTGAGTGCGCACCTGTCCCGAGCCTCGGCAATTGGGACAAGCTCGCATCCCCGCGCTGCCCGCAGCGGTGCGGGAGCCATTGCAGGCTTCGCACAGCGTTAGTCGGTCGATTTTGATGATTTTGTCGGCGCCGCGATGAGCCTCTTCGAATTCGACCTCTAGGTCATAGCGCAAATCGTCGCCGCGGCGGCTGCGCGAGCGCGAGCGACCGCGGCCGGTGCCGAAGAAATCGCCAAAAATGTCGGAAAAAACGTCTTCGAAACCCTGGGAGAAGTCAAACCCGCCAAAACCGCCGGGCCCTTGGGGACCTTGAAAAGCGGCGTGGCCGAAACGATCGTACTGCAGGCGCTTTTCCGGGTCGGAAAGCACCTGGTAGGCTTCGTTGATTTCCTTGAAGCGCTCCTCGGCCTGGCGATTGCCGGGATTACGGTCGGGATGAAACTGGATGGCCAAACGGCGATAGGCTTTTTTGATCTCGTCCTCGCCGGCCCCTCGCGCCAAGCCGAGGACCTCATAATAATCCCGCTTGTTGTTAACCGCCATCCCTTCCATAGTTTACTTCAGTTCGCCAGCCTACGATAGCCTCAAGCGCTTGGTTTTTAACGCTGCGGCCATTTAGCCAAGTAAAACCGTATGCCACCTCAGTCCCCGGAGCGGGTCCCGAGCGGGCGTACGCGCCTGCCCGGAGACCCCGCCCCCACCTGAGGAGGCACAGCAGTTTGCCTTGGCAGCGGCAAGTGCGAAGGTTTAGTCCTTGACCTCGCGATAATCGGCGTCCACTACATCGTCCTTGGGCGGCTGTTCTCCGCCGCCGCTGGCTTGGCTGCCGCTGGCATTGCCCGCTGCGCCACCGGCTGCTTCGGACTGGGTCCGCGCCTTGCTGTACATCGCCTCGGCCAGCTTATGCGAGGCCTCGCTCAGGGCCTCAGAAGCCCGATTAAGTTCGTCGGGGTTTTGCGATTCCAACTTGGCGCGCGCGGAGCTCAGGGCATCGTCCACCGTCTTGCGCGCAGCTGCGTCCAAGTTCTCTCCGTATTCCTTGAGCGATTTCTCGGTGGTGTAGATTAGGTTGTCGAGCTTGTTGCGAGCCTCGATAGCCGCCCGTTTGCGCTTGTCCTCTTCGGCGTGCGCCTCGGCGTCACGCACCATTTTCTTGATCTCGTCCTCAGTCAGGCCGGAGGATGCGGTAATCCGGATCGATTGCTCCTTATTGGTGCCTAAATCCTTGGCGTGCACATTGACGATCCCGTTGGCGTCGATATCGAAGGTGACCTCCACCTGCGGCATCCCACGCGGTGCGGGCGGAATCCCTATCAAGTCGAATTGACCCAACAGCTTGTTGTCAGCAGCCATCTCCCGTTCGCCCTGGAACACTCGGATGGTAACCGCGGTCTGGTTGTCCTGGGCAGTGGAAAAAACCTGCCCTTTGCGAGTCGGGATAGTGGTGTTTTTCTCGATCAATTTGGTGAATACACCACCCAAGGTCTCGATTCCCAGCGAAAGCGGAGTCACGTCCAGCAACAGGACATCTTTGACCTCGCCCTTGAGCACGCCGCCCTGGATAGCGGCGCCCACCGCCACCACTTCGTCGGGGTTGACCCCCTTGTGCCCCTCGCGCCCGAACAGGCGGCGCACCCGCTCCTGCACCGCAGGCATCCGGGTCATGCCGCCTACCAGCACCACCTCGTTGATTTCCGAAGTCTTCAGTCCCGCGTCGCGCAAGGCTATCCGGCAGGGCTCTTCGAGCCGGTCCAGCAGGTCGGCACACAGCGCCTCCAGCTTGGCTCGGGTCAGCTTCATGGTCAGATGTTTGGGACCAGACTGGTCGGCGGTGATGAAGGGCAGATTGATATCGGTCTCCATCACGGTAGATAATTCGCACTTGGCCTTTTCCGCTGCTTCCTTGAGCCGCTGCAGCGCCATCCGATCCTGACGCAGATCGATGCCCTGGTCCTTGCGAAATTCGTCGGCCAGATAATCAATCACTCGTTGGTCGAAATCCTCGCCGCCCAAGAAAGTGTCGCCATTGGTCGCCTTGACTTCGAAGACTCCTTCGCCCAACTCCAGAATCGAGATGTCGAAGGTGCCACCGCCGAGGTCGAAGACTGCGATTTTTTCGTCTTTCTTCTTGTCCAGGCCGTAGGCTAGCGAGGCCGCGGTGGGTTCGTTGATGATCCGCAGGACATCCAAACCGGCGATCCGGCCGGCATCCTTGGTGGCTTGGCGCTGGCTGTCGTTAAAATAGGCCGGTACCGTGATGACCGCCTCGGTGACTTTTTCGCCCAGGTAGTCCTCGGCCGTCTGTTTCATTTTTTGCAAAATAAAGGCCGAAATCTCGGGGGGACTATAGCGCTTGCCACGAATATCCACCCAAGCTGCACCGTCGTCGTTCTTGGCCACCTTGTAGGGCAGCACCTTCAGCGCTTTTTGGACCTCAGGATCCTCGAAGCGACGGCCCATCAGGCGCTTGATTGCGAAGACGGTGTTGGTGGGGTTGGTGATCGCCTGCCGCTTGGCGATCTGCCCCACCAAGCGCTCACCGGACTCGGTGAACGCGACTACCGACGGGGTGGTCCGGCTGCCCTCGGAATTCGCGATAACAACCGGGTCACCACCCTCCATGATTGCGACGCAGCTATTAGTGGTCCCCAGGTCGATGCCGATTACTTTCGCCATTGCGTGCCTCTTCCGTGGCTCCCAGGCCCACCTGAGCGGGGAACCAAACTAGTTTTCAACTTAACCAGCGTTGGTGGCTTTTCAAGCCACCTCTAGCTTTCCTCCGGCTCCTCGCCGGTCTTGCCGGCGCTGGGTAGCTTGGCTACCGCTACCCGGGCCGGGCGCAGCAAACGATCGCCCACCTGGTAACCGCGTACAAATTCGTCAACCACAGTATTGGGCTGATGCTGATCGCTTTCTATCTGGTCTACCGCCTCGTGCAGGAGCGGATCGAAGGGCTGTCCCAGCGCGCTTAGCTGGGTGACCCCGTGGCTGCGCAGAAAGTCAATCATCGAGCGCAGCACCATCTCGACTCCTTCGACGATGGGCTTGCCATTGCCGCCCCCGCGCGCGGCCGCCACCGCACGTTCTAGATTATCGACAATTGCCAGCAAATCGCGCAGCAAACTCTCGCGTTGCAGCCGGACAGTTTCATCGGCCTGTTGGCGGATCCGTTTGCGGCTGTTGTCGGCTTCGGCCACGGCGCGCAGAAATTTGTCCTTGAGTTCCGCCACTTCCTGCTCGCGCTGGGTGCAAGTCCGGCGCACTTGCTCCAATTCCTCGCGGAGCTGGACCAGCTCTCGCTCCAGCTCAGCGCTCCGCTCCGGTTGCGAGTCATGGTCGTGCTGAAGTTGGCTTTGGGCAGTTTCTTCCTCGGCCGTGCCGTGCGGCTGTTCCTGGCCCTCCTCGCGTTGGGGACGGCCATGATGCTTATGCTCCGTCATTTTCCTTCCACGTCTGAGTCGCACTGTCCACCAAGATAACCATGATCGCCCGCGATGCTAGCCTGGCGCGGAAAAAGTCTCCGCGGCAGGTCCCCCCGGCTCTTACCTCTCACCGGCCAGGCGGAGTGTTGAGTAAGGAGTCCAGCTTTACATCGCGCATCGACCCGCTAAAAGCCGGTTTTGCGTCGCTCGCCGGGTAAGCGTGGTAAAGCGGAACTTGTTGCCAGGATGCCGCCAGTGGGGCTCAGGATTCGAGCGCGCGCGAGAGCGCCCGGGCGGTGTAGTCCACCAGCGCGATGACCCGTCCATAGTCCATCCGCACCGGCCCCAAGACGGCCAGCGCGCCCACTGGCGCTGAGCCGTGACGGTAGGGCGCTCCCACCATGCTGAGATCGCTCAATCGAGGGGCGTGTTCGGAGCCGATGGAGACATCCACGCTCTCGCCCTCCAGGGTATTTTCCAATAGGCCCAGCAGGGCGCTCTTGTCCTCCAGCGCCTCCACCAATTGCCGCAACTTGCCGGGATCGTCGAATTCGGGCTGATGCACGACCTTGGCTCCGCCCTCGATCAGCACGTCCACTGGTACCGGGGCGCTGACGGCCGCCTCGCCCAGCCGCAGCGCTTCACGCACGAAGCGGTCATGACTGCTGCTCTCTTCTCCCAGCGCGGCCTCGATTAGAGCGCGCGCCTCGTCTAAGGTGCGTCCTTCGATGATCCGGTTAAGATAGCTCGCCACCCGCTGCAGTTCTTCGCTGGAGTAATCGCGTTCGGTTTCGATCACGCGTTGATGAATTGCGCCGGCGGCGACCAACACGGTCAGCACCTGGCGCTGGCGCAGGCGAGTGAAGGCGACTTCGGCCAGCTCGATTGCCTCGAAGCGCGGTGTGACCACCACTGCCACTTGGCCCGAGAGCAGCGCCAACAGGTGGCTAGTATCACGCAAGAGGGCGCTCAGGTCCCGCTCGCGGGCCGAGTAATGGTATTCGATATGAGTCTTATCTTGCTGGCTGATACGCCAGCCCGGCCTGAGGTGGTCCACGTAATAGCGAAAGCCTTTGTCGGTGGGAATGCGTCCGGCCGAAGTATAGGGCTGGTAGAGGTAATTCTCGCGCTCCAACTCAGCCATCATCGCACGTACCGTGGCCGCCTTCACCCCCAAGGCGTACCGCGCCGCCAAATGATGGGAGCCGACCGGCTCAGCGGTTTTCACAAAGTCGTCGACCACCGCCAGCAACAGCGCATGCCGGCGCCGTGCCACCTCGTCGCGCCAATCCTCGCTAACCATGCTGTCGCCCCGTTGCCCGCCGATTTATAAATCTTCTGCGGTCGTTGCACCCCCGTACTTCATGGATTTATCGATGACACCGTGAAGCCCGTCACGCAAGCATTGTACCGGCTGCTCCTGCTGGTTGTCAGACCCGGGAAAACTTGTGGGAGTCACTTGCACGACAGGAGAAGAGTAGTGCAAAGGACCCAGCTAATCTCCGCGATAGCGACACGCCCCGGCGCTGAGATAAGCTTAGAACGATGGCCAGGCCCAAAGCGCGCAGGTCCGCCGTGCCGATTCCCGTGGTGGCAGCCAATACCGGTTGGCTGGAAGCGGACAGCTACGACCGCCAAGCATGGGGAGAGTTGACCGCGCAGGCGGCCACGATTGGCGAGCTCATTGACAGCGGCGAGCGGCTGGTGCCGCACTTCGGCGAGCTTTTGCGCGATCTGTTTTATGCTCTCTTCAAGGCTAATCTGGTGTGGCTCAAGCCCGACTCGGTGCGTGCCAGCACCGTGCTCAATCGCATGATTTTGAACGACCTGATCGACACGGCGACCTTTAAGGCGCTCAAACAGCGCACCCTGCTCGACGAAGATAAGGCTGCGATCGCGGCGCTGGCCCTGGGCGAACAAGCGGCGGAACTGGTGCGAGCGGAGCGGCTGATCAATCGGCGCGAGATGCTCGATCTGTGGGAGCTCAAGCGTCAGGAAGAGGAACTGGCCGAACGGGCCCAGGAACTGGAGGCGGCCACGGACTTAAAGCTTGAACCTGCCGCGGGCGAGCCCGACCAAGAAAAGGTGCAGCGCGCGAGGTTGGAGCAGCTCAAACAGGCCGCGGCCCGCGCCGCTCAGGTGGCCGAAGCCCGTTTGAATCAGAAGGCTCGCGCGGTCGTGGCGCAGGTCGACCAGGCCCGCCGCGGTGAACTCAAACGGATGCAGCTAAAGGCCGGCCAGTTGGCTCAGGAAATCGACCAAATCGCCTCCGACAGCCATGACTTCGGAGTGGAATTCGGGCAGGCCGGACGGCTCAATGCGGGAGCGCGGCTGGAGCTGGGGCGACGGCTGGCGAGTAATCGCAAAATTGCCCAGTTGGCCCGTTTGGTCGGCCGCTTCAAGCAGCAGGCGCTAGCGTTGCGGCGCAGGCAGATCGAGCGCGCACCCGCCGAGGTCTACGATATCGAACGAGGGGCCGATCTGGGCCGCTTGATCGGAGCGGAACTGGTTGCCCTGCCCCATCCCCTGCTCCAGCGTGACTTCAGGCGCCGCCTGCTCGAAGGCGAGCTGCTCCAGTATCAATTGCGCCAGGACGAGCAGAAGGGCAAAGGACCGATGGTGGTGTGCCTGGACCTCA
>Ga0070737_10002753_pt1 | contig 20246 bp, 15 predicted proteins | sample Coa_R1_10_FD_66438 | JGI IMG/M metagenome (GOLD analysis project Ga0070737, IMG submission 66438) | Surface soil microbial communities from Centralia Pennsylvania, which are recovering from an underground coalmine fire - Coalmine... | ecosystem: Environmental > Terrestrial > Soil > Unclassified...
TACCTCGTCGGCGGCCTCCTCGCGGGGGCGGCGATCGTGCTCTACGACGGGAGCCCGGTCCATCCGGACCCCATGGCGCTCTGGCGCATGGCGGCGCGCGAGCAGGTGACCTACTTCGGCACGAGCGCCCCTTTCATCGAGAGCTGCCGCAAGCTCGGGCTGCGGCCCCGCGAGGAGCCGGGCCTCGACCTTTCCGCCCTGAGGACGATCGGCTCCACGGGGGCTCCGCTCCCGCCCGAGGGCTTCGCCTGGGCCGCCCGCGAGGTCGCCGACGACGTCCTCGTCGGCTCGGTCTCCGGGGGGACCGACGTCTGCACGGCCTTCCTCATCAGCTGCCCGTGGCTTCCCGTCCACGCCGGCGAGCTGCAGTGCGCCGCCCTCGGCGCCCGCGTGGAGGCCTACAGCGAGGACGGCCATCCGGTCGTCGGCGAGGTGGGCGAGCTCGTCATCACGGCGCCGATGCCCTCGATGCCCGTGGCGCTCTTCGGCGACGAGAGCGGGCAGCGGCTGCACGAGGCGTACTTCGCGAGCTACCCAGGGCTCTGGCGGCACGGCGACTGGGTGAAGCGCACGCCCCGGGGGAGCTACGTGGTCTACGGGCGCTCCGACGCCACCCTCAACCGGGGGGGAGTCCGGATGGGAACGGCGGAGTTCTACCGCGTCGTCGAGGGGCTCCCCGAGGTCGCCGACGCCCTCGTGATCGACACGAGCGAGCTCGGCCGGGAGGGCGAGCTCATCCTCCTCGTCGTGCCGAGCGGCGCCGGCGGACACGGCAGCGCCGGGGCGGCAGAGCCGGGCACGGCCGCGCTCGAGGCCTCGGTGCGCGCGGCCCTGCGGTCCCAGCTCTCACCGAGGCACGTGCCCGACCGCGTCATCGCGGTCGAGGCCCTTCCCCGGACCCTGAACGGCAAGAAGGTGGAGGTGCCGCTCCGGCGGATCCTCCTCGGCACTCCGGTCGACGAGGCCGTCTCGCGTGACTCGCTCGCCGAGCCTGCCGCGCTCGACGCCGCCCTCGCCGCCCTCACCAGCGCCGGCCTGCTCTGAGCCCACGGCTGACGAGCGGGGACCCCCCGCCGCCTCCGGTCGCGCCGCCCCCTTGCGGACGACCTCCCGGTGTGAGAATATTTCGATTGCTGAAACGTTCGACACACTTGATGTTCGGTAGGAGAAACACCACCCGATGATGACGAGGACCGAAGGACCGCCCCGAACGAGCCCCGCGGCCGGTCGGGCGAGCGCCGGCGTGGAGCGCCAGCAGCTGCTCGAGCGCGTCTTTGCCCTCCAGCCGATCCTGCAGCGGCGCTTCAGCGACGAGCTCAGCAGGGAGCTCGACGACGAGCTCCATCACGTCACCATCCACCAGCTCGCGGCACTCCATCACCTGAGCGAAGGGGTCTGCTCGATGCGGGAGCTGGCCCGGACCCTCTCGATCAGCGAGAGCTCGGCCACCGCGGCCGCCGACCGGCTCGTGCGCGAGGGGCTCGTCGAGCGCCGCGCCGACCCGGCCGACCGCCGGCTCGTGCTGCTCGCGCTCACCGACGAGGGACGCGCCTTCGTCGAGCGAGTGCGGAGAGCCCGAGCCCTCAAGACCTCGCGGATGCTGAGCGTGTTGTCGGATCGCCAGCTCGCTCAGCTCGTCGAGATCTACGAGACCCTGCGCGACGCCCCCACGAGGGCGACCAGCCACACCGACCACGAGACCGAGGGGGCACGGGCATGAGGCGGAACGACGACGAGATGGAGCCAGGCGGCGGGGCGGCGACGGTCGTCGCCCCCTCGCCCGAGGTGGTCGCGGAGGTGCTCGCCACCGTTACCGCTCCTGGCGCCGAGGCGCCGGCCCACCACGACGACGTCGCCATGACCCACCGCCAGATCCTGACCGTCTTCTCGGGCCTCATGCTCGGGATGTTCCTCGCCGCCCTCGACCAGTCGGTCGTCGCCACCGCTCTGCCCACCATCGCGGGCGACTTCCACGGCCTCAACCGCCTCACCTGGGTCGTCACGGCCTACCTGCTCACCTCGACGGCGTCGGCGCCCCTCTACGGCAAGATCTCGGACCTCTACGGGCGGAAGAAGATCTTCCAGTTCGCCATCGTGCTGTTCCTCGCCGCCTCGGCACTGGCCGGCCTCAGCCAGAACATGAACGAGCTCATCGTCTTCCGCGGCCTGCAGGGGCTCGGCGCCGGCGGCTTGATGGTGCTCGCGATGTCGATCGTGGGCGACATCGTCCCGCCGGCCCAACGGGGCCGCTACCAGGGCTACTTCGGCGCCGTGTTCGGGGTGGCGAGCGTGGCGGGACCTCTCATCGGGGGGTTCCTCGTCCAGTCGATCTCGTGGAGATGGATCTTCTACATCAACCTTCCCCTCGGTGCCGCCGCCCTCGTGGTGACCACCTTCGTGCTGAAGGACCGGGGGGAGCGCCGCCGCCACAAGATCGACTACCTCGGGGCGCTCCTGCTCGTCTGCGGGGTCTGCTCGCTGCTGCTCGTGACCACTCTCGGCGGCTCCGCGAGCGGCTACGGCTACCCCTGGGGCTCCTGGCAGATCCTCACCATGATCGCGGCGGGGGTCACCCTCATCGCAGCGTTCGTGGTGCGGGAGATGAAGGCGCCCGAGCCGATCGTGCCGATGAACCTGTTCCGCAAGAGGGTCTTCACGGCCTCGAACGCCGCCGGCTTCATCATCGGCGTCGCCATGTTCGGCGCCATCATCTACCTGCCGGTCTATCTCCAGGTGGTGAAGGGCGTCTCGCCCACGATCTCCGGGCTCGAGCTCCTGCCGCTCATGGTCGGCCTGCTCGGAGCCTCGATCTGGAGCGGGCAGGTCATCACCCGTCGAGGGCGCTACAAGATCTTCCCGATCGTCGGCACCGCGGTCACCACCGTCGCCATGGGGCTGCTCGCCCTGCTCAGCCCCACCACGAGCTACCTCGTGATCTCCGCCTTCCTCCTCCTGCTCGGCATCGGCATGGGGCTCGTCATGCAGGTGCTCGTGCTGGCGGTCCAGAACGGCGTCGACTACAAGGACCTCGGCACGGCGACCTCGCTCAGCAACTTCTTCCGCTCCCTCGGCGGCGCCTTCGGGACGGCCATCCTCGGCGCAGTGCTGACCGACCGGCTCGACGGCAACCTGTTCGCCGCCCTCCCGGGGCCGGCACGGCCCCACATCAAGCAGATCAGCCAGCTGATCGTCGGCAGCCCGAAGGACCTGAAGCTGCTGCCGGCCCCGATCCACGCCGCCGCGGTGCAGGCCTACGTGCACTCGATCGACACCGTCTTCATCGTGGCGACGCCGATCGTGGCCCTCGCGTTCATCTGCGCCCTGCTCCTGCCCGAGATCAAGCTCCGGGCGACGGTCCGCACGAGGTCGCACGGCGGCCCCGGCGACCCGCAGGCCGACGGGAACGGAGCCGGCGAGAGCGCCCATGAGCTGGCAGGAGCGGCCGAGGCCCTGATGATCTGAGGGGCCGCATCCCGCGTACCCTTGGACCCATGACCTCCCCGACGCCGGAGTTCTCCGCGCCGCCCAGGTCGTGGCGAACCTGGCCGGCATGGGCCCGTGCCACCCCAGGCGGCAGCCGTCTGCCGCTTCGCGCCTTTCTCGGCGTCACCTTCTGCGTGGCAGGGCTTCAAAAGCTCGCGAACCCCGCCTTCTTCCGCTCCTCTGACCCCTCTGGCATCGAGGCGCAGATGAAGCTCGCCGAGGCGACCTCCCCCCTCTCCCCCCTGCTCGGCGCCGCCCTCCACGTCGCCGCGCTCATCGGGGTCGTCATCGCCTTCGGCGAGCTCGCCGTCGGCGCCGGGACCCTCCTCGGCCTGAAGAGCCGGGTTGCGGCAGGTGGCGGCATGCTGCTCTCGCTCAGCTTCTTCCTCACGGTGAGCTGGAGCACCTCGCCCTACTACTACGGCGCCGACATCGTCTTTCTCTTCGCGTGGACACCCTTTGTCCTCTCGGGCGCGGGGGCCTTCTCCCTCGACGCCTACCTGGCCGGGAGGGTGAGGCGGGCAGCCGCGAGCTCCGGCGAGGCGCCGTCGAGCGACTCCGCCGAGCGCGACGCCGAGGCGGCACGGCGGCAGGAGCTCGCCCGGAGGACGGTCATCGGCCGCCTCGGAGCCTCAGGGGTCGTGAGCGCCATCGTCGTCGCCCTCGGCGGCATCGTCGCCCTCATCGGCCGGGCAGCGAGCACGCCGGGCGAGGACTTCGCCGCGATCCCCGGCGCTCGCCCCGCTGCCCGCTCGGCGGGAACGGGCAGCGGCTCGAGCCGAAAGATCGGCCTCGCGTCGGAGGTCCCCGTCGGACAGGCGGCCCCGTTCACCTTCGACAGCCTCCCGGCCTACGTCGTGCGACCCTCGCCCGACGAGTTCCTCGGCTTCAGCCGGATCTGCACCCACGAGGGCTGCACGGTCAATTACGTCCACTCGGTGCAGGAGTTCCAGTGCCCCTGCCACGGCTCGCTCTACTCGGCCCTTACCGGCGAGGTCCTGAGGGGGCCGGCCCCCCGGCCGCTCCCGAGGATCCCGATCCGCGAGGGACCGGGCGGCGAGCTGATCGCGGACTGACCGCGCCGGCAACATCTGTCAGGCAGACGGCGGTTTCTGGAACGAGGGCTGCCCGAGTACCGCTACAATCCGCACGCGGCTGGGGTGGTATCCAGCCCTGACAAGGGGGTGATCCCTACGCCTGCTGCCAACGCCGGCTTCCTCTTCGACGAAGGGGACGGCGAAGAGACCTTCGACGGGCGCCGGCTCCGGGCGGCGCGCAATCGGGACGCCGTCGTGGCCGCCGTCCTCTCCATCATCCGCGAGCAGGGCGGGGGGCCGATCCCCGGGGCCGCCGAGGTCGCGGACCGCGCCGGAGTCTCCGAGCGCACCGTCTTCCGGCACTTCGCCGACCTCGACTCGCTGTTCCTCGCGGCCGCCTCCCAGCAGCGGCCGGTGCTCGCCGGCTACCTCGCGCAGCGCCCCGACATGAAAGAGCTCGAGAAGCGGATCGCCTCCGTCGTCCGCCTCCGCTCCCGCATGTTCGAGGAGATCGGCCCCATCCGCCGAGTGGCGATGCGCTTCGCCGAGCGTCACGGCTCTGTCGCCCGTATTGTCAACGAGGCCAACCGTGCTGGCCGCCAGCAGCTCGCCGAGGTGTTCGCGCCGGAGCTCGCGCAGGCCGGCCGCGCGAAGAGCCTCGTGCTCGACCAGCTCGAGATCGCCACCAGCTGGGGCACCTGGGAGACGGTCCGCCTCGAGCTCCAGGGCGGTCCGGAGAAGGCCCGCAAGCTGATGAGCACGATGATGACGACCCTCCTCGCCTCCTACGCCCGGCCGGCGCGAGGAAGCCGCCGCTGACCTGCGGGACGAGCGGCCGGAGCCCTGGCCTGCGCCGGGACCGGCGCGAAAGTGACAGCTTGTCTGCCGGCTCGTTGGCGCCTGGCGAGGCTCGGCGCGAACGCCGGGCCCGGCGCCGAGAGCCGGGTGGTAACTAGGAGAGGGCCTCCTCGCGGGCCCGGATGGCAAAGGAGCGGCCATGGACATGCGCAGGACGCCCGACGAGCGATTCGTCGGTCTCCCGGGCTACCCCTTCGAGGCGAACTATGCCCTCGTCGACGCGGGAGACGGGAGCGGCGACACGATCCGGGTCCACTACCTCGACGAGGGCCCCCGCGAGGGCGAGGTCGTCGTCCTCCTCCACGGCGAGCCCTCCTGGAGCTACCTCTACCGGCACATGATCCCGGTGCTCACAGGTGCCGGACTGCGTTGCGTGGCCCCGGACCTCGTCGGCTTCGGCAAGTCGGACAAGCCGACGCCGCGCACCGAGTACACCTATGCCCGGCACGTCGAGTGGATGAGGGCACTGCTGTTCGACGAGCTCGCCCTCACGGGGGTCACCCTCGTCTGCCAGGACTGGGGCGGCCTCATCGGCCTCCGTCTCCTCGGGGAGCACGACGACCGCTTCGCCCGCGTGGTGGCGGCCAACACGGGGCTGCCGACCGGCGACTCGAGGACCACCGACGCCTTCACGGCCTGGCAGCGCTTCAGCCAGGAGGTCCCGGAGCTCCCGGTCGGCCGGATCGTGAACGGCGGCTGCACGACCGACCTGCCCTCCGAGGTGGTGGCGGCCTACGACGCGCCGTTCCCCTCCGAGGAGTACAAGGAAGGCGCGCGCCAGTTCCCGATCCTCGTCCCGACCCGTCCGGACGACCCCGCCTCCCAAGCGAACAGGGCCTGCTGGGAGGTCCTCGAGCGCTTCGAGCGGCCCTTTTTGTGCGCCTTCTCCGACTCCGACCCGATCACGAAGGGGGGTGAGCGGGCCTTCCTCGAGAAAGTGCCGGGCACCGGCGGCCTTGAGCACCGGACCATCGCGGGAGCGGGGCACTTCCTCCAGGAGGACCGCGGCCCCGAGCTGGCTCAGGTCGTGGTGGACCTCATCCGGGCGACCCCGCCCGGATGGTAGGCCATGCCCGGCGGGCCCGGGCGAGCCCCTCGGCGAACCACGGCGCGAAGCCCTCGGCGCTGCCCGCTCCCTCGACGCTCGAGGGGTCGACGAGCCGCCACTGCTCCACCTCCTCCGGGTCGGGCTGCGGCAGGGCTCCGGGGGGGAGCTCGCCGACGACGACATGGTCGAGCTCGTGCTCGACGAGCCCGCTCACCGGGTCGACCGCCCGGTAGACGAACTCGCCCGCCTCCGCGAGGGCGACCTCGAGGCCGAGCTCCTCTCTCACCCGGCGCACGGCGGAGGCGAGAAGGTCCTCCCCGGGCTCGGGGTGGGAGCAGCAGGCGTTCGCCCAGACGCCGGGGAAGTGGTACTTGGCGCTCGCCCGGCGCTGGACGAGCAGGCGGCCGTCGGAGGTGAAGAGAAAGGCCGAGAAGGCGAGATGGAGCCTGCCCGGCGGCTCGTGGGCAACTCGCTTCTCGCACGGCGCGATCTCGGACCCGTCGGGATCGACGAGCACCACCTGGCGCCGCTCGGCCACGCTCGGTCCTTCCTCCGTCCTCGCCGGACCCGCCCGGGCGGGATCCTCCCGCACCTGCGTGGCGATCGTAGCGAGGGCGGTACCGTCGGGTCCGCGAACGAACCGGGCCGGCGCCCGCCGGCCGGAGGGAGAAAAGGGGCGAGCGTGCTCGACGATCTCGCAGAACGGCTGGCCACGCCCGTGGTCGACCTGCCGTCGAACTTCATGCTCGACCCGGCGACCTACGAGCGCGGCACGGAGCTCGGCTTCGACGGGCTGGACTTCTACGTCTGCGGGCGGGCCGGCGCGCTCGGCGAGGTCGATGCCGGTGTCGTCGCCGCCGCCATCGTCTTTTTCAACCCCGCCATGATCCGTGAGCGCTGGGAGCGGGGGCGGGCCGTCATGGCGCCGCTCGAGGCCGCCGCCGCCTTCGCCGGCTGCCTCGAGAGCTGGAGCGACGGGCACCTCGAGGAGAGCCCCGACCACGCCCGCCTCGCCGAGCTCCTCGGGAGGGTCCTCACGAACGCCAACCCGGCGGGGGCCCCGCTGTTCGCGGCCTGGCTCGCGATGCCCGAGCCGGCCGAGCCGGCCGCGCTCATGATGCACCGCCTCTACCTCCTACGGGAGCTGCGCGGGGCCATGCACGGCTGCGCCGTCCTCGCGGCGGGGCTCGACCCCCTCGTCGCCCTCCTCATCAGGACGCCCTTCATGGCGCCGATCTTCGGCTGGACCGAGCCGTACCCGGAGGTCGACCTCGCCCGGGAGGCCTGGGAGGGGGCCGAGGCGGCGACGAACCAGGCGGTCGGGCGGATGCTGAAGGTGCTCCCGGACCGAGACCGCGAGGAGCTCGCGGAGCTGCTCGAGCAGGTCCACGCCGGCGTCCACTGAGATACTGCCCGAGGGTGGCGACCACGGGCGGTCGCCGAGGTCATAGCAGGGGACGGTCCCCGACGAAAGGATGCGACACGTGAAGATGCAGTATCGACGGCTCGGCCAGGCAGGCCTCAAGGTGAGCGTGCTCTCGCTCGGCTCCTGGGTCACCTTCGGGCCCCAGCTCGACGACGACCGCGCCATGGCGTGCATGACGGCGGCCCGCGACGCCGGGGTGAACTTCTTCGACAACGCCGAGTCGTACGCGGCCGGCAAGTCGGAGGCGATCATGGGCCGCGTCCTCAACAAGCTTGGCTGGCCGAGGAGCAGCTACGTCGTCTCGACGAAGCTGTTCTGGGGGCTCTCGCGCACGGTCAACATGTCCAACACGCTCAACCGCAAGTACCTGATGCAGGCGATCGACGGGTCGCTCGAGCGCCTCGGCCTCGACTTCGTCGACCTCGTGTTCTGCCACCGCCCGGACCCCGAGACCCCGGTCGAGGAGACGGTCTGGGCGATGCACGACATCGTCTCGGCCGGCAAGGCGCTCTACTGGGGGACCTCGGAGTGGCCGGCAGCCGCGCTGCTCGAGGCCTACGAGATCGCGGAGCGCCACCACCTCCGCAAGCCGGTGATGGAGCAGCCCCAGTACAACCTCCTCGAGCGCCGGAGGGTCGAGCAGGAGTACCGGGGCGTGATCGAGCGGCACGGCCTCGGCCTCACGACGTGGAGCCCGCTCGCCTCGGGCCAGCTCACCGGGAAGTACCTCGACGGAATTCCCGAGGGGAGCCGGGCCTCCCTCGAGGGCTACGAGTGGCTGCGACCCGGGCTCACCGACGAGAAGAGGAACGAGATCGTGCGCGCCCTGCGGCCCGTCGCCGACGACCTCGGCTGCTCGCTCGCGCAGCTCGCGATCGCCTGGTGCGCCCGCAACCCGGACGTCTCGACCGTCATCACGGGGGCGAGCCGGCCTGAGCAGGTGACCGAGAACATGGCCGCGCTCGAGGTGGTCGACCGCCTCGATGACGAGGTCCTCGCCCGGATCGACGCGATCACGCTCTGAGCGGCCCGCGGACCGGGGACCGGACGCCGGCCGGCTCCGGCGCGCTCATGGCGGAGGAGCGGGAGACCCTGGCGGGGCCCATCCGATGGGCTCCTCTGGCATCCAGCCGAGCTCCCGGGCGGCCCGCACCGCTCGGTCGTAGGAGGCCGGCCACCTGAGGCGGAGGGCGGCGAGCGACCGGTGCTCGGCTGAGAGGGCCGTCTCGACGGCGACGAGCGTGTCGGGCGCCCAGCTCGGGCTGTCGCCGACCCTCGGGGGGCCCTCGCCGTGGAGCGACGAGGGCCAGGGCTCCCGCTTGGCCGCCTCGAGCCAGCTCACGGCCTTCGAGGCGTCGTTCAGCTCGCCGAGCACCTTCTGGAGCTTGGCAAGGCGGCCCGCCAGGCGCTCGATCTCCGCCGAGCCGAGGAACGAGGCGGCCTCGGCGGCGTAGCGGGCCCGCTTCGCGAGGATCCGGACGTGGTGGAGCTGCGGGTCGGATGGCCCGGGCGGGAGGACCACGACCTCGTGCTCGAGGTCGTCCCAGTGCCGGCGGAGCTCGGGGAGCAACACCGCTGCGGCCGGCAGGCCGGCGGCGCGGCGGCGAAGAGGCGGGGCGGCTGCCGCCTCGCCCAGCGCGGCGACAAGGCGCAGGTACCGCCCGCCCGCCAGCGCCCGGCGGGCGGCATCGAAGGCCTCCTGCCGGTCGGTCCGGCAGCGGCGCAGCACCGCGGTCGCAAGCGGGCCGGCGAGCCCCTCGAGGTCGAGACGGAGCCGGTCTGCCAGCACGTCGAGGTCGCGCACCGCCCCGAGCCTCCGGCCGAGCCAGCCGAGCTCGGCGGCGAGCCGCTCCGCCTTGTTCGGGCGCAGCGCGGGCGCGAAGGTTCGCAGCCGTGAGCGCAGCCGCCGGCAGGCGACCCGGGCCTGGTGGATGCCCTCGGGGTCGATCCCTTCGAGCACGATCGGCTCGCTCCGCCGCAGGCGGGCGAGGTCCTCGCTGATCGCGGCGCTGAGCACCGCGAGCGTGTTGGGACCGTCCAGATCGAGCCCGGGCCCCGAGCTGCCGGACGCCATCTCCCCATCTTCGCCGCACGGGCGCCCGTTGTCACGGGCGATACTTGCGCCGATGGGGCACGTCGAGGTGAACGGCGTCGTCCTCTCGCTCCCCGACGGCCGGCCCCTTCTCGGCGACGTCTCGTTCCGGGTCGACGACGGCTCCGTGACGGGCCTCGTCGGACCGAACGGGAGCGGGAAGACGACACTCCTGCGGATGATCGCCGGGGAGGGCGGCGCTCCGGAGCCGGACGCGGGGTCCATCTCCGTCTCGGGGACGCTCGCCTACATGCCGCAGTTCATCGGCTCGATCCGCGACGGCTCGACCGTGCGGGACCTTCTCCTCGGGATCGCCGCGCCGGGGCTTCGTGCGGCCGCTGCGGCGGTGGCCGAGGCGGAGCGGGCGCTCGCTGCCAACCACCGGCCCGGCCAGCAGGCCCAGGTGGCCTATGCCGCCGCCCTCTCGGAGTGGGGAGACCTCGGCGGCTACGCGGCGGAGGTGGCCTGGGACGTGGCGACGACCACGGCGCTCGGGCTGGCGTTCGGTGAGGCGGCGGAGCGCCCGGTCGCGTCGCTCTCGGGAGGCGAGCAAAAGCGGCTCGTCCTCGTCGCCCTCCTCTCCTCGTCGGCCGACCTCCTCGTCCTCGACGAGCCGGACAACTACCTCGACGTCCCGGCCAAGGAGTGGCTCGAGCGCTCCCTCGCCTCGACACGAAAGACCGTGCTGCTCATCTCCCACGACCGGGAGCTGCTGCGGCGGTGCTCGACCCGGGTGGTCACCCTGGAGCCGACTGCGGCCGGCTCGGTCGCCTGGGTGCACGGTGGCTCCTACGCCACCTACCGCGAGGCCCGCGCCGGGCGGCTCGCCCGCCTCGAGGAGCTCCGCGCCCGCTGGGACGAGGAGCACGCCCGGCTGCGCCGGCTCGTGGTCGAGATGAGGCGGAAAGCCGCCTACAACCCCGACTTCGCCTCAAAGCTCTCGAACGCAGAGGACCGCCTCGAGCGCTTCGTCACCGCCGGTCCGCCCGAAGCCCTCCCCCGCCCCCAGCGCATCTCGATGCGCCTTCGGGGCGGCCGCACCGGCAAGCGCGTGCTCGAGTGCCGTCGGCTCTCGCTGGAGGGCCTCACCGACGCCTTCGACCTCGAGGTTCTCGAGGGCGAGCGGGTCGCCTGCCTCGGCCCGAACGGCAGCGGCAAGTCCCACCTCCTCCGCCTGCTCGCGGGCGACGACGTGCCCCACCACGGCGAGGTCCGCCTCGGCGCCCGGGTCGTGCCGGGCCACTTCGCCCAGGCCCACGAGCATCCCGAGCTCGCCGGGCACACCCTCGCCCAGCTCCTCAGCGGGCAGTTCGACCTCCCGTTCGAGAGGGCGGTGGCGGCGCTCGGACGCTACGGGCTCGCGCCTGAGAGGGGCCAGAGCTTCGAGTCCCTCTCCGGCGGCCAGCAGGCCCGCCTGCAGATCCTCCTGCTCGAGCTCTCGGGCGCGACGCTCCTCCTCCTTGACGAGCCGACCGACAATCTCGACGTGGAGTCCGCCGAGGCCCTCGAAGCCGGGCTCGGCGCCTTCGAGGGCACGGTGCTGGCCGTGACCCACGACCGGCACTTCGTGCGGAGCTTCGACCGCTTCGTCTTGTTCCGCAGCGACGGGCAGGTGATCGAGACCCCGAGCCCGGTGTTCGACGAGGGAGGGCTCGGGCGGTCGACCGGCACTCGGGCCGCTCGCCGCACCGGCGGCTGACAGAGATCAGCGGAGACGGCGGCGCCGGCGCAGCGGCTCGGGTGTGACGGCGAGCACCTGCGCCTCGGCCCCGAGCACGACGGCGCCGTGGCCCGGCGGGACGATCACCGGATCGAGCTCGAGCTCGGCGAGCTCGGGCAGGTCCTCGGCCATCTGTGCCACGGCGGCGACGAGGGAGGCGAGCGCGTCCAGGTCGGCCGGGAGCCGGCCGTCGTCTCCCTCGAGCACCGCGGCGGCCTTGATCGACCGGATCATCTCGCGCGCCTCCTCGGTCGAGAGCGGCGCCAACCGCACCGCCCGGTCACCGAAGACCGTGCTCGCCATCCCTGACAGCCCAAACGTCACGACCGGCCCGAACGAGCTGTCCTCGTGCAACCCGACGCGGACCTCGGTCGCCGGCGGCGTGCCAGGCTCCCGCTGCGGCCCCGTTGCGACGCCGTAGGTCGCGAGCAGGCGCCGGCACTCCTCCGGGTCGAGCCACGCCCCGGCACCCGCCTCCCCCTCCGGCTCGGCCCGGGCGAGCGCCCCGGCGACGACGGCCCTCGCTCCGGCGAGGTCGACCGCATGCCCTGCCGCCCGGGCGGCTTCCCCGCCACCGGGCTCCTCACGCTCTGCCCGCCGCTTCCAGGCGGCGTACGGCACCACCTTCGCGAGAGCGCGGGCGGCGGACTCCGGGTAGGCGAACCATGGGACGGGATGGGGTGCCGACCGCAACGCGTCGAGCGTGCCGCCCGAGGCGAGGAAGTTCGCGAGCACCGGCTTGGTCGCGCCGGCCGCGCACGCCGCCACGGCGGCCGCCACCTCCTCGGCGTCGGTCCCGAGGGGCGGCGTGAAGATGGCGATGACGGCGTCGACCTCCGGAGCCTCGAGCAGGATCGAGAGCGCCGTGCGGTACTGCGCCACGGTGGCGGTCGGGTGGCAGTCGACCGGGTTGTGGACCCCCGCCTCGGGCGCCAGCACCTCGCGCAGGCGCCTCGCCGTCGCGTCTCGCAGCAGCGGGACCGCCAGCCCTCGCGCCTCGCAGGCGTCCGCCGCGAGCACGCCCGGGCCGCCCGCGTTCGCCAGCACGGCGACGCGGTTCCCCGCCGGGAGCGGCTGGTGGCTCAGCACCTCGGCGACGTCGAAGAGCTCCTCCAGGGTGTCCACCCGGATCACGCCGGCCTGCTGGAACAGGGCGTCGACGACGTCGTCGGGCGCCTGGCGGGCGGCCGTGTGCGCCGAGGTCCCCCGGCTGCCCGAGACCGAGCGGCCGGCTTTCACGGCGACGATCGGCCTCGTCCGCGAGACTCGCCGGGCGATCCGGCTGAAGTGCCGGGGGTTCCCGAACGACTCGAGGTAGAGCAGGATCACGTCGGTGCCGGGGTCCTGCTCGAAGTAGCGGATGAGGTCGTTGCTGCTCACGTCGGCCTTGTTGCCGACCGAGACGAAGCACGAGATCCCAAGGCCCCGCCGTGCGACCTCGGCGAGGATGGCGACGCCGAGACCGCCCGACTGGGAGCAGAACGCGAGCCGGCCGGGCACGGGGGCGACGGGTGCGAAGGTGGCGTCGAGGCGGACGTGCTCCGCCGTGTTCACCACGCCGAGGCAGTTCGGCCCGACGAGCCGCATGCCGTGGCGGCGGGCGACCGCGACGAGCTCGCGCTCGGCGGCGGCTCCGTCCGGCCCGAGCTCGGCGAAACCGGCCGAGACGACGACGATCGCCCTGCAGCCGACCTCACCGAGCTCGCGCACCACCTTGGTGACTCCCGCTGCCGGCACGGCGATCACGGCGAGGTCGACCGGCCCGGGAAGCTCTGCCGGCGAGGGGAAGGCCCGGAGGCCGAGCACCTCGGGCGCGCTCGGGTGGACGGGGTAGATCGTGCCGCGGTAGCCGGACCGGAGCAGGTTCGCCACGAGCTGGTGGCCGACGGTGCCAGCCCGCGGCGAGGCGCCGACGACGGCCACGCTCGCCGGCTCGAGCAACGGGCGGAGCGAGCGGACCGCCGCGGCCGTGTCGCGCTCCTCGACCCGCTCGAGGTAGCCGGGCACGGGCTCGAGCTGCATGGTGACCCGGATGAGGCCGTTGTCGTAGCGCGCCTGCTCGACGAGACCGGCCGCCCGGAAGACCCCCAGCATCTTCACGTTCTCGGGGAGGGTGTCCGCGACGAAGGTCACGATGCCGCGAGCGAGCGCGGCGGCGGCGAGATGCTCGAGCAGGACCGTGCCAAGTCCCCGGCCCTGCTGGTCGTCACGGACGGTGAAGGCGACCTCGGCCTGGTCCGCCTGGGCGAGGCGCTCGTAGCGGGCGACCGCAGCGAGCTCGCCGTCGACGAAGGCGACGAGGGCGAGCCGGTCGGTGTAGTCGACCGTCGCGAGCTGGGCCGCCTCGGCGTCCGTGAGGCTCCGGCGCGGCGAGAAGAAGCGCAGGTAGACCGTCTCGCCAGAGAGCTTCCCGGCGAAGGCGACCAGCTCGGCGGCGTCCTCGGGCACGATCGGACGGATGACCGCGACCTCGCCGTCGGCGAGCAGCACCTCGGACTCGAGGTCGGCCGGATACCCCGGAGGCGGCACGGCTAGGGCGAGCCCATCGTGCTCCGGATCGTGCCGATGCCCTCGATCGTCGCCTCCACGACGTCACCAGGCTCGAGCTGGCGGTCGCGCACCCAGCCGACCCCTGCCGGGGTCCCGGTGAAGATGACGTCGCCGGGGAGGAGCGGGAGCACGGCGGAGAGCTCCTCGATGATCCGGGGGACCGGGTAGACCATGTTGCTCGTCCGGCTGGACTGCATGACCTCGCCGTTCACACGGCACGAGAGGGCGAGGTCGTCGGGATCGCTCAGCTCGTCCGGGGTGACGAGGAAGGGACCCATCGGGCCGAAGCCGGGGTAGGACTTCCCCATCGAGAACTGGCCACCGGCCGCCCGCTGCAAGATGCGCTCGGAGAAGTCGTTGCCGACGCAGACGCCGGCGACGTGGCTCCAGGCCTCCCAGTCGGCGACCCTATAAGCGCGCCGTCCCATCACGACGACGAGCTCGACCTCCCAGTCCACCCTCCCACCGGGCGGCAGGACGACCTTCTCGCAGTTCCCGGTGATGCAGGTCGGGTACTTCGTGAACACCGCAAGCCGCTCGGGCAGCGGCATGCCCGTCTCCTCGGCGTGGTCCCGGTAGTTGAGCCCGATCGCGAAGACCTGACGGGGGGCCGGCGCCGGCGAGAGGAGCTGCTCCTCGATCACCGGGAAGGGCTCGACCCGTTCCGGGTCAGGCTCGTAGCGCTCCACCCAGCCAACCAGCTCGTCCCAGCGGTCATAGAGGGCTTGGGTGTCGGCGGCGAAGAGCCCGCCGGAGGCCTGCTCGATGTCGATCCCACCGTCCGCCGTCAGCAGGGTCGCTCGCCCCAGCACGTTCCCGAGCACCGTCACCGGCCCGTCCCTTCTCCTCATCACCGTCGCGGTCGTCCTACGCGCGCCGTGGCGCCGGTCCGGCGCGTGGTCGCTTGCCCTACGATCTGAACGTAGCCCGAGATCGGCGCCGGCAGGCAGCCGTGCCGCTCACGCGCTCGGGCCACGAGGATCGCTGCGATGCCCGGGATGAACAGCCACCTGTCGGCGAACAACCCGACGGTCGTGAGAGCGTTCCACGCGGCGCTGTTCCACGACGGCCTCGCCGTCCTCGCCCTCCTTGCCCTTTTGGCCGTCGTCTGGGGCGTGATCCGGGCGAGCGCGCTGCGGGCCGCCGTCCTCAGGGCAAGCGCCGGCTCGCCGGGGGCCGCCGGGGGCGGCCGGCCGCTGCCGGCGCTGCCGGCGCCGGCGGGCGGCTCGGAGCCGCAGGCCCGGCGGCTGCTCAGGGTCGGCTTCGCCCTGTTGTGGATCCTCGACGGCCTCCTCCAGGCCCAGGCCTCCATGCCCCTTGGCCTCATCCCCGACTCGATCGAGCCCGGAGCGAGGTCCTCACCCCCGTTCGTCCAGCACCTCGTCGCCGCGACGGCCACGATCTGGACCTACCACCCGATCACGGCCGCCACGGCGACGGTCTTCGTGCAGCTCGGGATCGGGCTCTGGCTCCTGCTCGCGCCCCGAGGATGGTGGTCGCGCTCGGCCGGTGCGGCGAGCGCGGCATGGGGCGTCGTCGTCTGGATCTTCGGCGAGAGCTTCGGCGGCGTCTTCAGCCACGGCGGCTCGTTCCTGTTCGGGCTGCCCGGCGCGGTCGTCTTCTACTGCCTCGCCGGAGTGCTCGTCGCCGGGCCGGAGCGTTGGTTCGCGACGGGCCGGCTCGGGCGAGGCCTGCTGAGGGCAATGGGCGCGTTCTTCGTCGGGATGGCGCTGCTCGAGGCGTGGCCGGGGCGGGGGTTCTGGCGCCCGGGCTCCGGCAACTCGATCGCCGCGATGGCCCGAGCGATGTCGCAGACCCCCCAGCCCCGGCTCTTCTCCTCTCTCCTCGCCTCGTTCGCCAGGCTCGTGGCCCACCACGCCGTCGCCGTGAACGGCACCGTTGTCGCCCTCCTTGGGGTCGTCGGGCTCGGGTTGCTCATCGCCCGGCCCGCTGTTGCGCGGGCCGCGATCGCCGGGGCGGCGCTGCTGTGCCTGCCGGCATGGCTCCTCGTGCAGGACCTCGGCGTGCTCGGGGGCGTCGGCACCGACCCGAACAGCATGCTGCCGATCCTCCTCGTCCTCGCCGGCGGGTACGTCGCCATGACCCGGCCGGCGCCGGCAGTGGCGGCCGCAACGACGGGCGCCGCACAGGCGGCCGCCAACGCGAGGGGGCTCGCGTGGCTCCGCGCCTCGGCGCGCTCGCGGCCCTCGTACCTGATGCGGGCGATCGCGGCCGCAGCGGCCCTGCTCGTCGTCGCCCTCGGCGGGATCCCGATCGCAGTCGCCGCACTCAACCCCCACGCCGCCGCCATCGTCTCGGAGGCGGTCGACGGCACTCCGACCAAGGTCGACTTCCCTGCGCCCCGGCTCCGCCTCGTCGACCAGTTCGACCGCACGGTGACCCTCGCCGGCCTGCGCCCGAAGGCGGTCGTGCTCGCCTTCCTCGATCCCGTCTGCACCCTCGACTGCCCCATCATCGCGGAGGAGCTGCGCCAGGCCGACACCATGCTCGGCCCGGAGGCGTCGAGGGTGGAGCTCGTCGCCGTGGTCGCGAACCCGCTCTACCGCTCCCTCGCCGACGTGCGTGCCTTCGACAGGGTCGAGCACATGGCGCAGCTGGCCAACTGGCGCTTCCTCACCGGCTCGGCCCGCCAGCTGCGCTCGGCCTGGGACCACTTCGGGGTCCAGGTCGCCGTCGTCGCCGCAGGCTCCATGGTCGCCCACGCCGACCTCGTCTACGTGATCGACCCCGCCGGCCGGGTCCGCTTCGTGCTCGACAGCGATCCCGGACCTGCGACGGGGGCGTCGAGGTCGTCGTTCGCCGGCGTGCTGGCGAGCTCGGTGGACCGGGCGCTCTCCTCCCGTTGACCCGCATCCGGCTGGGCCGCCCCGGGCGGCCACCTCTCGGCCCCGGCCGGCTCTGCGTGGTGCTCGCCGGCGCCCTCGCCCTCGCCTCCTGCTCGGCCGGGCAGGACACCGCCGGGCGGCCACCGCCGCCCCTTCTCCTCGACGGCCCCCTTGTGGTCGCGACCTCGTTCGCCTCGGGCGGCTCCGCGGTTGCCCTGGTCCCCATGGGGGACCTCGGCGAGCCGAGGAACACCTTCTGGGAGCTGGTCGCTCGCTCCCGGGCCGGGGGCCCCTTCGTGCTCGACACGCCGCCCGGCGTTGCCGACAACGGCGGGCTCGTGGCGGCCCCCGCCGGGTCGGGCGGCGCGGTGGTCGGTGTTGTCACGAGCCAGCTGCTCGGCTTCTCGCCCACGGCGCGAAGCGACCGGCCCGGGGGACGCTGGTCGCCCGGCACCCTCGCGCAACCGCTGGCGCCGCTGCCCGGGGCGCTCGCCGCGGGCAGCTACGGCGTGGCGGCCCTGGTGGGCCTGCGGGGCAGCTCGGTCGAGCTGAGCCGGGACGGCCGTGGCGGCTGGCGGGTCGTGGGAAGCGTGCGGGACCTCCGCCGCCTGGCGCCACGCAGCTGTGGCCTCGGTGCGCTCACCGCCGTCGGACCCTCGCAGCCGCCCGGCGGAGCAACCTCGCGAGCCTCCCTCGCCGTCGCGGGTGCCTGCGCGGGGCGAGGGCAGATCGCCCTCTTCGCAGCAACGGCCGGCTCGGCGGCGTGGACCGCCCTCCCGGTGCGGCTCGGCCGGCCCCTTCGCGCGAGCGAGGTCGAGGTCGCCGCGATCGAGCCCTCGCAGGGGGGCTACCTGCTCCTCCTCGCGAGCCGTGGCCCGGGCGGGAGCGCCCTGTGGACGGCTCGGGTCGTCCCAGGTTCGGGCACGCTGACGCTGTCGGCTCCCCTCGAGCTCGGCGCCCGTCGCCTTCGGGCCCTCGCGACCTCCCCGTCGCCACGCGGCGCCCGCCTCCTCGTGCTCGCCGCCGGCGGGAGCCCCGCCTCGCCGAGCGAGGAGGAGGCTGCGGCGATCGGCCCAGGCCAACGGTCGTGGCAGCTGCTCGCCCCCCCGCCACCCGGCACCGAGGGTGTCGCGTGGGGTCCCCACACGGCCGTCGCCCTCGTCGTCCACCGCTCCCGGCTCGCCGTCGACCGGCTCGGCGGGGACCGATGGCACATGGTCCAGTCGCTCGAGGTTCCTGTCCCCTACGGCAGCTCCGGCTGAGCGCACGGACGGGCCGGGAGCCGGTCAGGTCCCGGCGATGACCCGCGTCCCCCGGCGCCACCACACGTACCGCCAGGCCCAGTTGAGCAGGACGGCGACCCGGTTGCGGAAGCCGAGCAGGAACACGAGGTGGAGCCCGAGCCAGGCGAGCCAGGCCACGGTCCCCGAGAGCCGGAGCCCGCCCGGCAGCTCGGCCACGGCGGCCCGCCGGCCGATCGTGGCCATGATCCCCTTGTCGCGGTAGCGGAACGGATCGAGGGGCAGGCCGCGGCGCAGGCGGAGGAGCTGGAGGGCGGCGTGCCGGCCCTCCTGGAGGGCGGGCTGGGCGAGCTGGGGCACGAGCGACGCCGACCCTGGCGCGAGCCGCGCACCGGCCACGTCGCCGGCGACGAAGACCTCAGGGTGGCCCGTGAGCTGGAGCGCCGGGGTCACCTCGAGGCGGCCCCCCTGCACCTTGGCGACGTCGAGCCGCTCGGCGAGCAGCCCTGCTCTCACCCCAGCCGACCAGACGACCGTCCCGCAGGCGATCTTCTCGTCGTCCTCGAGCACGACGTGGTCGAGCCCCACCTCCATCACCGCGCTCGAGAGGCGGACCTCCACCCCCCGGCGGCGGAGAGCCCGCAGCGCGTACGAGGACGACTTCGGGTGAAAGCCGTCGAGGAGGTGATCCTGGCGCTCGACGAGGACGATCCGGGCCTCGTCGGGCCGGATCTCCGGGTACGTCGTCGCGAGGTCGAGGCTGCGGAGCTCGGCGAGCGTCCCCGCCATCTCCACCCCGGTCGGCCCCCCTCCGACGAGCACGACCGTGAGCTCCCCGCCGCTCACGCCGAAGGTTGCGGCACGCTCCATCGATCTCGCCACCCGGTCGCGCACGGCGAGGGCGTCCTCCATGGTGTAGATGGCGAGGCTGTGCTCCCCGGCCCCGGCGACCCCGAAGAAGTTCGTCGTGGCGCCGGTCGCGATCACGAGGTAGTCGTAGGCGAGCGGAGGTCCGTCCCCTTCGAAGAGGACCTCTCTCCGGTCGAGGTCGACTCCGGCAGCGGCTCCCTGCCGGAACGAGACCGACGGGTGCCGCCGCAGGAAGGAGCGGACGGGGTAGGCGATGTCACCCGGGTTCAGCCCGGCCGTCGCGACCTGGTAGAGCAGGGGCTGGAAGGTGTTGTAGGTATGGCGGTCCACGATCACGATCTCGAGGCCGGCCGCCTCTGCATCGGCGGCCAGTGCTTCGCAGGCCGAGAGCCCGGCAAAGCCGGCTCCGAGGATCACCACCCGCGCGCTGCCGGTCGCGGCGCCGCCTCGCGCGCTCCCGGGCGCGTCCACGACGCTCACGGCGGCGATCCTACGGCGCCGCCGCCCGGGCGGCGGCAGGGGCCGCGGCCTCGGGCCCCGCCGGCACGGTCGCAGCGAGCAGGCGGTGGGCGAGGTACATGAGCACCGCGGCTGTGAGCAGGAAGGGGCCGAAGATCCCCGTGCCCGCCCGGGAGGCGAGGACGCCGGAGAGCGCGACCGCCGCCGGGCCACCGACGGCGGCGCCGGCGATCGCGACCCCGACCGCCCTCCCCGTTGCCGCCTTTCCGAGGCGGGCCGGCGTGAGCGCCATGTAGAGGGGGAAGATCGTGGCCGAGCCGAGCCCGGCCACGGGGAGGCCGGCGACCGCAAGCCGGCCGGGCAGGAGCCAGAGCATGGCGGCGCCGGCAAGGAACAGCCGGGTGCTCGCCTCGAGCACCCGGCTCGGCTGCCACTTCTGCGGCACCGCGAGGGCGAGCCTCCCCGCCGTGAGCGCTGCCCAGAAGGTCGCCATGGCGGCGGCAGCGCCCGCCGTCGAGAGGCGCCGGTCGCCCTCGAGGTAGGTGGCCCCCCAGGAGACCGGGATGGCCTCGGCGGCCGTGTAGGCCATGAAGGCGACGGCCGTGGCGACGATCCC
>Ga0070737_10002755_pt1 | contig 20245 bp, 27 predicted proteins | sample Coa_R1_10_FD_66438 | JGI IMG/M metagenome (GOLD analysis project Ga0070737, IMG submission 66438) | Surface soil microbial communities from Centralia Pennsylvania, which are recovering from an underground coalmine fire - Coalmine... | ecosystem: Environmental > Terrestrial > Soil > Unclassified...
CTCCGCGCGGGAGCATTGACCACTATGTTGCGCTTGATCCGTATACGCTAGATAGTTTTTTTAGGTTCCTTGAGCGCGTCGGCGGGGCTAAGATTACGATCTCAAAAATGGAGGATATCCAAGATGGGAACGCCAAAGACGATCAGAGAGGCGATTGAGAACGGCATCGCAAAATATAACGAGGCGCAGCAGCATGAGCGCTCGGTAAGTCTTGTGGATTGCATTGCCGCTCAGATCAAGGATTTCCAGGCCCAAAAGATCGGCGCTGCGATGCTAAAGGCTAGCGAGGATAGGACAACGGAAATGGCAATTGCAGAGCTTGCGGGCTGGCTTTGCTGCCCGGTTAGAGAGCAGAAAGAATCCGCTAGAAGGGTTTTATAGAATTTCTGTATTGCATTTGGTATATGCTTGCCTTATAGCAAGGAAAGGGGATCAGAAAAAATGTCAAAATCATTGAAATCTTATATCGATGATCAAAAGGCTCCGCGAAGACCTAAAGGGAAGCTATTCCAGGGGACAATCGATCCAGAGCTATTAGATCAGGTCATCTCTCAGCGCCGCCGAGATAAGCTTAGCTGGAGAGATCTGCTCGAGCCGCTTTTTCGGATGTATCTTGATCAAGCAGCTGAGCGCGATCAGGCGCCGCAAAGGCGAAAGAAGGCGGCATAAGAATGGCCGATGATCGCTGCGAGCAGTGCAAGGGGTTTGATGCTGAGACAAAAAGGCTTGTAAGGCTTACGCATTCGCGCGAGGAGGTACTGGCAATCTGCAATGCCTTAGCACTGACGATGGTGAATTATCAGATGACCATTAAGCAGATGAAGCCTAATGATCCTAAGCGCTTTCCCTTGCAAGGCCAGCTTGATCTTATGGGGATGACGGCGGGAAAGTTTATCGTCTCGCTTGAGCCGCAAGATCAGATGCAGCTTATTAAGATTTTTAAGGATCGCGGCGGCATTGTTCTCAATATAAATCATGAGGCATGCCCGCATAAAGCGGTTCAAAGGGGTCCAGAAACAGGCAAAAAGATCTCGCGCATAGGCCCGAGATTAGATCTAGCCGATCAAGCGCCAGCTCAAGCGCTCTCGGCAGCTAAGCCAGATGATTCAGGTCCTGGCGCAGCGTAGTAGTTAATCAATAATCCAGAGGGGGGATTTTTATTATGGGAAGAAAACCAAAGCCGCTAACCGAAAAAGAGGCAATGCTTCATCGGCTGTATTTGGGCGCAAAGGATCAATACGATGGGGCCATGATGCGCTTGCAATCGCTTGAGGCAAAGCTAAACGCGCAGACAAGGCTTATTGAGAGCCAAAAAAGAGAGCTGTTTTTAAATAAAGTCAGAGCTGCGGCGGCAGAGCGCATGCAGCTTAAAATGCATAGGCAGCTAATCTCTAAGCTTGCGCTCCAGGGCGAGATGCTCGAGCGCGCAAGGCAGGAGCAAAAGACCCAAGAACAGGCGGGTCTCGAAGAAGAGCACGCCGAATCAAAATTTAAAGGCTATGACGCTAAATAAGGAAATCCCAATTTGGGTTGCTCTTATCTGGGTTGGCGTTGCCTATTTCTCGATGATCTTAATCGCTGCGTATTTGCTTGAGAGCGAGAAGAACAGCAAAGAATAGATCGGATACAAGGCAGATGTATAAGCTATTTCTTGAGCTGCCGGGATTGCCAAAGCCGGTGAATAGGCTAACCGGCGAGCACTGGGCTGTGCGGTTTAAGAACGCAAGGATGTGGAAGCAGGCCGTGATGGCAGCAACATATGGCAGAAGACCGCCGGTGCCGCTTGAAAGGGCAAGGCTAACGCTAACGCGTATTAGCTCATGCAGCCCCGATCCAGATGGCCTGGTGAGCTCTTTTAAGGCCATCATCGATGGATTGATCGCGGCAAAGATCCTAGAGAATGACCGAGCTAAGAATATCGGAATGCCTATTTATAAGTGGATTAAGGGCAAGCCAAAGCAAGGCAAGGTCATTATTGAGGTTGAGGAGATCGAATAATGGCGGTTTGCGATAATTGCTCTCGCACGGCGAGAAAATCAGTTGAGGTTTTTACCCTAAAAGAAAGGCTGCACATTCTTAGCGCCTGCGTTGCTATGCTGCGCTCGATTCAGGCGGGAAGAAATGAGCCAGAGGATCTAATTATAAGCAATTCGATTATCACAAAGATGCTGCTCTCCTTGCACGAAGAGGGCAGAGATACGATCTTGCGGCATTTTCGGCAGACCTTAAATATGGATATCAAGCTTAGCAGCTGCCCGCATGGGCTTTCGGTGGTCTCATGAAATTAGATAATCCAGATGATTACAATAAGGCCGCTGGTATTATTGCAGAATATTTGGAGATTCCTCGCATTGAGTTGAGGCATGTGTCTAAAGATATAACGATCGTCCACGCTTTCGCCAAGCTCATCGGAAAAATAGAAGAACTGGAAAAAAGAGTTGAGAACCTAGAGTCATTGAATTCCTAGAGGCTGAGAGGCTAGAGGGGATGCGCTTGCCAGGCCAATATTTCTGGCTTGTTTTTCCCTTGCAAGCCAAAAATGCCAATATAAAATTATTTTATTGGATCAGCACGATCTCGTAGCAGCTCTTAAGCAGCTGGCAGGGGAATTAGGAAGAACGCCCACGCGCGAGGAGTTCTGCCGGGCCGTTCGCGGTGCGCATTACGCGCTACCAAAGTTCGGCGGATTCATGCCCCTTCTTCAAGCTGCTGGGATGGAGAGCAGGCGATTTGATAAAAAGGATCGCCCTCTAGGAAATATCGTCTTTGAGACCTCAATTGATAAGCACCTAGAGGCTTATCAGCCAAAAGAGCCTATTATCCAAGGCCCATATCCAAGCATTGCCTCAATCTCTGATATCCATTGGCCATTTCCAAATAACCGCGTGGTCTCAAGATTCCAAGAGTTCTGCGGCGATCTTAAGCCAGAATGGGTGATCCTAAATGGCGATGCCTGGGATATGTATAGCCACGCCAAATTTCCAAGATCGCACAATGTTTTTACGCCAAGAGAAGAGCAGGCAAAGGCAAGGGCCATGAACGAAGAGTTCTGGCAAAAGATCAAAGCCAGATGCCCTGCAGCAAAATGCGTTCAGATGATCGGCAATCATGACGTTAGACCGATGAAGCGCATCCTAGAGGCTTATCCAGAGGCAGAGGATTGGATAGCGGAAAAGCTTAAAAGCTTATTTTCTTTCACAGATGTGAAAACGATCTTTGATCCCAGAGAGGAGCTTGAGATCGGGAATATTTTAGTCTTCCATGGATATCGGAGCAAGCTTGGCGATCATAGGGATTATACGCTCATGAATACGATCAATGGCCATACGCATCAGGGCGGGGTGAGCTTCCGTAGGATTAGAGGGCAAACGCTCTGGGAGCTTAATTCTGGATTAGCTGGAGATCCTGAGGCTAAGGGGTTGACCTATACGCCGCAGAGGATAACCAATTGGACGCCAGGCTTTGGAGCCGTGGATTGCCATGGCCCCAGATTTATATGCGAAGGCTAGCCGGTGGGAGAAAAATACTAGACGCTCTTGCCATTGCTGAGTACTATATGCGTATGGATATAGTCAGATACGTGCGGCATATTTTTGTCCAAGCCGCGCAGAGCGAGAAGATCGGTGCCTAGGACTGGAAGGCCACCTAGGCAATTTGATTGGCAATTTGTTGAGACGCTCGCCACGCTTGGCGCTCAGCTGACGTATGTGGCGGAGAACCTTCTTATCCGCGAATCGCGCGTCATTGATAAAGTCTCTGTTGCAACGAAAATGAAGATGATCGAGCGCAAAATACGCAAGAAATTCGATTGCACTTATGTCGAATACGTCTCACAAAGGCAAGAATATTGGAGACTTAAGCTTAAGCAGCGCATGAGAGCTGCAGCGCTTAATGGGAATGTCACCGCCATGATCTTTCTCTCAAAGCAGGCTGAGGAGAAGGGCGGATTGGCTTATAGCGATAAGATTGAGCAGAGTGTCACGCACGCAGGTGAGATTAGCGCGCCGGCAATAGACCAAGAGGTTTTGCAGAAAATCCATTCCGATCCAGAGGCTAAGAAGCTCGCAAGAGCCTTAGCGCTTAGGATCGCAACTCCAGGGGAGGAGAAAAAAGATGGGCAAGATCAATAAACGCATTCTAAGGCGCGATCTGGCGCCCAATCATGTGCATAGCCTGCCAAATGGGCAATTAACCTACGGCGTGCAATATAAGCCAAATGCCAATCATCGGGCTGGGTTCCATACGCATCTCTATATGCATGATGGCATGCTCTTAGAATCGGACGCGGCCTACGAGGGCGATGATCACGTGCATGATACGGAGTTTGGCTTTACAAGCGGCCCAATGCCGGCGCCAAAGCATAGAGGCGAGGAGTTTGCGAGAACGGATGCGAAAGAAGAGATGCCGCCTGATGAGCAGGTTGCGCTCGATTTTCTTGGAGATGATGACGTGGATGAGGGTCTCTGGGAGAAAGCAAAGCGCGCAAGCGAGCATGCCCTGGGCATGGTAAAATGGCCATTTGTGATGTGGTTTTATAAAGAACATGGCGGAAGCTAAGCGATTTTTCGTTTAATCTTCGCCAATGCCTATTCGCTCTCAAAATAGGTTATGGAAAACAATCAGCTCTCTTTATCCGCCGAAAAGGCCGTGCGGCTCTGGCGCGAATGGCCAGATAGCTTTGCCGCGAGAGCGAGCAATGGCAAATGGATGCCTTATCGCTGGTTGCAATATCTTAGCGATCGCATCAGCGATGGCCTAATCCATGGCGGCGGTAGGTATCTTGTCGAGGCCCCTCCGCAGCATGGTAAACTTTTGGCTCACGATACGCCGGTGCTGACCGCTGATGGCTGGAAAAAGCATGGAGAATTGCGTCCTGGCGATCTCGTTGTCCATCCTTCTGGTCGATTTATTCGTGTTCTAGCTCTTTCCCCAGATGGCTATGCAGATCACAGCGTTCAAATGACAAATGGGGAAACTTTCTTTTGCCATGGCAGACACGAATGGACAGTTATTCGAGATCGAAAACGAGGAACGCTTCAGACGATTGAAACGCAAGAAATGGGATTATTCCATGCTTGCAATGGGAATGCTGGGCATCGCGGCTCAAGATATAGATTCCAGCTGCCGCTCTCTTGGCCTGTTATTGGAACCGAAAAAGATCTTCCCGTCGCTCCCTATGCTCTTGGAGCTTGGCTTGGCGATGGAACTAGAGTTAAGCCAGCTATTTCTGTTTCTAAAAATGACGAGGCAATAATCCAGGGCATTATCCAATCTGGATATCGCGAGAGATCAAGGTGGGTTTATTCAAAAACCAAGGTCGTTACCGTAGCCTTTGATGGGCTATGGGATGGATTAAAGAAAGCCGGCGTTGCTAATATCAACGGAAGATTTCGTCCAAAGCTGATTCCAGATCAGTATCTGACGGCATCGATAAATCAGAGGTTAGAGCTTCTGGCTGGATTAATTGACACGGATGGTTATGCTTATTCTAAAAATGGTCGCCATGTTTTCACAACATCTGAACCAGAGCTGGCGGATTCATTTTGCGCGCTGCTCTCTTCTTTTGGATGGTCCTTTAGCAGAGTAAAAGAAAAACCAAGGCTTAGCTCTAGCGGCATTCAGGGCAAATCCGAATATTGGGTAATTGGCTTTAATCCAGATCGCCCTATCCCTTGCCGACTTTCCAGAAAGCAAGTCTATAAGCCAACCAAAAGAAGGCGCGTTGCAATAAAATCAATCAAGAGATTAGAGATGCCAATTGCGGGCCGATGCATTCAGGTCGATAGTCCAGATGGCCTTTATTTGGTTGGGCGAACGCTGATCCCAACGCATAATTCTGAATTCATCTCGCACTGGGTGCCAACCTGGTTCTTAAATAGATTCCCCAATAAAAAGGTCATCTTGGCAAGCTATGCTCAGGATTATGCAACCAAATGGGGAGCAAAGGTCAGAGAAGAGCTCTCGCTTAATCCACTAGCTGCGATCCCCATGAGAATCGATACCAAGGCCAAGAAGCGCTTTATGACAGCTGATGGTGGTCAGATGATCACAGCTGGTATAGGCGGCCCGGTCACAGGCGAGGGCGCTGATCTGCTCATCATCGATGATCCGTTTAAGAATTACGAGGAAGCGATGTCTGAGCGCATCCGCCAGCGCAATTGGGATTGGTGGGAATCCGTCGCACGCACGAGACTCCAGCCCGGCGCAACGGTCATTATTCTGCACACCAGATGGCATGAGGATGATCTTATTGGCAGGCTCTCAGAAGATCCGCAATGGGAGAAGATCCATCTGCCGGCGATGGCCGAAGAGAATGACGCTATGGGGCGAAAGCCTGGCGAGGCTTTATGCCCGGAGCGCTACGATGAAAAGCACCTTGAGCAGCTAAAGCGTGATCTCAAGGAAGGATTAGTCTGGTGGGCGCTATTTCAGCAATCACCAGTGACCAAGGGCGGCAATATCATTCGCGGCGATTGGATTCAGCGCTATACCAGCCTGCCAAAAGATATTGATGAGATCGCAATCTTTGCTGATCTGACCTACGAAGAGGGAGAAGAGAACGATTATACCGTGGTTGAGGCTTGGGGACGCAAGGGAGCTGATATCTATCTCATCGCTCAGATCCGCTCGCAAATGGGCTTTGGCGACCAATGCGAGGCGATCGTACGCATGAAGGCGCTCTACCCTAAGGCTTATCATATCGAGATCGAAAAGAAGGCCAATGGCGCAGCGGTTATCGAAACTGTAAAAAAGAAGATCCCAGGCATCTTTGCCAACAATCCAAAGACTAGCAAAGAGGCGCGCTTGCATGCCGTGGCTCCGATTTACCAGGCTAAAAACGTCTATTATCCTGATCTATCCATAGCGCCGTGGATCAAGGAGAACTTAAACGAGATCACCAAATTCCCAAGAGCAAAGCACGACGATACGGTTGACGTAGCAACAATGGCTGTTGGATATTTCGGTCAAATGGCAAGCACGCTGCAAAAGCTTGCAGCGATGTCTAAGCGCTAGTATTCTGAGGAGAACATGGCTAAAATTACGCCCATCAGAAAAAGTCTCAGCTCTCATCGCGGTCCTATCGAAAGAAATCAAAAGCGCAAAGATGGATGGTCAAACCTAATCACAAGCCTTGGCACGGGCGCTGATAAGAGATTAGCATCGCAGCTTCTCTGGGAGAATCATGATCCAGAGTTCTTTGAGCAGATGTATGCTGGAGGCGGGATTCCCGCGCGAATCGTCGATATCTTGCCAGAGGAGTGTCTTCGCCATTGGATTGAATGGTCAAACGTTGACAAAAAAGAGCAAGAGCGCAGAAATGAGCTCTGCGAGCAGCTTGATGTTCGTGGCTCGCTTTTAAAAGCTTGGAAATGGGGCAGAGCTTATGGCGGCGGATTATTGCACATCGTTACTGACACCGCAGATCCAGCATCACCACTACGCATTGGAGAGCGCGTCATTGGTTTGCGTGATCTTAGCCGTTGGGATGTTCGTATTCTTACTACGGATATTGAGTTCGACTTTGGGAGCCCAAACTGGGGACAGCCAAGAATCTATTACCTAAACGTCCAGATGGGGAGCCAATACAAGGGCTATCCGATCCATTGGACTAGAATGCTAAGGTTTGATGGCCAACTTGTTCCACGTAGAACATATATCCGAAACGGCTATTGGCATGATTCGATCTTAAATCGCCTTTACAACGCTATTAGGAATTATGAGACGAGCAACGACGCTGCGGCGGCGTGCTTGCAAGATTTCAATGTCGATGTTTTTAAGATGAAAAACCTAGCCAATCTCATGGGCGCCGGCAACGAAGAGGTCGTAAGATCTCGCATCGAGATGCTCGAGTATTGCAAATCCACGCTTAATGCGATGCTCATTGATGCCGATGAGGAGGATTACGAGAATAAGGCAAGGCAAATGCAAGGCGTTGCCGAGCTCTTAATCCATCAAGCAAATAGGCTCGTCGCTGATACGGATATCCCGCATACCAAGCTCTTAGGGGAATCGCCTGATGGATCAAATGCAACGGGCAATTCAACCTCTCAGCAGTGGTACAACTTTGTCGGCACAGAGCAGGAGAATTATCTTAAGCCAAAGCTTAAGCGCTTATTCTCGATGCTCTTTCCTGATGCCAAAGAGATTAGCTTTAAATTCAGAAGCCTTAGAGTGCTCGATGATACTGAGAAAGCGGATCTTAGGCTTAAGGTCGCTCAAACCGATCAGATCTATATCGAGCAAGGCGTGCTTGATAAATCAGAGGTCGCCGAATCTAGGTTTGGCGGCGATGAATATTCGATTGAGACCACGATCGATAAAGAGGCAAGAGAATCTGGCGAGCTTATCCCTGGCCAGCAGGAAATCGAAGGAAATGAGAGCGAAGAGGAAGAAAAAGAGCCAGACGAGGGAGATGGCGGAAAAGAGCCCAAAAATGATGCAGAGCCCTTTAATACCAGCGGCAATCAGCCGCCAGAGGGCAGATCTGAGCTCATCATGGAGCCAAGGCCATCTGAGCCAGAGCCTGGCCAAGATATGCGCGGGCACGAAGGTCGTGGTGGCGATATCTCTGGGCGCGAGCCTGAGCTAAATCCTAAGCCTAATGGCAAGGGCGTTGAGGGCCAAGGCATAGGCGAGCTATTTGAGGGCACAGGCAGACCAAGCACGGAGTTTGATCTACGCAATGAGCAAGGCCCTGGCGGATCAAAGCCCATTGAAAAGACGTTTATAAGCCAGACGATGAGCGAGCCTATGCGAGATCCGCGAACCGATCCGCATATCAAAGGCCCTGGAATTCCTAATAAGCCTAGAACCGTATTGCCGACCAGGGGCACAGGCATCATGGCGCCAAGCGGATTTGATTTTGAGAAAGATGCCGGCAAAGAAGGCGCGCAGCGCGAGGGTGAGCAAATCGCCGCATCACCAGGGTCAGCTTATGCCTACGATAAAGAGGATCTAGATGAGGCGCCGGCAAAGAAGGCCAGAGCGGCAACGATTATCGTTCGCAAGGGCGATAAATTCCTGATGGGCAAAACTAATAAAGATGGCAGCTGGACATTGCCAGGCGGGCATATCGAAGATGGCGAATCCGCTCACCAGGGCGCGATCCGCGAGCTCACGGAAGAGACCGGCCTTAAAGCGCAAAAGCTTAAATGGCTTGGGACAAGGCTTGTTGAGAGCCGCGCTGGACAGCCGGTTGAGGTTGCCATCTATGAGCACAACGCTGATGCGGGATCTAGGCCAAGCGGAAAGAATGACCCAGATAAAGAGGTCGGCAAATGGCAATGGTTTGATTCTAAAAAGCCATTGGATGCAGAGGTGCTTGGGAATCTAAAGCACGCCTACAATGTCGCTCTTGATCACATGGGCTTGCTCAAATGAGCGATATGGATTTCTTTTTGATCCTGGTCGCAGCTTTCGGCGTGCTGATTATTCTCTTTGAGAAGGGCATTGATAATTGAAGATCAGCCAAAAAAGGTTGCCAGAGGCAACCGCTCCAGATTCAGCAGAGCGAGAGTATCTTAAGCTGCTCTCAAAATACTCGAAAGCGTATATCGAGCTAATGAGAAAAGAGCTCGATGCGGTTATACCAAAGCTCAAAAAAACAGCAGGATCTGAAATCCCGCGAGCTGATAGTATCAGGATGGATGAGAATATCGCGGCACGGATAGGAAAGATCTTTGATCGCATTAATAAGCGCCTAGAGGAGATGTTCCCTAACCCGCTTCTTCGCAAATGGGCATCAAGCATGATCGGCGATGTGAATCGCAATGCCAAAAAGAATACCAAATCACAGCTTAATGCCGGTGCGCGAAAGGGCGAGGAGACGCCTGATTTTGAGCCGCTCATGCATGATAAGAAGCTCTCTCCCTATTTTCAGAACATTGTTGATCAAAACGTATCGCTAATCAGATCTATCCCTGGGCTTAAGATGGAAGCCTTTAAAAATCAGCTCGTATCGATGATCACAAATGACGCAACGCAAGCAGAGATTAGAGATGCTATCCAGAATAATTTCGCTGTTTCGCGCGACCGCGCAGCGCTTATCGCTAGGGATCAGGTCGGAAAGCTAAACGGAGCGCTTAATAAATACCGACAGCAGCAGCTTGGAGGCAAGCGCTATATCTGGAGAACCTCAAAAGATAGCAAGGTTCGCCGCCCTCGAGCAGGAAAGCGCGGGCCAGACCATTTCCATTTAGAAGGAAAAGTGTTTTATTGGTCAAAGCCGCCAGTGGTTGATACCAGAACAGGCAGACGCGCGAATCCCGGAGAGGATTTCCAATGCCGCTGCTGGGCGGAGATGGTTATGGAGGATGTCTTAGGATGAGATTATTAGACAGGATTCATCGGAAATGGCTTATCTGGGCTCTTAAGAGAACCTATGGGAATAAGACCCGCGCTGCAAAGCTTCTTGGGATATCGGTTAGAACGCTTCGGATTTGGGAAATAAAATTCGGATTGCGCCATGAGCAGCTGCCTAGCAGAAAAGACGCTTGTGCTGGAACTGGCGCGATGTCAAACTGATGGTCTAGACCATGGCAAATAAAAATCCCAAGCAGCGCAGATACGATATCGGAGAGCTAAGGCAGGCATCGCGCACGCCACAGGGATTTCTTAAAATCCCAGGATTTGCCACACGCACAGGCGTTTTTCCCTATCTCGATGCCAACGGCAAGACAAGGCGCGAGCTAAGACATCCAGACGACGTCTTTGATCCAGCCTCAATGGAAACGCTTAAATACGCTCCAGTCACCATCGAGCATCCGCCTGAGATGCTTAATCCTGAGAACGTCAGCCAATACAGCGTAGGACATACGACTGAGCGCGTCGAAAAGATTGAGGAGAAGCTTGATACCGATCTGATCGTCGAGGATCAAGCAGGCATTGATGCCATTGAGAAGGATGGCATCAGAGAGCTTAGCTGTGGGTATGAGGCTGATATCGTCGAAGAAGATGGGGTTTACAACGGTGCTCCGTATGATTACCGTCAAATTAATATCCGCTACAATCACCTTGCGATGGTAAAAAGAGGAAGAGCTGGACCGGAGATACGATTGCGGTTAGACTCAAAGGATGCGGTCATGCAACCAGATGAGATTTCAAAACCAGGACGCGCGGAATTTTCGCAAGAATCTGGCGCAAACTCAGATGGTGATGATGAATCGCAAGCAAATATTGTGGGGGAGCCAAAAAGCAAGAAGCTCGTCGTCAGCGGTCGAGAGATAGAGCTTCCTTCTGATGTCGCCGATACGATTCAAGATCTAATCGATCGGTACGATGAAATGCGATCGAAACTTTCAATCTTGGAGGAAAATGTGAAAACAAAACGATCTGACAATAAAGATGTCGATATCAACCAGAAGGGCGTATCTCCGCAAGTCAAAGTGGAACAGCAAAGCCCAGATGGCCGCAGTGCCGGCGGTAAAGATGCTGCCGCTGGGAAAGTTGCCCCTGGATCTAGCAAGCCTCATCCTGATGCCGAAGAGGAAATGGATGAAGACGCGCGTGGCGTCGTTGGTGGCGAGCATTCCAATAGCCGCAAAGAGGGCGGAAAAGAGCTTGCTGACGATGATGAGCAAGAGGAAAAGCATGGCGACGACGAGGAAGAAAAAGAAGAAAAGAAAGAGGATTACGAGGCTGGTGCAGGAAGCGGTGCGGGCGGAGCAGCGCTCTCCCCTGTTGATCAGCTCAAGAAGGATCTCGACGAGGCACGCAAAAAAGTCGACTCTCTTCAAGGCAAGCTCGATGCTTATGCGGCTGAGAGCATGGGTAAGGATGAAAAGCGCGGCGATAGCAAGGATTTTTCTCAGCGCGTTCGCGCCAGGGTTATTCTTGAGCGCCAAGCAGAAAAGCTCGTGCCGTTTGAGGTCGCTAAGAAATTCGATTCGATGAGCGACGATCAGATCCGCAAGGCTGTTATCAAGCACCATAGCCCGAAGGCTGAGCTTGATGGCAAATCCACGGTTTATCTGCAGAGCAGATTTGATCATCTCTGCGAGAGCCTTGAGGATGAGGATGGTTCAACGTCGCTTCGCGCGGAGGCTGGACGTCGGATGCTTGGCATTCGCACGGATAGCGATGAGCGCGAGGATGGCGCTGAAGAGGTTGATCCGAACCAGGCTCGCTTGAAGATGATTCAATCGAGCAGGGACTTCTACAAATCGGATCTGTCGGCACGGAAGAAGTAATAAATTATTCAAGGAAAGGGATAAAAAATGTCACAGACCAGTTATTCGATCAATATCCCGGCGGTCTCGTACCCCGGGCAACTGGCCGATGGGTCCAATTTCAAGGATGTCCTATCGGCTCTGGCAGTAGCCGCTGCGATCGTCTTCGGCACTCTCGTGGTGACCGATGAATCGAACACCGGGGGCTTTGATGCTCTTGCTGGACGCGCTCCATCGGCTAGCGGTGATATCACGGCTGTCGGCGCTCAGCTTGGCGTTGCTGTTGCCAACCAGGCGCTGGCTCAGAATCCAAGCGTATCTAATCCGCAATATCCGCTTAATTACGCGGTGCCTTGTTTGCGGAAGGGCCGCATCTGGGTTCTTGCAGAGGAGGGCGTGGTTGATGGCGTTGCTCCATATGTGCGCTTTACTGCAAACGGTTCATTCGTTCCTGGCGTTCCTGGCGCCTTCCGCGCGAGTGCGGATAGCGGCAAGGCTGCGCAATTAGCGAGCGGTCAGGCGCTATATCGGGGATCTTATGCGGCGGCTGGATATGCCGTCGTTGAGTGCGCGTTCGTATAAACCCAGCTTTCAAGGAGAGGAATGAAAATGAGAACTGAATATAGAAAGCCGGGTGCATCCGGCTCGAAAAATCAAGTTCGCATGGATACCATGCGAATGATCCAGCGTGGTCTTCGCTGCGACGCAAATGAATCTCTGTTCATGCTGCGCCAGCTGGACTACATCAAGCAGCAAACGTATGACATCAAATACCCGGAGCTTAAGGCTCGAAAGCTGATTCCCGTCAGCTCAGAAGCCGATCCGGGCGCAGAGAACATCTTCTACCGCCAATACGATCAGAGCGGCATCGCTAAGATCATCAGCAATTATGCCGATGATCTGCCTGATGCGGACGTGGTTGGCAAAGAGTACTCGGCAACCGTCAAAACTCTTGGCGCGAGCTATAAGTACTCGATCCAAGAGATGCGCGCTGCGATTTATGGCAACGTGCCGCTTGAGCAAAGAAAAGCCAATGCTGCGCGCAGAGCGATCGCTCAGAAGGAAAATAAGATTGCCTTCTTTGGCGATGCCGACTCTGGGTTGGTTGGTTTTTTCAATGCCCCGAACGTGACCTCGGTCACCATTCCGGCAACCGGCACTGGCAGCGCCACGCAGTGGGTGAGTAAGACCCCGGATCAGATTCTCTACGATATGAACCTCGTAGCGAATACCGTGGTGAGCACCTCGCTTGGCATCGAGGAGCCCGATACGTTGCTCTTGCCATTGGCGCAATTCAACTATGTTGCCTCGACGGCTCGTTCCGATTACTCGGATAAGACGATCCTAAACTACTTCCTTGAGAACAATCCGTATATCAAGCAAGTGGAATGGGTCAACGAGCTCAAGGGTGCTGGCTCTAGTGGATCTGGATCTGCGCCATATGATCGCATGTATGCATATCGCAGAAGCCCAGAGGTATTGACCATGGAAGTCCCAAGCGATTTCGAGCAGCTTGAGCTTGAAAAGCGTGGGTTGGTCTACAAGGTGCCTTGCATCGAGCGCTTTGGCGGCGTGCTGGTTTACTACCCGCTCGCTATTGCGTACGGCGACGGTATCTAAAAAAGAAAACCCATCGCAGCTGCTCCACTGCGATGCTCCTAACCCGATCTGGCCCGAGAACTGGAGCAAGCGACGTTCTCGGGCCTTCTTACATCTAGGAAAGAAAGAGGGAAAACAACATGGCAAAGAAAAGGTTTCCTTCCGATGCCAATAAATCGAAGGAAGAATTAAAAGCTCCGAAATCTCAGGCAGACGCTCCATCTGCTCCTGAAAAAGTGGTCGAAGGCAAAAAGCTTGAGCTCGTAAAGCTCTCTTATAAGCTAAAAAATCATCACCTATTAAATCACGTTGTTGCTCTTCATCCAGGCGAGAACCATGTCTGCAAGCTAGTCTGGGAAAAGGCAAAATCTCAGCCTGCTATCCAGAGATTGCTCAAAGATGGGCATTTGGTTGATCTCTCGGATGCTTGCGATGAGCAAGAGGCTGAGCAAGAAGAAGATCAGGATCTCGAGACCAAGAGCGATCAAGATGAAGTTGTCAGCAGCGATGCTCCCGCGGCTGAAGAATAAGAACGTAGTCTAAAACAGAGGGAAAGAAGATAATGTTTATCAAGTATAACGGAACAAACGTCCACGCTCTGCCTTATATCAACAAAGCTCAAGCGCACATCATGCAAAGCCCGCAGGATGTGAAATGGCTGCGACCTGGTTGGAATGAATTCCCAAAAGAGGTCTGGGAGCAGAATAAAGAGCATCCTGCTATTAAGAAGATGCTCAAAAAAGGTACAATTGAACTCTTGAATTATAAGGCGAGCCTAAAGGTTCGAGATAAGAAATCAGGTCGGCTAAAAAAGGTCGTCAAAATGCTGGGCCAGGACGATAAGCCCATTAAGCTTAAGCATTTCGATGAGCCCACAGCTCTTAAGATTATCAAAGGCACCTTAAACCGAGAGATCCTTGAGAGGTGGCTTGATGAGGAGCGCAGACATAAAATAAAGCGCGCCCTTAGAAAGCAGATCAAGCCGCTTCTTCCAAGCATGGATGATGACGATGAGCGGGATCAAGAGGATCTCGATTAAATAAAGTCGCGCGCGCGAGGGATCGCGGGCTGGACTAGGGGGTACTAGATGGGAGCACCGAATCAACCAGCTGATCCACAGTATTTCTTGACGCTATTTGACGAATTTAAAAACGTTCATCCAGAAAAGATCAAGGCATACCTTCAGCTGGCCGGTCAAAGAGTGCCCCCCTCTGTCTGGGCCGAGAGCACCCAGTACGCAACGGCTCTCTTGGCTGCGCATATGCTGGCCACCAGTGGACCGCAAGGAGGCGGCTCCGCTGGTGGAGCTTTAACCGCCGAGCAAGTCGGTAATCTCTCTCGCAGCTTCCAGGCCGTCTTTGAACCAGGAAGCGGCGATGCGCCTCTTATGACCACAAGATATGGCATAGATTTCGTTGCGCTAAGAAAAGAGACGATTGTCTCAATGCGCGCCGTTAGGATGTTTTCTCCTCGAAGATTTCCGCCCTATGGCGGCGGAGGAGGCTGCTATTGAGCGCGTTCTCAGATAAGGATAAGGGCTGGCGCGATCTAATGAAGAGATTCGAGGTCCATGCAGGCGAGACGCATGGATTTGCTGGATATCTGCGCTCAAGCGGTGATTATCAGCCCAAAAATCAGCCTAATGGCAAATCAAATTCTGAGCATAAGCCAATCCGCATTGCAGCACTTGCAGCAGTGCATGAGTTCGGTGCGACGATCAAGAATGCCTTTGGGCGCGGGATTAATGTCACCATCCCTGAGCGATCCTATATCCGATCAGCCATTGATGGAAATAGGCAAGAATTAGAGAAGATGACAAAAAAGCTCGCCAATGCCGTGCTCGTTGGAAAGATCAAATCGCGTGCGCAAGCCATAGGTCTTTTGTGCGAGAAGGTCACAACGCTTATCCGCTCAAAGATTGATGAGGGCGTGCCTCCGCCTAATAAGCCATCGACGATAGCGCGCAAGGGCTCAAGCCATACGCTGATTGATACCGGACAGCTCAGAAATAGCCTTGATTGGGAGATCAGAGAGGGCAAAGAGAAATGAAATGCTCAAATAAGCAATGCACAAGCGCGATGGATGGCAAATGGAAGCCGCACGTTCTTCTTTGGTATGAGGGCGCGCGCGTGGGCTCTCATCAGCCAATCTCAGTCACTTGCGATGATCTTTTGGTCTGCGATCAGTGCCGAAAGCACCTAAAGGTGCGCCATTTCGTCGCCGCCGATATCGATGGCTGGCAAAAGAACATCGCTAAGGTGATCCACTACGCCAGGCGCAGACCTGATCTGCGCACCGCACAAATAACATATACGCTCGAGGATTCGCTGACGCTAAAGGAGGATGCCGTTTGAGCTTAATCCAGCGCTTTATGACTGGCGAGTATACCGTCATGCGCTCTGGCCCTGGACAATATGTCAAAGGCCGGTATCGGCGCGGTGAGATCGAGACGATTACCGTTATGGGCTCTCTCCAGCCTACGACAGCTCGCGAGCTTAAGCTTCCGGAAGAAGGAAATAGGCTTAGGCAGTATTGGCAATTTTTTACCGATAAGCCCGTGGTGACCGACAACACGGCAACCCTAGCGCGCGGTGATCAAGTGGTCATCAACGGAGAGACCTATCGCGCTATGTCGCTAACATCATGGCAGGGAACTGATTTAGACCACTATATCACGGTTCTCTGGAGAGAGCCTGAGCAGGCAAGCGATGGAAAAGGAGCTGCTAATCAATGAGCTCGGCGAATAAATATCCTGCTGGCAGTTTGAATATTGCGGCGATTCGCGATGCCTTGTACGATTGGTGTTATAGCGTAACCCGGGGAGTTCTCTCTGACGATGGAGAGGATATCATCTGGAGAAACCAATCGGAGCCCTTGCCGGCGCGGCCATGCGTGACGCTTAAGCTAATCGATGGCCCTCGCCCAATAGCAAGAGATCCGAATCTGTTTTTCGGCGATGTCGGAAAGCCGTTTAACGCCGGAATGCAGCAGGAGGCAACCCTTTCCGTGCAAGTTTTTGCGAGCACCAGAATTGAAAACGACGCTCAGGCTCAGCAGATCGCATTTGATCTGAATGCATCGCTGACCAGGCAATCTGTTCTCGATCAGCTAAAGCTTGCTGGGATTACGATCCAGGGATTGGGAGCACCAAAGAATTTAAGCGCTCTTGAGGAGACGGAATACGAGGATCGCGCTGGATTTGAAGTCGCTCTTGGATTGGCTCAAAATATCCAGGACAACCCAGCAACGATTGGCACTATCAATATTGGAAGAATTGTGGATGGCCAGGAGCTATCCGATCAGGAAGTGAATCTACCCTAAGGAGGGGTCAATATCATGGAGTCGCCTACTCTAATTGTCAACGTTACCATCACCAAAAGCACGCGCACGGTTAGCGGACTAGCCTTTAATGTGCCTGTGATCTTGGGTCCATCCAATAGGTTCTCGGATGCCTATCGCAGCTACGTTTCGCCTCAAGACATGATCTCAGATGGATTTGAGCTATCTGATCCGGAATACATCGAAGCTCTGGCATTGATGAGCCAGGCCGGGCCAAAGCCTCCAAGGTTTCTCGTCTCAAAATTCAGCGCAGCCGTGGCTCAGGTCGATACCTTCCAGGTTGGAACGCTTACTACCGGGCATCAATATAAATTCACCATGGATAGCGTTGTGATCTCGTACACCTCTAGCGGCGGCGATACTCAGCAATCTGTTCTTGCTGCATTGCTTGCGGCAATAGGCACGGCCTTCCCGAGTAATCCGCCTGTGACTGGCGCGGTTACCGGCTCAGGCGCTGGGGCAACGCTAACGCTGACGTCAAGCGTTGCTGGCCAGGGTGTAAGCTATACGGCAATCGATTCTGATTTAACGAAAGTAAACGTCACGCCAAACCATTCGATCGTAAACGACATTCAGATCTTGCAAGATGCCGTAGCGCCGGCAGATCAATTCTACGGCGTGCTCGTCACAAGCCACGTTGCAACCGATATCTTGCAGGTTGCTACCTATATCGAATCGCAGCTACTTGTTTATGTCACTGCAACGGCTGATGCGGGGTGCTTGACTAGCGGCAATACCGATATCATGTCGCAGCTCAAAGCGCTCTCGCTTGATCGGACGATGATCCTTTATTCCGCGCAAGCCAATACCAATGGCCCTGATGGCGCATGGATGGGATATATGCTTCCCACGACGCCGGGTGTGGGCAACTGGGCGATGAAAACCCTTGCTGGCGTTGATGCCGATAATCTTACGGCATCTCAGATCGCTAATGTCGTATCTAAGAACGGCAACGTCTATGTCATCGTCGGTGGAAACGGAACAACGCTTTACGGCATATCGACTGGCGGTGAGTATTTCGATGTCGCGATTTTCCTTGATTGGCTTGCGTCGACCTCGCAGACGAACCTTATCGCTGTTGAGACCGATCCGCTCAATCTTAAGGTGCCTTATACCAATCGCGGAATTGCTATGCTTGCCAACGCACTTAGGGCGACCTTACAGCAAGGCCAGGATAATCAGGGCTTAGCTGCTGGATGGTCGGTGTTTGCTCCAAACGTGAATGATGTTCCGCAAGCAGATAAGCTTTCTAGAACGCTAAACAACTTTGGATTTAATGCCACTCTTGCTGGAGCGATCAATAAAATCAATATCCAAGGCTACGTAAGCTCGTAAGCTTAAAAAAGAAACCACGGAGGAAATAAATCATGTCAAGCGGACTAACTAGAGCATATGCCCCGGATGATGTTGCCGTTGTCGTGGGCACGCAAGCGATCACGGGCTTTAAAGAAGGCACCTTTGTTGAGGTCGAGCGCGATGTCGAAACAGCTGTTATGGATATCGGATCTGATGGCGAGGCAACGCTTGTGATCAGCCCAAACCAAGCCGGCAAATTCAAATTCACGCTCCAGCAATCAAGCCCTAGCAATGATTATCTGACGACCGTATTTCAGGCTCTGCAGAATAAGGACCTTACCAACGGAATCAAGCCTGTCAGCGTTGAGGATAAAAATGGCTCTACCCTTGCCAGCTGCAAGCAGGGTGCGGTTCAAAAGCCCGCTAAGGTAAGCTTTGCCGATAAGGCAGAGGGCAGAGAATGGACGATTGTGACTGGCTATCTAAATCTGGCTCCAGGAGGCGAGAACGTTATCGGCTCCTGATTACGCTCTAAAAACAGGGGGGAATAATGGAACGCAGTATTGAAATGAGCAAAGAAGTTGTGGTTGATGGCGTGCGATATCTGATCACGCATCCATCGCCTGATGTGGGGATAAAGCTTGGGATTGAGCTCTTAAATCTCATGGCAGCTCCCGCCGTAGGCATGGGCGCTATCGGCAATGCTGAGAGCGAGGATGAGAAGATCAAGGCCGCCATGGCGTCGGTTCGTGAGCTGATGACAAAGCTTACGCCAGATAAGTTTTTAGATCTCTCGCGGCGGATCTTGTCGACAGTTGAGATCCAAGAGCCAAAAAAGCAGCTCTTAGCAGAGGATCATGTTTTTAAGCTGCATTTTAGAGGCAGGCTTGGATCGATCGTAAATCTAGTTCTTAAGACGTTGGAGTTTACCCACGAGGATTTTTTAAAAGCGATCATGGCTGGGATCGCGACGATGAAGACGAAAGGGGAAAGCCAGCCCGCGTAAGCTTGCCGATTCCAGATGATTTGTGCTGGCCTGTTTTAAGGCTTGTTTTAGAGGGCCATGATTACGCGAAAATACTAACGAGCTGGACGATGAAGATGGTTCTTGATGTCAACCGAGCTCTGGATATCAGAGATCAGCTAAGAGCCATGCAGCAAGAGCAGCAGGCATTACAGGCGCAGAATAAAAGGCGGGCAATCTAGAGATGGCCTTTGGTGAGACGCTCCGAGAGTTCGGGGTAAAAATATCGCTGATCTTCGATAAGAAGAAAGCAAAAGAGGCCCAAGATGCTGTTGAGGATCTTGGCGCTAAGATGAAATCTTTTGCGCTTGGCCTTGCCGGCATGACAGCTGGTCTTTTTGAGAGCCAGAATCTATTTACGAGCAACTCAAGAGCGCTCGAGGATCAAGCGCAAACGCTTGGCATTACCACAGAAGCACTTCAGGCGTATGAGTACGCCGCAAAGGTTGGTGCTAATGTCAACCGCGAAGAGCTTGTTGGTAGCTTTGAAAAGCTTGCCGATACGATGGACCAAGCTAGAGCTGGAATTCCAGAGGCCGCTCAAGCGATTTATCAGATAGGAGAAGCGGCTGGGATTGGCGGCCAGAATTTGCTTAATAAGATGCGCGATCCGACCTTTAAGGTGACCGACGCCATGAATGTGATGGCCGATGGAATAAAGCGCATCCAGCAGACAAGCCCCATGGCAGCGCAAAGGCTAGCTGAATTCGCGCTTGGCAATGCAAAGCTTATCCCGCTTTTGCGCATGGGCTCTGATGGCGTCTCAAAGCTGACAGACGAGGGCTATAAGAATTTCGTGATGTCAGACAAGATGATCCGC
>Ga0070737_10002756_pt1 | contig 20234 bp, 19 predicted proteins | sample Coa_R1_10_FD_66438 | JGI IMG/M metagenome (GOLD analysis project Ga0070737, IMG submission 66438) | Surface soil microbial communities from Centralia Pennsylvania, which are recovering from an underground coalmine fire - Coalmine... | ecosystem: Environmental > Terrestrial > Soil > Unclassified...
TCCCCGGCCTCAAGGTTGTTATGCCTGCCACGCCCTACGACGCCAAGGGTATGCTGAAATCCGCCGTGCGCGACGACGATCCGGTGATCTTCGTTGAGCATGAACTGCTCTACAACGTCAAAGGCGATGTTCCCGACGAAGGCGTGGAGTATACTGTGCCGCTCAACCGGGGCGAACGCAGGCGAGAAGGTAGCGATGTGACGCTGGTGACGTTCTCGCGCATGGTACACATCTGTATGCAGGCGGCGGAGGAGCTTGCCAAGACGGGCATCGAGGCCGAGGTGATCGATCTGCGCAGCATCCGCCCGATTGACCTCGACCTTGTGTTGGATTCCGTGCGCAAGACCAACCGTGTCGTGGTGGCCGAAGAGGGCTGGAAATATTACGGCACGGGCCAGGGCGTGGTGGCGCTGATCTACGAGTACGCCTTCGACTATCTCGACGCGCCCATTGGCCAGGTGACCGGCAAAGACGTTCCCATGCCCTACTCCAAGCCGTTGGAGCAGGCGGCCCTGCCCACACGCGACGACGTGATTGCCGCCGTCAAGGCCATCGTTCCGGCGCTTGGGGCCGCTACGGCGGCCCGGTAAACAGGGCACACAGGAGGAACACGACAATGTTTACCGCAGTTATGCCCAAAATGAGCGACACGATGGAGGAGGGCAAGATCGTCGCCTGGCGCAAGAAGGAGGGCGATACCGTCGCCAAGGGCGATGCGCTGGCCGAGGTGGAGACCGATAAGGTCAACATCGAGGCCGAGGCGTTCGCCGCAGGCACTCTCCGCAAGATTCTCGCGCCAGTGGGAACCGTTGTCGCGGTGGGCGCGCCGATTGCGCTGATCGGCGCGCCCGACGAGGCGCTGCCGGACGACGCGACAGCGAAGGCAGCCCCCGCTTCCACTGAGGCGTCCGCCTCGGCGCCCGCGACGGCGAGCGCCGCTACCAGCGGAGCCTCCGCCAGCCAGGGGGGCCAGAGCAGGCAGGCCAACAATGGCGCGAACGTGGCGACGATTGAAGCCCCTGCGCAAGAGACGCATGGCGGCAATGGAGATCATGGCGCCAACGGCGGTCGCATCTTCATTAGCCCCATCGCCCGACGCATCGCCGCAGAGCATGGGCTAGACATCGCGCGTCTGCATGGCAGCGGCCCCGGCGGACGCATCATCCGTGAGGACGTGGAGGCGGCGCTCGAACAGCAGGAGACTGGGCAACATCCAGCCGTCACCATCACGGCGGATGGCGCGATTGCGGTTAGCGCAGCAGGCGCAGCGGGCGCCGAGGTGGAGGCTGTGCCGCTGACGCAGATGCGCAAGACCATCGCGCGGCGGCTGCAACAGAGCATGCAGACGGCGCCTCACTTCTACGTCACGCTGGCGATTGATGCTACACGGCTAGGCGAGTTCCGCGCCGCCGTCAACGAGTACGCGGGTTCGCTGCCGCAGCCGGTGAAGGTCAGCTTCAACGATCTGATCGTCAAGGCGGTGGCGCAGACGCTCCGGCTGATGCCTCAGGTCAACGTCTCGTTTGATGGCGAGCGGCTGCTCTACAAGAAGCAGATCAACGTGGGCGTGGCGGTCGCCCTGGAGTCCGGCCCGAACCAGGGCTTGATTGTGCCCGTCGTGCGCGACGCCGACAAACGTGGCGTGCTCGACATCGCCCGCGAGACACGCCGCCTGGGCGAGGCGGCCCGTAACGGCTCGCTCAAACCAGACGACATCCAGGGCGGCACGTTTACCGTAAGCAACCTGGGCATGTATGGCGTAGAGAGCTTCACGGCGATCATCAATCCACCGGAGTCGGCCATCCTGGCGGTCGGCGCGATTATTCCGACGCCTGTGGTGGTGGATCGCCAGATGGTGGTGCGCGACCAGATGCGCGTGACGCTCTCGGTAGATCACCGTGCGCTGGACGGCGCAACGGCTGCGCGCTTCTTGCAGGAACTCAAACGCCTGTTGGAGCAGCCGATGGCGATGTTGCTGTAGGGAAACCTACCCCCTGGCCCCCTTCCCATCTATAGGAAGGGGGAAGACAGGATGATACAACACGAGGACTGGCCCATTTCCCATGTTTCGGGATGGCCAATCCTCGTGTGCTCTCTTGCGTGTCTTGTTTGCGTGTTGGGAGGAGTTGATAAAAGGCTAGCGGCTCGCGCCTACCAGCTCGCGGCGCTCGGTGTGCAACACTACCGGCTCACTCTCTTCGGCCAGCGTGGCCTGGCGAGCCTCGTGACGCGCCAACAGATCGTGCAATGCGCTGGTATTTCGCTCTCCGCCATGCTGTGGCGTAGCGTCGGCCTGCGCGCTCCAATCAACCAACTCTACGAGATCGGCGAGTTGCAAGGTGACGGATAGCGGTTGCTGCTCTTCCCCGGTCAGCGCTTCAAGCACAAGGCCTTGCTCATGCTCGCACACCGTGAAGCTGCGCGCCTGTGCGCAGTCTAGCGCCCGGCCAACAGCGCCCAGGACGCGCTCGTAGCTGTACTTCCGCATGGGTTCCTTAGTTGCCTCCCTTTTCGCCGCCCGGTGTCTCAGCGCCGACGACGAACTATGCTGCTCAATAGGTTGGGGTGTCGCTCACCCCAATAGATAAGAGTACCAGCAAACCCACGCAAATACAACCCCTGTGTCTACCAAATCGGCGCCGTATAAGACTTTTCTTATATGGCGCCCACATCATGCGCTACTCATTTGCTCCAGACCGCGAAGAAAGAGGTCTATCGCGAAGCGGAAGCTGTCGTCCAGGGCAAGCGGAATGCCGAATCCGCCCGTCGCTTCGAGCGCGATGAAGCCGTGCGTCAGACTGCGGAGCATCCGTATGGCGTGTATCTCTTCTTCGCTGCTCAGCCCATACGGCGCCAGCGTCGCATGCAGTACCGCCAGGACATCCTCACTCGCGGCGCGCTGCTCCTGGCTGCGCGGGTCGGAGGGATCGGCTGCACGCTGGAGCGCCATGTAGAGGCCGGGTCGCTCTCGCGCGAAGCAACGATACGCCCCGGCCACAGCGCCAATTGCGTCGCGTCCGCTTTTGCCCATCGCCGCACGCGCGAGCGTAGTAGCCAGCTCACACGCGCCATAGGTCGCCAGCCGACGGCGTATCTCGTCGAGGCTGGCGACATGCTTATAGAGCGAGGGAGGACGCACGCCAAGCCGCTCGGCAAGCTGGCCGACATTGAGGGAATCGAACCCTTGCGCGTCGGCCAACTCCGCCGCCGCACGCACGATTCCCGCTTCGTCCAGGCCAGCGCGATGCGCCCGCGCGGCGCCTGGCTGGCGTCCGCTTTCCCTACTCTGCGCCATGTGTTGCTCCTGCTTGTGTCGGGGCCACGCGCCGCAGGAAGTCGAGCGCGAGCGGTGTGAAGCGGTCGGGCGCCTCGGCGTGTGGATAGTGGCCCAGCCCGGCAAGCATCTCCACGCGAGAATCAGTACCGCCCAAACGGCTGGCAATCAACTTTGCCTCGGCTGTGGCATCGGGAAAGTCGGGGTCTTTGCTTCCCATCACAATCAATGCTGGCGTCGTCACCCGCGCCAACCGCTCTTCGGACGCGCGCTTCGGGGTGGCTAGCATCGCTCGTAACGCCGCCATACGTCCAGGCTCGTGCATTGTGGCTCGTAACTGCTGACAGTAGGCGTCGAAGTCGTCAGGCTTCGCCGAGGGAAAGAGCGTCGTAAAGTAGCGTATCCACATACTCACGCCCCACGGCCCGCTAAGCATTGGCCCGTACAGTAACAAGCTGAGGATACGAGCCTGCCAGAGCGGCTGTCCGTCGCGCACTGCTGGCCCAACCAACACCAATCCGGCGAACTGCTCCGGCGCCTCAGCCGCCGCACAGACGGCAGCGCCCGCCGCCATCGAGTTTCCAATCACCACCGCCGGGCCAGCGCCAAGCGACCGCGCCAACGCCAGCAGATCTACGCCGACACTCGCTACTGAGTAGTCCGCCCAGCGCACGCTCGATTCACCCTCGCCACGCGGATCCATCGTGACGACACGATAGCCAGCGGAGATCAGCTGCGGCGCAAGGAAGCGGTACTCCGCGCGCAGATCGCCCATGCCTGGCACACAGATCACCAACGGACCAGCGCCAGTGTCGTCGTAGGCAATGCGTCCGCCCGATACGTCAAGAAATCGCGTCTCCATAGGTGTCTCCCTCTCACAAGCACACTCATCATGCCAGCCAATCGGCTAACATGATTAGCTATAAGCTAATTTTATTAGCATGTCAAGAGGGAGACACGACAAGATCAGATCGAGATCAGGACGCCGAGGCGATCACATGCACAGCGGGGTGATCTGTGCGGACGAAGTGCGCCGGGCTACCCAGCACGTTCATCCGCTGCACGCCGAGGATGCGCATGTCGCTGGTGGGTGTGCGGGTGGTGACGTACCGCTGCACAAGCAGCCCCAATGGACGTGAGGCGATGATGGCTGCGGTGGTAGCCAGCACGATGTTACTGAACGTGTTATAGGGCTTGGGCAGCCGGGCGACACACATCGCGCAAAACGCGGTCAGCAGGCCCGTCACGGCCAGATTGGTGCCGCAGCGCTCGTGGATCGCCATCTCCGGCTCCCCGCCGCGCAGCCGCCCCAACGCCTGATCCGCCGAGGAACGCACGACATCGGTGGGGACATCGCCAAAGACGAAAAAGCCTGGCGCAAACGAAACACCCGACAACCGCACATCAGGGAAGCGCTTGCTCAGCAGCACAATGGTGGCGTGTTCAAGCGCATGGTTCTCGCGCACCGACGCGCCAAGCGTCAACTGCTGGACAACCTGCTCGGCGATATTCATGAGGAAAAACTCCTGTCTCTCTCTGTGGAAATATGGATATGGGGCGCAGAAAGACCCCTCTCAGCATGTGCGCTTCGGGAAGGACGCCGCGTACATCGCGTATGATGTGCACATCGTGTGCATCATGTATATACATGTATATATATGACGCGCGGTTGGCGCGCAGCGCAACAACGCGCAAAGCGCGCAGGAGGGAAACCAATGAATGAGCTGGAACATCTGCGCGTTGGGCTGATCGGCTATCCCCTGGCGCATTCGCGTTCGCCGCAGATGCAACAGGCCGCGTTCGATGCGCTCAACCTTGCCGTTCGCTATGAGCTGTGGGAAACAACGCCAGACGCGCTTGCCGCCCGCGTTGCAGCGTTGCGCGAACCTGGCTACCTCGGCGCCAACGTGACCATCCCCTATAAATCGGCGGTCGCCCTCTTCCTCGACGAGATCACCCCCCAGGCGCAGGCGGCGGGTGGCGCCGTCAACACCATCACCCGCATCGAGACGCCGGATGGCGTGCGGCTGATTGGAGACAACACAGACATCACTGCATTGCTCCAGATCATAGACGAGCATGGCGCCATCCCTTCGTCGTTCACTCAATCTCAGGCGCAGTCTGGCCCGCCGTTTGCGAAGAAAGAGGGCAAAGAGCAATCGCTGGCCGAGAGGCCATACGCGCTGATCCTTGGCGCGGGCGGCGCGGCAAGGGCGGCGATTGGCGCGGCGCGGATGCGCGGGCTGATCCCCTGGCTGGTGGCGCGTCATCTGGCCTCGGCCCAGGAGGCGCTTGCAGATATGCGCTGCGATCCGGCGTGGGCCATCAGCCTCGATGACGCCGACGCTCTGGTGGCTGCGCTTCCCCAGGCGCGCCTGCTGATCAACGCGACACCCGTTGGGATGGCTGGAACCGGCGCAGAGGACACAACGCCGCTCTCAGCCGCATTGCTTCACCGGCTGCCGCCCGGCGCGCTGGTGGTAGACATGGTGTATAACCCGCTGGAGACGCCACTGCTACGGGCGGCGCGCACGCTAGGACAGCGAACGCTCAGCGGGGTGACGGCGCTGCTCTACCAGGGAGCGGCGGCGTTTACCCTGTGGACAGGCCAATCGGCGCCGATTGAGGCAATGCGGGCGACGCTGCTCCGGTCGCTCGGTGTTCCGCCTGAAACGCCTGACGTATAAACCCATAGGCAGAGCGCCAGCATGATAGAAAATGTGGTATAACGAAGGCAAACGGACGCCAAACAACGAGCGCGCATAATTCGTATACCGGATAGAGAAAGAACAGCCAGAACAGCAATAGACAGATATTCGACGAACCGCCGTTCACACACCCACCGGCGCTGTTGAGACTGCTGGCATTCAGACCACTGGGAGGTATCCAACCACATCCAACCGTATCCTATCAGCGCGGCGAGAAAGGGCATATTGGTATGGGGGCAACGCAGCCACAGCAACCACAGCAACCACAGCAACCACACACCACACCAGTCACACCGGACACACCAGTCACATCACTGGACACACCATACATCGTCTCCTCAGCATCAGACGCCACAGCGCCAGAGCCGAACCTCTGCCCCGCGCCGGAGTTGGAGCCAGCCACATCAGGCGCGCCAGACATACCTCCAATACACCCCCTTCAAGAGAACAAAGAGGGTACACGGCGCAAAGGCAAGAAGCGAGCTGGCAGCGGGGTGTCTCCTGTGACTACACCGTTGCTCGGACAATCGTATAGCCGACCACATGGCCCACGCTGGCGTGAGTATACCGCATTTGTCCTCTCAGGTGGCGGCGCGCGTGGCGCCCTTCAGGTGGGCGCCTTGCGTGCGCTGCTCGAACGCGGCATTGTCCCTGATGTCGTCATTGGCACATCTATTGGCGCCTGGAACGGCGCCTGGCTGGCGAATGATCCCACGCTCGAAGGAGTAGAGAAGCTGGCTGAGATCTGGCGTGGCCTGCGCGCCGAGCAACTGCTGCTCGGCTACGAATCGTTTCGTGCGCCCGCCCCCGCGCTGGCGAACATCCTGGTGGCCGCCGCAGCCGCGCCGCGCCTGATGATGGGCTATTCCTCGTTTTATAGCGATGTTGGCCTCAAGCGGTTGATCAAGCGGTGTGTTGGTGACGCCACCTTCGCCGATCTCAAAGCGAAGCTGCGCATCGTCGCGACCGATCTGACGCATGGCATGCGGGCCGTCTTCAGCGAGGGACCGCTTGCTCCACCCATCCTGGCGTCGTCGGCGATTCCTGCGATCTTCCCGCCTGTGCGCATCGGCGATAGCGTCTATGCCGATGGCTGCGCGCTGGATAGCTGTAGCATCGAGCCGGCGTTGAACCTGGGCGCGCGGCGGCTGTTTGTGCTGGCAGTGGGCTACGATGGCAGCGAAGAAGACAGTCTGTATTGGTCGCAGACGCTCGCCCCCATTCCTCTCCCTGAGTCGGCTCCTGCGCAAAGTGGCTCACGCCACACTTCGCCCCATGCGCAGAATCACACACAAAACCACGCGGCCAGCCACGGCATGGCGGCCATCTTTGAGCGAATCACGCAGGTGATGGGGTATTATCAATTAAGCCAGGCGTTGCAGCGTATTCCCCGTGGGATTGAGACGCATGTCATCAACCTGCCCAGCCATCATAGCGGAGGTATGCTCGACTTCGACGCCGCCGGACGCTGGATGGACGACGCTTATCTCTTCGCCCGCGACTTCCTGAATCAGGAGCTAGGGCCGATGGCAGACGCGCCTGCCAGGTCGGAGGAGAAAGCCGCAATAGGGGAGGAGCTGGCGTCGTAGCGGATCAACTGGCTTGTTGGTTGTACTCTAGTCGCTGAGGACGATGACCCATCGCTGATCCATCTGAGCAGAGCACAGTTCAACTGAGTCAACACATCGCCTCCGAGACCACACAGCCCGCTGGCGATACACCCCTTGCCGACTTCGATGCGGTCTTACGCCACCTGCGGACATTGGCCGGGCCATGCAAGCCTCCGGTCGGCGCGGGATCGTTTGAGATCCTCTATGCCAACACACACGAAGTCGTTGTCTGGTATGCTCCCATGCGCGAGGGCCAGCAGGCGCGCGAGGTAGCAATCCCCTGTGCGCTGCTGCTTGCCGCCTGGGAAACGCTGATGAAAGGCGAACCGCTGACCGAGGCGACGCTCTGCACGCTGGCGGGCGGCGCAGCGGGTGGACGCTGGCTGCTGGTGACGCTGGCGCAGCTTCCCCAGGTGAGCCTGCTGGCCGACGACGAGGGCGCGCTCTCGCTTGTGTGGGAACAGCACCCATGAGAGCGCCTGATAATGAAGCGCACATCTCCTCCAATCTGGGGGCGCTCAAGCTCGACAGACGATAAACAACCTGTGCTATACTGTGCCAGAGCTTCTAAACAAACTATCCACGAACCGGCTGAAAAGACAGGAGCGCAGCCATGCAAGAGTTTGTCCAACCGGCGCCACGTATGTTTATCTGCCAGAGCGCGGGAGATGAGGCCTTTGCTGGTTCGCTAGTGGAGCGTCTGCGCGGCCTGCCTGGAGTGATGGAGAGCGAACACGTCTATCTCGCGCCCCCATTCGCCCCTGGTGAGCAACCCGCCCCTGAACAACTTGCGCTGATCGATACTGAACCCAATGAGCGTTCGCTCACGCTGCTGATCCTGTCGCCGCGCGCGGTTGTTGACCCCATTGTGCGCCATGAGGTTGCGCTGGCCATCCAGAAGATGCGCGCTCTGCCTGAACGGCGACTGATCGCCGTTCTCGCCGAAGACTGCGATCCCCTGGCGCTCGATCCACAACTGAGCGGTTGCCCCCTGATCGATTTCGTTCACCAGGACACCGAGACGGCGTTCGCCTGGCTGGTCGCCACGATGTATCGCTACCCGGATACTGCGACAACACTCCCTGCGCGCTATCTGACCTACACGCAGCCGACTGCGGGGATCGCGCCACCGCCGCAGGTTGTTCCGCCAGCATTTTCGCCCGTTTCGCCAGGAGGAACCGACGCAGCGCCGACGCCGCTTCCCAGGCGTCTACGGCCACGCGATAGTCGCGCGCTCGCTGTGGCGACTGTGCTTGCGCTCGTGATAATGCTGATCGCTGGGCTGGTAATCACGCCATCTACCAGATCGTTTCTCTCCAGCCTCTTCACAACCCACCAGCAGAGCGCCGCGACCAGGCCGCCACAGCAATCAACAGCTACCACTGGCGCAGCGCCAACCGCGACGCCAACGCTGACAGCCGTTGCGACGAGTACGCCAACACCTCAAAACACCGCGACGCCGGGGACAATCAATCCGCAGGCGCTCTACCAGCAAGTGACCAGCAAAGCGCCTCTGCTCTCTTCATCCTTGAACAGCCAGGACGCCAACAACTGGGCGGTGATCACCTACAGCGACAACGGTGGCTGCCATTTCAGCGGCGGAGCCTACCACGCGACCCGCCCAACACCCGATGGCCTTGCGTTGTGCTTCGAGCAGGTACGCGACTTCACCGATATCGCCTTTCAGGCGCGGTTGACCATCCAAGCGGGCGATGAGGGCGGCATCATCTTCCGCGCCGCCCTCAACAACCACTCCTATCGCTTCGGCATTCGGCAGGCGGACGGTCATTACGACCTCTATGGTACGCCCTATGAAGGAACCATCCTCGCAAACTACAGCTCGCTCGTCAGGACGGGGTTGGGGCAATCGAACCTGTTGACGGCAATCTGCATCGGCTCGACGATCTACCTCTACATCAATGAGCAGTGGGTGGCGACCGTCACGGATACGAACTCGCAGAGTGGCGAGGTAGGAGTCTTCGCGTATGACAATACCGACCCAACCGATGTGGCGTTCAACGACGCCGAGGTGTGGGCGGCGCCATGAGTTTTATGCGGATAGTCAGGCGCCTTCAGCCTCTGTTAGCCGCTCGATCAGTCCTTGCATACGTTGATAATGCGTGCCGCGCCAGTAGACCTGCCCACAGGACTGGCAGCGGCGAAACTCCTCGTAGTCTGTAAGCACGTTTGCGGGCAGCGCGGCGGACACCTCGGCCTTCTCGGCAGTCGCCAGACAACCGTTGCAACGCATGCAGCGCGCGAACGGCTGGATACCTCCCAGCAGATGGTAGCGCCGCGCCACCTCGGCAAGCTGCGCTTCGGGCTGGGTGGCGCGCACAAAGTAGCCGTAGACCACCACGCCGCGTTTGAGCAAGCCCACATCGCGCGTCAGCAGGATGCGCTCCTGTTCGCTGGAAAGCCGCGCCAGCACGTCGTCATCGCAGTGGTTCTCATAGAGCGTATCGAAGCCAAGCATCCGCAGGTAGGCGGCCAGTCGCCCCAGATGCACATCCAGCACGAAACGCGGCTCTTCGGGCACGGGAGGGCAGACACGCTGCTCAGGCGTGACCACATCCGCCAGCGAAACGGCATAGACGGCTATCTTGTCACCTTCCTGAACCTGATATGCAAAGCCGACGGGCGCGCCGTTGGCGAGAATGGCGCCGACCTCGGTGTGTGGTGGCCCCAGCGCCTCTATCACATCCTTCACCGCAGGTGTTCCCTCCACTTCATGTGCGAAGATATGCCCACGCCGGGCCAACGGCAGAAACTCCTCGATCTCTCCGTGGAATTGTATAGTTAAGCGGGTCATACTGTGAACACTTTCATGGAAATCGACTTCATGTCTGTGGCCTCTTGAAAACAAGCGTGAGAATGGGTACACAAGGAAACAGGCTTATGCGTTATCGCTCCTGCTCATAGATAGTTACTAACTCCCATCCTTCACGTCCTCTTTCAAAGCAGATAGCCTGCGGAGAAATCGGATCGCTGCTGCGCCAGTCTGGAAGGTTCTGATCATTGATCGCGCGTATCTTCAGTTCGAGGGGTCTATACATGAGGGCGGACGTGCTAGCCATTTCAATGAACAGATACTCCCATTGCCGCATAGGTGAGCCGAGCCTCCTGGATAGCGTTTTCCCTTTCACCACCCTCAGTAAGCCATATGAGCGCCCATAATGTCCAGCAGAGCAGAAAAGAGGCGTAGCGCCGTGCTCTGGGTGTCCATCGTTGTTCGCCACCTGACGCCAGAGAGCAGATCGGATTAGGCCGAGCAGGCGGCCTTGGTGGCGAGGAACCTCGAGGCGCGCGTTTACGCGCCCGCCCCCTCGCCTGCCACACACGCCACACACGCCACCCTGGCGCGCGGCGGCACTTGAAATCTACCCTGCGGACGCAATCATCCCTACGCACTCGCCCAGCCCGATACGCGCGTAGCCCTCGCGCTCGCAGTAGGCCCGCATGATCACCTCGTCGCCATCCTCCAAAAAGCGCCGTGTCTCGCCGTTGGGCAGCGTCAATGGATCGCGTCCACCCCAGGTCAGTTCGAGCAGGCAGCCGCGCGCGTCAGGCGTTGGGCCGGAGACCGTGCCGCTGGCAAGCAGATCGCCTGGGCGCAGATTGCTCCCGTTGCTGGCATAGTGCGTCACCTGTTGCGCGGGCGTCCAATAGAGATCGGCGAGGGAGCCTCGGCTCAGACGATGAGGCGCCATGCCAGCCACGCGCATTTTCTCCGTGCGGAGCCACACCTCGACCGTCAGCGCGACCCCGCCGTGCGCCTGATCGTCGGCGTCAGAGAGATACGGCAGCGGCGCGGGATCGCCCTCTGACCGGGCGAACGCCGCCACGCGAAACGGAGCGAGCGCAGCCAGCGTGACCACCCACGGTGAGACGCTTGTTGCGAAGCTCTTCGCCAGGAACGGCCCAAGCGGCTGATATTCCCACCGCTGGATGTCGCGCGCTGACCAATCGTTCACCAGACACAGCCCAAAGATGTGACGCTCGGCCTGGGCGATGGGGATCGGCTCGCCAAGTGGATTGCCCGGCCCCACGAGCATGCCCACCTCGGCCTCGTAATCGAGCTGAGCGCAGGGGCCAAAGACTGGCGGCTCATCGGCTTTCGGGCGCGTCTGCCCCATCGGTCGCCGTATTGTCGTTCCGCTGGGCACAAGCGATGAGGCGCGGCCATGATAGGCGATGGGCACATAGGTATAGTTTGGCAAGAGAGGATTGTCTGGGCGATAGAGCGATCCGACGTTCGTCGCATGGTATTTCGAGGCGTAGCCGTCAATATAGTCGCCCACTTGCGTGGGAAGCAGCATGGTCGCCTGCTCCTGGGGAATGAGCAGTCGCTCGCCGAGATGTGGATCGGCCTGATAGGCGGGCGAGTCGGCGCGCAAGAGGTCGCTGATCTGCCGTCGCAACGCCGTCCATGCCTCCGACCCAAGCGCCAACAGGCTATTCAAAGCAGGCGCAGCGCAGCATTCCGCCGCCTCGCCCGTTAGCAGTCCGGCGCCCATGCACGCCGCCAGATCAAGAATCTGGTCGCCAATCGCCACGCCCACACGCGGCGCCTCAGATGAACCGGCGCGCGTGAAGACGCCAAACGGCAGGTTCTGGATGGGGAAGTCGGTCTCAGGGGGATTGGCTGACGCTACCCAACTGGTCAATCGGGAATTATGTGTCTCATCTATTTGATAGATCATCGTCTCATCGCGCTCCCAATGGTTCCCAATGGTTCCAGGTGATCACCCGGCTCCTACGCAGATGGCGCAGGATTCCCTGGGCGATTGGCTCACTGGGCAGTATAGCGCAACGAACAAATAGCTGCAAAGTCATACGCAATTATGCGTATTTTCTTGCAGAGCGAGACGAAAATCGGCAAAAAGCGCAAAACTCGTCTTGCAAAGTCTTGTAGGCTGGTCGTCTTCATGGTATACTTGCCGCGAAGACAGGACTTCCGGTTCAGACGAGAGGCGACTTTCAGGGCTGGAAGACTAGCTTTTGCGCACGTGAAGGGGGATCACACATGCGCCGCTTGACGCTTGTCGGTGGTAAGCAAGGGTATCAATCGGCCTCTGCTATTGGGACGATGTTCTCTCAGTTCTCCTCACAGCGTTTTTCCCCACAGTTCAGCATGCCTCGCGTCGGCATGGTGTTACCGGGTTTTGCCAATGGGTCTCGTCTAGTGGTACACCAAAGGTCATCAGGTATCATCACAGGTTCTCAACGCATCTCAAGCAGAGGTCAACAACAGACGCGGGGACGGTTTGGCGCGGGCGCAAGAGGCGCGCCCACGTCGGAAAGAGGTTACGATTTTGGCCACCGATCAGACGTTACGGTGTCGTGAGTGCGGTCGTGAGTTTTTGTTCACGGTCGGCGAACAAGAGTTTTATGCCAGTCGCGGATTGATGAACACCCCCTCACGCTGCCCTGAGTGTCGCAATGCGCGCAAAGCCATGGGAGGCGGCTCGTATGGAGACCGCAGCCAGCGGCAAATGTACACAGCGACATGCTCCAACTGTGGGCGCGAGGCGCGGGTGCCTTTCCAGCCACGCGGTGACAAGCCCGTCTATTGCAGCGACTGCTACCAGCAAATGGGCGGCGGTTCGCGGCGTGGCGCGGGCAGCGGGTACGGCAGCGGCTCGCGCTGGTAGGCGATCAGCGCCTGCTCACGCGAGCCACCCCCGTCGCGGAGAACACAACGTCTTTTAGAGCGAAAGCGCCAGGCCCAAAGGCCTGGCGCTTTCAGCATTCATGACTACCCGGCTAGCCGCCGAGATCACCGTGGATCACTGCGGATCATACACGACCATCAACTGGTCGAGATTATCGGCGACCCAGAGGTTCTTATCGGCGCCGAACACCGCCATATCAAGACTATTGAAATTGATAAGCGGGTAGGTGGTGAAGACGCCATCTGGCGTAAAGAAGCCAACGCCATGCGCTGCCCCCTGGGGGCCATCCAGTTCATAGACAAACCAGATGTCGCCCTGCCCGCCGGGGAGCAATTGGAGAATCTGGATATGCTTCGGCTCATTCGAGGTCGTAAACGGGGTGAGCGCGCCAGAAGATGTGACACGCTGGATGGACGAGATAGTAATATCCAGCGCGGAAACCTCGTTCGTCCAGATCGCGCCAGTGGAACTTGCAACCATCCCCTCGACGACCGTATTATTCGGCGGATCAAAGATGGCCGAACCACCCGACAGCGCATAATAGCCATAGCCAGGAGTGGCGTCGCTGGCAAACCAAATGGTATTGTTTGGCCCCACTGTCATCTGTGAGCCAACGTTCTGCCCAATATCCTGTGTCGTATTCGATGGGGTAAATGCACGCACAAAGGTGACAGAGCCGGAGGGGGTAATGCGACCGAGCATACTGGCGCCAGCGCCCACGCCGGAAAACCACATATTGCCATCGGGGCCAAGGATGAGGCCGGCCTCTATATCGAATCCGCCGTTCTTTGTATCGAGCGGGAAGAGCTTGTTTTGTCCGTCAGAGGTGAAGACCACAAACCCAATCGTCTCATCCGCTGAATCGGAAGCTTTGGCTTCATCGGAGTAATACGCCCAGACGCTGCCGTTTGGTCCTGTGGCAAGCTGGCCATAAAGGCCCTTGGGTTGCTGCGGTGTGACGATCTGTCCGGTGGGCGTCATCTCCTCGACCTGCGAGGTTGCTCCATCGAGGACAAACCAGATGTTTCCGTTGCCCCCTAACACTTCATGCTCGATATAGCCGCCAGAAAACGGGAAGACATGCGCAATGTGCGGGCCGGTTGGTGTTGCTGTGGGCGGCGCATTGACAGAACCAACGGCGCTGCCCCCAAGATTGCATGCTGCCAGGGGCAGCGCCATCGCAATGATACAGAACGTACAGAACGTCAGGATAACACGGCGAATACTCGATACGCTCGATACGCCAGACATAGCAACTCCAACTCCTCAGCGCGCATATCCACAGCACACGATAGCCCTGCCTTCTATAGACGTACAACGGGCCGCAAATGTTTTTGGCGAACCCGAAGCGCCGGGCCGATGGACAAGGAGCCGCTGTGTCTGGCTGTGTCTGGCTGTGTCTGGCTCTCCCTGAGTCGTCTGAGTCGCTTGACTACCTTTGCGCTACTGCTACGTGCCGGGGATTGACGCCGGGCCGGGCGGTGGATTCAGGGGTAAGACCATCGGCGGCCTGGGTGGTTGTGAGAAGTCGAAATCGTTCATCAGGTTGCCAAGAATCTTGACATTCTCGCGCACGGTTGGCCGGGGATCGGGCCGCCCATCCGTCTTGGGGTCGAGCCGCTGGCCGCCCATGAAGTTGTCTTCGATGAACTTGAGATAAGCGTCGAAGCTGAGCGTCTGGTGGTCAATGTAGCCCTGTTTCGCGTAGGGGCTAATGACGATCCCAGGCACACGCAGCCCATAGCCATTTTGATCTACACTTGGCGGAACGACATGATCATAGAAGCCGCCCCAGTCATCCCATGTCAGGAAGATGGCGCTACTGCTCCAGTCGGGGCTTTGCATGACCGCGTTGATGATGCTGGTGACATAGGATTGCCCGACACTCACCAGCGCGGGTGGATGCTCACTTACCTTGCCGTTGGGCACAATCCAGGACACCTCAGGCAAAGTTCCGGCCTTGGCCTGCGCAAAGAAAGTGGAAACCTCCTGAATGTTGCTCAACTGGCCGTCCTGCTTGACGGTATCGAAGTTGGGCAGCGGATTCCAGATGCCCGGCACCTTGACGTTTTGCTTCTTTTGGGTGCAGAGCATGGCATCGTCTTCACAGTCAGGTTCGTCCCCATTTGAGAGGTAATAGCCCCAACTGACGTTGTACTTGTGCATCAGGTAGGTCAGATCTGTCCAGGCGTAATCCGCGCCACCCGGCCCGGCTTGCTTGATGTTGACCGGCCCAACGATGTTGTTGACGCAGCTCGACGGATCGCCTGGACGCGAGCAATAGGCTGACCACGCCGAGACCATGAATAAATGCGCGGGCAGGCTCCATGAGGCGTCCGGCTCGAACATATGATCTTGCAGCACGAAGTGTTGCGCGTATGACCAATAGTTGGGAATCTCGCGCGCATCGTGCCAGCCCATCACGTCGGTGGACTTCGAGTTGGTGCAGATAGGGTTCGTCACGTCTTTGCAACCCTTGCGACCCTTTTCCGCCTGGGCGATGAAGCCGTCCATCTTGCCGCCGTCAATATCGGCGGTGGCGTTGGCCGCCCCATGTGGCCCGCCTCCGTTAAGGTCGTTGGGGTTGTGGTAGGGCTTGACGCATTGGCCGGTCGCAGGATCGTTCACACAGACCGTCGGCACGCCGTTTTGCATGGGAATCCCATCGGCGCCGGGATAGGTTCCAAAGTAGGTATCAAACGACCTGTTTTCCTGCATGATGATGATCACATGCTTGATCTTGGTGGCAATTGGGTAGGAGGTCTGTGGTGGCTGTGTCGAGGTGGAACAGCTCGCCAGCGCCGTCATCGCCAGCGCGACGATGATCAGTGATCCGGTAAGTGTTCTCGCCGGATGTCGCCGTAGGGCATGTGTCAGCCAAGAAATAGCGGAGCGCATAGGCGCCAATCCTTTCCGAAAGTGAACGCATGCTGCATGGTCATGTTGCTGTCTTTCACTCGTTCTTCGGGGACGCTTCTCATGAAAAATACCTTACCGCATTTTGCTTAGGGTCTGCTGAGTATCAGAGAGTACCACATGGGGATGGTCGTTAACTGGCGAACAGCGAAAAATCAGCGGTTTCTTCCCAGGATGGCACGCTACATGAGAGGAGCATGAGTGACGCCGGTTTGGAACACGACGCCAGCGAACAGAGGATGAACAGAGAGAAGCATGAGCAATGAGCAGCATATCAACGTTTCATGAAGGAAGAGCCACAAGGAAGTCTATTGTAGCCATGCGGATACTGCGCCGTGTGGTGAGCAGTGTGCGCGCGCATCTTCTGACCTGGCTGGCGGCGCTCTATGTGGCGCTGAACGTCTGTGACGTGGTAAGCACGGCGCTAGGGCTGCGCCAGGGTATGCTCGAAGGGAATCCGCTGATGAGTGCGCTGCTGGCGCAGCACGGCTTCGGCGCACTGATTCTCTATAAGGCCGCTATCACGCTTGCCGTGCTGTTGGGGATGAGCGTGTTGCGCCTGTGGAACGCGCGTGGAGCGTTGGGCGCGCTGCTGGTCTGCGACGCGCTGCTCTGCGTTGTGGTGTGCTCAAACGTGGCACAATATCTGACGCTTGTGCGCTAGGGCATGTAGTGGCCGCCGCAGCTACATGCGCCGCCGCATGAACAGCCGCCCGCATCGTAGTTATCGCCTGCGTCATAACTATCGTAGTCGCCGTAGTCGCCCTCAGCGCCATTCCCGCGTGAACGCGCCACCACAGAGATGAGCTTGCGCACATGCGTTCCGTGGCACTTTGCACATTCAATCTCGCCCAGCGACGCCTGATAGCTGATCAGCGTCTCGAACTTGCCGCGACAATCCGAGCAATAATATTCGTAGAGTGGCATGGTGTAACTGTCTCCTGTTGGTGATGATGTACGTGTTTATCCGTTACATTGGAAGCGTATCACGCCGGAGCAAGAGCGCCTGCTGTTGGCCGGTTCGATGCGTCGCCAGCGCAAGCGCCATCTCGTCAGCCGTGCAGCCAAGCAGCAACTTGATCTCGCTGTCGCGCTTGAACTGATCTACCGTCACAATCAGACCGACAAGCCGCCGCTCTGGCAGCGTTCCAACCCATACATCTATGCCATCGCCATCACCTGAGCGTGTCCCATTCAGGTAGCCATAATCCAGCGGATACCGAACAGCAGGATAACGCGGATGCGCTGAGCCGCGTGGGCGATCAATCACAATCTCGCTCAAAGCGATTAGCTCCTCGCATGTACGCCAGAAATCTTCGTTCATTGCTGTTCTTTCCTCTCCACTGACCTCATGTGATCTTCGGGTACAAAAGTCATGGTTGACGCATGGCTCATGGCTTGCTACACTGATGACGGCTGGATATACGTCAGCCAAGCGTCCCTCTCTCAAAGGATTGCCGCATGTCGCAGCCTACCGTCTATCCCATACCATCGTGCTCCGAGTGCGGCATCCAGTCCGCCGGGCGCTGCCCCACCTGTCATCATAGCCTGTGCATGGATCACTTTCCCCTGAACGAGCACCAGCCCTGCGCCACCCGCCTGATTGAGCATAGCCAGGACTACGCCTGCTATGTGTGCGGCGCGCCAACCCATCCTCAGCAGTGGTCTACGGCAGTCTTCGCGCATTATATTGATTATCAGACCTGCGCGGGCTGCCACCGCTCCATCTGCGATGACCTGCACACGCGCATTCGCGACGAAGACGTGAAGATCGAGCGCGATGGGCTGCGCAGCCATCGCTACCATTTCACGAAACGTTACTGCGACGCCTGTGCGCCCGCGCGCCGGTTCGGTGGCCTGATCGGCGCGGGCTGGCTGGCGGCGATTCTCGTTGGCGCGGGCGGCCTGATCTTCCTGGTAGCGCGGCTCTTCCTACGCTAAATAGAGTTGTGAGTGGATCCATGCAGCAAAAACAAGAGGCACAGGCGCTTCTTGCGCGTTTTCGCGGGGCGATCACTGAGGCGTTGCAAGTGGCGCTGGCCGAGGCGCGGATGGCAAGCGCACCTGAACTCAGCGACCTCTTTGCCCAGATCGAATATCATCTCGGTTGGCTTGACGCCACGCTTACCCCGCTCGCCCCTGGCAAGATGCACTCCGGCAAGTTGCTGCGCCCAACTCTCACGCTCTACTCCTGCGAATTGGCTGCGCTTGCCAGCGGCGCATGTGTCGGCGAGGGCAGCTCCGAGCGGCTGGCGCTCGTTGATCTGGCAATGCCTGCGGCGGTCGCCGTCGAACTGGTACACAACTTCTCGCTGATTCATGATGACATCGAAGATGGTGACGAGGAACGCCACCACTATCCAACACTCTGGAAGCTTTGGGGACAACCACAGGCGATCAACACAGGCGATGCGCTCTTTGCGCTTGCCCGCGCGCAGATATGGGGACTGACTGACCGTGGCGCTCCTCCTGCATTGGTTGTGCACGCTGGGCGGATTCTGGATCGCGCTTGCCTCGACATCTGTGAAGGGCAACACCTCGATATGAGCTTTGAGGATCGCCAGGATGTGACGGTCGCCCACTACTTCGCAATGATTGACCGCAAGACGGCGGCGCTGATGCGCTGCGCGGCGGAGCTTGGCGGACGGCTAGGCGCGCCAGATGCCTCTGAGGTTGGCGACCGACTGGCGGCCTTTGGCCGTGCGCTGGGGTTGGCCTTCCAACTACGCGACGACCTGCTGGGCATCTGGGCAGCGGGCGAGCTTGGCAAGACCGAGGCAGGCGACGTGCGCCGCAAGAAGAAGAGCCTGCCCATCATTCACGCGCTCGAACACGCGCAGGGCGACGACCGCGCCGCCCTGGCCGAGATCTACGCCACACGCGAACCCGCCAACGAGCAACAGATCGCCCGCACACTGCTGGCGCTTGAGCATACAGGCGCCCGCCAGCGCGCATATGAGGCGCTGAACGAACAGGTTGCTGTGGCGCACGAGGCGCTGGCAGCCGTCGCCGTTGCGGCTGGTGAACCCGAACGTGCCCGCACGAGCGACGCCTACGCCGCGCTGGCAGCCGCGCTGGCTTTCGTGGCAGGATAGATCGCCAGCCCCATCCCCATCCCCTCCACAACTCATGCGTGCGCTAGCCTCCCCAAGCAAAGGTATGTCTTTCTGCCACTTTCCGCCACGACCTTGCATGATAACGAAAAAATCGTTAGGATAGGTATACGTCAACGAAAAGTTCGTTAGGGTTGTTTGACATGGAACAAAAATTGAACGCCGCCGAGCGGATCATCAGGCGCTTTGGCGGCCAGAGCGCCCTTGCCGCCCTGCTCGGCAAGCGGCAGAGCACTATTGAACACTGGGCGCGGACGGGGCGGGTGCCAGCGCAATGGCAAAAGCCGCTCATGTCGCTCGCCCGCCAGAGAGGTGTGATCTTGGAAGCAAAAGACTTTGTTGAACCTAAGCCTAGCCCGATCCAGCCAGCAGCGGGCCGTCTTGGCGTCCTGCTCGTCGGCCTCGGCGCCGTCGCTACGACGTTCATCAGCGGCGTCGAGCATGCTCGACGCGGCAGCGGCCGACCTATCGGCTCGCTCACTCAGATGGGTACTATTCGTCTTGGCAAGCGGACAGAAAACCGGTCGCCCCTCATCCGCGAGTTTGTCCCGCTCGCGAACCTGGACGACCTCGTTTTTGGCGCCTGGGATCCCATCCCTGATAACGCCTACGAGGCGGCGGTGAAGTGTGGTGTCCTCGACCGCCACGAACACATCGAACCCATCGCCGACTTTCTCAAGTCCATCACGCCAATGCCAGCCGCCTTCGACCAGCGCTCCGTCAAGCGCCTCAGCGGACCAAATGTCAGGCGTGGCGTGCAGAGGGAGCTGGCCGAGCAGCTTCGCGCGGACATGCGCAACTTCAAGTCTGCACACACGTGTGACCGGCTCGTCATGATCTGGTGCGCCTCAACCGAGATCTCCATGAAGGAAGGGCCAAGCCACCGGAGTCTCGAAGCGTTCGAGGCTGCGCTCGACGCCAACGATGAAACTATCGCC
>Ga0070737_10002757_pt1 | contig 20224 bp, 16 predicted proteins | sample Coa_R1_10_FD_66438 | JGI IMG/M metagenome (GOLD analysis project Ga0070737, IMG submission 66438) | Surface soil microbial communities from Centralia Pennsylvania, which are recovering from an underground coalmine fire - Coalmine... | ecosystem: Environmental > Terrestrial > Soil > Unclassified...
TCATGCAGGACTACGCCGCAGCGGGCGCTACCTGGTGGCAGGAGGGCTTCCTGCCGGGCGACACCATCGAGGACGTACACACCCGCATCCAGGCTGGCCCGCCGAAGCTGTCATAGGCAACGAAAGGGATATATCGGATATGAGCAATCCAACACCCCAAACGGGATACGCCGAGGTCAACGGCGCGCAGCTTTATTACGAGATCAGCGGCGACGGCCCGGCCCTCACGCTGATTCACGAGGGCATCGCTGACCATACCATGTGGGATGACCAAGTTCCCGCCTTCGCCGAACGCTACCGCGTCATTCGCTATGACCTGCGCGGCTATGGCAAATCGAGTTTGCCGTCGGGGCCGTTCTCGATGTCGGACGATCTGTATAAGCTGCTGCAAACGCTTGGCGTCGAACGCACTGCTGTTCTGGGCGGCTCGATGGGCGGCAGTATCGCGATTGACTTCACGCTGACGCACCCAGAGATGGTTGCGGCGCTGATCCCAATGGCGGCTGGTATTTCCGGCAAGCCACCCTCGCCGGAGATGGTCGCGGCAGGCGAGCGCATTGATCAGGCGTTTGAGCAGGAAGGGCTTGACGCTGCCAATGAGCTTGAAGTGCAGATGTGGGCGGATGGCCCAAAACGCACACCTGACCAGGTTGATCCCACCGTGCGGCGGCGTGTGGCCGAGATGAACGGGCGGGCGCTGGCGCGCGGAGCGGAGTTTGAGCAGGCGCAGTATACGCCGCTCGATCCTCCCGCGATTGGCCGCCTCGGCGAGATTCACGTCCCTACGCTGGTGATCGTCGGCGATGGCGATCAGCCCGATGTGATCGAGTCGTGCGCGCTGATCGCTCTGCAGGTTCCCGGCGCGCGCGAGGTGATCATGCCTGGGCTGGCGCACGTCCCCAATATGGAGCGCCCAGCCGAGTTCAACCGCATCGTACTGGACTTCCTGGCCAGCGTACCTGCCTGAGGATATTCGTGCGCTCATCACTTCTGAGGTTTCGCGCCAAAGGCTAAAGAAAATCTCATCATGGCGTGATATGCTGAAAATGAAAGTCGTTTTTGCGTTGGAAGCCCTGCCATATTCGGGCTTGGGTGAAGGGAGCGATGAGCGTGAGAGCAATCGGTCGTTGGATAGGCCATTTAATTGGGTCTATGATACGAGGATTTCTTACCCTGGCCATTATCGCGATTGTTGTTTCTGGTGGGATCGCCACGTTGGTTTCGAAAAGCCTGCCAACTGGCCTGACGCTGGCGTTTGTGATCGCCATCAGCCTGATCTCTGGTTTGCTGGGCGCCTTCGCGATGCTTGCGTGGCGGCTCAGCCACATCGGTGATATGGCCAGATTGAGCCATGAGGCGATGGAGCGGCTTGCGCAGCATGAGAAGAATGCTTCAGTCGAAAGCAAATGACGCTGCTTTGCTTCGTATTCGCTATCATCTACAGGGCGCTCAGCGCCCTGCTTGTATTTCCAGACGCTTCTGAAGAGGGTAGTATGCTATGGAGTTGACACCCGATATTCACCTGGTGGATGGCGTGACGTGTAATGTGTACTTGATCCTCGAACCGGATGGCGTGACCGTCCTCGATAGCGGCCTCCCTGGCGCCCACACGCGCATCCTTGCGTTGCTCCAATCGTTGGGTCACGCGTCGGGCGACGTGCGCCGCATCGTGCTCACCCATCAGCACATTGACCATGTGGGCGGCGCGCCTGCGCTCGTCAAGGCGACAGGCGCTGAGATCTATGCGCCGGTCGGCGATACTCCGGCCATCGAGGGTAAGGCGAAGCGCGAAAGGCCACGTGGGCCACTAGGCCTGGCCTTCGCCGTGATGATCGCCTTGCAGTTGCGCCCTACCACGGTGAATCATCAGGTAGCCGGTGGCGAGACGCTGCCTGTCTTTGCCAGCGAGGGTGGTTTGCAGGTAGTCGCGACGCCAGGGCATACCGTTGGGCATGTCTCGTACTATCTGCCCGCGCGCAGGTTGCTCTTCGCCGGTGACGCCTACCGACATGCCGATGGAAAGGTAACGCCTTCGCCCAAGATGTTCAATCACGATACGCCCCAGGCGATGCGCAGCCTGGCATCGCTATGCGCGCTGGATGTCGAGATGAGCCTCCCCGGCCACGGTGCGCCGATACTGCACGATGCCAACCGGCTGATCGCCGAGGCCGTCGCCAGTGTCGCCAGTGTCGCGAGGTAGTGTCTCGCTTAGAGACGTGTACGCCGACGCATACTCTGGCCCTACAGGGCGCCGGTATGGTTCGCTGGCAACCACCCAGAGCGTATTCGCCCAGGCCCGCGACCGCGCTGCAAGGATGGGCATACGTTCGCCGTCCGATTCGCCTCCTGGGATAGCCCCTACCTGTTTGCCATGAGGAGCGGAGACAGGCCCATTGGGAAGGCAAATCGCGCGGTAGAGCATTTGCAGCCGCGCCGCCTCGATCTCGGCGCGTCGCCAGTCATGGCTGGTGGCTTTGTTGTGTTGCGCGTCCCTGCTCAACGCGCTCAACTGCTTCAGGGCATCGGTCATCGCCTGCGCCAACCCTGCGGGATCGCGCGGCGCGGCGAAGACGCAACCCCAGGCGTCGGCCAATTGCTCGACCAGCGCGCCGCCGCGTGTGGCGACGATGGGCAGCCCATGCGCCAGCGCCATCCCTACCCCACGGCTCAGTGGCGCCGACCACTGGGGGAAGATTGCCAGATCGCTACTTCCCACCACCTCTGCCAGATTCGCGCATGGCGGCTCCAGCCGCACGACATCATCCAGCCCATTGAGCGTGATGGCTACCCGCAGCCGCGCCAGTGTGGCGTCGTGTTTTGGCTTGCCTGCGGCGCGCTCGCTGGCAAGCGCCACCCGTAGATGAGGGAAATGATCGCGCGCCAGCAAAAGGGCCTGCAAGAGATCGAAGTGTCCGCTCTCCGCGCCAATGGGGACTGGAACAATCGCCAGCGTATCACTCTCGTCTGCGCCAAGCGATGCGCGTACCTTTGCCCGCTGCTCAGGCATGAGCGTCGGCGGCGCCGCCACCCCTGGCCGCACGACGCGCAGCCGCCGCCCCAGCGCCTCGATCTGGAAGCTGCGCGCCACATACTGTGAGTTGGCGACGATCCCAGCCGTCAGCGGAGCAAAGGCGTCGAGCGCAAGTTGCAGGCGTGGGCTGGCGACCTCACGCGCATGCCACTGCGCCGGAACGCCAAGCGCATGCCCTACAAAAAGCGTTGGCAGATAGGTGGTAGGGTTGCTTGCCACCAGCAGATCGGGTCGCGCAGCCAGCGTCGCGCGAAGCAGCGATAGCCATGCCGCGCTGTGATCTTTGATGCGCGCCACTTGGGCAAAGAATCCCCTGCGACCAGACGCCTGCCTCACTACAGAGCGATAGGCTAGCGGTATGGCGATCACGCGCCTGGGATGAAATACCCGCATGGATTCATCCAGGGCGGCGAGCGTTTCATCATGAGCGGCGGCCCTTTCTACCACAAAAGCCACTCGCAACGGAAAATCACGAAACGCCGCGCTCAGGCCATGTGCCTCTGAATCGCTCTGGCTACGCTGCCGTTCAAGCGCGTTTGTCACCCCAGCGGCCACGCCAAATAGCGGCCAACAGGCCAGGGTAGCGGCTGGTTCGGCCAGTGGAGTTGAGGTCAAGCCTGCGATGAACAGATAGATCGCGCATCCCAGCGCGGCCAGCGTCACGCCAGCCGCCTCGCCGGTGGGCCGCAGCCGCCGGTAGGTCAGCCAGCAGCGCGCCATCGCCAGACCGATCAGCGCGAGCGAGGCCAGATAGACGGGCGTCTGTGCGGGGGATATGCTGGCGCGCAAGACCACAAACGGTTCGCCAGGCCAGCCGCTGGCGCCGCGCGGAATGACGCACAGCGCCAGCGCCGTCGCCCCCGCAAACAGGCTGAAGCGCCCGTAGCGCCGCCGCGCCAGGCTCACCCCTAATAGCGCCAGCGCCGTCGCCAGCAGCGCCGTTCGCGACCACGCGCCGATCAGCCCACAGAGCAAGGCCAGCCCGCCAGCAACGGCGGCGCCCGCTAGCATGATGCGTCCGCCCCAGAACCACGCGCGCCGCCATATTGAGCGGGTCTGTTCGGCGCCAAGCCACCAGCGGAGCGCCGCGTTCGGCGCGTCGCCGACGCTGGCAACCACGATGGTTATCCCAAGGAGGTTGGCCAGCGTCGCCAGATCGGGCAGGCCGACGCTGCCTGGCGCGTAGGAGCCGCTATCTGATAGCAGGGGCAGCAACACCCCCCCCGCCAGTGGAACCGCCGCGCCGAGCAGCGCCCAGGTCAGCCAGCGTAGCGCCCATCCCAGCTTCTCTGGCGAGGCGCAGAGCGAGAGGGCGCCAAAATAGGACACGACAGGCGCCAGCGCCAGCCCAAGCCGCACGCCAAGTTGCGCGGCATCTTGCCAGACGTCTGCGCTTCGCAGCGTCATGGCGACTGTGGCGACTGTGGCGCCCGCTGAGACAAGCGCATAGGCGCCAACCGCCGCCGCAAAGAGATCGAGCCGCACCAGCCGCCGCGCCTCGGCGCACAGGAGCAGTGAGGTCAACGCCAGGGCGCAGAGCAGTGGAATCACAGCCAGTAGCAGAGGAAGACCCCGCATATGCCCAATGATAGTCAGTGTGGGCGCCAGCGCCACGGATAGCGCCAACCCGGCCAGCGTCACGCCGTCCGCGCTCACTTGCCACGCCTGTGAGCTTCGGTTGGCGGAGACGCTTTGCCTCATCTGTGTGTGTGCTTGCTCTCGCGTTTGCTTTGGCGGGTTGCGTCGTCCCCATCGCGTGAGAAATATCCGTTGCGTTCCACTCATTGCTGCCTCCCTTTCACTCTCTTGTTATGCTCTGGGGGCAGCCAGCGCCCAATCGGTATATGACACTGCCGGTATGGCGCGGGCGACGGCGACCTCTGGCGCGGGCGCAGGCGTCACCAGACGTTCCCATGGCAGCGCCATAATGGGTTCGATGTCGTGCGCGCCCGATTGCGCGGCCCACCCCAACCGTGTGAAGACGCCTGCCGCCCGCCACGCCGCCAGCCTACGTCGCGCCAGGCTCACGCTTCCACAGCCAGCGGGATACATTCGCCAGGGCGCGCTCTTCTGCAACAGCGAACACAACCCATCGAACACCGCGCGGTCACTCACACGCGCCCGGCGCGCTGTGACGCCAGCCATCGCCAGCGCCGTAGAGATCACGGCCCAGGCGGCGTCTGTCACCAAAGCGGCTGGCTTGACGGCTTGTTGGCGCGCCTGACCGTCGCGGCTCAAATGGTTCAGCGTGGCGCGCCGATAGGCCGCCAGGATGCGCCCCACCAACCGCTCCGGCTGATCGGGCCGTTCAAGCGCGTGTATTCCCAGGTGAACCAGGTCTTCGAGTTCGGCATAATCCATCTGCGAGAGCACGACAAGCGCGCGTGGTCGCTTATCCGTCTGCGCCGCCAGGCCGCGCGCCAGCAACGATACCAGCCGGTGGCCGGATATACGCTGTCGCCCGGTTCCCGCATGATAGGCGCGCTCCACGGCGTCGTAATCCACAAGGATGACATCGGCCAACGTTTTCTCGCAGCTCACCATAAGGCGTTCCCAGGTCGCCGCCAGCACAAGTTCACAGCGCGCCTCGCGAAGACGCTCCGCCAGCGTGGGGTAGGCTCCCAGCAATGGGCGCGCGCTGAGAATGACCGGCGGCAGTTCGGCTGGCGGCTCAGATATGCCTGAGTGCGTGTCAGGACGAACAACTTGCGCGGCAAGAATGGCGTGTGTATGCGGTTGGCGAGCAGACGACGCGAGTTGTTTGGATCGCCCCGAATGGCGTGCGCGTGTGGCAGATCGAGTGACGGGCATGGCATATCTCCTGAGCGGCATAAGGATAAGGTAGACCGAAATACTTTTCTATATACTATGATATGTTTTTGGAGACGAAAGTAACAAATGCGAGAGGAGGGCTACTATGATTCGATAGGATGTGCTCCTACTCCTGTCCTACCATAGTTGATTTTGCACGCTTTGAAGATCTACCTTGACCCTAAACCGTGAATGATCCAAAAGGCCGCGCCATAATGGGCCATGTAGAAGTTTATGAGAAGTTTATACGGATAGGGCTATTCGCCGTATTATGCGAACGATTGGCGCTGGCCTGCGCGCTATGCAGTTCGCGCCAGAGGCGTTGACCCTGCACAGTCGCCTCGATACTTTGTGCGGCGCCCACCGCATCTGCGGCGTACCAGACACGCTCACGCACTCCCGCCCACATCGGATACATCACCTCGGCGCGTCCACGCTCAGTGAGCGTCAAGAGCGGCTGGCAGCGTACACTCACCGCAGCGCATGCCTGCTCCCAGGTGTCGCAGATCAGCGCCGAGCGGGTGAGATCGAGGTCGAGCGTCTGCGCCGCATGCTTGAATAAACCAGTTTGTGGCATGTGACATGCGCACGCCTCATGCTGCGCGTGTGGACAGACGAAGAGAGCGTCGCACCGCCCACCGTGCGTCCTGATCTCCTCCATCAGCCAGAGAGACCGCTCTGCCAACGCCTCCCTGGCAGTCGCGCTCCGCGAAATGCACGCCTGATCTATCAATAGCACAACGGGCATATCGAGCCGCGCCAGAATGCGTAGCGCCTCCACTGCGCCTGTGGCAAGGTGTGGCGACTCGCCGGTCAAGGCCGCCTCTGACTGTTCCTCACAGATCAATCGGTCGCGCATCACAAAGATCGCCGGGCGCGTTGGCCTCTGCGTTTCCCCCTGAGGAATCAGCGGTTGGCTTTGGGGAGACGTGACGCCGGTAGAGTTTTCCGATAGTGGGCGCTGTTCGAGTGACATTGCGCTGCTCCGTTTTCCTGTGTTTCTACGCTATCCATTGGTCGCCATCTTGTAGAACTGTGAGTGTGGCTTGCCCCTATCGCAGGGTCTATGCCAGCGCCTGGGTATCTTTGGATGTTTTCGAGACCATATGAGGTGAAAGCGTTCCGCCTTTGCCTGCCCGATCTGTTCAATAACAATATCGGTATCCAGAGCAAATAATCACGATATGTATTACCATATGGCTATTTTTGTCTCTATCATATCGTATGATGGTCTTAACGATATGAACGCAGCGCCTTCCCTACCTGCGCATTGCCAGATACACGACGCGCTCACGCTACCTTGTTCTCATTCTTGTCCAGGCGAAAGGAGACCCACCATGACCACACGCACACGCACATCCAACATACAGAGCGCGCCCCCTACTCCATATGCTTCTCATACCATGAAGCGTATTGTCTTCGTGACGCCGCATCCCCTGGCGCGACAGCACGCGCGCACATGGGGCTTGCTTACCGCCCTCGCCCAGAGCGGACGCTACCCCCTCACCGTGCTGGCGCTGTGCCGCACCACCGCCGAGATCGCCGCGACCATTCAGTTCCGGCGGTTTGGCGTCGAGACGTTTGCCCTGCCAGACGATACGCCGTCCAGCGCTGACGGGGCGGCGTACGACACAGCGCCACACCTTCGGGCGACGCTTGAGCGTATCATCGCGCGCGGCGATGTTGCGATCGTGCACATTGAGGGTGAACGACTTGCTCCGCTTGCGCGCGACCTGGCGGTTCCCGTCGTCTGGGACATCGCGGAAAGCGCCACTATCATCCAGCGATTGACAGCGCAATCATTGCGCGCCATCGGCGATCCCTATGAGATTGAGGTGATGCGCGCGTGCGCCAGCGTGATTGTCGCCGATAAGTCAGCAGCCGTTGCGTTGCTGGCCGCGCGCCATCGCGCCAGCCGCAGCCACCTCACCGCCTTGCCGCCAGTTTCGCCAGCAACGCCAGCTTATCAACTTGACGCCCAACCGCCCGCGTCGCCCTCGGCCATACGGAGCGTCATGCGCTCTCATATGGGCGTCGCGTCTTTTTCGCTGGTGAGACATCCGGTGGAGAAGCGCCAGCATGATCCGCACGTCTGTATCATCCCAAATGGCGTTGACGTACTTGACATTGGCGATGAGCCAATCTCCGCCCTTAGCTCGCATCGCATGGCGCAGGCAGGCGCTCAGGCCAGACGACGCCAAGGAAGTGTGGGCGTCCTCATCGCCGGAGATTTCGGCGCAGACCTCTGGGTGAAAGGGATCGTCTGGTTCCTACGCGAGATCGCGCCGCGCCTGTGGCGTCTGCGCCCGGAACTATCTATCACGCTGCTCGCCAGGCCAGGGAACGCCATCTCGCCTGCCATGCGCGCGCTGCTTGTGGAGGCGCGCCACTTCTCAGGCAGGAGAATTCGCCTTGTCGAGGACACGACGGAAATTCGACCATACGCGCGGCAGGCGGCGCTGGCCGTTGTTCCGCTTGCTCCTGATGCGCGTCCCACTGGCGACGAACTGTGCCAGACGCATACCTGCGCCCTGACGACAATGGCGCTGGGTCTGCCAACGGTGTTGACACAGCCCGCGCTTGCTGGGCTGTTGGCTGCGCCAGGACGCGATCTGCTGGTGGCGACCTCGGCGGATCGGCTGCTCGCGCTCATCACGCGCGTGTTGGGAGATAGAGAACTGTGGGGATTGCTTGCGCACAATGGGCGGGCGTATGTGGAGCGTCGCCATTCGTGGCGGCAAAGCGCAGCCCAGCTCGAGGCGCTCTACGAGAGCATCCTTGCGCAGGTGGATCGCTCTGCCATCTCCTCCAACCAGGGAGGCGTTTCATCTGATCGGCAGGATGGTACAGCCAGCGAAGACGCTGACGAGGTGTTGTGGGATAGCCCCAACACGACCCGCCCCATGCAGGTCAGCGTGATTCTGGCGGAGCTTCATGCGCAGGACGCCGCAAGCGAGGCAAGCCAATCGCAGTGGAACTTTGTCGGCGCCTTCAGGAATTTTGGAAACCCTGACGCAGCGGTAGCGCAGCCGACCGATCAGAGGTTCTGCCCTGAGCACACCACTATACGCTCTGCGCCTGTCTCCACGCGCCGTCTCTCACGCTGGCGGTGACGCGATCACTCTGCTCTTTCGAATGAGATAAACCGCGCTCACACCAACAGGAGTATGAGCGCGGTTTGTTGTGTTTGCGTGATGTTGTGATGCGCCACTTTGTTTATTAGCGCCTAGATACCCAGGCGCCTTGCGGTTTGGCGCCGCTGATGCGCGAAAGTGTTGAGAGTGTTACAGAAGGGTAGATATCTCAGGCAGCGACGCTGGCCGTCTCGATGACCTGCGCCTCGATGTCAAGCTTGATCTCATCGCCGACGAGCCAGCCACCGCTCTCAAGCGCGACGTTCCACTCGAGGCCGAAATCCTTACGACTGAGCTTGCCGGTCGCGCTGAAGGACTGGCGCTGCTTGCCCTGCATATCTTTGATGCTGCCCTCGCGCTCGACTTCAAGCGTCTGGGGGCGGGTCACGCCATGAATGGTCAGATCGCCGGTGACACGGTATTTCTCGCCTCCGAGCGCCTCGACGCGGGTGCTCTTGAAGGTGATGGTGGGGTACTTGGCGACATCGAAGAAGTCGGCGCTGCGCAGGTGGTTATCCCGGGCCTCGGCGCCAGTGTCAATGCTGCTGGCGTCAATGGTCACATCTACCTGTGAATTGGCGGGGTTCTGCTCATCAATATGCAGCGTCCCACTGAACTTCTTGAAGCGCCCCCGAACGGTGGTGATCATCATGTGCTTCGCCGCGAACTCAACGGTTGAGTGGTTTGGATCGATCTCGTATGCCATGTGGGCTAGCTCCCGGCGCGTCTGCGCCCTGTGCGTACTGGTTGAACATTTGTCAGGAAAAACCAAGACTTCATAAATGGAAGCAACTTCCATATATTTATTTAATACCATAGGAGAAGTAAGAAAGTCAAGGGCAGAGAACGCACAAAAGTGGGAAGCGGAAGTTGGCGCCCAGGCTACACTGTGAACAGGGGCAGCGAGCGAAAAAGTAGCAGAAATGTGAGGAGCTGAGAAAGAACAAGACGCCAGCCGCAGAGTGTGCAGGCTGGCGAGTGGGGTGTCTAATGAGGGGCGCCTAAAATGAGATTTCGTCGGCGAGGAAGCGTGTCCACAACAGGACAACTCCCAGCCCGCCCATCAGGGCGAAGAACGCGACCGCGCCCTTGTCACCGGTTCCAGACTGAGCCTCTGCGAAGGTCTGATGGAAGTTGAAGAAGAAGAGCAGACAGAGCCAGACGACCGTCGCTGACGCCGCCAGCCCTAGTTTCGTCGCTTCCGCAGGGGCACGCCAGAAAAGCTGCACACCAAACCAGAGCAGCGCTGCGGCGATCACAAAGCCCCAGTGAATCGAGCCTGCCTGTACCACATCAAATGGCGTGGTTGGGCCTGCCAGATAGTCTGTCGAAAGGAATGGCAAGGTTAAGGTCAGAACAAAGAGGATTGCGAGCAGCATGCTGACCCACGGTTTTGGGCTACGACCTGGAAGCATTGCAGGTTCCTTTCCGCACGAGAAACATTCTCTTTCATTGTAGCCGAGGCGTCCAGCGATTGCAACTACCAGAGGACGTTTCTCTCTCTCCTGGCATAAAAATACGGTGAATACCTTACGGCGCTCATAGACGTATGGGATGTGTCAGGGACAATCACGGCTGATGATCAGCAAGCTGTGTTCCAGCCAACAGCTCATTCCGCACAACCCGCGCTTCCTTTGGCGCGTACACAACACGTACACCAGCAGATCCCCCGGAGGCCAACTATGCGCGATACGCCCACATCTCCAGATGCGCCGCAGCCGCGCGCGCCGTTCGCCACGCCATCTTCCTACCCACCGTATCAGAGCGTGCCAGGAAGCAATACACCGCTGCGCAATGGGAGATCGGCACGGCAGGGCGCCTCAGAGCGTCGCCGCACGCCCTGGTTCGCCTGGCCGATAGGTGGTTGCCTGGGAATACTGGCAATCATCACGCTGGGAGTCGCGCTGATTGCCGGACTGGTGGGTGGGCTGCTCATCAAGCTGAGCCAGGAGCAAAACGCCAGCGCCCAGACCACCTCGACCTATGTCGTAAGTGGCGCGCCCACAGTTGTCGCCCAAAATACCGCTGGCTCCATCACGTTCCGGCTTGGGGAGAGCGGCCAGGTGATCGTCACTGTGGCGCGGCATGCGCGCGACGCCACAAGCGATAGCGCCCAGCAGGACATCCAACAAATACAGGTCGCTACGATACAGCAGGGCGCCACTATTACCGTTGTGGCGCATTTCTCCGGCAGCGGCGCGCTGGGGGCGCAGCGTAGCGTGGATATGACGATCACCGTTCCCCCGATGGCCAACATCCGGGCGACGATTGGCGCTGGCGACATCACGGCGAACGGCGTCAGCGGCGTCATGCAGATAAACAGCGGAGCGGGCACGCTGACACTCAACCAGGTCACGCTTGCCAACGGTTCACAAGTGACCGACTCGGCGGGAACAATCAATATTACCGGCACGCTGGCTAGCGGCGCCTCGGTCAGCGTCCGTAACGACGCAGGCGACATCAACGTGACGCTGCCTCCTACCACTGCGACAATCATCAACGCGCGCACATCAGCCGGGCATATCACGGTGAATGGCTGGAACCTGACGCTCAGCCACGATGGCTTTGGCGCCACTGCGCGCGCCATCGGCAAGACGGCTTCCAACGCCAAAGGTGTGCTTTCGCTTCAGACCAACGCCGGAAACATCACCCTGACGGCGGGAGGATAACAGTCAGCATGGCACGGCACGGGCGACGCCCAGCTCTCGAAGCGATAGAACTCCACGCCTGTTTGCAGGAGCAGTATGGCCTGACCCCTTCATCGAGGGCGAGACGGGTTGGACAGCGATTGATTGAGTTGCGCTGACCTATTATCTCTGGGAACGCGTCATTCAGGATGTGATCGAGTGCGCCAGAAGCATCTATTTCAGAAATGATTGGGACGAAGCGACACGGTTCGGCGCTGTCGAGTTGTTTGAGCAGGTGATGGATGACGGGCTGATTATCCGCGCCGCTCAGGCCGCCGCAGCCAACATTCCTGCGGACGGCGCGACGTTCTAGCGAACGTCCACCTGGCAAAATGAAGTGGCGGATGAACGGACTACAGCCAGCGCGGATGCAGGCGCTACAAATCGTGAGCCTCCGTCAGCGCGCGAGCGATGCGGGCGGCGCAGACAGCGTTATTGAGGAGCAGCGCGCGATTGGCGGTCACGCTCTCGCCGCCGGTCAGGTCGGCCACGCGCGCCAGCAGATAGGGCGTGAGCGCCGCGCCGGTTATCCCTGTCACCTGTGCCTGATAGAGCGCCTGTTCGGTCGCCTTCTCCAGCGCCCGCGCCGAGAGCGCCGACTCCGCCGGAATGGGGCAAGCTACCAGCAGGCCGCCGCCCAGGCCACTCTCCCACTGCGCGCGCGCGATGGCTACCACCTCATCGGGAGTATCCACCCGATGCGCCAGATGTAGCCCGCTCTCGCGGCGGTAAAACGCCGGGAACTCGTCGGTTCCATAGCCAATCACCGTCACCCCCTGCGTTTCCAGATACTCCAAGGTGAGCGCCAGATCAAGAATTGCTTTTGCCCCAGCGCAGACGGTGATCAGCGGCGACCGCGCCAGTTCGATCAGATCGGCGGAGATGTCGAAGCTCTGCGCGCCCTCGCGGTGCACGCCGCCGATGCCGCCTGTGGCAAAGACGCGAATACCGGCCAGCGCCGCGCAGGCCAGCGTCCCCGCGACGGTGGTAGCCGCCAGCGCCCGCCACGCCAGCGCGACCGAGAGATCGCGGCGGCTAGCCTTCAACACACCCTGTGAAGTCGCCAGCCGGGTGATCTCCTCCTCTGTCAGCCCGATCACGATCCGTCCATCCATCAGCGCGACCGTCGCCGGTGTGGCGCCCTCCGCACGAATCGCCGCCTCCATCGCCAACGCAACCTCAAGATTGATGGGCGCAGGCAACCCGTGCGCGATGACAGTGGATTCGAGTGCGACCACCGGCTGCCCGGCGGCAAGTGCGGCCTGCACCGGCTCGGCGATATGCAGATAAGCTGATGGCGATGATGCTGACATGAAATATTTGACCTCCCAACGCGACACGCTCCCGATTTCGCCAGCATAGCAGGTCTCCTCGCTTCTTTCAAGGCGCGCCGGAGAGATTGGAAAATTCCCGATCAGGTCGGGAAGCTCTCCCCATGACGACGGGAAAATACACCAGGTATGCTGTTCGCAGAGCAAGACAACAGGTTTCATGCTCTATGAACACGAGCGGCAGGCGCGCCCTGCCAGGAGGTAGCTATGTCATCCACGATCATGTATCGGCTGAGCGGGATTGCCCTCGGTATCGGGGGCGTTCTCGCCGTGATTGGAACGCTTGGTGAGGCGCTCGATAACGAGGCGTTTGGCCCATTTTGGACTCCGTCCGCGATTGTCACTGCTATCGGCCTGCTCTTGATTGTCCTGGGGCTTCCTGCTCTGTATGCGCGTCAGTCGCCACAGGCAGGGAGGTTTGGGGCGTTTGGCTTCGTGTTGTTCTTTGTTGCAAGTATTGTGTTTGCTGGCAGTAGCGGTCTCACCGATCTCGTGCTTCTCCCCTGGATAAACCACCTGGCCCCAAGCGCGCTCGATAACCCGCCGCTGGCCTTCATCCTCTATTTCCTCATCGCGAAGGCGCTCGTTCTGGTTGGTTCTGTTGTCTTTGGAATTGCGCTTCTGCGCGCGGGCGTCTTCTCGAAAGCGTCAGCCATCCTTTTGCTGGCTGGCAGTGTCTTGTTTGTTGTCGGGGGGCGTGTCCCTTACCTGAGCTACATCGGCGAGGCGCTCTTCTTTGTGGCGCTCATCTGGCTGGGCGCCACTCTGCTGGCGTCGCTCCAACGTGGGGCGGCAATGCCCGCTTCCGTTGGCGCAAGCGCCCGCGCCTGAGCCCAGGCAGCGCGCAGCGTCGCCCCCTATGCCCTATGCGCGAACCGCGCCTGAGCGTGGGCATAGGGGGCGCCTGCCTGTCAAGAAGAACACCTTGCATACTTGCATATACGACAAAATAGCAGATGAGGAGAAACAGATAGTGAGGTCGAGAGCGGCGGAAAGGCGGAGATTCATGTGGGTGAAGTTGCTACGCAGGGAGATTGCTCCTCCCCGTCAGGGTAACGCTGCCAGTGCGCCATCATTGCAAAGCGTCTTGCGGGCGCTCGCCTGGCAGCCGCGCTGGCTGCTCGCCGCATGGGCGGCGTTGCTGTGTCTAGGCATTCTTACCGTCACGCTCAATATCGCTGGAGCGCCGGTCTACTTCGCCCATTTCTCCACACTCTGCGCTAACTGCTCCGACGAACGACTGACGCCCGCCGATGCGCAGTCGCTCCATGCGGCAGACGTCTCCATCACGGCATATGCTACCTACTGGACGATGATCAATCTTCTGTTTACCCTAGTGTATTGCGGGGTGGCGCTGTTCATCGTCTGGCGCAAACCATGCGACCGGATAACTGGTGTCGCTGCCCTCGCTCTTTTTATGATGGGCGCCTCCTTCCCAGACATCCCCGTGACCCTGGCGGCGACGCATCCTTTCTGGCGCCTGCCCGTGACGCTGCTCACCGGGTTGGGTCTTCCCTCCCTGGTAGCATTCCTGTTTGTCTTCCCTACGGGGCGTTTCGCTCCTGGCTATTCGCGCTGGGTGGCGTTTGGCTTTTCTCTGCTCTATCTTGCTGGCGCGTTCTTCAGCGTCATTCATGCTTCTCGCCTGCTCAACCTGCTGATCATGCTTGTGGTGTTTGGCTCCCTCGTCCTCGCGCAAATCTATCGGTATCGGCGGGTCTTGACTCCGGTCGAACGCCAGCAGACAAAATGGGTTGTTTTTGGCGTCACCATTGCTTTGATAGGCTTCCTCTTTGTCGCATATATACCATTGGCGGCGCTGCAATTCTTCCCATCGTATACCTTGTCGCTCCTTCCTTTTGTCCTTCTGACAAGTAGCGTCTATCTGCTGCTTCTGCTGATCCCCCTGGCAATTGCCATCGCCATTCTGCGCTACCGCCTATGGGACATCGATCTCATCGTCAATCGCACACTGGTCTATGGTCTTCTGACCATCGGCGTCGTTGGCTCCTACGCGCTCCTGGTTGTCTCACTCGATGCTCTTCTGCGAACAGAGACGAACTTTCTGATCTCGCTCTTCGCGGCAGGCGTCATCGCTGTCTTCTTTCAGCCCTTGCGTGAACGCCTTCAGCGCGCCGTCAATCGCCTGCTCTACGGTCAGCGTGACGAACCCTACGCAGTGATCGCGCGGCTGAGCCAACGCTTGAAAGAGACGCTTGCGCCCGATGCGGTTCTTTCCACCATTACTGAGACGGTAGCGCAAGCCCTGAAACTCCCCTATGTCGCCATCAGGTGGAAGCAGGGAGAAACGCTTGAGCTGGCGGCAAGTTATGGCGCGCCTGTTGACATGCCATTAACGCTTCCGCTCGTCTATCAGTCGGAGACCATTGGCCAGTTGGAGCTTGCTCCGCGTTCGCCGGGCGAAGCCTTTACACCTGCCGACGCGCGCCTGCTCGATGAACTGGCGCGACAGGCGGGCCTCGCCGCTCATGCCGTCCGGCTGGCAGACGATCTCCAGAAGGCGCGTGAGCGGCTGGTGTTGGCGCATGAAGAAGAACGCCGCCGCCTGCGTCGCGATTTGCACGATGGCGTTGGCCCCACACTCGCAAGCCTCTCTCAACGTATTGATACGGCGACACGCCTGGTTCGCAGCGATCCCGACGCCGCAATTGTCCTGCTGAGCAATCTCAAGGCCCAGGTCAAGTCCACCATTGCCGATATTCGCCGCGTCGTCTATGCCCTGCGTCCACCCATCCTGGATGAACTTGGGCTGGTCTCGGCCATTCGCGAACATGCGTCGCAGCTCTCGGAGGCGGCTGGCTTTCACGTCTTGGTGGAAGCGCCTGCCGATCTGCCTGTGCTGTCTGCCGCCGTTGAAGTGGCGGCTTATCATATCATCCTGGAATCGCTAACCAATGTCGAGCGGCACGCAAACGCGCCTCATTGCGCTGTGCGCCTGAAGATTGATGGCGGGCAATCCCTTCAGCTTGTCATCAGCGACGACGGGTGTGGTCTGCCTGATACCTATCATGCGGGTGTTGGCATGACGTCTATCCGTGAGCGTGTCGCGGAGCTGGGCGGTGTCTGCTCCATCACGGCACAGGCGACAGGTGGCGTATGTGTTTTCGCCAGCCTGCCGTTGAAACCGGAGCAAACCATGCAATGATGCTCTGAAAGGAAATCTCTATGGAGACCATTCGCCTCTTGATCGCCGACGATCACACCTTCTACCGCGAAGGGGTGCGTGCAATGTTGCAGGGATTGCCGGAGATAGAGGTGATCGGCGAAGCCGTGGACGGCGACGAAGCAATTGCCAGCGCGGAATCCCTCCAACCGGATGTGATCCTCATGGACATCAAAATGCCAGGGATTAACGGCATCGAGGCCACCAGGCGTATTCTACACGCAAGCCCTCATATCAAGACGCTCATTGTTACCATGTTTGAGGACGACGATTCGGTATTTGCCGCAATGCGCGCGGGCGCTCGCGGGTATCTGCTGAAAGACGCCGACCAGGACGAATTGACTCGCGCGGTGAAAGCCGTATACAGGGGCGAGGCCATTTTCAGTCCCGCCATCGCCCAGCGTATGATTCACTACTTCTCGGCGCTGCCCCAATCCGCCTCAGCTATTGCCTTTCCCGATCTGACGGAGCGCGAGCGCGAGATTTTGTATCTGATCGCGCAGGGCAAGAACAACACGGCTATCGCGCATCACCTGACCATCAGCCTGAAGACCGTGCAGAACCACGTCTCCAACATCTTTAGCAAACTTCAGGTGGCCGACCGGGCACAGGCCATCGTGCGCGCCCGTGACGCCGGATTGAAATAGCTCAACAGCGTCCAAAGAAACAGCGTGAGGCTACACGCCCCGTCGGCCTAGCCTCGCCGGAAGACACGTTTCACCAGACGATCAAACGGTACTACGTCGTCAATCGAGAGGAAGCGTGAGAACCAGAGGTAGACGCCTGCGCCCGCACCGCCCGAAACTGCCAGGCGGAAGAGCATCTCCACAGTTTCCGTCTTGGAGGTAACGCCAATCGGCAGGATGAACGGTAGAATCAAAATCTGGTAGACCAACAGCGCCGTGAGCGCCGCCGCCAGACCCGCCGCCAGCACATTCACTGTAAACATGCCCAGGTCTTTCATGTCAAGTCCCGCCAAGCGTGGACGCAGCAGCAGGATCAGCGTGATTGCCTCGCCAGTCCAGGCGAGCGACGAGGCAAGCGCCAGCCCGCTCGCGCCGAGCGGCAGGAGGATGATGCTCATGCCGATCAGGAAGAGGAATTGTAGGATGCTGACGATGGTGGGCGTGCGCGTATCCTGGATGGCGTAGAAGCTGCGCGTGAGAATCTCGACAAGCGCCAGACCCGTCAGGCCAATCGAGAAAAAGATCAAAGGGTATACGGTAAACGGCAACTGGCTCAACTCGAAGGCGCCGTGCGCCAGGATCACGCGGCTAATCGGATCGGCCAGCACAATCATCCCCAGCGCCGAAGGAATCGCCAGATAGGCAATGCCCTTGATGGTGCGCAAAACGGTCTCGCGCAGGCGATCCCATTCGCCCGCCGCCACAAAGGCCGCCAGTGTGGGGAACGCCGCCTGCGAGACGGCCATGCCAAAGACGCCCTGAGGCAACATCACCAGTGAAAACGCCGTGACATAGCCATAAACCGCCCCTTGTTGATTGAGCAAACCAAGCAGGTCGCGGTTGATGAACACTGAGACGTAGAGCATCGCGGCGTTGAGCAGGCGTGGCAGCATCAGCTTCCCAATCTCCTTCACCCCAGGATGCAGCACATTCAGAATCGGTTTGTAGGCCATCTTCGCTCTGATCAGCCCTGGAATCTGGATGGCAAACTGCAACGCCGCTCCGACGACAACACCCCAGGTTGGCCCATAGATGCCCAGGTGGCCGCCAAAAACGTGATAGCGATTGTCAAACTGCGTCACCATGATGCCTCCGACCAGGCTGCCGGTGTAGATGACCTGGCCCACCGCCGGAAGGACAAACGACTGGCGCGCCTGCAAGATGGCAATGGCAATGGTTGCGCCGCCCAGAAAGATTGGTTGCAACAGCATCACGCGCGTCAATTGAACAATCACCGGACCTTCGCAGCCCTGATTACAGTGCTGGAAAAACGGCGCATAGGTCAGCTCGAGGAAGGGTTGCGCAAAAATGATCCCCAACACGCACAGCACCACAAGGACGAGGATCGCTGCGTTGAGCGCAACGCTGGCGACATACCAGGCGGAGTTGCGGTCGCGTTTCTCGATCAGATAGCCAGTGAAGACGGGGATAAAGGCCGAGGCTAGCGCGCCGCCGGAGACGATGTTGAAGATGGTATCAGGCAACGTGAAGGCGTTGGTGAAGGCGTCGGCAAGGAAGCCACCGCCAAAGGTGGCCGCGAAGAGCGAGGTGCGCAGCAGACCAAGAATACGGCTGATGACCAGCGCGGCCGTCACGATGCCTGCGGCGCGCACCAGATTGCTGGTGCGGAGCGCGCGCATCTGAATGGACGGCTGTTCGTCTATCGCGATGCTGCCGCTGCCATTAGGGCTGACGGCAAGCTGCGAGCCGGAGGAATCGCGCTTCGGCGCACGCAACCCCCAGCCGGAAACGCCTGGCCGGATGGGCAGCATCGCGGCGACTTTGCCCGTGCCGGTGAAGTCGCCCAGGCTCAGGCCAGCCATCGAACGCTCCGCCATTGCGTCATACTCAGAGTCTTCGTAGGCCGCCTGCATGCGCGGATGTGATGCGCGCATGAGCGTCTCGGCCTGATCCTGCGAGATGGCTGGCATACGCATACTAATGCGATCCCAGGGTGGATTGACCTCATCATCCTCCGGGTCAAGGTCATCTATGGGTTGGCGATTTGTCTGCTCCCACTGTGTACGCCGTCCGTCCATGTCATCCCCTTTATTTTCACGCCATCGGCGCCGCCGCTTTTTGCACAGTGTGCCTACTACGCACGCTGTGCATACTGTCTACGCATAGACCGGCTATCCCAAAGCCGATACCAGGTTGTGTTCTTCCGTCCGACCCACTATATACGGTTCATGAACAAAAACGAAGCAGAAACGCCAATCGCTCTAAAAACATGCCGATACGGCGGAAACCTATCTCGCCGTTCCCGTCTTTTGGAGCAGTGTCTCTGGCGGCGACGTTTGGTAATACGATATACTATCGCTAACACAGCCCCCACTGCTACGTTGTAGGCTGTTGGCGCGTAGATATATGCAAAACCTATTGCATCCGGCTCATGCGCTGCTTGCCAGGCTCTCAAAGAGATTGAGCGTCAGTTCGTTTGATCCTCTGGATGTCTTGCTGGCGCCCAAAATCGCGATCTAGCAGGTGGCAGGACGGGCGCTGCGCCGGGGAAGACCAAAGACTTTTGGGCAAACCAAGAAGCCTGAGAAGAGCATGAAGAGCATACCCGACGCTTTGTCTCTAGCTCACATCGTTACGTAATACCTAATCCATACACAGAAATTGGAATAGGAGCGCACCATGGCGCGCAGTAGTGTTATCTCTCAGCACGCCGAGGAACCGGAACCAGAACAACCCCCCTGGCGGCCTCCGAAACCGGAGGACGACGAGGAGTATGACTACCAGGATGAACAGGGTGAGCACTGGGGCGGCAGGCTGCTCGTTGACGCGCTGGAGGTCTGCATCCTGACGGTGCTCATCTTTCTGGGCATTCGGATGCTGGTGCAGAACTACATCGTTGACGGACCAAGCATGCAGCCGACCCTGCACACCAACGAGTTCATCCTGGTAGATAAGTCCGCCTATTTCTTTAGCTCTCCGCAACGTGGCGATGTGATTGTCTTTCATTTCCCGCCCAATCCTTCCAGCAAAGACCTGGTGAAGCGGGTGATCGGCGTTCCTGGTGATACGGTGACGGTCTCAGCGGATGGGGCTGTCACGGTGGATGGCGTGACCCTCAACGAGCCGTATATCAACGATATGTCGAATCCCTACATGCCGAAGACGATTACGCTGGGGCCAGGGCAATACTTTGTGCTGGGCGATAACCGGGGCGATAGCGACGACTCCCGTGATTGGGGGCCTGTGCCGCGCAAAGATATTGTAGGGCGCGCCGATCTGGTCTACTGGCCGTTTGTGGACGCGCATTTCCTGAAGGACTGGTCGGGCGTCTTCCGCAAGATTCACCGCTGAGCCTGGTTGGAAGGGTGAGATATGGCAGAGCATGCAGGAGAACATCCA
>Ga0070737_10002764_pt1 | contig 20168 bp, 16 predicted proteins | sample Coa_R1_10_FD_66438 | JGI IMG/M metagenome (GOLD analysis project Ga0070737, IMG submission 66438) | Surface soil microbial communities from Centralia Pennsylvania, which are recovering from an underground coalmine fire - Coalmine... | ecosystem: Environmental > Terrestrial > Soil > Unclassified...
GGTCAGTCTCGCCGGCCTCGAATCGCAGGTCGCGGCCAAAGGCTGCGACTTGCCCAGGACCGGAGCGCCGGCTCTGCCAGACGATCGGATCATCTCGATTGGCGACGAACCAGTCGTCCGGCCGCTGAAAGCGGACGATGTTCCGCTTGGCTTCAATGTAATCGTCGAAGTTGGGGTAGCGGTCGCGGTGATCCTGGCTGATATTGGTGAAGACCGCGATATGGGGGCTGAGGCGGGATTCTGCCAGCCCCTCCAGCTGCCAGCTCGACAGTTCAAGGACGACCGGCGTGTCGAACTGAATCTTCGGCAACATATCGAGGGCGGAGGCCCCCATATTGCCGGCCAGGACGGTGTCGGCTCGATAGTGGCGCAGCATCCTGGCGATGAGCGTCGCGGTCGTCGTCTTTCCTTTGGTGCCGGTCACGCCGATGATCGGCGCTGGACAGGCTCGGAAGAAGAGCTCCATCTCCATCACGATCCAAGCACCATGCGTTCGAGCCTGGGTCAGCCAGTGGGAGTCGGGCGGGACGGCCGGATTGCGGATCACGATGTCGGCCGCGTCGAAGTCCTCGGCCCGATGACCACCGAGAACATAGCGGATCGGCAGACCTTCAAGAGCTTCGAGCACTGGTCTTAGCTCATCTTCGCCGCGAAGATCGGTCACCGTCACGTCGGCTCCGGCGCTGACGAGGTAGCGGGCGACGCCTGCACCACCCTGGTGACGGCCAAGCCCCATCACCAGTGCGCGCTTTCCGGTCAGCTCTAGATTGTTACGTTGATCGGACATGTCGAACGTCCTCGAATCCTGTCCCGCCTACTGCATCGCCAGGGCGACGCCCAGCAGACCGACCATCATCCCGATCAGCCAGAAGCGCATCGTTACCTGCGTCTCGGACCAGCCGAGCAGCTCAAAGTGGATGTGAATCGGCGTGCTCTTGAAAATCCGCTTCCCCTTGGTCCACTTGAAATAGCTCACCTGCATCATGACCGACACCTTCTCCATCACGAAGACGAAGCCGACAACGGGTAGCAGCAGCCACTGGCCGGTCATGAAGGCCGCAGTCGCCAGCGCCGCGCCGATCGCCAGCGCGCCGGTGTCACCCATGATGACTTGCGCCGGATGGGCGTTGAACCAGAGAAATCCGAGGAGGCCGCCGACCATCATGAAGCAGAACGTCACGACCTGCACCTGACCCTGGAGATAGGCAATGATGCCGTAGGCGACGAACGCGACGGCGGCGGTGCCACCGGCCAGCGAGTCGAGGCCATCGGTGAGGTTGACCGCGTTGGCCGAGCCGGCAATGCCGATCACCGCCAGTACGATATAGATCGGGCCAATGTCGTATTTCCCCAGCCAGGGGACATAGATCGTTCGCAGACCAAGAGGAAAGTAGAGAATCAAGGCGGCCGCGATCGCCAGCAGCAAGAGCCAGAGCATCTTGAGGCGAGCCGTCATGCCGCCGCGCTTCGAGCCGACCAGCGACATCCGGTCGTCAAGCGCCCCGAGGATCGCCGCGCCGGCCAGCACGCCGACCGGGAGCAGCATCGAGAGGCGCCCGGTCAGATTGAAGATGATCGTCGTCACGATGACCGGTACCGTAATCATCAGCCCGCCCATGGTCGGCGTTCCCGTTTTGTAGGCGTGACCTTCCGGCTCCTCGACGCGCACCTGCTTCCCCACTTTGTGGTCCTTGAGGAACCGGATATAGGGCCGGCCGACAACGATCGTCAGGATAAAGCTCAGTGCCGACAACCCCATCGAGGCTGCCAGGTTCGTCCCCATCGCCTGGGGCATCACACTGTAGTGACGCAGGTTGTGTCCCAGCACGCCCATCATCCCCAGAACCGGAATCATTCGGTCGCCAGCTTGTCCTGGCGCAGCGCGGATACGACGTCTTCCAGGCGAATCCCACGTGATCCTTTGATCAGCACATAGTCCCCTTCGCCGAGCCCCTCCCGTAGCGCCTCGGCCAATGCCAGCTTGTCCGCTTCTTGATGAACCGACTCCGCCGGCATCCCGCTCCTGACCGCCTCATCGGCAATCAAGGCAGCGCGCTCGCCCATCGTGTAGAGCACATCGGTAACTTCGGCCAGCCGGCGGCCTACCAGCCGGTGTCCTTCCTCTTCAAAAGCTCCCAGCTCCAGCATGTCCCCGAAGGCGGCGACGCGCCGTTTGGCCGGGATCTCCGATAGCAGCTGAATCGCCGCCAGACTCGATGTTGGGCTTGAGTTGTAGGTGTCGTCGATGATCGTCGAACCGTTCGGTCCGGGAACCGTCAGCAAGCGCATCCGAACGCTAGGATCGAGGATGCCCGGCAGCATCTCTGGCACCTGCATACCAAGGGCCAGGCCCGTCCCCACCGCCGCCATGACCGTGTAGGCGCTGTGAGCGCCCAGCAGCGGCGTCTGAATCCGCTCGTGGAAGCCTTCCGCGATCAGGTCGAAGCTGATGCCGTCGAGTCCGTGACTCTCAATGTTCTCGGCGCGCACGGCGCAGTCTGCCGTCGATCCGTAGAAGATCACGTTCGCCCTGGTCGCGCCGGCCATTCCACGCACGCGCGAATCGTCGCCGTTGAGGACCGCGAAGCCGTCTGCCGGCAGCGATGCCGGGAGCTCGGTCTTCGCCTGGGCGATAACGTCGAGACTTCCCATCCGGCCCAAATGTGAGTGAGAGACGTTCGTCACGACACCGATCTGGGGATGGGCGATATCGGTGAGCTCGGTGATCTCGCCCGGCCCGTGGGTGCCCATCTCCAGCACGACGACCTCGGTATCCGGCGTCAGTTCCAGAATCGTGAGCGGCAGCCCGATCTCATTGTTGAAGCTCTTGCGGCTGTGATGGGTCGCGAAGCGCTGGGACACGACCTTCCAGATGACCTCTTTGGTGCTCGACTTCCCGAGGCTTCCGGTGATGCCGATGGCGCGGACCTTCAAACGCGAACGCCAATAGCCGGCCAGACGCTGAAGGCCCCGGATGGTGTCGTCAACGACCACGAGCGGGAGGCTGAGGTTTGACAACTGGTCAGCATGGGCGACGTCAACCAACGCGGCGGTGGCTCCACGTACTTGCGCCTCGGCCACGAACTGGTGCCCGTCGAGGTGCTCGCCGACGATGGCCACGTAAAGGTCGCCGGGCTGAATATCGCGTGAGTCATGCCAAACGCGCCGAATATCGGTCGCCGGTACGATGCCGCTGGCATCAAGGAGTCGACCTTGCGTGCCCTCCAGCACCTCCCGCAGTGTGATCACGTTCGCCTCCCCGTAGCGCGATCCCTTGCCGGATTGTCAAGCCTACTTGCTGATGACGGTCCGCACCAATCCGTGGCTCGTCCGACGGCCTGCGGATCGGTTGGGCGACTCCCCACATCGCCCGACGGCCTATTTCGTGTTCTTGCTGCTCTCCGCTGTGATCGGCAGAGCCGGAGGTCCCTTCTCCGGCGAATCCGCCTGGCCGGTCCCGGTTATCTGGCGCACAAAGCGATGCCAGAGCGACTCTTTCGCGGGCACCGTAGTCGTCGCTGCCGGCTGGCTCGCCGTTACCGCTTGCTGAGGCACGTTGAGAAAAACGTAGTGCTGCATTGGGACCATACCGAGCTGCTTGGTCGCGATGCTCTCAATCTGATTCAACGACTCATACTGGGCAACTTGCGCCTGGATTCCCGCCGTCTGAATGGCCAGGTCGTTGCGCTGATTCTGGAGCGCGCTCAGTTGATAGCCAAGGCTGGCGACATGCGCGGTCTGTACAAGGTAGAGAATGCCGATGATGCTCAGTGCCGCCGCGACCAGTGCGACCATAGCCGCACCGTTGAGCCGGATGTAGGGAAGCCGGACATAGCGCCGCGATCGTTTTGGAGATGAGGCAGGCTTACTCGCCCGGGGTGGCGCCTGTAACGTCGAGCTCATGCTAGTCGCTCCGCCACCCGAAGGCGGGCGCTTCGGCTGCGCGGATTCGCCCGCGCCTCGTGTTCCGTTGGTCGCAGCGGCTTCGTGGTGACGAGCTTCAAACGCGCTTCATGCCCGCAGATGCAGATCGGCGTTCCCGGTGGACAAATGCAGTCGCGAGCTTCCTGCCGAAAGGCCTGCTTGACGATGCGGTCTTCGAGCGAGTGAAACGAGATGACCGCCAGCCTGCCGGTTGGACGAAGGAGCTCGATCGCGGCAGCCAAACCTGCCTTGAGCGCTTCCAGCTCGTCGTTGACGGCGATGCGTAGCGCCTGAAACGTCCGGGTCGCCGGGTGGATTTTGCGCCCGTGACGGCCACCGGTGGCCTGCTCGATCAACTCGGCCAAATCGTGCGCCGTTGCGATCGGTTGCTGCTCTCGCCGGGCCACGATCGCCCTGGCGATCCGACGTGCCTGAGGCTCTTCACCATATTCGAAGAGCAGCGTACTCAGCTCGTCGCTCGACAGCGAGTTCACCAAGTAGGCAGCGGTGCGGTCCGACGACGGATCGAAGCGCATGTCGAGCGGCGCATCCGAACGAAACGAGAAGCCCCGGGCGTCATCGTCGAGCTGAAGGGAGGACAAGCCCAGGTCCATCAGGATGCCATCGAACTTGTCATCTTCGGTCATCCAGCTCCGCGAGAGATCCGCCATGTCGCTGAAGTTGCCCTGCCGAGGGATGAGCCGGCCCGGATAGCGAGCCGCGAGCGCATCCGCCCGCTCAATCGCCTTGGGGTCGGCGTCGAGTGCCACGACCAGCCCACTTGGAGCGGATCGATCGAGGATGGCCTGGGTATGACCACCGCCGCCGAAGGTGGCGTCGAGATAGCTCCCACCCGGGCGCACCGACAGGAGCTCAATCGTCTCCCGCAACAAGACCGGCGTGTGGCCCGGCGGAGCTGACGACGCGTCCGTTGTCGCCGAAATGTCGATGTCGGTTCGTTCAGCTAAGGAACAGGTCACGGGAGTGTCTCGTTTCGTCTCGATCGGCCAGATGCTTAATGCTTAGATCAGAGTGGCTAGCCGCTGGGCAATGGAAGCGCCTTCTTCGTCCATGAGCTGCGCTTGCGATTCCCAGGCCACCGGGTTCCAGATTTCGACGTAAGTATGCATGCCGATGACGACCGCTTCTCGATCGAGCCCAGCATACAGACGGAGGTCGGGCGGGATCAGGATACGGCCCTGCTTGTCGAACTCGGCGCTGGCCGCCTCGGCGAATACCATGCGCCGAAACGTGCGCGCGTCGGGATCGCTGATCGACAGGGCTGAGACCTTCTCGGCCAGCGGCTGAAACGTCTCGACCGAGTAGAGGGACAGGCAGCGGTCGATGCCGCGGGTGATGACGACATCGGCGCCAAACTCATCACGAAAGCGTGACGGTATGGCGAGGCGCCCTTTGGTATCAAGGTTGTGGCTGAAGCGACCGAGGAACACCCTGCCTACCCCTGCCCAACTCGCTCACTGTCCACAAACGGCCCCACTTATCCCCACTTTCCCCCACTGTTTTCCACAGCGAAGATACCATACGTACACCCGGCGCGCAATAGCTTTATGACAACTTAGCTCGTTGTCCGTACAATCCAGCCAAGCGCCGCCAGACGCAGTCGGGGATTGTGCCCGGACTCTTCACGGCACGCATTTTCCGGTCTAGAATGGTGAGGGGAGGCGCGAATTAGCAGTCAAATCGCGCCGGTTGAGTCGGACTCGACCTCTGAAAGGGGAAGACGTGAACCTTTTGAATATGCCGGCTGACGACCGAGAGCGCTACGTCGGCGCGCCGCTGATCGTTCTGGCGGTCTGGCTCTTCATCTCGCCCTTCGTTCTCCAGTTCGTGCAGGCGCATCACATGATGTGGAACAGCTTCTTCGGCGGGTTGGCCGTCGCATTTCTGGTTGGCATTCGAGTCTCCGATCATCAGCAGCACGGCTGGATCAGTGGAGTGCAAATGCTCCTCGGGATCTGGTTCATCATTTCACCCTGGGCGCTCGGTGGGTCAAGCAGCAACGGAACCGTGAGCATGGTTGTTACCGGAGTGCTGGTTGCAATCCTGGCTGGCTTCGCATTTGCCGGTAGCCTAATGGACATGCGTGGTCCCGCCGGTGTTTCAAGCGGCACGCACGCGTAGCCTGAGCGGACATCGTGAACAGCCCTCACCCCCTACCCCGTACGGACCCCACTCCCAATTCTTGGAGAGGGGTCCTAGCGTAGACGCATCGCCCGCAGTCCCCTCTCGAATTGTGGGACAGGGCCGGGGGTGAAAGGAACAGACTTACTTCTTCTGGTCCCTATCCAGTGAGTTGACTGGCGTGGTACCGAGCAGCTCGACGATCTCATCGTAGCTCGCCTGCAATCGCCCTTTGTCACGCGCCAGCCGCCGCACCTGCTCAAGATCCGGATCGGATTTGGAGTCAGCCGCCGTCATCCGATCGACGTAATTCTCCAGATCGCTGATCGCGCGGCGAAGGGCCTCGGTCGAGAGGGGATCGTTCGGGTCGTCGATGTTCAGTTCGTGCTGGACCGGATCGATAGCGCTCGACCACAGCAGCTGCACCTCTCCCCGGAGCCGGTTCAGTGTCTTCTCGTTCGGCCAGCTACTCGGGTCTCCCGGAGTCACGGTCAACGCGACCGGTGCGAGACGGCCAAACTCACGCGCCAGCAGCAGCCGCCGCTCGTCGGGGTTACGCGCCTCCTCGATTTCCAGTAATTGGCGCAGATCGCGTTGCGGAATGTCGCCGAGGTTAGCTGGACGGGTTCGAGGAGGCGGCATCACTGCCGCGCCGCCGGCGGTGGCGCGAATTCGCGCCGGCTCCGCCTCGGTCGGCTCGCTCGTCAGGAACAGCGCGAGATAGGCTGCCGTCAGCGCCGGGACGATCGGCACCGCCAGTACCGGCGCGGACATGATGAGCATCGTCGCCACGAGCGCCGCCAGAATGCCGCCGAGGCGTACTTCCCGCGACGCACGGGTGTAGCGCCAGAGAAAATACGCGCCAATTGGGTAGACGAGGGCGCCGGTGATGGCCCGCTTGGCGCGCATCGACCAGTTCGACTGCCACAGTTTCACCAGCAGGAAAATCGGCAGGATGATCGGTAGGAACGGTAGCAAGATGATTCCGAGGAGAAGAATCAGACAGCCGCCCGCGCATCCACCGGTTGCGAATAACGACCCGAGCACGTGTTCCCGCTCTCCCTGACGCAGTGGCAGATTCGCTCGTCGCCATCAAGGATAGCTACCCTGCCAAGGACCGGCAAACATCGTTTGACCAGCGCCCGGCGATAGAGAGGACGGGTCGAGACTGGCTCTTTGGACAGGTGGTCAGTCGGCTCACCCAAGGTTGGCTCAGACGGCTTGTTCAGCTTCTCCTATGACGGCCAGCGGTGCGCCGATGCGAACGGTCTCGCCGGGCGCGACGCGCAGATCGCGGATGACGCCATCGTGCGTCGCCGTGATCTCATTCTCCATCTTCATCGCTTCGACGACGCAGATGAGATCGCCGGCCTTCACCGTTTGCCCAAGCTCAACCGCGACCGAGAGGATGGTGCCCTGGATTGGACTCGTGATCGCGGCGGCTCCATCGCTAAGCGGCGTGCGGCCATGAGCTGGACCTCGCGCCGAAGCTTGCTGGGGGCGTCCGCCTGGCCGGCGCGTGTTCGCCGGCTTAGAGAGCGTCACGAGCGGCTCCGAGGTGTAGAGCTTGACATCGAACCGCTTGCCATTGACCTCAACCCGGTAGTCCTCGCTCACAAACGGCTCATTGCTCGCCGAGTCAGGCAGCGGTGTTGATGCGCCGGTCGACAGGCTGTCCAAAATATCCGCATGACGTTCGAGGAAGCGTGTGTCAAAGTCGCCCTCCTGGAACGAGCCATCGGCCAGAACGGCGCGGTGAAATCCGAGCGAGGTCGCGACGCCCGACACCTGGTAATCACTCAGAGCGCGACGCATCCGCGCCAGCGCCTGTTCGCGGTCTTTCCCCCAGGTGATGAGCTTGGCAATCAACGAGTCGTAGGTTTGGAGAATCTCGTAGCCTAGCTCGGCCGCACCGTCGACTCGAATACCAGGCCCCGCCGGCGCGCGATACTCGGAGATGGTGCCTGGGGTGGGGCGGAAGTCGTGAACTGGGTCCTCGGCATTGATCCGGCATTCGATCGCGTGGCCACGAGACCTGAAGGCGATGTCCGCGTCAAAGCTCAGGGGTAAGCTGGCCGCGACTCTCAGCTGCTCCGCGACTAGATCGACCCCGGTGATCTCCTCTGTCACCGGATGCTCGACCTGAATGCGGGTATTCATCTCAAGGAAGTAGAAGTCTCCGTCCTGGAAGAGGAACTCGACCGTACCGGCGCCGAGGTAATCGACGGCGGCCGCCAGCCGGCAAGCGGTATCTCCCATCTGCTTGCGTATCTCCGGCGTGATGGCCGGCGAAGGGCTCTCCTCGATCAGCTTCTGATGGCGCCGCTGGATCGAGCAGTCGCGCTCGCCGAGTGATACATAATGTCCCTGGGAGTCGGCGAAGACCTGAATCTCGATGTGGCGCGGATGGTCCAGGTAGCGCTCGACGTAGACGGTTGGATCGCCGAAGTAGCGTTGTGCTTCGCCGGAAGCACCACGATAGGCGTCCTCGATCTCGCTCTCCTGCCAGGCAACGCGAAAACCGCGGCCACCCCCACCGGCCGAGGCTTTGAGGGCGATCGGATAGCCGTACGCGGCGGCAAAGGACTGAGCGCCGGCGATGTCGACCGCGCCCGCACTCCCCGGCACGATCGGAACGCCGGCCCGCTCGGCGACCGCCCTGGCCTTGACCTTGTCACCCATGGCCGCGATTGCGCCGGGGGGTGGGCCGACGAAGATAATGCCGGCCTCCAGGCAGGCACGTGCGAAGCCGGCGTTCTCGGCCAGGAACCCGTAGCCGGGATGGACGGCTTCGGCGCCTGACTCCTTCGCCACCGAAATCAGAGCGTCGATATCGAGGTAGGGAATGGGTTGCTCGGAGGGAATGCGGTACGCCTCGTCGGCGTAGCGCACATGGGGGGCATCAATCTCGCCGGGACCGTAGACGGCCACGCTGGCAATGCCAAGATCGCGGCAGGCGCGCATCACTCGAAGGGCGATCTCTCCTCGGTTAGCGACCAGCACCTTGCGAAACAACGGATCTTCGGCGATCACCGGCGTCTCCTCATGCGCGCGCTCTAATCCGACGGCCGACTCGATTTGTTGCCTGCCACGACACGGTTGGCTCGAGAGCAGCCATTAGCCACTCCTGGTCATCCCGAGCGAAGCGAAGCGGAGTCGAGGGATCAGTCGTTCCAAAGGAAGTAGTCGTATAGCTACAGAACGGTTGATCCCTCGAATTCGTCCCTTCGGGACTCCGCTGGGGATGACCGGAACTTTGGCATTCCGTTATCGCTCCCAGTTGGTTGCCCGGTCTTGGCGCGTCGAGATAATAGTCCACACCCCATACACCGCTTCGCGCCGGGCAGTAATCTCCCAGCCAGATCGCGGTTCAACCTCCGGCTCCTGAGCAGCAGTTGATGCCATCCGCGCGCGGTGCCCGTGCAGCGCCGCGATGATTGCGGCCATCTCAGACGGTAGCGGCGGTGGTGAGATCTTCAACCTCGCCGCCACGACGTCTCCGGGTATTTCGCTCATAGCGGGATGTTTCCATGCTTACGGGCCGGTGTAACCACCCGTTTCCCCCTGGTCGTGCGCAATGCCCGAATGAGCCAGGGACGCGTCTGACTCGGCGTAATGACGTCGTCGACGTATCCACGCGAGGCAACCTGGAAGGGATTGGCGAACTCACGCTCGTATTGAGCAACCAATTCGCGCCGTTTTGCGTCGGGATCGTCGGCCGCCGCGATCTCACGCCGCTGAACCAGGTTGACCGCCGCTTCCGGCCCCATCACCGCGACTTCGGCCGTCGGCCAGGCGATGTTGAAATCCGACTGCAGCGCCTTGGAGCACATAACGACGTAGGCGCCGCCGTAGGCCTTCCGCGTGATCACCGTGATCTTGGGCACCGTCGCCTCACAGTAGGCGTAAAGGAGCTTCGAGCCGTGCCGGATGATGCCTCCGTACTCCTGGTCCGTTCCCGGGAGAAAGCCCGGCACATCCACGAAGGTGATCAGCGGGATGCTGAAGGCATCGCAGAAGCGGACGAAGCGGGCGGCCTTGCTGGAGGCATCGATGTCGAGCGTTCCGGCCAGTACCTTCGGCTGATTGCCGACGATGCCGACAACCTGTCCGTCGAGCCGGGCAAAGCCGATGACGATGTTGGCGGCCCAGAAGGGCTGCACCTCCAGGAACTCGCCGTCGTCCACGATATGGCTGATGACGTCGTGCATGTCGTAGGGCCGGTTGCTCTGCTCGGGAACGATATCGTCGAGCTCCAGGTCTCGGCGCTCGGGATCGTCGTAAACCTCGACCGCCGGCGGGCTGTCGAGGTTGTTGCTCGGCAGAAACCCAAGGAGATGACGGGTGAGATCGAATAGATCGCTTTCATCGACGGCGGCGAAGTGAGCCACGCCGCTGCGAGTCGTGTGCGTCACGGCACCGCCAAGCTGCTCCTGCGTCACGTCCTCGCCGGTGACCGTCTTGATCACGTCGGGACCGGTGATGAACATCTGGCTCGAGCCGGTGACCATCAGGATGAAGTCGGTCATCGCGGGTGAGTAGACCGCGCCGCCGGCGCAGGGACCGGTAATTAGCGAGATCTGCGGTATCACGCCGGAAGCCTGGACGTTGCGATAGAAGACCTCACCGTAGCCGCGCAGCCCTTCGACCCCTTCTTGAATACGGGCGCCGGCCGAGTGGTTGATACCGATGACCGGGCAGCCGACCTTCATAGCCAGGTCCATCACCTTGACCATCTTCTCGGCAAAGGCCTCCCCGAGGCTGCCACCGAAGAAGCTGAAGTCCTGGGAAAAGAGCGCTACCATCCGGCCGTCGATGAGACCGGTGCCGGTTACGACTCCGTCGCCGTAGGGGCGGCGCTTGTCAAGTCCGAAATAGTGTGAGCGATGCTGAACCATGGCATCCAGCTCAACGAACGAGCCGGGGTCGACGAGTTGCTCGATCCGCTCGCGGGCAGTGAGCGCCCCTCTGGCATGCTGCTTCTCGGCAGCGGATGCCTCCTGCTCGGCGATTGCTTCCCGAACCCCATCGAGGCGTTGCTGCTTGACGTTTTGATCAACTACCAAGAGTGCCCTGCCTCACCCTTACCCACCTCATCCGCCGGCGGTCGGCGCGCCCTGCCTCATAGCGCTCGATCGCCCATTCGATTGTACGCGGAGTCATACAACTGTAAACCACCTGCTCCAAACTCCGTCACGCCGAGCTTGTCGAGAGATCAATCGTTCCGCGGCAAGCGATGGCCAAGCCATAGAGTGAGTGTTCCCTCGGCTCGGCGCTTTCGGTCTGAGACCGTTCAGAGCTTCGCTCGGGATGACGGAGAATAGGCAGCTACCACATTACTTGCCGTGGCGGCGATGCGAGCGGAGCGGAGCGTGTAAAGCGGCGCCGCGGCCGCCAGCCAGGCCACCTCCCGCCAGCCGTCAAGACTTGCAAGCGCGCCCGCGGGGTGCTCCCAGCCTCGGGACAGTGACCGAGATGGACTGTCGAGTATAACCCGCACCGTCGCGAACGGCGTGGCAGTTCGGGCCAAGATCACCGCTTCCATCTCAACCGCCGCGAAGCCCCGCTCCGCCCACATCTGCCGCTCAATGCCGGTGACGATGTTAGGCGCCGTCAGCAGATGTCCGTCTCGCGGCTCGAAACCACGACTTCTGGCGCTCTGCCTCAACCGCTCCACAAGGCGTGGATCACACTCGAACCGATTGCCGTCAACATCCGCGACGAGGCTCGGGATGAGAACCGATCCCGGAGCCAGTTCCGGCACAAGTGATCCGGCTAGCCCCGAGAGGATAACCTCCCCGTCGAGAATCGAGCCCCCCGCCGTTGCAGTTTCCGGATTTGGAACAAGCAGCCGCTCCAGCCGTAAGCCGCCACAAATGACTCGGCTGCGAGGAGCGGCCAGCCGGGTCAACAGATATTCGAACCGAGTGGCGGTAACGATCGTTGGCGAATCAGAGAACTCCGGTTCTTTCCCGGCCCGTTCAGTTGGCGTAGCCATGCTCGCGGAACCAGTCGACGGCCCGTCCAAGAGCCGCGTCGACCGATGACGGCTCGAAGCCCAGCTCGTCACGCGCCTTAGCGCAATCGACCCACATCCGGTGGCGCGCCATGTGGACGCCTTCGATCGGCACCAGCGGTTCGCTCGACGTCATTCGGCAACGCAGCTCATCGCCCCAACCGAGAGCCAGAGCGAGTCCGTAGGGGATCTCGCGCTTCGGCGCCGTACGCCCGGTGATGGCGGCCAACCGCTGCCAGATGTCGGCCAGCATCAGGTTTTCGCCACCGATCAAATAGCGCTCTCGCTCGCGCCCCTGTTGCAGGGCCAGCACGTGGGCTCGAGCCACGTCCTCGACGGCTACGAGATTGAGCCCACCCCCGATCGAGGCGAACATCCGGCCCCGCATGAAATCGACGATCATCTTGCCGGTCGGCGTCGGCCGCGCGTCGCCGGGTCCGACCGGTGTCGTCGGCAAAACCGTCACGACAGGAACCCGCGCCGCCAGCGCCGCTCGCTCCTGCCGTACTTTCGAGCCGTGGTAGGCCGAGACGGAACCAGAGTCGCCGGCCCAGTCGACCTCGGTCGCCAGCCGGCCGCCGGCCGCTGGGCCGACCGTCGCTGAGCTCGAGGTCACGACGGCTCGCTCGACACCGGCAATTCGGGCGGCTTCGAGGAGCCCAGCCGTACCACGGACGTTGATGTCCCAGACATCGTGCCGTTGGGCCGGAGCGAAGGTGTAGAGTGCGGCGACGTGGACGAGATAGCGGCAGCCGCCCAACGCCGGCACAAGTTCGCCCGGCCGCCGCAGATCACCGGAGACGATCCTGCAGCCGCCGGGCGGATTGAGCTTGTGGCCGTCGGGACGGACCAGCGCTCGCACCTGATAGCCGGCTTCCAGTAGGGCCGAGAGCACATGGCTCCCAACGAAGCCGGTTGCCCCGGTCAGGAACACCTCATCCTGGCCGCTCATGCCGGCATCGCCACCCGCCGGCCCGGCATCAAGACGGCAGCCGGTTCACTAGTTCGGATGATGCACGTGCTGCGAGCCGATCGGCAAGCTGCCGCGCAATACATCGACCGTCGCCCGAATCGACTGATAGGGCGAAGCGGCGGTTGCCGCGACCGCGGTCGGCTCGTAGCCACAGTGCGCCATGCACTGAGCGCACTTGGGATTGTTCCCACGCCCATACTGCGACCAATCGGTCGTCTCCAGCAGCTCCTGATAGGTCTTGGTGTAGCCGTCGGCCATCAGGTAGCAAGGCCGCTGCCAACCGAAGACGGAGTAGCAGGGAATGCCCCAGGGCGTGCACTGGAACTCGACCTTGCCTTCGAGGAAGTCCAGGAAGAGCGGCGAGTGATTGAGCCGCCACTTCTTGCGCCGGCCATCGGCGAAGGCCTTGCGGAAAATCTCGCGAGTGTTCTGGACCGCAAGGAAGTGGTCCTGGTCGGGCGCCTTTTCGTAGGCGAAGCCGGGCGAGATCTGCATCGAGTCGACCTCGAGATCATCGTTCAGGTAGTCGAGCACCTCGCGAATGCTCTTCTCGCTGTCCATGTCGAAGAAGGTCGTGTTAGTGGTAACCCGGAAGCCGCGCGCCTTCGCTTCCTTGATGGCGGCGACGGCCATGTCGAAGATGCCATTGCGGCAGACCGACTGATCGTGGCGCTCGCGCAGTCCGTCGATGTGGACGCAGAACGAGAAGTAGGGCGAGGGTGTGAACTGATCGAGCTTCTTCTTCAGCAGAATCGCGTTGGTACAGAGATAGACGAAACGCTTGCGCTCGACCAGCGCGGCGACGATCTTGTCGATCTCTTTATGCACCAGCGGCTCACCGCCGGCGATCGAAACCATTGGCGCGCCGCACTCCTCGACGGCGTCGATGCACTCCTGGACGGTCAGCCGGCGCTGCAGGACGTCCTTGGGATGCTGGATCTTGCCGCAGCCGGCACAGGCTAAGTTGCATTGATAGAGGGGCTCAAGCTGTAACACCAACGGGTATTTGTCGCGCTTATGCAGCTTCTGACTCATAATGTACTTGCCGACCATAATATTCTGTCGCATCGTGATGGCCATCGAGTCAACCCCTCCGTTCGCGAGTGGTTCGTATGGTTACTTGCGAGCTACAAGCTGGGATCCTGGTCCTCACGAACTCTAACCAGGAGATCCCGAGTCGTGTTCCCATCGCAACCGCAACGGGCATCACAGGCTTCGCAATATGCCGTCCTACATTCTCCCCCTAGCTGGCCGAATCTGCCTACTAGGAAAACCTCCGGACACGTGTTACATTGTCGCCATTATAGGGTCACAGCCGCAGCACTACAATCGGTCGACGACCGGTTTTATGGTCACCGGCCCTGGTATGAGTCTACGACCGCCGCGGAAGACCTACGATCTGGCAGCGGCTCCGATCGGTTGGCGCGAGAGTTGCGACAGGCACATCGAGGTAATTGAGAATGACGGGGGATTTCATCCGGGGACGCGCCACGCCTGCCCTGTCCGAGGGTATCCATCGGGAGAGAATTGGGAGAGAGAGGGGGGACCGTGGCGCAGGTTGATCCGCGAACCGCGAGCTCAACGGACGCTCCGATGACCACCAGCCGAAAGGCAGAGCACTTACGCATCAATCTGGAGGAAGACGTCGCGGCCAAAGGGGTCACCTCTGGGCTTGAGCATTATCGTTTCGTGCCCCGCGCCCTCCCCGAGATCGACCTGGAGCAGGTTGACACCAGTACGGTCGTCCTCGGACATCGGCTGAACGCGCCGCTTCTTATCTCCTGCATGACCGGCGGCGTGCCGGAAGCCGAGCGCATCAATCTCACTCTCGCCGAGGCGGCTCAGGAGCTCGGCATCGCCGTCGGGCTCGGCTCCGGCCGGGTCCTGCTCGAACATCCCGAAGCCCTTCCATCATTCAACGTGCGCCCACATGCGCCGGATGTCCTCTTGCTGGCCAACCTTGGCGCGGTTCAGCTCAATCGTGGCGTCGGGGTCGATCAATGCCGGTACCTGGTTGACCTGATCCGGGCCGATGCCCTGGTGTTGCACCTAAATGCACTGCAAGAGGCGCTCCAGCCCGAGGGTGACACCTGCTTCGCCGGCCTGATCGATAAGATCGCCGAGCTATGCTCCCAGCTCGAGGTGCCGGTGATAGCCAAAGAGGTCGGCTGGGGGATCGCGCCGGACGTGGTACGCCAATTGGTCGATGCCGGTGTTGCCGCGGTTGATGTCGCCGGCGCCGGTGGAACGTCCTGGAGCGAGGTCGAGCGGCACCGCATGACCGATCCGATCCAACGGCAGGTCGCCGCCGAGTTCGCCGGCTGGGGACTTCCAACCGCCGAGGCCGTGCGCGGGGCCAGGCGAGCCGCGCCCGGCGCCATCATCTTCGCCAGCGGAGGCATTCGCACCGGCATGGACGTCGCCAAAGCGATCGCGCTGGGCGCCAATCTCGGCGGTCTCGCCAGCCCGTTCCTAAAGGCGGCCAACGAAGGGGTCGAACAGGCCGTCGACCTTGGCAAACAGATGACTTCGGTGATTCGGACGGTGATGTTCTGTATTGGCGCGCCGACCGTCGACGCCCTCAGGACCACACCAAGGCTCGTGCGGGCGGATGGCTCAGTCGGCTCCGGTGACAACGCTGGCACGACGGCTGGAGCCAACATCTACAACGATCGGCTTCAGTTCAGGACGAACGGCGACGATCCATTCCTCGACATTACCGACGACGTCGCGGCCGTGGTCGGCCGGTCCGGCATTCGCGATGGTTTCGTCCAGATCTTCTCATCGCACACCACGGCGGCGATCCGCATCAACGAGCGGGAGACGCTCCTTCTGACCGATTTTCGTCGCTTGCTCGACCGGATCGCGCCGCGTGATGGCCATTACGAGCATGACGATCTTGATCGCCGAGACGGCATTGGACCGGACGAGCCCCGCAACGGTCACGCTCATTGCCAGCACCTGATGCTGTCATCGAGCGAGAGCGTCCCCCTGATCGACGGCAGGCTCCATCTCGGCAGCTGGCAGCGCATATTCCTCATCGAGCTTGACTCATCCCGCCTGCGCGACGTCTTTCTGCAGGTGGTGGGGCATTGAGCGAGCTCACCGAGCTGCAGTCAGCCGACGCGTACTGTCGCTACCTGGCCAACCGGCACTACGAGAACTTCAGCGTAGCGTCGTACATCCTGCCGGCCGAGCTGCGGCGGCATCTGGCCCGCGTCTATGCCTTCGCCCGGACGACCGACGACTTCGGCGATGAGAGCAGCGGCGACGCGCTGGCACGGCTCGGGAGCTGGCGCGACCAGTTCATCGCCAGCTATGCGGGGAAAACCAAGCCGATTCACCCGGTGTTGATCGCTTTAGCCGAGACGATCGCGGCCTTCGATCTCCCCAGCCAGCCGTTCCTCGATCTGATCGCCGCCAACGTGCAAGATCAACGGGTTCACGAGTATCATACGTGGACCGAGCTGGATGCTTACTGCCGTCTCTCTGCCACGCCGGTCGGTCGTCTCGTCCTGGCCATCTTCGGCGTTCACGATGCCCGAGCCGAGCAGCTTTCGGATGACGTATGCATTGGGCTCCAGCTGGCGAATCACGCGCAAGATGTACGGAGGGACAGAGACAAGGGCCGGACCTATCTGCTTCAATCAGACCTACAAACTGGTGGAGTTACCGGCGCCGTCCAGTCGATGACCAACCGGGCGGCGACACTCCTCGCCTCCGGCATCGAGCTCGAGCAAATGGTCCCGGGACGCCTCGGACTACAGCTTGCACTATATCGTCTCGGAGGGATGGCGGTCGTAGCGGCGATCGAGCAGATCGGCTATCGTACGGACCAGCAGCGGCCGCACGTATCGAAGCTGGAGAAGGCGAAGATCGTGACGGTCGCCCTGAAGCGGGGCAGAGGGAGAAGTGCGCATGCTCCGACGCAGCCGAATGCCGAGACGGCGCCCGAACGCGCTGCCGGTGGAGCAGCCTCCAACCAATCACCAACATCAGCACCCGCATCACAACGGGGTGGCGAGCCGGAATGGCCATCTACCCGCGCAAAGTGATGGGCTGCTCACGGATTTGAAAGCGAGCGAGCAGTTCTGCCAGGAGCTGACTCGCCGGGAAGCCCGCAATTTTTATTGGGGCTTTATGGCGCTGCCCAAAGCCGAGCGCACGGCGACCTATGCCCTCTACGCCTTCGCCCGCGAGGTGGATGACGAGGTCGACCTCTTTCACATTCACCACGACGCCAATAACCACGACGAAGCGCGAGCCGCGATTACCGAACGGCTGAACTATCATCGGAACCGGGTTCTCGCTTGCTTCGAGGGCCGAGCTGCCGATCCCGTGATGCATGTCCTCAGCCACGTCGTCGTTGAGCATCGGATGGTCAAAGAGGAGTTCCTGGCCCTGATCGACGGCGTCGAGATGGACATTGATACCAGCCGCTACGAGACCTGGGAAGACTTTCGCCGCTACTGCTTTCACGTTGCCTCGACAATCGGCCGTATGTGCGTACGCATCTGGGGCTTCTCCGACCCGGTTGCGCTCGACTACGCCGTCGACCTCGGCGTCGCCATGCAGCTGACGAACGCGCTCCGTGACATTCACGAGGACTTCGAGATCGGACGCGTCTACCTGCCACAGGAGGACCTGGCGCGCTTCGGCCTCGACGAGTCGGTGATCGCGGCCGGCTCCGAGCAAACGGAGCAAGATGAAATTCCGGGCTGGAACGCGCTGATGGAGTTCGAGATCGAGCGAGCGCGCCAGCTCTTCGAGTCAGGGCTTCGAGTCACCGGGTTGATACCGCACCGCTCGCGCGTCTGTGTCTACACGATGGCCGGCATCTATCAAGGATTGCTGAAGCAGCTCGCGGCCGACCCGACGATCCCCCTCACCCGGCGCGCCTCCCTCCCTAGCCGCGACAAGGCAAACGTGATGATGAAGTCGTGGCTGCGAGCCTGGTAATGGACGCCGAAGCGGCAGCGCTGCCGGTATCCGCATCATATGTCGTGGTGGGTGCCGGGCTTGCCGGGTTGAGCGCCGCCGTCGCGCTTAAGGCCGCCGGACATGCGGTCGAGCTGATCGAGCGGACTCGCCTGCTCGGTGGCAAAGCGACCTCATTCACGGTTGACGGTATCGAGGTCGATAATGGCCAGCACGTCTTCCTCGGCTGCTGCAGTGACTTTATCGCCTTCGTCGAGGACGTCTGGCGACGAGCCGGACGAGCGACCGGCTTGTCGCCCTCGCCGCTCTGGCTGCAAGAGCGTTTCGACGTCTTACTGCTGGCGCCCGGCCAATCGCCAGCCAGAATGCGGGCACGCGATCTGCCGGCGCCGCTCCACCTTACTCCGGCGCTCCTCGCCTATCCGCTGTTGGCTCCAGCCGATCGCCTGCGCCTTGGAGCCGCGCTGCTCCTGGCAACCCAGCCCGCTGATCCAACCGAGACGTTCGCCGACTGGCTGACCCGCCATGGGCAAGGCGACGCCATCCTGGATGCCTTCTGGCATCCCTTCATCGTGCCGGCCCTGAATGCCGCGCTCGACCAGGTCGCCGCTACCGATGCGCTCTACGTGATACGGACGGCCTTTCTCTCGGATCGACACGCTGCCTGCTTCGGCTTCTCGCGGCTGCCGCTGGCTCGCATCGCCGAGGCGGCCGCCGGGCTGGTGGATCAGGTGCGGATGCGAACGTCGGTGAGTTCCATCGAAGCGGGCGAAGGCGGCGCTGACCGTGTACGCCTGCGGCTGTCGGATGGCGAGTCGATCGAGTGCGATGGTGTCGTTCTGGCGGTTCCACCACGGAACCTCGCTCAGATACTTGGCGATCACCAACGCTTCGGGCTGAGCGGCCTCGACGCGTTCCAAACCGCGCCCATCATCGACGTTCATCTCTGGTACGACCGTCCCGAGCTCGGCTTCGGCTTCGCTGCCCTGGTTGGATCGCCAGTCCAGTGGGTCTTCGAGAAGGCTCCTGGCTATCTCTGTTGTAGTCTGAGCGCGGCCGAGGAGTTGATTCATAAACCGAGCGACGAGCTGGCGTCCATCTGTCGAGCCGAGCTCGGCAATGTGTTGCCCGAGCTTGCCGGTCAGGCTCCGGCGCACTCCGCCGTAACCCGTGACCGAGAGGCGACCTTCGTGCCCGCTCCAGGTCTACGACGTCCAGGCCAGCTGACAAACCGCCCTAACATCGTCATCGCCGGCGCCTGGACCGACACCGGTGGCTGGCCGGCCACGATGGAGTCGGCGGTTCGCAGCGGCAAGACCGCCGCGCGAATCTTGAACACCCGCGCGAGGGACCGTCGGACCGTTGGTTGTTCGGAAATGACGCTGGCAAATGGTTGAGACGCCGAGACGGGATCACTACCTGGATCAGGCCGCCGGCTGGCTGATGGAGAGTCAAGCTGAGGACGGCTGGTGGTGCGGCGAGCTCGAGACGAACGTCACCATGACCGCCGAGCACGTGCTGCTCCTCACTTTCCTCGGCCAGTCAGCCATGCTCGATGCCATCCGCCACCGCGCCATCGTACACATCCTCCGGAATCAACGTGAAGACGGTTCCTGGGCGCTCTTCCATGATGCCCCGGCCGACCTCAGTACTACCATCGAAGCCTACGTCGCTCTCAAGGTGCTCGGCGTCGATCCAGGCCAGGATGCGATGCGGCGTGCGCTGAAGGTGATCCGGCAGCAGGGTGGCGTGGCGCACGCGCGGGTCTTCACCAAGATCTGGCTGGCGCTCTTCGGCCAGTATCCCTGGTCCGGCGTGCCAAGCATGCCGCCGGAGCTGATCTGGCTTCCTTCCAACGTGCCCTTCAACCTCTACGATTTTGCCTGCTGGGCCAGAGGAACGATCGCGCCGCTGACGGTTGTCTTGTCTCACAAACCCATCCGCTCGCTCGGCTGCGAGCTGCCGGAGCTGGTCGTCCCGGGCACCGAACGGCTCTTGTCGCGTGTTCCCGGCTCTGGGCTTTTCTGGTGGACCGATAAGCTACTCAAGCTGTATGAGGCGCTGCCGCGGCAGCCGGGACGTCGATGGGCCGAGCGTGACATGCTCGATTGGGTGGTGGAGCGACAAGAGGCAGACGGAAGCTGGGGCGGTATTCAGCCGCCCTGGGTATACTCA
>Ga0070737_10002768_pt1 | contig 20157 bp, 12 predicted proteins | sample Coa_R1_10_FD_66438 | JGI IMG/M metagenome (GOLD analysis project Ga0070737, IMG submission 66438) | Surface soil microbial communities from Centralia Pennsylvania, which are recovering from an underground coalmine fire - Coalmine... | ecosystem: Environmental > Terrestrial > Soil > Unclassified...
CCCAACTGGGGCTACGAAATCTCTAATGAGCAGATTGCTTTCACCCATTGCACATGTACCTCCCCGAACCATTCGGTGAGCGGGATCGCTTATCTTCGGTGAGCGATCCCGCTCACCGAAAATCAGATCACCACCCTCTTGCTGCTCCTTTCGCCCACCGGCAGCCAGAAGATGGCCGCCAGTGGTTGGTCCGGTAGTTCTTCGGCCTTGACCGCGTACACTGTTCCTTTATGGGACAGCGTGTGAACGGCAGCGAAATTCAACAAATCCTCATCTCCCGGCTCCGGCTGCTCATGGATGACCACTTTCCGCTCTGTTGCATCAAAACGTCCCCAGCACTCCTGGTTGAGCGGGACAAAAAGGCACTGAACTTGTCCTTGATATGCTGCAGCGGTAACATGGGCCAAATCATGGTCCGCGCGTCCGGTGCCGGCCAACTGATGATACAAGGCAGTCATCACCTTACGGCTCTCTCGAAAATACGGCTCGACCAAAAGCCAGGCACGATCGTGAAGCTCATGTAGATTAAGCCGGTCGGGATGGCCCCGAATCTCTTCGGCCAACAGATGCGGATACGTGTTGGCCTGCCGATAGATGGCCAGGAGGTAATCGACGCCAGCCAACACCAGCGGAGCCTGCCTGTTGGTCAACAGGCGCTGCAAACCGTGGTCCACTCGCTGGGCGAATTCCAGCAACCCCTCCTTGGCGCTCGTGATCCCTGTCCCCTGGCCGTGAAAAATCGTTTCCCGCGCTTCGGCCGCTCCTGCCCTGGCGGGATGCGAGTGAAAATTGCGCATTTCCGGCGTCCAGTCCGACCGGACAGCCGCGTCATAACTCGTGGGCACAATTCCCTCCAGGGACACCTCTTCCATCGTCTCGAATGTCCCCTGGAACAGTCGGACGGACTTTTGGCTCAGGGTAAGGACATAGAAACGCCCCCCCTCGCTCAGCAGCGGGACAAGCGGCTTGATCTGAAAATGGTTAGCAACAATCGTCTGATCGGGAAGTGGTATTGGCAGGCGATAGATGCGGGCCATTGCGGGTGCAAGAAAGGCGGCCACGCCAGCACTGGCGTTTGACCAAAACGTAACATTATCCAGCAATTCTTGAGCAGGACGAAGCAACTCTTTGGCCTCGGAGATCCGCATCCCTTCCGCCGTCAGGCGTTCCTCCGCTTCACGCACCCGGTTCTTCCAACGCTTGTTGTCCTCCAGGCGGACACCACGGGTTGTGGGCATGAACATCGAAACGCACGGCGTCTGGCGATTCGCCACAAGCAAACGTAGATCCTCACGTGAGAACAGATCCATTGCACTACCCTCCTTTTTTCCCCCCCTGATTGCCTTGCAACTTAGGTGCCAAGTAGAGTAGGGCGATGCGCTACCCTACAGTGGGTCTTCGGCATGATGATTGCACAAAAATAGGAGAGCAAGTAGTGGGATCGAACGGAACGGGAAGGGTGTCGAGAAAGGAATGAACCATGAATCGAGGACTGAGCTTACTGGCTGCGGCCGGTTTTGGCGCCGGCTTGATGTATTTGCTTGATCCGAGCATGGGCCGGAGACGTCGCCGGCTGATACGCGATCAAATGCGTCATGTGGTCTGCCGGGCCGACGACCTGATGAGCAAAACCGGCCGGGATCTCGCCCATCGGGCCACGGGGCTTGTGGCTGAGACAGCCGCCCGAATGCGCGGCAAGCGACAAGTGCCTGATGAGGTGTTGGCCGAGCGTGTTCGCGCCAAGATCGGCCGCTTCTGTTCCCATGTGGGATCGATTGGCGTTCGTGTCCGTCAAGGGCATGTGACCCTGGACGGCCCGATCCTGGCCGAGGATGTTCCGCATGTACTCCGGGCTGCGGCCTCGGTGCCCGGCGTGTGCGCGGTTGAGGATCAGTTATCGATTTACGAAGAAGCGGGCAATGTCTCGGGTCTACAAGGCGAAGGACGGCGGCCGGGCCAATCGATCGATCTGATGCAGGCGCATTGGGCGCCGGCGACACGGCTCTTGGTCGGGGCCGCTGGCTGTGGGTTGATGGCCAATTGTCTGGCGCGGCGTACGCTCTCGGCAGCGCTTCTGGGTACGGTGGGGTTCGGCTTGGCTCTGCGCAGTCTGACTAACCTTCCGTTGCGGCAGCTGCTGGGCTTGTCGGGCGCCCACGAGGGGATTCATTTCCAAAAGACAATTACCATTGCAGCGCCGGCAGAGAAGGTGTTTGCCTTCTGGAGCAATTTTGAGAATTTCCCGCACTTCATGAGCCATGTGTGTGAGGTGCGCAATCTCGGCGCGGGACGGTCTCGTTGGATCGTGAAGGGACCGGCGGGTGTGCCGGTTCGCTGGGATGCAGTCATCACGCGAATGATTCCCAACCACGAGTTGGCCTGGGAAACGGTCCCCGGTTCGCCGATCACCCATGCCGGGGTCATTCAGTTCCAGCCCAACGACAACGGCGGCACACGCATTCACATTCGGATGTGTTACGTCCCGCCGGCTGGCGTCTTCGGTCACGCGGTTGCTGCCCTCTTCGGCGCTGACCCCAAGCGCGAGATGGACGACGATCTGGTACGGATGAAGACGTTTCTCGAAACCGGCATCGCACCACACGACGCCGCTGCCGCTCTGCCCGCCGCCGAGCGAAAGAAGACCAAAAATCGCCGATTCGCCGTGCCAGCGAGAGCCGAACGATGACAAGTGCAATAATCGTCGGACTCGACAATGGGATGGAAAGAGCTGCAGGGCCAGCTGCCCGTGGGCCTGAAAATGGACCCACGGGCAGCTGGCCCTGCGGGTTTGTCCGCCAACTCTCAACTCCATTCGAATCTTCAAGACCGACTTGTCAGACTGTGGCGGCGCGGTAGAATTAGTTTCGAGCACGACAATACTCCCGAGGGTCCAGGCCGCCCTGTTTGCGGCCTGCTCGGTATGTGGATTCGCTGTCTAATTATGGCAGCGGTGAAAACAAAGGACTTTTGCACCTGTAGCTCAACTGGATAGAGCATCGGTCTACGGAACCGAAGGTTGCAGGTTCGAGCCCTGCCAGGTGTAATCATCTGAAAACCTTTGCCGAACACACGTTACGCATACCTGTCTACGTCGGACAGTGCGGCCGTCCTTCAACACCATTCACCCAAAGGCTGTATTGCCAGGATCATGCGATTTGTGCCGGTCCTCTGCAAGATGTAGTTCGAGTCCCGGTCTCTTTTCGTCTCTTTTTCTTCTCCTCTTGCCGGTTTTTATCCTTCGTACATAATCGTATCGATATGGAATTACAGCACATCTGGGTCTTGCGCGGCGCCAACGTCTGGGCACGCTGTCCGGTGTTGGAAGTAGAGTTGGTCCTGGCGGATCTTGTGGCTGTCACCGAGTCGCGGCTGACCAATTGTGCCGCTCGTCTTCGTACCTGGTTGCCGTCGCTGGCTGGTTCGCCGGTTCGCCCCGATCTGCCCGCTCTGCTGGGTGATGTGACGCTGGAATTGCAGCGTCTGGCCGGTAGTCCCGTGCAGGTTAGCCGAGTGCGGTCCGAAGGCAACGATTTCTTTCGGGTCGCCATTGAATTTGAGGAAGAAGAACTCGGGCGCGCGTGCCTGGAGACGGCGCGGCAGCTCATCCTGGCCGCCTTGGCCGAGCGTTCCGTCGATATGGTCGCTGAGCTGGCGCGGCTGCGGGATTTGGCCAACGACGTGCGTCTCGGTCCCAGCACCGCCTCCATCGTCCGGGCCGCGCAGCAGCGCGGCATTCCGGTGCGACGGCTGGGCAGCGGCAGCCTGGTGCAGCTGGGCCACGGTTTTCGCCAACGCCGCATCTGTACCGCGGAAACGGATGCCACCAGCGCCATCGCCGAGATGATCGCTCAGGACAAGCAGTTGACGCGTACTCTGCTGAGCGCCATCGGCGTGCCCGTACCGGAAGGCCGGCCAGTCGCCGATGCCGAAGATGCCTGGAAAGCCGCCCAGGAGATCGGTCTGCCGGTCGTCGTCAAGCCGCAGTACGGCAATCACGGACGGGGCGTCGCCACCAATCTGAACACGCGCGAGCAGGTTGTCAACGCTTACGCTGCGGCCCGGGAAGAAGGTTCCAGCATTCTTGTCGAATCGTACCTGCCCGGCGATGATTATCGCTTGCTGGTCATCGGCGGCCGTCTTGCTGCGGCGGCGCGGCGCGAGCCAGCCCACGTTATCGGCGACGGTCGCTCGACCATCGGCGAACTGGTCGCCGAGGTCAACCGCGACCCGCGCCGCAGCGATGGGCATGCCACGGTGCTGAGTTTTATCAAGCTCGACGCCGTGGGGCTTGCTGTCTTGGCCGAGCAAGGCTACACCCCCGATTCGGTGCCGCCAGCTGGCCAGCGTGTGCTCATCCGCCGCAACGGCAATCTCAGCACCGGCGGCACCGCAACGGACGTTACGGATCGCGTTCATCCGGAAACAGCGGCCCGTGCCATCGAGGCGGCCCGTATTGTCGGTTTGGACATTGCCGGCGTCGATATCGTAGCGGTGGACATTGGTCGGCCGCTGGAAGAGCAGCGCGGCGGCGTGGTCGAGATCAACGCCGGGCCGGGTCTGCGCATGCATCTGGAGCCGTCCGCCGGCCAGCCGCGCCCGGTTGGCGAAGCCATCGTTTCCATGCTTTTCGCCGAAGGAGAGACCGGCCGCATTCCCCTGATCGCCGTCACCGGCGTCAACGGCAAAACGACAACGACGCGCTTGATCGCGCATCTGCTGGCGAGCGAGGTGTGTCCACACCCCGGTGAAAGCAACCGGGGGCCTAGTCCTCTCCACGCGCCAGCAGGAGTAGCCATGACCTGCACAGACGGTATCTACCTCGATGGTCGGCGCCTTCGCGGCAACGATTGCAGCGGCCCGCGCAGCGCTCGGGCCGTGCTGCTCAATCCGAATGTGCGCGTCGCCGTTTTAGAGACGGCGCGAGGCGGCATCCTTCGCCAGGGTCTCGGCTTTGACTTCTGCGATGTGGCCGTTGTCACTAACATTGGCGATGGCGATCACCTCGATGCCCACGGCATCGAAACCGTTGAAGAGTTGGCTCGCGTCAAGCGCGTGGTCGTGGAAAATGTTGCGGCGAAAGGCGTCGCTGTGCTCAATGCCGCCGATCCGCTCGTCGCCGCTATGGCCGACCACTGCCCGGGCCGCGTTATCTTCTTCGCACGCGATCCCAATCATCCGATCGTGACGGCGCACCGGGACCGCGGTGAGCGGGCCGTTTTTGTCCGCAACGGGCAAGTCGTGTTCGCCGAAGGGCAGCGCGAGGAACGCTTGATAGCTCTGGAGTGCGTGCCGCTGACGCATGGCGGCCGCATCGCTTTCCAGGTCGAGAACGTCCTCGCTGCCTGTGCCGCTGTCTGGCCGCTGAATGTGCCGCTTGATGTCATCCGTGCCGGCCTGTCCTCGTTCTGCGGCGATGCCCAGCAAGTGCCCGGCCGCTTCAATGTCTTTCGTCACGGCGAGGCCACAATCATCGTCGATTATGCCCATAACCCCTCGGCGTTGACGGCCCTTGTTGAGTCCTTGGCCGCTTTCTCGCATCGCCGCCGCTGCCTGGTCTTTGCACCGCCGAGCGATCGCCGCGATACCGACGTGTTGGCGATGGGCCGCACCATCGGCGCTAATTTTGACCGTGTTTTGCTGTATCATGGCACGAACGAACTGACTACTCTGTTGTACCGCGGCATCGCCGCTGGCGGGCGCCATCCTGAAGTGCGCACCATGCCTGATGAATTAGATGCTATCGAAGCGGCGCTGGCCGATCTGCACTCCGGCGATTTACTCGTTCTCGGTGTGGATTCTATCGAAGAAGCACTGACCTTCGTGCAAGCGCGGCTCAACGCATTGAGAGAGGGGTAGTGCTAGAAGAGGAGGCCATGCCCGCCTTGACACTACTCCCCTCTGGCACTACCCTCTTTGCTGACACGACAGGTAGGCATAAAATCACCCCATGTCCGATGAATTCCCCGAATCGCCGGAGTCGGAGCTGGAAGCGCGACGGCTAACGGTCGTGCTCTTGGCCGTTTTTACCGAGGGCGGACTGCTGGTTGCCGCTTCGCTCTTGGGCTGGATGATCGATCAGCCGCCGTTGCGCTTCTTTGATTGGACGCTGCGAGCCGTCCTTTGGGGTGTCGTTGCCGTTCTGCCGCTGGTGGCCCTTTTCTTCGTCTTTCAACGCTGGCCGATTGGACCTCTGCGGCGCATCCAGCGTTTCAGCGAAGAAGTCCTTCGGCCGCTGTTGGCCCCGTGTTCGTGGATTGATCTGCTTGGCATTTCAGCGTTGGCAGGGCTGGGCGAGGAGGCGTTCTTTCGCGGCGTTCTGCAGGAAGCGGCGGTCCGCTGGTTTAACAACGTCTGGCTTGGCATCCTCGCCGTCAGCGTCTTGTTCGGCTTGGTGCATTCCATCACCTTCACATACGTTGTACTTGCGACTCTGATGGGCGTGTACCTCGGCTGTGTCTGGTTGTACGCCGATCATAATTTACTTGTCATCGTCATCACGCATGCACTGTACGATTTTGTGGTATTGCTGTGGCTGCTGCGCGGCCCCGGCGCCGCCGAAGCACTCGATGCACTACAAGCTCGCCAAGAAGCTGAAAAATCGGAAGGTCCAAAATAGAACGTGGAGGATATTTAATGCAGCAACTTAGTGCAGGCTGGATTTCTTTTGATCCGCATTCATCCGCTCTATCTGCATCCTCCGCATTCTCTTGCGCAAGAGAAGAGCGGGATAGGGGACTCGAACCCCTGTGTCTTGCTTGGGAAGCAAGTGCCTAACCCCTCGGCCAATCCCGCAACAAGAGAATTTTACCCAGACACAGGAGTGCTCCGCAAGAGATTTTGCCCATTTTTGTTCGTCCCCGGAACGCACGTACATTAGCATTTCGATCTCGTTGCCACCCTCTGCATGGGGACGGGCCAGAGCCTTCACGTCAAGCCCAGATCGCTCAAGGCCTGCCGCACCTGTTGAGGGTCGCGGAAGAGCCGGCGGAGACGTTGACGATTCAGGCGACCGTCCAGCGCTGCGAACAGAAGTGGGGCATGACGATAGCGCGTGGCCAGAGCGGCGAAGCGCTTGCGATAAGCCGCCGTATCTTGGCCTTGCCGGCCGCCGAGTTGGCGATCGATTGTGTCGCACACCTGCCTCGCCCACTGGCACAGACGCTCACAATCGGCAAGATAAGCAGCGAAACGCTCGAAGTGCAGGCGATAAAAGAGCAACACCTCTTCTGGCACCGCTTCCCGACCGCGAGCGTGCAGGAATGCTTCTACGTCTTGCCAACTTTTCAGATGTGGATTCTCTTCCAAGAGAGCGGCGAGGCTTTCATAAGTACATTCGGCCATGGCGCGCATGAGGCGAAGATAATCCGGCGATTTCACTTTGGCACGATAAATCACTTCCTGCGCATTCTCGAACTGCAGGACACAGCCTTCCTGATCCGTGCCAGCCAAACTGGCCAGCAAATCGTCAATCTGTTCGGCCAGCGTCGCTCCACGCGGAGATAACGCATCCACGATGGTCAAGCCGTGTTCCGCGGCGATAGCGGCGGCTTCTGGGTAGGTGGCATAGTTCAGGCGACGGACGTGCCAACAGCCCAGCAAAATCAAATCGCTGCGTTCGCCGTAGTCCGTCACTTTTTTCGCCAACGGATGGATCAATTCAAAAATCAACGTACGGCCATCGAGCCATTCCGCATTGTCGAGCAATTGCGGATACCTCTCGGTAGCTATGCGGCGAGCTGTGCCGATGTAATCGAATTCCGAAGCATCCTCACCATTGTCGCAGCCCAAGCGAGGATTGGCTCCCTCGATCATGCCGCGCGTCGTGAACCAGGTACGGCCATCGTAGCGAAAGACTTGAATCAGCGAGCCGTCGATTTTCCGCAGAAAGTGCAGACGCACATTCGGTTCGTTCCTCAGCGCGGCCAGGTCGGCGATCGTGACATCGCGTTCGCCCAGGTTGAAGATTTTGATCAGGGGTAGCGAGACAACGTGGTACGGATCACGGCGATAGACGATGCCTTTGGCGAAGAGCTGATGTTCGTGTTGCGGCGTGTACAGAGCTTGGCTGGCGTTGGCCAGTACCAGCGGGCCGCTTGAACGCTTGAGCAACAGCGGATCGCGGTCGATGGCTTCGAGGATGGCCGAAGCGTTGTCGCGCAGCTTGGACAGCAGATAGTCGAGGCGCAGCTCCCTCATGCTCATTTCAATGAAGAAAGAAAATCAATCAAATCAGCCGCCTGTTCGGCAGTCAGATCACGCAACAGCTGTTCGGGCATTAGCGAATTTTTCTGCCGCGTCATACTGGCCACGCGCTCCGATCGGATACGGATCTCCTTGCCCGCAGCATCGCGGAGCACTACCTCGTGGGCCGTCTTGGCAACGAGCAGTCCGGTATAGAGTTGCCCGTTGTCCGTCTCGACCACGTAAGCAGCATACTGCGAATCAATTGTCTTCGATGGCTCCAGAATGCTTTCCAAGATCTGCGCCCGCGTGTATTTCTTGGCGATGTGTGTCAGATCGGGGCCGAGGTCGCTGCCGTTGCCGTTCACCCGATGACAGTTCACACATTGGGTCATACTCGCCTTGAAGAACAACTCCCGACCGCGCGCCGCATCACCTCGCAATGAGAGAATTTGCTCCGGTCGAATGAAATTGCCCAGTCTTTTGACGCGCTGCTCATCGGGAACAAAGCGTGTGAACAGATCGCATATCGTCGGTTCGGAAGCCATCGCTGCAGCCAGCACCTCAGCGCGGACAGATGTCGGTATGCGGCCTTCCTCAAAGGCATGGACAAGCATAAGGGCCGTGCTCGGCGCGGACAGCAGGCGGCGAATAGCCTTCTTACGTACCGACTCTTCTGGGGAGCAGAGCTTATCTAAGACGGCACCATTTTCCTTCATGCTCCGCGCTTCCACGTTCCGCGTGGGAAGGCTCTTTATCCAGTCGTGGATCAAACGTAGGCCGCGCTCATCCACGATCTCGGAGCCGATATGCGGCATCCGGCCTCGGCCCAGTTTGGCCATGCGGTAGTAGAGGACCGAGTGATAGGGATTGCCAGGCGCCACGATACGGTCATCAGCGATCTCGAAAGTGCCTTGTACGGGCCGAACGTCCAGTGTCTTGGTCTGTTCCAGCGCTATCTCCCGGCGTAAATCGATGTCAGCAGTCCCGCCAGCTCCAAACTGATGGCAGTGCGAACAATTGACATGCAGATAGGAGCGAGCACGATCGTCAAGACTGGCCGACTCGTTAGAGGGATTGACGAGCCGAACAGGCGGAGGCGGCTTGTCGCCGGGGCTGCCCGGCGTTTTGACCCGAACCACCAGGTTGACGTGCTGCAAGCTCCGCAACTGGTTATCCACGGTGCCGCCATAATCATAATTGCGGTCCAGCTGGGATGGCGTGAAGGCAAGCACATAACCGGCCCAGGGATTGTGGCACTGGAGGCACTCGCCGCGTGCGGCGAAGTGCCACGTCTGCTTCCGCTGGCCGCCGGGCGCCTGAGCATCTTGGATGGTTAAGGTCTGGTCTGCACCGGAGGCGGGGACGAGGTCGGCGTCCGTCTGTTCCTCATTCCAGCGGTAGCTGTAACCGTTCCATTCGCTGCCGTCGTAATGGAGTACCTGCGTCTCCAGACGCCGGCGGCTCTTCGGCTCGCCGCGCACCATCTCTAACGAAAGGGTGCGGGCCAGCACGCCGTCCTTGGGAAAGAAGATCCGGCCGCTGAAGAAGCCGCCGGCAATGGGGATGGCACGGTCGTACATACGCACGCTGGAAGTGCCCGGCAGGGCGAGGAAGCGCTCGGCCGTGGCGTGATCGGCCCATTGCTCCGCCTGGATGGAGAAAGGAACCACACCCGGCGCCGGCCGATGTTCTTTGACCGAAGAGAACAGGCCCGTCTCGCTCAACTTGCGTGGGAACGGCGTCTGCCGTGCCTGAGCAGCGGGATTGGGCGTCAACTGATGGATGGTCCCCTTGGGATCGTAATGCAGCAAGTACAGCTCGCCTGCGGCATCTTCGCCGAAGGCGACAATGTGCAGCGGGCTGCGTGCTAATTCTCGGTGCCAGACGATACGCTCGCCCTCCAGTCGTGTGCCCCAGAGGCGGCCGGTCACCCAATCGCCGCAAATGTAGCAGCCTTCCAGGTCTGGGAGGCGCTTGCCGCGGTAAACGAAGCCGCCAGTGATGGAGGCAGCCTCGGTATGCGGGAAATCGATAGTCGGCGGCAGGATGGGCGTAGGACCGCGCCGGCTGTTCGGCCGCACGGGCTGCCGGCCCTCCATCACCGACCAGCCGTAGTTGCCGCCCTTCCGCACGCGATAAACCATTTCCCACAATTCCCAGCCCACGTCGCCCACCCACAAATCGCCGCTCTTGCGATCGAAACTCATCTTCCAGGGATTGCGAAAACCGTAAGCCCAGATCTCCGGCCGTGCCTTGGGCATCTTGACGAACGGATTATCGGGCGGCACGGCGTAAGGTTTGCCGCCCTCCTCGCGGTCCACATCGATGCGGAGGATACATGAGAGAAGATCGCTGAGATCCTGGCCCGTATCGAGAACATCTGGCGGATTGGGATTGGCGGCGTCGCCGGTAGAGATGTAAAGAAAGCCGTCGGGTCCAAACTTGAGGCAGCCGCCGTTGTGCCCGCCCCCCAGCCAGGTTAGCAAGACCTTCTCGCTCTTGGGGTCCACGCGCGGCGGATCGGTGTCTGTGACACGGAAACGCGATACACGCGTGCCGTCGGGGAGTTGCTCACCTTCTTTGCCATTTAAGACATAGCAAATATAGCAATAACGCTTTTGGGCGAACTGCGGATGGAATGCCAGTCCGTAGACGGCCTCGATCCCTTTGACCTTGCCGGCTGGATCCCAACTGTGCACCTCGGCGTGGAGATCAAGGAACAGGTCCGCCTTTTTTATTTGCGGATCGTTCGGAAAGGAAAATATCTTGCCGTACTGTTCGCCTACGAAGAGACGGTTGCTGCCCGGAGCGCTGGTGATAAGAACGGGATTGTGGAACGTCAGCGCCGGGAAAACACGTTCGACCCGGTAGGGAGGCGGCGGCTCGGGAGAGCCGGTGAGGCGCGAGGTTATCCAGGGCGTACGCACCTTGAGTCCGAAAGGCTGCTCCGCCGAAACAGCAGCGAAAACAGACAGAAGCACGAGCGAGGCCAAGAGGACAACCATCTTCCCATTCATAATCGATCAACGCCTCTGTGAAAACAGTGAGGAGTGGACAATGAATTTGATTCTAGAAAATTTATCCCGCAGTCAATTCATCCAGCGCACATTCGTTACAACCGATATTATTTCTGCCCGTCTCCGCGCCAGCGCTCCGCGCCGGACGAGGTGGAGAATTTGGGCAGGAGGCCACAAGCGAGGTTAACTGGGACCTTCGCAGAAGGAAGTCGGACAAATGATGGCGATGCGGTGCTGGCTCTGGCCGCTCGGACTCCTCGCGCTGTGCGGCTGCGAGCTAACTCTGCGTCAGCAGATCGATAAAGAAATCCGCGACCTGTCTGCCAAAAACGACGACAGCATTGCACCCTGTGGGCTGGTGACTTCGCTGCCGCCACCGCCACCGAGCAGCGATCCTACCCCGAGCAGCGATCCTAATGAAGCCGCCACCGTAAGGGAGCGGCAGCCAGCGCCCCTGGATCGCTCCCTAACGGTCGTGGCTCCGACAGGAGTGACCGAGGGTGAAGTGCACCAAGCAATATACGAGCCGAAGGACAAATTGCCGCCGATCCAGCAACGCCTGCCCATTTCCAGGGAGCTGCCGGGCGCGGATGCCCCAGATATCGAAGTCCCCACCGATCCGCAAGAGCGCGAGCGTTACTTTGATCGACTCTATCCTCTGGTGCCGCCTGTGCCGCCTATGCCTCCGCCCGCGCCTGGCCCCGAAGGCCGGCCGCTGACTCTGGCGGATTTACAACGGCTGGGCGAGACCTACAGTCCCGCCATCAAGACGGCGCTGGCCGCTGTTGAAGCCGCCAAGGCCGCAGCTTATCAGGCCGGCATGTATCCCAATCCTGAAATCGCCTGGGAACATGATACCGTGGAGACGGGACCGGCCGGCTATCCCGGCGGCTATATCGAGCAGCTCATCAAAACCGGAGGCAAACTCACAGTCCAGCAAGCAGCAGCGACCATGGACGTAATCGCTGCCAAGCTGGCCCTGCGCAAGGCCAAGGCTGATCTGTGGACGCAAGTGCGCAGCAACTATTTCGCCGTCCTGGTCGCCTGGCAGAGCATCCGTTACAGCGAAGCCTTGTTCACGTTCGCGGAGTACCTCTATGAGTACCAGATCACCCAGCTACGGGTTTCCAAGCGGGCAGCCGCCTATGAGCCGATGCAGCTGCGTCCTCTCGTTCTTCAGGCGCGTTTCGATATCCTTCAGGCCCGCAACAAGTACGCGGCGGCCTGGCGCCAGTTGGCCGCCAGTATCGGCTTGCCAGACATGCCGCCCGCGCAGTTGGCCGGGAGTGTCTATATGCCCATCCCGGTGTTCGACTACGATGCCGTGCTGGCGCGGCTGGAGTATCACACAGACGTGCGCTCGGCCCTTGTCTCGGTACAGAAATCCCGGTACAACTTGCGCTTGCAAAAGCTTGTCCCCCTGCCCGATGTCGGCGTCCGCATGTTGGTGCAAAAAGACTATACGACGCCTCCCAACCAGGTGGCGCATAGCGCCATCATGTACATGACGGTGCCCTTGTGGAACCAAAATCGGGGCGGCATCCGCCAGGCTGAATGGCAATTGGCGCAAGCTGCCGCCGAGCCGATTCGGGTCCGCAATGACCTCATCACCACGCTTGCTGATGCCTACTACCGTTACGTGACGTCTCGCCAACAGGTGGAAATCACCCAACAACAGCTCCGCGATCTGCTGCGAGCCTATAAGAATGCCTGGCTGCGGAACCAACGAGAACCCGAGAAGGTAAGTTTCAGTGACCTGTGGCCGGTTCAGATCACGTTGGAGGGCTACGTCAGCACGTACATCACCGCCCTCGGGGCCATGTGGCAGGCTGCAGTCGATGTCGCCAATCTGCTGCAAACCGAAGATTTCTTTCAGTCCGGGCAACGTCAGGTGGTTCCTTCGTACCCGGTTCTGGAAGACTTGTTAGTCCCATTACGAAATTATCCGCAGGCGCCGATAGCAGCGAGTACAGTTACTCCCACAGCTTCGCCTCTGGCTACAGTTGTGCAGGGGGCGGCGGTATCGCAACCGGCGCTGGCGCCGCCGTCGCGGCCTATGCCTCCGCAGCCCGCTCCTGCCAAAGCCCCCGTGGCATTGCTGCAGCCTCCGGCAGGGTCACAGGGCACGGAAAAGGAACGTGGTGTTTCACCTCGGAGGGCCGATCATGATCCGTAGCGCTCGTGGTTGGCTTATCCTGGCTATGGCCGCAGCGCTGACTGGGCTGCAGGGACAGCTCGGCCACGCAGACGATGCGCCACGAGCCGGAAGGGTAAACGACGGTCTGCCATCGCCGACCGCGCTCTCGGAACAACAACCGCCGGCCTACGTACTGCCGCCGCCCTCCTGGCCGACGTACAACTTCAACCAACCCGATCCGCTGCTCGATCGCCCCTACGCCGCTCCGCCGGGATGGTACACGAACGTCGAGACTAATTTTCTCTTCGTTCACTTACGCAATCAGTTAGGCGCTCCCGTGCCCAACTCCCTCACAGGAACGAGCGACTTCGTGAAATTCGCCGGCAATCCGATCGATCCGACGATTTCACCACGCTTCGAGATAGGCTATCGCTTCCCCGGCAACTGGGGCGGCGTTCAGTTGGGTTATCGTTTCCTGACGAGCCAAGGCTCCGATGTGATGACGACGGGGCCAGAAGACGACATCCAGGCGTCCGCCCAGCAAAAGGGCATTCTCGAATACAATCTGATCGATGTAACCTACGTCAGCCGCGAGTTTGCTCTCGGCCCCTACTGGGACCTCCGCTGGGGGGTCGGGGCGCGCGCACTGTTCCTCTATTTCAATTCCGGCCTTCAGTTCCTCAACCCCGGATCGAACGTGGGCGCCATCCTCGCACAGAACGAAAGCAATTCTTTATCAGGCTTCGGTGTGTGGGGATTCATCGACCTGGAACGAAAGATGCCTATAGCGGGTCTGGCCTTATTCGGTCGCTTTGAAGCTACCGACCTGGAAGCGCAGGTTCGTCAAGGCTTTTCGGAGACGGTGGCAGGCGGGAGTGGAGCACCGTTGACTTTTAGCGCTCGTTACGATTTCTCGGTCGGCGTGCCCATCCTCCGTGAAGTGGCCGGCGTTAGCTACACAGTCCCACAATGGAACTACAGCCGCTTTCTACTGGGCGTGCAATGGGAGACATACTTCCAGATTGGCCGCGATAATCTGACCAGCGGCATCATCAGCAGCCGTGGCCAATTAGATTTGTACGGCCTGTTCTTCCGGGCCGAATTTAATTTCTAACGTCCCTTGCTTGCGCTGTAGCCTGGTGCCAAACTAAAACAGGGACAACCCAATAGCAGGTGAACCATGAAACGGCATCTCTTTCGTTGGGCGATCTTGGCCAGTATTGTCCTCGCTAGCGGCCTGATCGCAGGATTGTCCACCATCGGTATGATCGATATTTCGCATTGGCTCCAACCTGCGGAGGAGCAGTCCGCAGTCCTGAGCCGCACTTCACAAGCGCGGCTCGTCCCCGGCCGTAGCGATGAAATTGAACTGCCGCCCGATGTGATCGAACGCTTGGGCGTAAAGAGCGTCGCGGTCGAAGCAGCGGCCGCACCACGGCCGTTGACTCTGGCTGGCTCGCTGTCTTTCGAGCCGAACCGTCTTGCGCGCATTCAGTCGCGCTTCTCCGGGGAAGTCATCGCCATCGGCACCACATCCTCCTACCAGAATGGCAAAAGTCCCATGCGCGAGCGGCCTCTCGAATACGGCGATCACGTCACCGGGGGGCAAATCATGGCCGTCGTCTGGAGCAAGGAGCTTGGCGAGAAGAAAAGCGAGTTAGTCGATGCCCTGGTGAAACTGGCGCTCGACGAAGAGCGGCTGAGAGACCGCCAGGAAGCGTACAACCGCGGTGCATTCCCAGAGGACACCCTTAACCAGACTCGCACGGAAGTGGCCACCGATCGCAACAACGTGGCGCGAATCGAACGGACTCTGCGGACCTGGAAAGTTACCGAAGAGGAAATGGACCTCGTCAAGGAAGAGGCGCGGCGAGTGGCCCAAGGCAAGAAACAGCGCGACGCCAAGAAGGAACTGGAATGGGCCAAGGTCGAGGTGCGGGCACCATTCGATGGCACCATTGTCGAAAAGAACACACATGTGGGCAATATGGTCGATACCACCTCCGATTTGTTCAAAATAGCCGACCTGCGCAAACTAGGCGTGGTGGTCCATGCTTATGAGGAAGATTTGCGCACGCTGCAAGCGTTGCCGCCCGGCTATCCCTGGCAGGTGCGGGCCGGCGCCGACCTCAACCATCGCGTACTGAAAAGCGAGGGTCTGCAAAAGATCGGACTGGTCATCGATCCAACGCAGCACACCGATCCGATCATGGGCGTGGTGGACAACAGCTCCGGCGAGCTGCGCGTCGGTCAGTTCGTGACAGCGACGGTGGAGTTGCCCGCCCCCACCAACGTGGTTTCTCTGCCGGCATCGGCCCTTGTCGAAGACGGCGAACGCAGTATCGTCTTCGTCCAACCTGATCCCGCGCAGCCACGCTACGTTTTGCGGCGCGTATCCGTGGCCATGCGGTTGCGCGATGCGGTCTACGTTCGCAGTGAGTTGACCGGATCGGAGCTCAGAAAAGGGTTGCAAGCAGTCAAACCCGGCGAAGTCCTTGTCACCGAGGGCGTCCTGGAATTGCAAGCGGCGTTGGAGGATCTGCAAGCGCGGGCGAAAGCACAAAAATAAGCCTTTCACGATCCGGAAGCATAAGCGATGGATATGTCGCCACTTACACTTCCGGATCGTAAATGGCTCGGATAGCAGCTATGGTACGCAAACTCATCGAATGGGCGGTTAACAGCGCCCTGATTGTAGTCTTGCTGGCACTGGGCTTGGCGGGGTTTGGCATTTACGCATTCAACCATGTGAATGTAGAAGCCTATCCTGATCCGGCGCCGGCCATCATTGAAGTCATCGCTCAGTATCCGGGCTTCTCGGCCGAGGAGGTCGAGCGGCGCGTGACCATCCCACTGGAAGTGACGCTGGCCGGCATGCCGGGGCTGACCTATACGCGCAGCAAATCGCTGGCCGGGCTGTCTCATTTGCGTAATCAGTTCGCCTACGGCGTCGATTACAACACTGCTCGCCAGGAAGTCATTAATCGCCTGCAATTCGTGCAAAACCTGCCCGTCAACGTCTATCCGCAAATCTCGCCATTCACCCCGACCGGCGAGCTAATCCGCTACACACTCGATGGTCCCAAGGATCCGCACGGCCGGGACATTTACTCGCTTATTGATCTAAAATCTCTGCAAGACTGGACGGTGGAGCGCGCCTTGCGCCGCGTCCCACGCATCGCTGGTGTGTCCAGCTTTGGCGGCATGGTCAAACGCTATGAAATTCATCCCGACCCGGATCGCTTGAAACGCTACGGCATCACCTTGCAGCAGTTTCAGAACGCCGTCAGCAACAGCAACGCCAACATCGGCGCCAGCCATCTACGGCAAGGTCCGATCGCTATGAACGTGCGCGGCATCGGTCTTCTGGGTCGCGGCCAAGATCCAATGGTGCAGGCAATGGCTATGAATAGCCCCTACGCGGCCGCACGCTACCTGCGCCATGAGGAAGAACAACGGCTGCGCGAAATTCGCGCCATTGTCGTTGCCACCGTCAACAACGTGCCCGTTCGTGTTGAAGATCTAACCAGCGGCGGACCTGTCTCCATCGCTAACGCTTCTGGCTCGTCGCCCCTTGGCGTGGTAGTTGGTCATCAGCCCCGGCTCGGCCGAGTCAGCGTGTGCCGTCCCCAATACGACGAGCAGGGCAACATCCTCCGCGATGATAACGGCAATGTCGTATGGATCGATGAGGAAGATAAAGTGCAAGGCATCGTCCTCAAGCGCAAAAATGAGGACACGTTGCCCGCCCTCGACAAGGCTAAGGAGAAGATCGACGAGCTGAACGCCGGCGGGCTTTTGTCCGGCGTCCGCATTGTGCCGCATTTCGACCTGACCGGCCTGATTCACGTCACCACCGAGACGGTGCGCGAAAACCTGTTCCTCGGCATGTTGCTGGTGATCGTTGTTCTGTTCATGTTCCTCAGCAACGTCCGCAGCGCCCTTATCGTGGCCCTTAACATCCCGCTGGCGTTGTTGTTCGCCTTTTCGGTGCTATTCCTGCGCGGCAAATCAGCGAACCTGCTGTCGATTGGGGCTGTTGATTTCGGCATCATCGTCGATTCCTCGGTCATCATGGTCGAGAACATTTATCGTCATATCAGCACAGGAGAATATGCGGAATTACCCCTGAAGGAACGCATCATCCGCGCCTGTTATGAAGTGGAGCGGCCGCTGTTCTTTTCGACGGCTATCATGGTATTCGCCTTCATCCCGCTGTTCACCATGCAGGGACCGGAAGGCCAGATCTTCGGGCCGATGGCCGACACTTACGCTTTTGCTCTGGCTGGCGCTCTGCTCCTGGCCCTGACGGTAGCGCCGGTGATGTGTTTGCTGTTCTTCAAAAACTTGAAGCCGAGTGAGGATAATTGGCTAGTGCGCCGGCTCAAGCGCAACTACCTGTGGCAGCTGGAGCGCTGCTTAAATCATCGTCTGCTTACGCTGTTGTTGTTCGCTGCGCTGACGGCGGCCACCATTGCCCTCTTGCCGTTTTTGGGCCGCGAGTTCATGCCGCAGTTGGAGGAAGGTAATTTATACATTCGCGGTACTTTTCCCATCAATGCCGCCCTGGAAGAAGTCGCCGACAAATCGCGCCGCGCCCGGCAGATCCTTCGCTCCTATCCGGAGGTCGCCCTGGTCGCCTCCCAAGTCGGCCGGCCCGACGATGGCACCGATCCAACCGGCTTCTATAACGCCGAATTTTCCATCCCGCTGCATCCGTCCAAGGATTGGCCCGCCCTTGTTGAGCGCCCTCGCTGGCTCCGCTGGCTGGGGCCGCGACCGCGAACCAAATTGGAATTGATCGAGGCCATGAACCAGCAGATGCACCGCGAGTTGCCTGGTGTCGATTGGAATTTCTCGCAGTACATCCGCGATAACGTCATGGAATCGCTGTCCGGCGTCAAGGGCGACAACTCCGTCAAGATCATCGGGCCGGACCTCGATGAGCTGGAAAAGCTGGCCGATCAAGCCAAGGCCATCCTCGATACGGTGCCGGGCCTGGAGAACGTGGCGGTATTTTCCATCAAGGGGCAGCCCAACCTGGAATTCACCGTCGATCGCAACAAGTGCAAATATTGGAATGTGAGCGTGGCCGATGTGGAGAACGCTATCGCTATCGCTGTGGGCGGCCAGGCGTTGACGCAAATGGTCGAGGGTGAGAAAACTTTCGATGTCGCTCTGCGCTGGCCGGAGCATCTGCGCGGCAACGAGCAAGCCATCCTCGATATTCCGATTGAAGCAACCAATAACACGGTGACGCCGGGGTATGTTCCCAGCACGCCGCAGACGCCGGTAACAGGGCCGAGTGTCGGCGTCAATCCCCTCGGCACCAACCTGCCCATGCCGTCGCTATGGGGCAATCTCTTCAATGCCGCCCTCACCAATGTCGCCAGCGTGCCGCGTCTGCGCCTGGCTCAGTTGGTCACGCCGGTCAACGAAGCCGGCCAGCCCGATCCACACGGCAAGTTCCTGCGTTCGGGCGCCTCGACGATCTATCGTGAACAAGGCAAGCGTTTCATCGCCGTCAAGTTCAGCGTGCGTGGCCGCGACCTTGCCAGTGCCGTTGCGGAGGCCCAGGAAAAAACGGCCCATCTCTTTCACGGGGCGTATCACGCCGAGTGGAGCGGCGAGTTTCAGGAAATGCTGGAGGCTGAACATCGTTTGATGTACATCATTCCGTTGTCCTTGGCAGCTATTTTCTCTCTGCTTTATCTGGCTTTCCACGATCTCGTTGATGCCTTTTTGGTGTTCTCGAATGTCGTGGCCCTGTGTCTGGGCGGCGTCTGGGCACTGTTGCTGACAGGTACGAACTTCAGCATCTCGGCGGCGGTCGGTTTCATTTCGATTTTCGGCGTGGCGATCATGGACGGTCTATTGCTGGTATCCTACTTCAATCACCTGCGTGTGCAGGGACTGCCGCTGCGCGAAGCCATTCTGCAAGGGGCGGAGAAGCGTGTGCGTCCGGTGATGATGACGGCGTTGACGGCTATATTCGGTCTGCTGCCAGCGGCGCTATCAACACGCATCGGTGCTCAGACGCAGCGGCCGTTGGCCATTGTCGTGGTCGGCGGCATGGTGACGACGCTGTTTTTGACACGCTATCTGATGCCGGTGCTGTATAGTTTCTACGGCCACCGCGAACCACCAGCTTCCGCCGGCAGCTTGGCGCACTGAGCCGTTTCCTCGAGAGCGGTACTTCACAACCACTCCCTGGAGCGCATGAGACGCCAATGATCCCATTGACGCTGGAGAAAACCCAGCCATTCCTCCATACTTCATCCTGTTTTCGCCGGTATGTAGAAGGCTTCTATACCTGGCTGCACGACCTGGATGCTGTACAAGGCGACGGCATCGAACTCCACAGTCGCCGTGAGATCTCTTTTCGCGAGGATAGCTGTGTCCGCCGTGTTGACGAGCCATTGGCAATCTCCTTGGACGAACAGCCGGCGTTAGCTGAGCACACCCCAGCGTTGCCCTTGCTACAACCGCATCCATCCAATTCAATAACTGCGAGAAAGTACAAGGGAGCAAAAGGTTTGTCTCTCTGACGAGGCAAACTCGCACTATCCGTATCCGCAAAGCCAGAGGAGACCATGACCAGGCAATTCGTGCAACAAATGGCCGACGGCGATTCCATCGAAGAGGTGTACCTGGTTGTGGACAAGCAGGTCCGGGCCAACCGTAACGGCAATATTTATTTGCAATTGGAATTGCGCGACCGCTCTGGCACCATCAGTGCGCGGTTATGGAATGCACCAGAGCCGTTGGTGCGTTCCTTCGAGTCTGGCGATTTTCTGCGCGTCAAAGGCAAGGTGCAGC
>Ga0070737_10002772_pt1 | contig 20116 bp, 22 predicted proteins | sample Coa_R1_10_FD_66438 | JGI IMG/M metagenome (GOLD analysis project Ga0070737, IMG submission 66438) | Surface soil microbial communities from Centralia Pennsylvania, which are recovering from an underground coalmine fire - Coalmine... | ecosystem: Environmental > Terrestrial > Soil > Unclassified...
GTCGGTTCGCAGTTGCGCCCGGACGGAAACCTCAGCCAGGCATTGGACGCCGCGCTGGCTTCGCCGTCCATGCTGGGCGTGGCAGTGGACAAGGCGGGCAAGGTCATCGGCGGAGTGCTGGCCACCGATGTGTTGGCCGCACTGGAGTCGCGGCGGCGGGACTAACCGTGCATTACCTGCTCACCCACCTGCCGGCGGCTCGGACGCTGACGGTGATTCACCTGCGGCTGTCGCTGGTGCCGGTGCTGCTCGGGCTGGCGATCGCACTGCCGCTGGGTGTGGCGGTGCAACGCCGGACCACGCTGCGGCGGCTGACCACCGTGACCGCGAGCATCGTGTTCACCATCCCGTCGCTGGCGCTGTTCGTGCTCTTACCGCTGCTGATCCCGACGCGCATCCTCGACGAGGCGAACGTCATTGTGGCGCTGACGCTTTACACGACGGCGCTGCTGGTGCGAGCGGTCCTCGAGGCGCTGGACGCAGTCCCGCAGCAGGTGCGGGACGCCGCCACCGCGGTCGGCTACCGGCCGAGCAGCAGAATGCTGAAAGTCGAACTGCCGCTGGCTATTCCGGTCCTGGTCGCCGGACTGCGGGTCGTCGTGGTGACGAATATCTCGATGGTCTCGGTCGGCGCGGTGATCGGCATCGGCGGCCTGGGCACCTGGTTCACCGAGGGCTATCAGGCCGACAAGAGCGACCAAGTGGTCGCCGGCATCATCGCGATCTTCGGGCTGGCGGTCGTCATCGACATGCTGATCGCGCTGGCCGGCCGGCTTGCCACACCGTGGCAGCGCACCTCGCGGATGAGCCGGCCCATCCGCCCCCTGCGGGCTCCGATCGTGGGCGGCTCGCGATGAACTTTCTCGCCCAGGCACTGTCCTACCTCTTCACCGCCGCCAACTGGACCGGGCCGGACGGGCTGGCGGTCCGGACACTGGAGCACCTGGAATACACCGCGCTGGCGGTCACGGCGTCGGCGCTGATCGCCATCCCGATCGGGTTGGCCATCGGGCACTCCGGTCGCGGCGCGCTGGTAGTGGTCACCGCGATCAACGCGCTGCGTGCGCTGCCCACCCTTGGCGTGCTGTTGTTCGCCGTGCTGGTCTGGGGTTTGGGGCTGGGACCGCCGATCGTCGCGCTGATGCTGCTGGGCATCCCGCCGCTGCTGGCCGGCACCTACGCCGGGGTGTCCAACGTCGATCCGAAGGTCGTCGACGCCGCCCGCTCGATGGGCATGACCGAGCTGCGGGTGCTGCTGCGCGTCGAGGTGCCGAACGCGCTGCCGCTGATCGTCGGCGGGCTGCGCACCGCCACCCTGCAGGTGGTGGCCACCGCGACGGTGGCGGCCTACGCCAGCCTGGGCGGGCTGGGCCGCTACCTGATCGACGGCATCAAGGTGCGCCAGTTCCACATCGCGCTGGTGGGCGCGCTGCTGGTAGCCGCTTTGGCGTTGATCCTCGATGCCGCACTGGCGTTCGCGGTGTGGGTGTCGGTGCCGGGCACCGGCCGGCCGCGACGGCTCGTGCCGACCAGACAGCCGGACTGTTCGACACCCGACCCGGTCGCCTACGGTATAGCGCGTGAGCCCAGCCCCTCGTGATGCGACGTCGAGCACCTGGCCGGCGATGCTGACCTGGCGCGCGCCCGACTGCTACCGCATGGAATCGGTACGGGTGCAGTTGTCCGGCAATCGAATCAAGGCCAACGGCCGTATTGTCGCCGCGGCCACCGACACCCAACCGGCGTTCGGCGCCTACTACGACCTGCAGACCGATGAGACCGGCGCCACCAAGCGATTCGGGTTGACGGTGACACTGGCCGAGCGGGAGCGCCAGCTCTCCATCGCGCGCGACGAGGAGAACATGTGGCTGGTCACGGACCACGCGGGGGAGTCGCGGGCGGCCTTCGACGGCGCTCTCGACGTCGACGTGGTGTTCAGCCCGTTCTTCAATACCTTGCCGATCCGACGTCACGGCCTGCACGAGCGGCCCGACTCGATCATCGTTCCCGTGATCTATCTGGGGCTGCCCGACATGTCCATCACGTCAGCAGTCGTCACCTACAGCAACGCCAGTTCGGCCAGCATCGGGGAGGTCAAGGTGAAATCGCCGGTCTCCGACACCACTTTGTTGGTCGACACCGACGGCTTCATCGTGGACTATCCAGGCTTGGCAGAGCGGATCTGATCACCCCACCGGCTCGTCCGGCGGCGGCAAGTTCGTCGCGCCAATTCTCGGCGCCGACGAAGACGGTGACGATCTCTGGCCGCGAGAAGCTGTCGTAGCGGGTGCGTGCGGCGTGCCCGGCTTCGACGAGCTCGGCCACAGAGTTGTTGTGCGCCAATGAATCCCGCGCATTGCTGAGTATTTCGATGAAGCGGTCCACCATCGGTAGAACCTGGCCGGCGTTGGCTTCACACATAGCGCGGACCAGATCCGGCGCGGTGACCGCCACCCTGGTGCCGTCGCGGAACGACCCGGCGGCCAGCGCGAAGGCCAGCGGGACCTCGGCGGCGGTGACGGCCAGCGACTCGGCGAGCAGATGCGGCAGGTGCGAGATCGCGGCCGCGGCTGCGTCGTGCTCGTCGGAGCGGGCCGGCACCACAACCGAGCCGCAGTCCAGTGCCAACGTCATCACCAACGTCCACACCGCAGGGTCGACGTGGTCGTCGACGCTGACCACCCAGGGCGCCCCGCTGAACAACCGGACATGTCCGGCCGCCCAACCCGAGTGCGCGGTTCCGGTCATCGGGTGGCCACCGACAAAGCGAGCTCGCAGACCGGCGGCGGTGACCTCGTCGAGCACCGCGCTTTTCACGCTGGTGACATCGGTGAGCGGACAGTCCGGTGCCAAGTCGGCGATGTGGGCGAGCAGCGACGGCAAAGCCGGCATCGGTACGGCCAGCACGATCAACGCGCCCGCCTCGGCGGCGCGGGTCAGGGCCTCGCTGAGATCGGTGGTGGCGTCGAACCCGTCGAAGCGGGCCGCCTGGACGCCCTCGACGGAGCGGTTGTAGCCGAAAACCTCGTAGTCTGCCGAGGCCGCGGCCCGCATGATCGATCCGCCGATCAGCCCCAGCCCAAGTACGCACACCGGTGTCTTTGCCACACCTCAAGGTTGGCACATTTCGCGGCAAGTTCGCTGGTCAAGCTGCACCGTCAGGGACTAGCGTTGCGCGCATGGGACCACAGCGGGCCTCTGCGCAGGCGGATACGCCGGACGGCTTCGGCGTTGCCGTCGTGCGCGAAGACGGCAAGTGGCGCTGCGCTCCGATGCGCCGCAAGGCGCTGACCAGTCTGGCCGAAGCCGAGACCGAGCTGCGCGAGTTGCGCAGCGCCGGGGCCGTTTTCGGGCTGCTGGACGTCGACGACGAGTTCTTCGTCATCCTGCGCCCGGGGCCGTCGGGGACCCGGATGCTTCTCTCGGACGCCACGGCGGCCCTCGACTACGACATCGCGGCCGAGGTGCTGGAGAACCTCGACGCGGACATCGATCCGGAGGACCTGGAGGACGCCGAGCCGTTCGAGGAGGGCGACCTGGGGCTGCTCTCGGACATCGGGCTGCCCGAGGCGGTGCTGGGCGTGATCCTCGACGAGACCGACTTGTACGCCGACGAGCAGCTGGGTCGCATCGCGCGGGAGATGGGCTTCGCCGAGGAGCTATCGGCGGTGCTCGATCGCCTCGGTCGGTGATCGAGGACGCGGACCTGATCCGTGCCGCGCTGGCGGTCGCCGCCACCGCGGGGCCGCGCGACGTCCCGGTGGGTGCGGTGATCATCGGACCCACCGGCACAGAATTGGCCCGCGCGGTGAACGCCCGGGAGGCCCTCGGCGACCCGACGGCGCACGCGGAAATCCTGGCGATGCGGGCCGCTGCCGGCGTGCTCGGCGACGGGTGGCGGCTCGAAGGTACGACGCTGGCCGTCACCGTCGAGCCGTGCACGATGTGCGCGGGCGCGCTGGTCATGGCGCGGGTGGCGCGGCTGGTGTTCGGGGCGTGGGAGCCCAAGACCGGCGCGGTCGGCTCTCTTTGGGACGTGGTGCGTGACCGGCGTCTCAACCACCGGCCCGAGGTACGCGGCGGCGTACTGGCCGACGAGTGCGCGGCGCTGCTGGAGGACTTCTTCGCCCGCCAGCGATTGGGGTGAGCGGGCCCGCGTTCGGTAAGCTGTCCGGCGGTGGCGTGTCCGAGCGGCCTAAGGAGCACGCCTCGAAAGCGTGTGACGGGTAACCCCCGTCCGAGGGTTCAAATCCCTCCGCCACCGCCAAATTTTTCTCGCCATGGCCTGCATGGCGGCAACAGCCGGCGTTGAACTCAGTGACCACACTGGCCCGAGGGCAGGGCACGCAGATGCGCGGCCAGCCAGTCGGCGATCGCGGTGAGAACTTGCGTGCCCTCCTCAAACGATCCCGATACGGGTTGCGCGGCCAACGCCACCGCGGTTGTGCCGGTCGGTGTGTTGAGTAATCCCATTTGCCGTACCAGGTGATTACCGGACGGCGACGGCCCCCAGCCACCTTTGAATCGAGCACCTGGTATGACGCCGATGCCCCAACACTGGTCAGCCGTGATGTCGTTCATCAGTGCGAAGATCGGTGCGTTTCGGTTGTCGCACACGGCAGTTGAGATGAACCGAGCCTGTTCAGCGAGCGGCCACTGTGTTTGGCCGAATGCCGTGAATTCGGGACGTACCCTGTGCGACTGGACTACCGTCGGGTCGCCGCACTCTCTCAGTACCGCTTCGACCTTGCGCGCTGCGGTGCCTGGATCTCCCAGGCTCTGCCAAAGCGATTCGGCTGCCGCATTGTCAGACTGCGTGATAGCAGTGTTCATTGCATCGGTTACTTTCGGCGGGTCCTCTTCCCGTAGCGCAGCAATCGCGAGAGGAACCTTCATCGTCGACCAGGCCGGTCCACTTTGCCAGTGTCCCAACGTCATTGGTCCTTGCGCCGATCCCACGGCACTAAGTGCTACACCGGCCACCGCGTGCAGTTTCGTTTCCAAATCCGCGAAATCCGCAGCCAGCGTTGCCGAACTTTGTGACATCAAGCGTTGACCTAGCTTGCCGCCTGCGTCCCGCCGAGATACGTGACTATCCCCTGCGTAACTGCGGCGGCATATCGTGCCCGCCCCTCTGGGCTTTCCATCTCAGCGGCATCCGCCGGATTCTTCGTGTTGCCGAGTTCGACTAGCACCGCTGGGTATTGGGCAAGGTTCAACCCGGCGAGATCTGCTCGGCCATACAGACCGTCCGACCCGATGTAGGTGGACCTCGTCAGGCCTGACGCGGCGAGCGTGTCGCGCATCGTGCTCGCCAACCGCATCGCTGGACCAGCCTGCGCGTCGTTCAGCGGTGGACTCGAGTAGTTCACGTGGAAGCCGTGGCCCGACGGCGGCCCACCGTCGGCGTGGATACTGACGATCGCGTCCGGGTGCATAGCGTTTGCCGCCGCGGCGCGTTGATCGATGCACGGCGCGAGTCCACTGTCGTTGTCGCGTGACAGCGCTGTTCGTACGCCCATCTGGGTCAGCGCGCCATTGATGCGTTGGACGACGTCCCAGTTGAAGCTGTGCTCCGCGTAGCCATTGCTCGTGGCAGCGCCCGTCGTTTCGCAATTCTTGGTACCTCCGCGGCCGTTCGGGACTTGTCGGTTAATCGAAGCGTCGTTCGCACCGTTGTGGCCCGGGTCGAGAAAGACCGTCATTCCAGAGATGGTCGGGGCTGCCGCCGCGACCGGAGCCTCGACGGTCGAAACCTGGCAACAAATTGCCAGGACAAGTGCGGCAACTGCCACGGCGCGCGGCATCGCGAAAGGGTAGCAGCCATTGCCGCGGCGAGTAGGGTCAAAGCATCGGGGTCAAAGGGGGGCCAGCGGCCGCTCACCGCTTGGAGGAACTGTGGACATCGTGCTCGGGGTGTCGATGGCGCCCACCACCGTCCGCATGGTGCTGGTGGAAGGCGAAAACGCGGACGGCGCCACCGTCGAAGAGGAAAACTTCGCTGTCCCGGTGGACGAACACGCCGACACCGCGCCAACCACCAGCGCCGCCGACCAGGTGATCGCGGCCATCCTCGGCACCCGCGAAAGCGCGGCCGAGGGCGGCTACCGGCTGGCCTCGACCGGCGTCACCTGGACCGACCCCGTCGAAGCGAGCGCGCTGCGCGACATGCTGGCCGCCCGCAAGGTCGAAAACGTCATGCTGGTGTCGGCGTTCCTGGCCGCGGCCGCGCTGGCCCAGACCGTCGGCTCTGCGCTCGGCTACGCGCACACCGGGTTGCTGTTCATCGAACCGGACAGCGCGACGTTGGCCGTCGTCGACTCCGCCGACGGATCCGTCGCCGACGTGCGCCGCGAGGTCTTGCCCGACGACGACACCGAGGCCGTAGGCAGGATCACCGCGCTGACCTCGGCTGCTGACGGACTGCCGTCGCGGCCGGAAGGTCTGTTCGTGGTGGGCTCGGGCGTCGACGTCGGGATGATCAAGTCGGAACTGGAGGCCGCGACCACGCTCGCGGTGAGCGCAGCCGAGGAACCGGAGACCGCGCTGGCCCGCGGCGCGGCGCTGGCCTCGGCGCACGCACCGCTCTTCGAGTCCTCGACCGCGGCGGTGGCCTACGCGCAAGATCCCGGCACCGGTCACGTCGACCCGGAAAGGGCGCTGGCCGCCGGTCTGGCGCCCGGCCCCCCGCCCGCCGACGACGGCCAGCCCCTCGCGTATAGCGCCGACCCCGTCGACGGCGCCGACGAACTCGACTTCCAAAGCGACGCCGACCACGCGGAGCGCAAGCCGTTCCTGGTGGCGCTGGGAGTGCTGACTATCTTCGTCGTCGGTGTCGCCGCACTGGCGATTGCGCTTGCGCTCGATATCCGGCCGCATGTCAACCAGCGGCCCAATCTGGGCCAAAGTGTCGTCGTCCCAACCAAACAGGCGCCGCCACCTCAGCCGGCCCCGCCACCCAAAGCACCAGCCCCTGCGCCGGCGCCCGTGGCGCCCGCACCGGCCCCGGCGGCTCCGGCGCCCGCGCCCGCAGCCCCGCCACCCCCGCCGGCGCTTCCGCCGCCGCCGGCATTGCCGGCCCCTCAACTCCCCGCGCCTCAGCTGCCGGGGCCGGGCATTCCGGGACCGAACCTTCCGGGTCCAAAGATTCCTGGCCCTGGGCTTCCCGGCATTCCTCATGGCGGCGGGCCGCACGTACCGGGATTACCGGGTATCCCCGGAATACCGGGTCTGTAGACCCTTGGGCCAGTTGCTATTTGATTGATCCAGGCGATGTGTTTGCCAGCCGCGGTTTAATTGTTTGATGGAGCTGATAACGCCCACCGACTCGATATTCCTGATCGGCGAAAGCCGCGAGCATCCGATGCATGTCGGGGGTCTGCAATTGTTCGAGCCGCCCGAGGGTGCCGGACCGGAGTTTCCCCGGGAGACCTACGAATCGCTGGTGGCGCAGCGAGATTTCCAGCCCACATTTCGCAAGCGTCCCGCCAGGCTGCTGGGCGGCATCGCCAACCTCGGCTGGGCCTACGACGACGAGGACGACATCGACATCGACTACCACCTGCGGCGCTCCGCGCTGCCCCCGCCAGGACGGGTCCGCGACCTGCTCGAGATGAGCTCCCTGCTGCACGGCAGCCTGCTGGACCGCCACCGCCCACTGTGGGAAGGGCATTTTGTCGAGGGCCTCAACGACGGGCGCTTCGCTCTCTACACCAAGTTCCACCACGCCCTCATCGACGGCGTCTCAGCGGTGAAGTTGATGCAGCGCGCGCTGTCCACCGACCCCGACGACACCGAGGTCCGGGCAATCTGGAATCTGCCCCGCAGGCATCGGCCCGGCGGCGGTTCCCGCCTGCAAATGCTGACACGGGCTACCAAAGGCATTGCCGCCCTTGGCCCTTCGACTTTGTCGCTGGCCCGAGCCGCGCTGCTCGAACAGCAACTGACGCTGCCGTTCGCCGCGCCGCGCACCATGCTCAACGTCCGCATCGGCGGCGCACGCCGGGTGGCAGCGCAGTCGTATTCGCTGGAGCGCATCAAGAGCGTCAAGCGGGCTGCCGGCGTGACCGTCAATGACGCGGTGCTGGCGATGTGCGCCGGCGCGCTGCGCTACTACCTGACCGACCAGCACGCGCTGCCGGACACGCCGTTGGTCGCAATGGTTCCGGTGAGCCTGCGCAAAGAGGACGAGGCCGACAGCGGCGGCAACATGGTCGGCACCATCTTGTGTAATCTGGCCACCGACGTCGACGATCCGGCGGCCCGGCTGCGGACGATCAGCGAGTCGATGCGCCGCAACAAGAGGGTGTTCTCCGAACTGCCCCGACTGCAGGCGCTGGCGTTGTCGGCATTCATGATGGCGCCGTTGGCACTCTCGGTGGTTCCTGGCTTCGTCTCGACGGCCCCGCCGCCGTTCAACATCGTGATCTCCAACGTGCCCGGACCGACGCAGCCGATGTACTGGCGGGGCGCTCGGCTCGACGGTAACTATCCGCTGTCGATCCCGCTCGACGGGCAGGCATTGAACATCACCCTGGTCAACAACGTCGGCAACCTCGACTTCGGTCTGGTCGGATGCCGGCGCAGCGTTCCGCATCTGCAGCGGCTGCTCGGGCATCTGGAGACCTCGCTCAAAGATTTGGAACGCGCGGTCGGGGTGTAATCCGTATGCCCAAGCTGAGTGCGGGGCTGCTGCTGTATCGGGTGCGCGAGGGGGTCGTCGAGGTGTTGATCGCGCATCCGGGCGGACCGTTCTGGGCCCGCAAGGACGACGGCGCGTGGTCGATCCCGAAAGGGGAGTACAGCGACGGCGAAGTTCCGTGGGTTGTCGCGCAGCGCGAATTCGAAGAAGAACTCGGTCTGCCCGTGCCGGCCGGGCCGCGCATCGACTTCGATCCGCTCAAACAGCCCAGCGGCAAGGTCATCACCGCGTTCGCGGTGGAAGGCGATCTCGACATCACCGACGCGCACAGCAACACCTTCGAACTGGAATGGCCCAAAGGCTCCGGAACCATCAAGGAATTCCCTGAGATTGATCGGGTCGGCTGGTTCCCGGTGGCGCAGGCCAGGGTCAAGCTGCTCAAAGGCCAACGCCCGTTCCTGGACCAGCTGATGTCGGCCCTAGCCGACTGAACTAGCGGTATGTTCACCCTCATGCAAACATTGCGAACACCCGACGATCGGTTCGCGGAGCTTCCCGAATTCCCTTATGCCCCTAGGTACTGCGATATCTCCGACGACGAGGGTGGCACGCTGCGGATGGCCTGGGTGCAAGACGGCCCTGACGACGCCGACCCGGTACTCATGCTGCACGGCGAGCCCTCGTGGTCCTTCCTGTACCGCAAGATGATCCCGGTACTGGCCGGCGCGGGGCATCGGGTCGTCTGCCCGGACCTGGTCGGTTTCGGCCGCTCCGACAAGCCGACCCGACGCGAAGACCACACCTACGCACGTCACGTCGAGTGGGTGCGCAGCCTGGTTTTCGACGAGCTGGATCTGCAGCGGGTGACGCTGGTCGGCCAGGACTGGGGCGGGCTGATCGGGCTGCGGCTGGCCGCCGAACATCCGGACCGGTTCAGCCGGATCGTCGTCGCCAACACCGGCCTGCCGACCGGCGACACTCCGATGCCCGACATCTGGTGGCAGTTCCGCAATGCAATCCAGGGCCTGCCGACGCTGGACATCGGACGATTCGTGGCGGCGGGGTGTCGCCGCCCGATGAGCGACGCGGTGCGGGCGGCGTACGACGCGCCGTTCCCCGACGATTCGTATTGTGCAGGACCGCGGGCCATGCCGGGCCTGGTCCCGACGTCGCCAGATGACCCCGCCGCACCGGCCAACCGGGCGGCGTGGGCCAAGCTGTGCGAAAGCCCGACCCCGATGCTGGTGGCCTTCAGCGACGGCGACCCGATCACCGGCGCGATGGCCCCGATCTTCCAGCGCCAGATGCGCGGCGCCCAGGGCATCGACCATCCGGTGGTGAACGACGCCGGGCACTTCCTCCAGGAGGACGCCGGCGAAGAGCTGGCCGGCTACATCGTCGAGTTCCTGCGCTGCTAACCCGCGCCGAATGGCCAGTTATCACACACTTTTCGCGCTTTTGCGTGTCATAAGTGGCCGCTCGACGATCTAGATTAATTGCGCTCCCAGGGCGGGTTTTCGCCCATCTTCTTGTAGTACTTGGCCAGATGGCTCTTGACCCGATCGATGTCGCTCTTGGGCAGGTCGATACCGCCGCGTGCGCCGTCCATGATCGCGCCGGCGATCATCACCCCGCGCGGCACCGCCTTGAGCTTGCCGTCGATCACGTCGGCGATCAGCAGCTTGTACGCGGTGAAGTTGTCCTTGTTGGCGCTGTCGTACCAAACATGGGCGTCGCGGTATTTCTTGTTCGGTTTGTCCTGCGCGTCGGCCCACTTACGGACGCGCTTCTCGGCGGCGTCGCCGTCCCATTTGCGGTCACGGTCGGCCAACGGCAGGTCATGAAACGCTGTCACAGACATATGCGTCGCGTGCCCGATCGCGGTGCAGGATAAACACGTGGTTGCCGAAGCGGTAGCGGCGCGGGGGGACTCGGCCTGATCGGCGGCGGCTACGGCAACGAGGATTGGCCGGCCCGCCAGTTCGACCTTGCCGCGGGGTTCCGCGTCGGCTGCGGATTCATCACCTGGTCGTTGGCGCAACCGCTTGCGGCTTGGTCAACGCCGCCGTATCGGCCGCGGACGTGGTTACCGGCATGGCCCAGCAGGCCACGATGGCGCTGACACGGGGTTCAGAATCGACCTAGGCCCGGCACGATGTCGCCCAGCCTGAACGTCAGCGGACGCTCGAGTTGGGCATAGGTGCACGAACGCGGGTCGCGGTCGGGACGCCAACGCTTGAATTGTGCTGTGTGGCGGAATCTTTCGCCTTCCATGTAGTCGTAGCGCACCTCGACCACGCGTTCGGGTCTCAGCGGTACGAACGAGAGGTCCTTACCCGCGTTCCAGCGGGAAAACTCGTTCTTGCGTGGCGTGCGTTGGCCCGCTTCGTGGGCGGCCCAGTTCCACGGGTGGCCGTCGAATGTGGTGACGAGCGGCTGCAACTCGGTGAACAAGCGCCGTCGTTCGGCCATCGTGAAGGCGCCGATGACGCCGACGGACGCAAGGGTGCCGTCGTCCTTGTAGAGGCCGAGCAGCAGCGAGCCGATCGCGTCGCCGCCGGACTTGTGTACGCGATAGCCGGCGACCACGCAGTCGGCGGTCCGCTCGTGTTTGATCTTGAACATCACCCGTTTGTCCGGCTGGTAGGTGATGCTCAGCGGTTTGGCGATGAGCCCGTCGAGGCCTGCACCTTCGAATTCGTCGAACCAGCGCCGGGCGGTTTCCAGGTCGGTGGTCGCGGGTGTCAGGTGGATCGACGGGCCGGAGTCGGCCAACGCGTCGACGAGTGCGGCGCGACGCTCGTGGAATGGCCGGCCGGTGTAGTCGTCGTCGCCGAGAGCGAGCACGTCGAAGGCGATGAACGACGCCGGTGTCTTCTCGGCGAGCATGCGCACCCGCGAATCGGCGGGATGGATGCGCTGTTGCAGCGCCTCGAAATCCAATCCATGGTCGGTGGCGACGATGATCTCCCCGTCGATCACACACCGCTCGGGCAGCTCGGCTTTGATTGCCGCGACGAGCTCGGGGAAGTAGCGGGTCATCGGCCGTTCGTTGCGGCTGCCGAGCTCGACGTCGTCGCCGTCGCGGAAGCATATCGACCTGAACCCGTCCCACTTGGGCTCGTAGGACGCGTCGGGCGGGATCGACGCGACCGGTTTGGCCAGCATCGGCGAAACCGGCGGCATGACAGGCAGGTCCATGGACTCATTGTGCTGGAATCAGGTATGGCAACGCCCGCAGAAGAACTTGACGTCGACGGGGTGACGGTCCGGTTGACCAACCCGGACAAGGTGTACTACCCGAAGCTGGGCTCAGCCGGCACCAAACGCAAACTCGTCGAGTATTACCTGGCGGTGGGGCGTGGGCCGATGCTGTCCGCACTGCGCGACCGCCCCACTCATCTGCAGCGGTTTCCCGACGGCATCGACGGCGAGGAGATCTACCAGAAGCGCATCCCGCAGCACCACCCCGACTACCTGCAGACCTGCCGCGTCACGTTTCCGTCCGGACGGACCGCCGACGCGCTCAAGGTGACGCATCCGTCGTCGATCGTGTGGGCCGCTCAGATGGGCACGATCACACTGCACCCCTGGCAGGTGCGCTGCCCGGACACCGAGCACCCCGATGAGTTGCGTATCGACCTGGATCCGCAACCGGGCACCGGTTTTCAGGAGGCCAGCGCCGTCGCGGTCGACGTACTCAAGCCGCTGCTCGACGAACTGGGTCTGGTGGGCTACCCGAAAACCTCGGGCGGACGTGGCGTGCATGTGTTCCTGCGGATCGCGACGGACTGGGACTTCATCGCCGTGCGCCGGGCCGGGATCGCGCTGGCGCGCGAGGTGGAGCGGCGCGCACCCGATGCGGTGACGACGTCGTGGTGGAAAGAGGAACGCGGCCAACGGGTGTTCATCGACTTCAACCAGAACGCGCGCGACCGCACCTTCGCCTCGGCGTACTCGGCGCGCAAGACGCCGATCGCGACGGTGTCCACGCCGCTGACGTGGGATGAGCTCGCCGGCGCGGATCCCGACGACTACACGATCGCGACGGTGCCGGATTTCGTTGCGGGACGCGATGATCCGTGGGCGGACATCGATTCGGCGAAGCAGTCGATCGCGCCGCTGCTGGACATGGTCGCTGCCGACGAGGAGCGCGGGCTCGGCGACCTGCCCTACCCGCCGAACTATCCGAAGATGCCGGGCGAGCCGAAAAGGGTTCAGCCGAGTAAGGACACGGATCGAAAGTCTTAGCTTGTCGGAGGCTCGACGCATACTTCCGGGAGGCGTCATCAAATGATGACGGCCGTGGAGGGAGTAGTGGTATGGCCACGGACAAGCCGTGGTGGGCAGGCGACTCCAAGCTGACCGAGATCCGCCGCCGTACCCTTGCCGGAGTTCGAGCGGGAGCTTGACCGACGGGACCCATTGCCGCCGACTGCGCCTGATGCCGTGGTCGCGACATTCTCAGCGGTGCCGGCGTGCGTGAGCTAGCCGATGCCCGCGACGATCTGCAACGTGCGCGCGCCCGCTACGAGCAAGCAGTCCTGGCCGGCCGCGCCGCCGGACTGTCCTGGAGCGAGATCGGCAAGGTCCTCGGGGTGCCCAAGCAACTGCTGCACGGCCGGTTCCGCTGGTTACGGCTCGTCTAACACCCGCAGCGGATGCAGGCCGTCGACCGCGCCGATGAACGGCGGGTGGATGCTGTAGCCGAGCATGCGGCGAATGTCGTCGGAGACCGTTCGGGCGATCTCGCGCGGGACCGAGAGCAGGTAGGCCTCCATCGGCCGCAGCCACGGCTGGCAGTACTGGGCGGTGATCGCAAGGCGGTCGCGGCTGCTGGTGTTGGCGCCGCCGCCGTGCCACAGGGTGCCGACGAAGAACACGCACGAGCCGGCCGGCATCACGACCGGCAGCAGCGGGTCGTCGGGGCCGGGCCGGCGCTTGCCCCAGCGGTGGCTGCCGGGGACCAGCACGGTGGCGCCGTTGTCGGCGGTGAAGTCGTCGATGGCCCAGATCGTCGCGGCAGCCAACGGTGCCCGTGGCCGCGGAACGGGATAGAAGCCGTCGTCGTGGTGGAGCAGCTGGGCGGACTCACCATGCTGAATATTGATGGCCTGCAACGCCGAAAGCAGGTAGTTGGGCATCAGTAACCGGTCGAGAACCGCCAACACCCGTGGATGGTCGACAAGCCGGTCGCAGACCCGCGTCCTGCTGAGCAGGCTGTAGATGCGCTGGGTGCGCCGGCCCTCGAACGAGTTGCGCCCGGCATGCCCCAGCCAGGGGCGGACAACCTCGCGGATCGTTTCGCATTCCTCGGCGCTGAGCAGGTTTTCCCACACGACGTAGCCGTCGCGGTCCAGGGTCGCCCAGTCGGCGTCGACGACGGCGGGGTCGACCGAGCTCCCGCCGGTGGGTGTCCACTTGTACCGCTGAGCCAGATCGCCCCGAAGGTCCTCTAGCGTGGTGGCGGACTGGTCGTCGTTGGTCATAGTCGCTCCGCAGCAAATACCGCGGCCTGATCGATCAGGTCCGACCCCACGTAGGATACGTGCGCGATCGGGTTGTTGCCCTCGGAGCAGATGGAATCGTCGGGAACGCAGAAGTCCATCGTCTTCGGCTGATAGGCAGGGCTGATCACCGGCAGCGGACCGCCCCACGAGTTGCTCGCGTATGTGCTGGCCGGGCGGCCGAAAAGGACAACCGCAGCCACATGGTCGGCCTCCGGCGGCGGCAGCTTCCCGGTGGCCGAACTGGCGACTCCGGCGCCCTGCGAATATCCGCCGAGCACCGTCTTCGTGTTCGGGCAGGCGGCCACCGTCTCGCGAACGTGAGCGCTTGCATCGTCGGCACCCTCTGCGGCGCTCTCGGCGTAGTTCGGGGTCGCCGGATAGTTGACCGGATACACCGCGACTGACCGCTCGGGAAGGTGCGAACTCAGCGAGTCGACGAACGCCTGCCCGACCCCGCCGGGCCCGGGTGGTTCGCCAGTGCCGCGGGCGAACACGACCTCGACGTCGGGGCACGGCGGGTCGGCAGAAGCGGAGGGAATGGCGATGCCGGCGGCCCATCCCGTCAGCGCCACCACGGACCCGAGGATGCGCGTGACTCTCATTGCTAAATGCTCACATATCGCCGGTGGTCGCCACGGCGGATGGGGGTGCGAGATGCTTGGCATGCCGACCGGGATAACCAATCGTAAGAACGACTAACCATGGCCGTGACAAGAGCGTTATAGTAGCCGCATGCGTCTTTCTCGCCTGAGCCCTGGTGTCCGCGCCGGTGTCGCAGCCCTCGCCCTGGGCGCCGCGGCAACAGCGTTCGCCGGCACCGCCCGCGCCGACTCCACCGAGGACTACCCGATCCCGCGGCGGATGATCAACACCACCTGCACCGCCGAGCAAATCCTTGCGGCGGCAAGGGATTACGCTCCCGTGTACTACGAGCGGTACATGAACGACTACCACAACCACGAGAATTTCCACCAGGCCGTGCAAGACAAGGCGCACTGGTTTTTCTCGCTCTCACCCGCGGAGCGCAGGGAATACTCGGAGCACCTCTACGAACCCGGTGTTCGCGACCCGATGACGATCAACTGGGTCAACAACTTCAAGATCTTCTTCAACAACAAGGGCGTCGTCGCCAAGGAAACCGACCACTGCGCGGAGTACCCGCCCGGTGACATGTCGGTGTGGGACTGGTAAGCCAGCCCTACTCTGCTTGGGCGATGAGCCCCAGACACGTCGCGGTGAGCAGCCGGGTCAGCGAAGACGCGAAGTCTATGTTCCAGTCGGGCGGGACGTCTGCTTCCTCGGTGTAGGCCTCCCTGAGCCCCTCTGGAGGATGGGCGATCTGCCACAGCGGGGCCGCCAGTGAGTAAGCGGCAAGCAGGACGTCAAGGGCACCTGAGCGCCCCAACGTCGGCAGTGCCTGCTCTATGGCATCCGCGAGCGACGTTATCGCGGCGGTACTGACTCGCCTGACCTCGATCACCCGGTCGAGATCCACTTCATGCTCGAGATGAAGGTGCAGGTTGGCAAGCAGATCGCAAAACAGCGGGTCGGACGCCAGCCCATTGGCCAAGGTCTCGGCGACTCGTGAAGGCGACATCGGACCCGGCTGGCGCAGCCCGTCACACACGGTGTCCGACCACCGAACCCAGCCTTCGGCGGCGAGGTGCAGCAGCACTTCCTTGTGCGACGTGAAGTAGCGGCGCACCGCTGAATAGTGGATCCCGGCGCGGCTGGCGATTTCGGTCAACGTCACCGACGCGACCCCGACCTCCAGTGCCAGCGAGCGAGCCGCCTCCACAAGCGCCGCCGCGCGCTGGCGTTTCTTCTCTTCGGTCCGGGCGCGCTGAAAAGTAAGTTGCGCCACGGCCAGAGGGTAACGCACACCGTGTGATTTGCGGGCGAAGTGCGCAAATGGCAGCTTCGACCCGACGGCACGCTTAAGCGCGCCGTTCAGTCAGCGCGCATCGGTGGTCAGCAACTCGCGAACCACGGGTCGCGGGGGGTACGGCCGCAGGAGGGCACTGGCCGGCCGGGGACGCACCTTCTGCGGCCACCAGAACCAACGTCCCAGCAGCGCGGCGATCGCCGGCGTCATGAACGACCGGACGATCAACGTGTCGAACAGCAGACCCAACCCGATCGTCGTCCCGACCTGCCCGATAACACGCAAGTCGCTGACCACCATGGCCATCATGGTGAACGCGAACACCAGACCCGCCGAGGTGACGACGGAGCCACTGCCGCCCATCGACCGGATGATGCCGGTTTTCAGCCCGGCATGGATTTCCTCCTTGAACCGAGCCACCAACAGCAGGTTGTAGTCCGAACCGACGGCCAGCAGGATGATGACCGACATCGCCAGCACCATCCAGTGCACGTCGAGCCCGACGATGTGTTGCCAGATCAGCACGGACAGCCCGAAGGCGCTGCCCAGCGACAGCAGCACCGTGCCGACAATGACAGCAGCACCGATGATGCTTCGCGTGATCACCAGCATGACGATGAAAATCAGGCACAGCGAGGCTATTCCGGCGATGAGCAGGTCCCACATGGAGCCGGTGGACATGTCCTTGTAGATGGCTGCGGTCCCACCCAGGTAGACCTTGGACCCCTCCAATGGGGTGCCCTTAATCGCTTCGTGCACAGCGTGTTTGATCGGATCGACGTGCGAAATGCCTTCGGGCGACGCGGGATCGCCTTCGTGGGAGATGATCATCCGGACCGCATGGCCATCGGGCGAGAGGAACATCTTCAGGCCGCGCTTGAAATCGGGGTTGTCGAAGGCCTCCGGGGGCAGGTAGAACGAGTCGTCGTTTTTGGCGTCATCGAACGCGTGACCCATTGCCGACTGGTTGTCCATCGCCGCCTGCATCTGATGCTGCAGCCCGCCCATGGTTTGCTGCATGGTCAGCATCATGGTCTTCATGGTCTGCATAGTGGCGATCATCGGCGGCATGATCGTCAGCATCTGCGGCATCAAGGTATCCAGCCGGTCCATGTCGGGCATCAGATTCTGGATGTCGTCGGTCATGATGTCGACGCCGTCGAGTGCGTCGAAAACCGACCGCAGTGACCAGCAGATGGGGATGTCGAAGCAGTGCTTCTCCCAGTAGAAGTAGCTGCGGATCGGCCGCCACATGTCTTCGAAATCCGCCATGTTTTGCCGCAGATCCTGGATGTGGCCCTCCATCTCGTGCATCTTGCCGACCATGCTGTGCGTGGTGTCGGCCATCTGCCTGGTGATGTCGAGCATCTTTTCCATGTTGTTGATGGTCTTCTGCATTTCGTCGGCCTGCACCAGCATGTCGTCCATGCGGTCCAGCATGTATTTCATGTTCAGTTGCTGGGTGGTGCCCTGCATGCTGATCTGGAACGGGATGGTCGAGTGATTGATCGGAGTGCCCTGCGGCCGGGTGATCGCCTGCACACGCCCGATGCCGGACGTCCGGAAGACCGCCTTGGCCACCTTGTCGATCACCAGGAAATCGGCCGGATTACGCATATCGTGGTCGGTTTCGATGAGCAGCAATTCCGGGTTCATCCGCGCCTGGGAAAAGTGCCGGTCCGCGGCGGCATATCCCACGTTGGCCGGAATGTCGGACGGCATGTAATTGCGGTTGTCGTAGCCGGGTCGGTAACTGGGCAGAGTGATCAGGCCCACCAGCGCAATCGCCACCGTGGCGGCCAGGACGGGCCCCGGCCAGCGCACGACCGCCGCGCCGATCTTTCGCCAGCCGCGGATCCGCATCGCGCGTCGCGGCTCGAGGAGACCGAAGTGACTTGCCACCGCCACGACGCCGGCTCCCAGCGTCAGCGCGGCGAACACCACGACGAGCATGCCGATCGCCAGCGGGACACCGAGGGTCTGGAAGTACGGCAACCGGGTGAAGCGCAGGCAGAATGTTGCGCCGGCGATCGTCAGGCCCGAACCGAGGATCACGTGGCCTGTCCCGCGGTACATCGTGTAGAACGCCGACTCGCGATCCTCGCCGTTGGTGCGGGCCTCCTGATATCGGCCGAACAAGAAGATCGCATAGTCCGTCGCGGCGGCGATGGCCAGCATCACCAGCAGGTTAACCGCGAACGTCGAGAGCCCAATGATGTTGTGGTAGCCGAGGAATGCGACCACACCGCGGGCGGCGGCGAGCTCCAAAAAGACCATCGTCATCACCAGCAGCACCGTGATGACCGACCGGTAGACGAACAGCAGCATGACGATGATCACCAGGAAGGTGAGCCCGGTGATGAGCTTGAGGCTGCGGTCGCCGGCGAGGTGTTGATCGGCCAGAAGCGGGGCCGCTCCGGTTGCGTAGACGTGGATGCCGGGCGGAGGCGGGTTGTGCTTGAGGATGTCCTGGACCGCCTCGACCGACTCGTTGGCCAGACTCTCGCCCTGGTTACCCGCGAGATACACCTGGACGTAGGCGGCTTTGCCGTCGGGGCTTTGCGATCCGGCCGCGGTCAGCGGGTCGCTCCAGAAGTCCTGGACGTTCTCGACGTGCTTGGTGTCCGCCCGGAACTTCTTGATCAGGTCGTTGTAGTAGTTGTGCGCCGCGTCGCCGAGCGGTTGGTCGCCCTCCAGCACGATCATGGCCGAGCTGTCGGACTTGAATTCGTGGAACACCTGACCGACGCGCTTCATCGCGATCATCGACGGCGCGTCTTTCGGGCTCATCGACACCGTGCGCATCTGGCCGACCACATCCAGTTGCGGGACAACGACATTCAAGATGACCGTGACCGCCACCCAGGCGAGGATGATCGGTACCGCCAGTCGGCGAATCCAGCGCGGCAGCCGCTCGCGGACCGCCTCGACGGGCACCGGCATGACGTCGGTGGGTGCGTCGCTCGGGGGGTAGGTGCTCATCCGGATTTCACCAAGCAGAAGGTCTGGGCGTTCACGCCGTTGGAGATCCTTTCGTCTTTGACGACGCCGTCGACGCTGATGCGGCAGCCGATCGTGTCGCCGTCGCCCTGAGCCACGATGTTGGGGCTCACCGCGGGGTCGGTGGTCGACAACTTCAGCGACCACGGCAACGACGCACCATCGACGCGCTGCGGTGTGGCGTTGAGGTCCAGGTAGTTGATGTCGGCCATTGCGCCGTTCTGGCCCCAGATCTCGTAGATCACCACTTTGGGGTTGAACGGCTTGGTGTCTTCGTACTTGACGGAATTGCCGCCCGCATTGCCCGCGCCGAAGTACCCGTGCACCCGATACACCGCGAACACGCCGACGGCGACAACCGCTATGACAACCAGCGGCATCCAGGTGCGTTTGAGAAGCGCATACATCGATAACCTCGTTACCCTCGGGTGCGCAACGGTTCGGACAGTGTCATGCCTGCTTCCATCCTTAGCGGGGGCGAAGAAGCTCAACTAATTAGCTTGTGTGTAACCTTAGCTACTCTAATCGGAAGTTGCGATACACGGAAACCGGGTAGGGAGGCGATTCGATGCGCTGGTGGAGCAGTCGAATTGGTGGCGCCGATGGGAAACGCGGCGAGCGGATGAGCGGTAGCATCCAGCCCATGAATGTAGCGAGGCTTGCCCCGGTCGCCGCCATTGCCGTTGCGGTCGGCCTGGCCGCGCCGGCACATGCCGACCCCGACACGGACTTCAATTACCAGATCAACAGCTACGGCATTTACGGTCCGCACGATTACAACCCGTACATCGCCAAGATCGCCTGCCGGCGGCTCGGCGACGGCGTCGACCCTGACGCTGCCGCATCGGCCCGATTCCTGTCCCACAACCTGCCGCGGGGCACCACTCAGGTGCAGACGTACCAATTCCTCGGCTCCGCCATCAGCTTCTACTGCCCCGACCTCGCACCCAAGCTGCAGAACATTCCGGGAACCTAGGTCCAACGCTGTTGGGCACTCGCTCAGCATATGGAAGGGCTGGCGAGTCCGATAGCCCTACTTATCTTCGACGGCGATCCCGCCGCGCGAGCGCCTGCGCCGGC
>Ga0070737_10002775_pt1 | contig 20108 bp, 18 predicted proteins | sample Coa_R1_10_FD_66438 | JGI IMG/M metagenome (GOLD analysis project Ga0070737, IMG submission 66438) | Surface soil microbial communities from Centralia Pennsylvania, which are recovering from an underground coalmine fire - Coalmine... | ecosystem: Environmental > Terrestrial > Soil > Unclassified...
GTGGCCGTCGCCTCGCTCGTGAGCGGCTGGTCGAGGCTCGCCACCACTCTCGGGAGCCGCGCCTGGTCGGGATCGGCCTCTAGCTCGGCCGCGAGGGCGTCCTCGGGGAGGCGGATCGCCCGGCCCTTCGACTGGACGGCGCGCTGGAGCGCCTGGCGGATCCACCAGGTCGCGTAGGTCGAGAACCGGAAGCCCTTGCGCCAGTCGAACTTCTCCACGGCCCGCATGAGGCCGAAGGTTCCCTCCTGGACGAGGTCGACGAGGTCGACGCCGCGTCCCTGGTAGCGGCGGGCCCAGTGCACGACGAGCCGGAGGTTCGAGCCGATCATCTTCTCGCGCGCCTCTTCGTCGCCCTGCTCGATCCTCTTCGCGAGCTCGACCTGGGCGTCGGCGCTGAGGAGGGGGTACTTCCCGAGGTCGTCGAGGAACAGCCGCATGAGGTCGGGCGCGTTCGCCCCGCGGTCAGCCCCGCCGACCGAGCGCTCGGCGGCTTGGTCGCTCGAGTTCACGTAGTCAATCGTCGAGTTGCCCGGAATCGTCGGAGCTCCCTTCAGTCCAGTACGCCATGTGCAACGCCGTCGCCGCCGCCGACATTCCTTCTCCTTGTCAACCGGGAGTCACTGTCGCTTCACATCGAGGGGCCTCGCACAGCGAGACTCCCCGGTACACGGGTTAGCCTCATCGCGGTGCCCTCTGCAAGCTCGGAAGCCATCGCGCGCGTCCCCCGGCAGGTGCTGCTCGTCCGCCACGGAGCCACGCAGTGGAGCAGGGACGGTCGGCACACCGGCAGGACCGATCTACCCCTGCTCCCCGAGGGGGAAACCGAGGCTCGGGCGCTGCAGGGAAAGCTCGAGGCCCTCCTCGGCGAGCGCGGGCCGGCACGGGTCCTCTGCAGCCCGCTCGCCCGTGCCCAGGCGACCTGCCGGCTCGCCGGCTACGGCGACCGCATGGAGCTCGACTCGGACCTCATGGAGTGGGACTACGGGGCCTACGAGGGAAGGACCACGCCCCAGATCCAGGCCGAGCGGCCCGGCTGGGAGCTGTTCAGGGACGGCTGCCCCGGCGGCGAGTCGGCCGCCGACGTGGCGGCACGGGTGCGGCGGGTCATCGCCGGGGTGCGCGCCGACCCCGCCCTCGAGGGGGCGTCGGTGCTCGTCGTCGCCCACGGTCACGTGCTCCGGATGCTCGCCTCGATCTGGGCGGGCTTCGGGGACGAGGGTGGCCGGTCCCTCCCGCTCGAGACCGGGGCGGTGTCGGTGCTCGGGTGGGCGCACGAGTACGCCGCCCTCGCCCGCTGGAACCTGTGAGCGCTCGCGATCAGGCGAGGGGGCCGACCGGCTCGAGCACGTTGCCCCGAGCCCGCTCCACCATGTCGGCGAGGGTGAAGGAGTCGAGGTGGTGGCGCATGTGCTCGCCCACCTCGGACCAGACGGCAAGGAGGACGCATTGGCCCTCGTGGTCGCAGGCGCCGTTCTGGTGGGGCGGGCCGAAGTCGCCGACCACGATCGGGCCGTCCACGGCGCTCACGATCTGGCCGAGGGTGATCTCGCTCGCCGGCCTCGCCAGCACGTAGCCGCCCCCCACTCCCCGCTTCGAGCGGACGAGGCCGGCGCCCTTCACGGCGAGGAGGATCTGCTCGAGGTAGGGCTGGGGCAGGCCGGTCCGCTCCGCGATGTCCCGGACCGACGTAGGGGTGGCCTCTCCCTCCCGCAGCGCGAGCGAGAGCAGCGCGCGGCTTGCGTAGTCACCACGCGTCGAGACCTTCACGTGCTCAATGGTACGGCTGGTGTCGCGGCCGGAGGGCGAGACCCCGGGACGCGCTCAGTCGCTCGCTTCGGCCACCGCCTCGACCACCACGTCGATCGGGACCGGAGCGGCGGCGCCCGGCTCGCGCCGGTCCGCGCGCCGGGGATCGAAGACCGCCCTGGCCGCTCCCGCCTGCACGGCGCTTGCGGGGCCCGGGGCAGGCTCGCCGGTGATGAGCGAGGACGACGACAGCGCGAGGATGCCGCCGACGACGAGGGCGAGGCCGAGGCTCGCGAAGGTGAGGGACGCGGCGCCCGAGTGGACCTGCTCGGAGAGCACGGTCGCCCCGAGCAGCACGCTCGTCACCGGGTTGGCGGCCGTGAGCGCAGGGAGCGACCAGCGGATCGGTCCCGCCTGGTACGCGCTCTGGACGAGGAGGGTGGCGAGCAGCAGCGTCGCCGCAAAGGCGTACAGCTCCCAGTTGCCGAGCGCGGCCGTGACGGCTCCGCCGGCCCCGTGGTGGAAGCCCTCCTCGAGGGAGTGGGCGACCCCCTTGATGAACGCGGCCGAGAGGCCGTTCAGCGATCCCGCCGCCACGGCGAGTAGCCCGGGCCGGAACGGCCCCCGTGCCCGGAAGGACGCGAGCACGAGGAGGGCTGCCACCGAGCCGAGCGCTGCGAGGGCGATCCCCCACGACTCGGCCGACGCCGTGCCCTTGCCGGGCGTCGGCCCGGTCGCGAGAAGGAAGGCAGTGAGGCCGATGCAGACGGCGCCGGCCGAGGCGCACTCGCGCACGCCGGGCCGGCGGCGGTGGAGCCAGATGGCGTTGATCGGGAGGGCGAACAGCAGACCGCAGACAAGGAGCGGCTGGACGGTCACGAGGGACCCTCGCCAGAGGGCGGCGAGCTGGAGCAGGGTGCCGACGGCGTTCATGCCGATCCCGGCGAGCCACATCGGGCGCTGCAGCAGCCCGAGCACGAGGCTCGGCCGCATGTGCCGCTCAGCCGGCTGCCCCGCCGCCGCATGCTGCTGGAGCACGGCCCCGACGGCGAACGCGAGCGCGGCGAGCAGGCTGAGACCGACGACGAGCACCAAGCGAGACTATTCCGTGGCGTAGCCGCCCGGGAGCTCATCGACGCACCGGCGGGCGGCCGTGCCCCGCCTGCGGTCCCGCCGTCGTTAGATTGCGGCCCCGTGGGCATCGCGACCAAGCGAGGAGACGGCGGCACGACCGGGCTGCTGTTCGGCGGCCGCGTCCGCAAGGACTCGCTTCGCATCGAGTGCAACGGCGCGGTGGACGAGGCCCAGGCCGCGCTCGGTGCTGCCCGGGCGGCCGTGAGGGCCGCCGCGGTGAGCGGTCCCGGCAGCTACACGACGTCGAGGCTCGACGAGCTCCTCGTCTCGGTCGAGCGGGACCTGTGGACCCTCATGGCGGAGGTGGCGACGCCGCCGGCGAAGCGGTCGCGCCTGCAGCCGGGGACCTCGCTCGTCACGGCGGAGATGGTGAGCCGCCTCGACGCCGAGGTGGCGGCGCTCGAGGCGGCCGAGGTGATGCCGGCCGAGTTCGTGGTCCCGGGCCAGAGCACGCCGAGCGCCGCCCTCGACGTCGCGAGGACCGCCGTCCGCCGGGCCGAGCGCGCGGCGGTGCGCCTCCCGGCGACCGAGGGCTCGCAGATCGTCCCGTACCTGAACCGCCTCTCCGACCTGTGCTGGCTGCTCGCCCGGGCGGTCGAGGTCGACCACCTCCGGGCGCGAGCCGAAAGGAGACGACGTGACCGTTCCAGCTGACGTCGAGGTGGTGGCCGAGCCGCCGGGGGACGTCCCGGTCACCGGCCGCCTGGCCGGGACCGACCTGCGCGTGCTCGGAGGCGAGCCGGTGCCGGCCGAGGCGGCGCGGCTGCGTGACTTCTCCGGCAAGGTCGGGGAGACCCTCACCCGGGAGGCCGCTGGTCGCCTCGAGATCGTGACCGGCGCCGGCGACCTCACCGCTGCGGGGGAGACCGAGCTGCGGCGGGTCGCGGCCACCTTCGCGCGGGCTCTCGCCGGCTCCCCAGCGGCGGTGCTCGACCTGCGCGGCTCGACCGTGCTCGGCGTGCCGGCCGGCCGCCTGGCCCAGGTGGTCGTCGAAGGCGTGAGCGGGGCGGCCTACCGCTTCGACCGGTATCGCAGCGACGCCGGCAAGATGACCCTCGAGCGCCTTGTGGTCGTCGTCGACGCCGACGACCTCGAGGCCGCAAGGGAGGGTGCTCGGCGCGGCCTCGCCGTGGCGGGGGCGGTCGAGTTCGCCCGCCACCTCGTCAACACCGGCCCCGGCGACCTCACGCCCCGCCTGCTTGCCGAGCGCGCCGCCGAGCGGGCGGCCGCGACCGGGGTGAGCATCGAGGTCTGGGACGAGGAGCGGATCGTGGCCGAGCGGCTCGGCGGCCTGCTCGGAGTGGCGAGGGGCTCGGCCGAGCCGCCCCGCCTCGTCACGATGACCTACGAGCCCGGACCGGGCGAGGGAGCGCTGCCGACCGTCGTCCTTGTCGGAAAGGGGATCACGTTCGACTCCGGGGGGCTCTCGCTCAAGCCTCCGGACTCGATGATCGGGATGAAGGCGGACATGAGCGGAGCCGCCGCCGTCCTCGCCGCCGTGAGCGCCTGCCCGGCGCTCGGGATCAGGGCCCGGGTCGTAGCGATCGCCCCGGTGACCGAGAACATGCCGGGCGGGCGCGCGATCAAGCCGGGCGACGTGCTGAGGCCGCGGAACGGGAAGACGATCGAGGTCCTCAACACCGACGCCGAAGGCCGCCTCGTCCTCTCCGACGGCCTCGTCCTCGCCACCGAGCGCGACCCGGACGCCATCGTCGACCTCGCCACGCTGACGGGCGCCTGCGTCGTCGCGCTCGGCAGCAAGGTGGCGGGCCTCATGGGCAACGACTCGCGGGTCGTCGGCGCCCTCGAGGCGGCGGCCGCACGCTCCGGCGAGGCGCTCTGGCGGCTCCCGCTCCCCCGGGAGTACCGAAAGGACATCGACTCGGACATCGCGGACATGAAGAACATGGGCAAGGCGCGCCAGGCGGGCGCCCTCGTCGCCGGTCTGCTCCTCGAGGAGTTCGTGGACGAGCGACCCTGGGCGCATCTCGACATCGCCGGGCCCGCCGACTCCGAGGAGGAGAGCTACGAGCTGCGAAAGGGCGGCACCGGCTTTGGGGTGCGCACCCTGCTCGAGTTCCTCGAGGCCTTCGAGATCGACGGCGAGCCGGGCCAGCGCCGTGCCGACCATGTCGGGGTCGGCTGAGGTGGACGGGCCCGGTATGACGGCCGCCTCGCTGCATCCTGCGACCCTCGCCATCGACATCGGCGGGACGGGGCTCAAGGCGTCGGTCCTCGGCCCCGACGGCCGGCTCCTTGCCGACCGGGTAAGGGTGGACACCACCTACCCGTGCCCGCCGGACAAGATGGTCGACACCCTCGCCGCCCTCGTGGCGCCGCTCCCGCCGGCCGACCGCGTCTCGGCAGGGTTCCCGGGAGTCGTCCGCCGCGGCAAGGTGCTCACGGCTCCCCACTTCGTCACCAAGTCGGGGCCGGGCACGCAGGTCGTGCCCGAGCTCGTGTCGGCCTGGTCCGGCTTCGACCTCGCCGGGGCGCTCTCGGACCGGCTCGGGCTGCCGGCTCGCATCGCGAACGACGCCGACCTGCAGGGCTGGGCCGTCGTCGAGGGCACCGGCCTCGAGATGGTCGTCACGCTCGGCACGGGCGTCGGGACCGCGCTGTTCATGGACGGGAGGCTCGCGCCCCATCTCGAGCTCGCCCACCACCCCTTCCGCAAGCACGAGACCTACAACGAGCAGATCGGGGACGCCGCGCTGCGGCGGATCGGGACGAAGAAGTGGCGTTCCCGGGTGCTGAAGGCGATCGACAACTTCTCGGCGCTCGTGAACTACGACCGCCTCTGGCTCGGCGGGGGCAATGCGCGGCACATGGCCGGCCACGTGCCGGCCGAGATCACCATCGTGGACAACGTCGCCGGGATCCTCGGCGGGATCAAGCTCTGGGAGGTGGGCTCGCACTTCGAGGACCTTCCCGGCGCGGCGGCTCCGACGGGAGCGGCCGGCGGCGAGGCCGGGACGGGCCCGGCCCCTGAGGCAGGCGGGGAGGCTCAGGCCGGTCTCGACGACCCGGGCGAGGGCGCTGCGCCGGCGGCGGCAGGGGATGGGGCGCCTCCCCCGGAGGAGTCAGCCTCCCGGTGAGGTGAGCGCCTCGCAGTCGGCCCGGATCGCCGGGAGCACGAGCGAGGTCGGCAGGCGGTTGATCTGCTCGAGGTTGGCGGCGAGGGCCTGCCAGGTCGGGTCGGCCCCGGCGGCCTGGGCGGCGATCGGGGCGGCGAGCTCGAGGTCGTGCTGGGCGCTGTCCCGCAGCGCCGTCGCCCGTAAGCTCGAGCCGGCGCTCGCGGCGTCGTTCCGCAGCCGGACCGCCCGGCTCACGTAGCCGCACGCCTGGTTGCCGAGGGAGGCCGCCTGGGAGGAGCAGCTGGCGAGCAGCCCGGAGGCCAGCAGCAGCGCGACCGGGGAGCCGATGAGAGCCCGGCGCCGTCGCTCGGGGCCGGGGAGGCTCAGTCGTCGAGCGGGGCGAGCCAACCGGGTGCGGCTTCCAGCAGGAAACGGGTCACGCCGAGCGCCCGGTCGAAGGTCTCGCAGAGGAGCTCCTCGCCCGCGAGCACCCGCGCGAGGGAGACCTCCTGCTTCGCGACGATGGTGAGGCGGCGCACGGGCGCGTCCGTGGCGGAGCCGTAGGAGTCCGTGGCGGAGATCTCGAGTGGGAGCTCGAGGCCACCGATCTCGGAGAGGTCGAGCGCGAGGCGGAGCAGGTCGGGGCCGTTCGGGAGCGGGGGGATCCCCCAGTTGAACGTGAGCGGGAAGAACCACTTGTCCGGCGGCTCGGCGTCGTCCGGCAGCGCCATGACGGCATCCTCGAACGAGAGGAGGCTGCGAGGCTCGACCTCGAGCGCGAGGTGGAGGTCGATCGGTCCCCCGCATCCCTCCTCGGGGTGGAGGTCCACCTCCCAGAACTGACGGAGGGAGTACGTCTCGACGAAGTGCCGCTCGTCGTGGACGTGGAAACCGTGGTCGACGGCATGGTCCTTGAGCTCGGCCACGTACCCCGCGACGTCGATGACGGCCATGTCGGTGCGAGTGTAGGTCGGGCCCGGGGGCTACCGTGCCCGGGTGGACACGGCTGCGCTCATGGAGGTGATGGACGAGGTCGCCGACCGGGTGCGCGCCGCGCTCGACGGTCTCGGCGACTGGGGTCCCTCCGGGGAGCGGCCGGGCCAGTACCGCTCCGACGTCGTCGCGGACGCCGCCGCCGTCGAGGTGCTGACCGGCAACGGCATCGGCGTGCTGAGCGAGGAGTCCGGGCGGAGCGCGGACGGTCCGACGGGGCTGCTCGCCGTGCTCGACCCGGTGGACGGGTCGACGAACGCCGCCCGGGGCATACCGTGGTTCGCGACGAGCGTATGCGTCGTGGACAGCGACGGCCCCGTCGCCGCCCTCGTGGCGAACCAGGCCTCAGGCGTCCGCTACCGGGCCGTCCGGGGCGAGCCGCCCACCCGGGACGGGCAGCCGATCTCGCCCAGGTCGACCACCGAGCTCGGGCGGTCCGTGCTCGGGCTTGCCGGCTACCCCCCTCGCTACCTCGGCTGGCGTCAGTACCGGGCGCTCGGCGCCGCCGCGCTCGATCTGTGCGGCGTCGCCGACGGCACCCTCGACGGCTACCTCGACTGCAGCGCGGCCGGCCACGGACCGTGGGACTACCTCGGGGGCCTCCTCGTCTGCGAGGGGGCCGGCGCCACCGTCGCCGATGCGCGAGGGCGCGAGCTCGCGGTGGTCGAGCACACGGCGCGCCGCACTCCGGTCGCCGGTGCGACGCCCGAGCTGCTCGAGGCGCTGCTCGTCGCCTGGCACAGGGCGATCGGCAACTGAGCGCTGTTGGGCGGCCCAGGATCGACTGGCCGGCGCTCGCCTCGGTAGCCTCGCTCGCGATGAGCGACGACCGGCCGCGGGCGGACGGAGAGGGACGAGGGGCCGAGCAGGCCGGCGGACCCCTCCACCTCCTGCTCGAGGTGCAGGAGCTCGACCTCGAGCTCGAGCAGCTCGCCTACCGGCGCCGGGAGCTCGGCGAGCGTGGGGCGGTGCGCGACCTCGAGGCGCGCCTCGGCGCCCTCGAGCAGCGGGCGGCGGCAGCGGGGAAGTCCTTCGAGGACCTCACCTCCCGCCAGGGCGAGCTCGAGGCCCAGATCACGTCGTGCTCCTCCCGCATCGCCGCCATCGAGGCCAGGCTCACCGAGGGCGGGGGCGGCTACCGCGACCTCCAGGCGATGAGCGGCGAGATCGACTCGCTCGCCGGCCACCGAAGGGAGCTCGAGGACGCCGAGATCGAGGTGATGGAGCAGCTCGAGCCCGTCGAGAAGGAGCTCGAGTCCATCCGTGCCGAGCAGGCGTCGCTCGCGGCGGAGCACGGAGCCTCGCTCACCGCCCTGCGGGCTGCCGAGCAGGAGATCGACGCCGTGATGACGGAGCTGCGGGAGCGCCGGGAGCGCCTCGCCGCAGGCCTGCCCGCTGCGCTGGCGGCGGACTACGAGCGCCTGCGCCTGCGCCTCGGCGGCGTCGGTGCGGCCCGGCTCGTCCACGGCGCCTGCAGCGGCTGCCACCTCCAGCTCCCGAGCAGCGAGCGCGAGCGGCTGTCGCACCGGGGTGCCGGGGACGTGGTGCACTGCGAGCAGTGCGGCCGCATCCTCGTCGCTTGAGCTCGACCGGCACACGATGCTGATCCTCGTCCGCCACGCCCAGAGCCTCTGGAACGCCGAGGGCCGGCTGGCGGGAAGGGCCGACCCTCCCCTCACCGAGCTGGGCCGGCGCCAGGCAGCGGCGACGGGACGGCACCTCGCCGCGGAGCGGGCGGCGGCGCCGGGCCCACCGCCGAGAGTCCTCGCGAGCCCACTTGAGCGCGCCCTTCGGACGGCCGAGCTGATCGCGGCAGCTCTCGGCGTCCCCGAGGTCGTCGTCGACGCACAGCTGGTCGAGCTCGACTACGGCGAGCTCGACGGCAGCCTGCTCGCCGAGTTGGACCGCGCCCAATGGCAGCGGTGGCGGGAAGACGTCGCCTGGCGCCCGCCTGGTGGCGAGACCCTCGTCGAGCTGCACGAGCGGATCAGGGCCTGGTGCGAGGGGATCGCCGAGGCGGCCTCCGGGGGCGACGTGGTGGCCGTCACCCACGTCTCCCCCGTGAAAGCGGCCGCCGGGTGGGCAATCGGGGCGGGGCCCGAGGTCTCCTGGCGGATGTCGCTCGCTGTGAGCTCCATCACCCGGGTGGCGACGAGCCCCCGCTCCCTGCACTCGTTCGGCGAGACGGCCCACCTCGCCGGGCTGGGCTGAGCCGGGGTCCCGCCGCACCGCCGCCGGGCGGGGCGGCGATGCTGCCCGGTGACGCGCTGCGGCCCGGGCGGGGAGCCCGGGCCGCTCGGCGGGTCGTTCCCGGCGTGACTGGGATCACGCCGGCTGATGCCTCAGGCCGAGATCGCCTCGGCGGCAGGGGCGTCGATGACGTTGCCGGTCTCGCCGACGGAGATGGCGACCTTGCGGGCCTTCGCCGTCTCGGCCACCGGCACCGAGATGCTGAGGACGCCGTTCTCGTAGCTCGCCGAGATCCGCTCGGTGTCGAGGCCGTCGCCGAGGAACAGCCGCCGGGTGAAGTTGCCCTGGGGCCGCTCGGTCACGAGGACCTCGTCGCCGTCGGCCGGCGCCCAGCTGCGCTCGGCGGACAGGGTGAGGACGTTCTTCTCGACCTGGAGGTCGATCGACTTGGGGTCGATGCCCGGCAGGTCGACTCTCACGAGGAACTCCTCCCCACGCCGGTACACGTCGAGCGGCACCGGGTTGCGGGTCATCCACGCCGTGGGGACGAAACGGTCGATCTCACGAAATGGGTCGAAACGCATCAACATGACCGATGCCTCCTTCCTGTAGTGACTACTTCGTTCTGCTTGACAGTATAGCACTCAATCAAAGTGTTGGCAACACCATCAGCATCAAGCGGGATGACGGGATGCCGGGCGTGAGCACACCCCACCCGGCTCAGCCGCCCGTGCCGACGGCGGGCAGCGGCGGCGCGAGAATGGTGCCGGCGAGCCGGCCGGGTGACCGCGGTGCGCCCGGGCGACCGGGCGGCTGAGGAAGGTCGGGGCTCCACAGGGCAGGGTGCTGGCTAACGGCCAGTCGGGGCGACCCGCAGGAAAGTGCCACAGAGAACAGACCGCCTGGCGAGCGCGTTGAGCGGAGCCAGGCAAGGGTGAAACGGTGCGGTAAGAGCGCACCAGCGCCCGGGGTGACCCGGGCGGCTCGGCAAACCCCACCCGGAGCAAGGCCAAGCAGGGGACGGGCGGCCCGTCCAATGTCCCCAGGTAGGCCGCTGAGATGGATGGTCACCCCGCCGGGCGACCGGCGGACAGAACCCCGCCTACAGGCCGGCTCGCCACCGGCCGTCGTGGCCGACGTGCGAACGGAGCGCCAGGACGCTCGCTACGAGGGAAGGACCGGGGGGACCGAGCTTCGAGTGGCCCCGCTCGGGAGGGCGTCGCGCAGGTCCGGCCGGGGCTCGTCCAGCTCGGCTGCAGCCGGACTGGCGAGCTCTGCGACCGCCTCACTCGACGGCGTGCCCGACGGCCACAGCGTCAGCGCGAAGAGCACCATCACCGGCCCGAGGTTCGGATCGGTGGCGGTGCCGGTGAGGATGCCGCCGAAGTTCTGGCCGATCACCCAGTAGACGAGCGACACCCCGATGCCGAGTGCGAGACCGGCTCGCCTCGTCATCGGGCGGAGCACCCAGAGCGCCGCGACGACCTGGACCACAAGGACGACGAGGACCACCTCCGTGCCATGTCCGTAGAGAAGGTGCGCGACGCTCCGGTCGAGATGCGCGAGCCAGCTCGGCTCGCCTGCGGCGTTGTTGCGGATCTCGGCCGAAAGGGCGTCGCTCGCCCAGTTGGCGTGCTCGAGCTCCAGCGCGCCCGTGCCCGCCCACACCGCGGCCCAGACTGCCCGCGCGCCGCGTCCCCTGAGGAGCCCGCCGTCCGCGACGGACTGGCCGGCGCGAGGTGGCTCGGTCCGTCGCGGCCAGAGCACGAGGGCGAGGATCATGTAGAGCGCGGCGGCTCCGGGTGAGCCCTGGACAGCCATCGAGGCCTGCGGCCACGGCATCTGGCCGAGGCCCTCGCCGACGACCCAGGGGAAGAGCGCCCACACGAACGAGGCCGCGAGCGCAAGGCGCTCCGTGCGCCGCCAGATCAGGCCGACGCCGATCCCGAGCTGGACCACGGCGGCGAGGGTGTTGAACACGACCTGCCGGCCGGCGGTCCCGTAGGTGCTGAGGACGGCGAAGCGGATGAGCTCGGTGAGCAGGTTGGGCCGGCCCATCGTGTTGTAGGAGAGGACCGTCGCGAGGAAGGAGTTGCTCGATCGGCTGTACATGTCGGGCTGGAACTGGAGCGCGCCGTCGAGGAGCCACAGGAGGGCCAGCGCGACGACGAGGTGGCGACGGGTGAGCCGCCCACGCCACGGCGCGAGGAGGGCTCGGCCCTCGGGCTCGTGGCCGCCGGTCGCCGTCTGCGAAGACACCGGTCAAAGTCTTCACGCGCACTGTGGGCCGGCGGCAAGTCAGCTCACCGATCGCCGCTCGGGAGCGCGCTCGAGGCAAGCGTGATGCCGCCCGCTCCGGTGCCCCTCACGGGTTGCCCAGGTGGCGCCTCCGTGGTGCCGGCGGCCGCGCAGCCGAGCCGGCGGGCCTGAGGCCGCTCGACCCCTCGAGAAGATCGCCGTGCCAATTGCGGGTGCCCGTCCGCCTCGCCGGCGTTCGGCGATGGGACGGCTCGGGCCGGGTGCCAGCGGCGTCGCCGCCCGGTCGCGCCAGGCTGCAGGGCCCACCGGGCGCCCGCCGGCGAGGCGCTACCTGCGCAACGTCGCGCGGTGGCGAGCGTGGCGGCCCCGCTGCCCTGCCGAGGAGATCCGGAGGGTGACCGATCCGGCGAGGAAGGCCGTCGAGACCGCGAGCCAGTACGGCCAGCCCGACCATGGCTGGCCCGTGTGGGCGGGGGGCACGACCGTGCCTTCTGCGACCGTCACGGTGGCCCGAGCGGTCAGCCTCGCGCCGGCTGAGTCGGTGGCCGAGGCGACGTTCGTGATCGCCCCCCGCGAGGCGGTCACGCGGACGACCAGGTGCATCACCGCGCTCCCACCCTTGGCGAGAGTGCCGACCGCCCAGGTGACCGTCCCGTTCGAGGCGCGGACCGATCCCGTCGCGCTCGAAGCGGCGACGTAGGAGAGCCCGGCGGGCAGCGGGTCACTCACGACGATCCCGGAGGCGGCGTCCGGCCCTGAGTTCGCGACCGCGACCGTGAAGGTGTCCTCGCTGCCGGTCCCGACGGTTGCGTGAGCGACGGTCTTGTCGAGGGCGAGCACCGAGTAGAGCGGGGTGATCGTGACGGTGTTGGAGGAGCCGCTCGTCGCTCCGGAGGCGTTCGGGACCTCCTGGGTGAAGGTGGCGGTGTTGCGCACGACGTGACGGGTGAGGACCTTCACCGTGAAGGTGAGGGTCGCCCTCGAGGTCCCCTCGCCCACCGGCTCGAGGCCGCCCGGAATGGTCCACCTCACCGTGCCGCCGGACGCGGTGACGGTCCCGGAGGACGGCGGCTTCGCCGACACGTAGGCGAGGCCCTGCGGGAGCACGTCGGTGACGACGACCCGTCCGGATCCGGCGCTGCTGGTCGACTGGCTTGAGGCGGCGAGCGTGACGGTGTCGGTCGAGCCCACCGGCACGGCGGGGTGACCGACCGACTTCACGAGCGTGACGTTGGCGAACACCCGCCAGCTGATCGCGACGGACGGGGATGCCGAGGCCGGCGCCGTGGTGAAGGTGGTGCCCGTCGGGCCGAAGCTCGAACCACCGCCCCCGCCGCCGCCGTTGCCGACGACGTCGGCGCCCCCGCCCCCGCCGTTGAAGCCGCCTCCTCCGCCGCCTCCTCCGGGCCAGAAGGAGCTGGCGCCTGCGCCACCGCTGGAGGCACCGCCCGCCATGCCCGGGAAGGCCCCGCCTTCGCAGGATGCCGGGTCGACGACGACGCCCCCGCCGCCTCCGCCCCCGCCTGTCTCGCCCAAGCCACCGGCGCCGCCATCGGCCGGCGGGTTGCACGATGCCGAGCCGCCGCCCCCCGCTCCGCCGGAGGAGGAGCCGCCGGCGGCACCGCCGGCGCCCCCGTCGCCGAACTCGTCAGCGGGACCGCCAAAGCCCCCTCCACCCCCTCCGCCGCCACCGGCCACGACGAGGCGAGGGTCACCGGCGCCGCCAGTGAGACCTCCCGCCGACGCCGGTGCCGTCCGGACGTCCGACTCGCCGCCTCCTCCTCCGCCGCCACCTCCGCAGCTGCTGCTGCCGCCCGCTCCTCCGCCGTTCGTGCCGCCCGCCCCTCCGGTCGGAGCCTGGTCGTTGGACCCGGCGTGGGTCGCGGCTCCACAAAAGGTCCCGAGCTGGCCTGCGGCGCCGGTTCCGCCGACCTCGACGTACAGGGTCGAGCCAGCCGTCACCGTGACCGCCGGCGCCGACACGAGGGCGCCCGGCCCGCCATTCGCGATCGCTGGGAGGGATGCAGCGCCTGGGCCACCCGGGGCTCCGACTACGGTGATGCTCACCGTCTCCACGCCGCGCGGCACGGTGAAGGTGTCCTGGCCGGTCACGGTGTAGGTGCAGGTGAGCGTCTCGCCAGAGCTGGACAGGACGCCATGGGCCCCGCACGGGTCGGCGGCGACGGCCGATGAGGCCGGGAGAGCGACAAGGGCCAGAGCCGAGGCCGTCGCCACCATGACGGCAGCGAGCATGACGTGTCGAAGGGGTTGGAGCGCCCGGGGGAACGCTCGGTGGTGACGGGCATCCGTCATGACCTCAGCTGCTCGGCGGCACCGACCCGTAGGTTGCTCCACTGGCTCTCCCCGTCTCGTGTCAGGAGCTTCGCGGTCTGAGCGTCGGCGTGGGCTCCAGCGTGTGCCCCGTAGCGGGCGGGCCGATGATAGGTGAATCGGCCGAGGGCCCCGTGGACCATCACTCGGGGTCTCGGCCGAGGAGCCGGCGCCGCTCAGGCGCGCCTGGCCGTTCGGCGGACCTCCCGCGCCGTTCTTGTCCCCCCCGCTCCCTCGGATCGGGTCGAGGGATGCTCCGATCAGAAGGTGCCGACCTGGCCGAGCGAGCTGCTCTTGTAGTAGGGGGCGCGGCCGGCGAGGGTGATCGGCGCGAGGCCCTCTTGTTGTGCCTGCATCGCCGCCTCCATCACCACGAGGTCGGAGGGGTCGATCGCGAGCGGCCCTCCCGGCACGGGCACCTGCCAGACGTGGGTCATGTACGGCGTCCGAGCGTTGTAGGTGCCCGGCGCGCACGGGGTGAAGCCGACGATCACGTGGCTCGTGTCCGAGAAGCAGAGGTTGGTGTGGGCGTGCCACTGGACGAGGCAGCCATAGGGCATCGGGCCCTTCTCGTTCGTCGTCGGGAGGAGGAACATCGCCGCCACGAGCACCGGCCCGTCCGGCGTGAAGGCGTACACGAGGGAGTCGACGTGGTTCGGGTCCAAGACGTAGCGCTGCTGCATGTAGGCGGGGTTGACGTAGTGGACGACCGGGTAGGCGGTGCTCGTGATCGGGATGTAGCCCGCCTTGAGCGCGACGCTCAGGTACTGGTACTTCGCAACGGCGGCGGAGACGGCCTGCACGTACTCGGTGGCTCCGAGCACCTGGTTCGCCGTGGGCGGCGTCATGCAGTCCGGGGTCTGCATCGAGTGACCGCGGTCCTGGTCCTCGCTCACGGTGGTGAGGAGGCTGGCCTCGCCGCTCGGGAGGGGCGGCCCCGTGTAGTGCCAGTTCGGCGCCGTCACCCCGAGGCCGCCCATGCCGGCCATGTTCATCTTGCGAGGCGACGCGTGCCCGGGGGCGCTCGATCCAGCGATCGGGGAGGAGCCGCCCATGCCCGGCATGGCGGATTCGAGCGATCCCTGTGAGCGGCCGGCTGCCACACCGGCGGCGGCCGGCACGGGGATCGCGGCGACGAGGACGGGGAGCACGAGCGCCGCGCCGATGGCGCCGGAGGCAAGACGGGCGCGGCGCTCGAGCAGCAGCGCAGCCGGGGCCACCGTCTCGCCAGCTCGCGACGGGGCCACGGCGGGCGCGAGGGCGAGCGCGAGCAGCACGAGCAGCGGGCCGGTGTTGGGGTCTGTCGCACCACCGCCGAGCAGCCCACCGAGGGCCTGACCGGTCGCCCAGAACACGAGGCTCAGCCCCGAGCCGAGGACCAGGAAGGTGCGCGGCGAGCGGGAGAGGAACGGTCCGAGCGCCGTCACGAGGCAGCAGGCGGCGAGGAACACCGACACCCAGGCGCCGGCGCCGCTGAAGGCGTGGGCGAGCGAAGCGAGGAAGTGGGCATAGGGATGCGGCTCGCCGACGGCCATCATCAAGATGTTCTGGCGGATCACGTTCGGGTGGCGGTTGTCGGGGAGGACGAACAGCAGCGCGAGCAGCCCCCACACGCCGGCCCAGGCGCCGAGCGCGCCGAGGCCCCCGAGCGGACCGCCGGCCGCCGGTGCCGACGCCACGGCGAGCCGGCCGTCGGTCGGCCGGGGTTGCTCGGTTGGCCAGACCATCACGGCGATGAGGGCGTAGAGGGCGACCGCTCCTGGGGCGCCCATGAGCGGCGAGGCGCTGCCCGTCAACAGGCCGCCGAGACCCTCTCCGAAGACCCAGACGAAACCCGCCCACACGATCGAGACGCCGAGGGCGCGGGTGCGGAACCTCCGGGAGATGATGCCGAGCCCGATCGCGATCTGGGTCAGCGCGAGGAGGAGGTTCCAGAGCGCCACGTCGCGCGAGACGAAGTTCCCGAGGTGGGTGATGGCGGCTCCGAGCCAGTGGGGCTGGCCGGCGGCATTGGCTCTCATGACGCCGTTCACGAGGTACCGCGTGAACATCTTCGGCTGCAGCTGCAAGAGCCCGTCGAGCAGCCAGAGGCCGCCGAGTGCCACCTGGATCGCACGGGTGGTGACTCGCCAGTGCTCGAAACGCGTGCCGGAGTGACTGCCGGGTGCAACGGCCATGGTCCAACTCCTCCCCTTGTGGATCTGCGCAGGCTAGTCGGCGTCCCCGGTTCGAGCCGGGACACGGTTGCCGGACGGTCGCTTCGCGGCGCCGCCTGCGCGCAGCGCACGGGTACCCTGGCTCGGTGGCCGGGAGGAGAGCCGTCGAGGAGCTGCGATTCGACTTCGGTGCGAACCCCGCTCCGGCAGCTCCGCCAGAGCCCTCGCCGGCAGAGCGCGAGCTTCGCGTGCGTGGTCTGGAGCAGGCGCGCCGCGCCCTCGAGCAGGGCGGGGGGGCCGCAAGCGCCGAGGGCGGCTCCGCCTCGCCCCCTGCGCCGCTGCCCTCGCCGGGCACCGCACCCGAGGCGGCCTACACCGTGGCCGGCTTCTACGCCCGCCTCGGCCGTGCGTTTGCCAACGAGTTCCCCGACGAGATCTGGGTCGTCGGGGAGATCAGGAAGGTGAACGTGGTGGCGCGTGGCCACCGTTTCATCGAGCTCGGCGACCGCGAGGGCGAAGGGGACCTCCCGCGGGTCTCCGGCGCCTCCCGGCGCTGGCCGCCCGCAGCCGGCGACGCCGGTCAGCAGGCCGCCACGCTCGACGTCGTCTGCTGGGCGAGCGCGTGGCCGCCCATCGCCGCGGAGCTGCAGGCCGTCGGGCTCGAGCTGCAGCCGGGGCTCGTCGTCCGGGTGCTCGGGCGTCCCGGCACCTCGCAGCGGGCGAGCAAGGTCCGGCTCACGATGTCGGGGCTCGACGTGGAGGCGCTCGTCGGCGGCATCGCGGCCGCACGCCGCCGCCTTCTCGCGACGCTCGAGCGGGAAGGTGTGGCGGAGGCGAACCGGCGCCTTCTTGCTCCGCTCGTGCCGCTTCGCGTCGGGCTCGTGACGAGCGCAGGCTCGGAGGCGCACAGGGACTTCGTCGGCCAGCTCGAGCGCTCCGGTTTCGCCTTCGCCGTGCACCTCGAGAGCTCGCTCGTCCAGGGACCGGAAGCGCCGCTCCAGATCGCGGCCGCCCTCCGGCGGCTGCGGCGTCGAGAGCTCGATCTCCTCGTCCTCGTCCGGGGTGGAGGTGCAAAGGGCGACCTCGCCGCGTTCGATCACGAGGCCGTCGCGCGGGCGATCGTCGAGTCGCCCCTTCCGGTGTGGACCGGCGTTGGGCACACCGGGGACGAATCGGTTGCCGACCTCGTCGCGCACCGCTCGTTCAGCACGCCGACCAAGGTGGGAGAGGCGGTCGTGGAGGCGGTGGCGACCTACTTCTCCCAGACGGTGCAGCGGGCGGGGCGGCTCGCGATCGGGGCTGGGCGGCTGCTCGACGGAGCCGAGCGGGAGGCGCACCGCCGGCGGTTGGAGCTCGCCCAGGCGGCCCGTGACGAGCTGGCACAGGCGGCCGGGGACCTGCACGACCGGAAACGCCGCCTCGAGCTGACGGCCACCCTCGTCGTAGAGCGGTGCGCCGCGGCTCTCGGCCGGCGGGCGGGGGACGTCGAGAGCGCGGCGGCGCGGGTGCTCTCCCAGGCGGAGGCCGAGCTGGAGCGGGAGCGGGCGCTGCTCAGCGCCTTCGACCCTCGCCGCCAGCTCGAACGGGGCTGGTCGCTCACCCGCAAGGGGGACGGGACGATCGTCCGGTCTGCGGGAGAGGTGGCCCCAGGTGATGAGCTCGTGACGGTGGTCGCCGACGGCGCCATCACCTCTACCGCCCTCTCCGCGCGCCGGCAGGCAGCGCCCGGCGGCGAGGGGGGCCGGTGAGCGCGCCGGGACGCCCTGCCCGAGTGCCCGTCGCCGAACTCGGCTACGGCGAGGCCGCTACCGAGCTGGACGAGATCATCGCCGAGCTCGACCGGGGCGTGGTCGACGTCGACCTGCTCGGCGAGCGCCTGGTGCGCGCCGTCGAGATCGTCGAGGAGCTCGAGCGGCGGATCCGTGGCGCCCGGGAGCAGGTGAGCGCGATCCTGCCCCGCCTGCAGCAGGTCGCGTCGACAGAGCGCCCACCCGCGCCGGACGGGGAGTGAGCCGTCCGGGGAGGCGATGCCACGGCGCGCCGGCGATGCGCCGGTAGCGTCGGGCTCATGGCAGACAGGTTCCAACACATCGGCGTCGTCGGGTCAGGGCTCATGGGCTCCGGCATCACGGAGGTCTGCGCCCGGGCCGGGCTCGGCGTCACCGTCGTCGAGGTCGACGCGGCCGCCGCCGAGCGAGGGCGGGCGAGGCTCGAGTCGTCCCTCGCCACGGCAGTACGGCGCCAGAAGCTGACCGAGGAGGAGGCGGGAGAGGCTCTCGGGCGCGTCGCCTACGAGACCGACCTCGGAGCCCTCTCGGACCGGGACCTCGTCATCGAGGCGATCACCGAGGACGAGCCGGCAAAGGTCGCCACCTTCCGCATGCTCGACAAGGTCGTGGCACGCGACGAGGCCGTCTTCGCCTCGAACACCTCGTCGATCCCGATCATGAAGCTCGCCACGGTCACGAGCCGGCCCGAGCAGGTCGTCGGCCTCCACTTCTTCAACCCAGTGCCCGTGCTGCGCCTCGTCGAGCTCGTCACCTCGCTCATGACGAGCGACGCCACGGTCGAGCGGGTGAGCGAGTTCGCCACCGCGACCCTCGACAAGAGGGTCATCCGGTCCCAGGACCGGGCGGGCTTCATCGTGAACGCGCTCCTCATCCCGTACCTGCTCTCGGCGATCCGCATGCTCGAGTCGGGCTTCGCCACCCGCGACGACATCGACGCGGGAATGGTCGAGGGCTGCGCCCACCCGATGGGGCCGCTCGCCCTCTCGGACCTGATCGGCCTCGACACGATGAAGGCGGTCGCGGAGTCCCTCTACGAGGAGTTCAAAGAGCAGCTCTACGCGCCGCCGCCTCTGCTGCTGAGGATGGTGGAGGCCGGCCTTCTCGGGCGCAAGAGCGGTCGGGGCTTTTACGAGTACGCCCCCCGGGCCTGAGCGCCCCTCAGGAGAAGACGACCTCCAGGCTCGCGAGCCCCCGCAGCGTGATGCGGTTCTTCCACTCGGGGGTGGAGCCGGCGAGCTCGATGGACCGGAAGCGCTCGAGGAGCCGGCCGAACACGACCTGGCCCTCGGCGCGGGCGAGGGCGGCACCGAGGCAGTAGTGGATCCCGCTCGCGAAGCTGAGGGGTGGGCCCTCGTCGCGGCGAAGGTCGAGCTCCTCGGGATCGCTGAAGTGCTCCGGGTCTCGGTTCGCGGCGCCGAGCACCGTGATCACCTCGCCGCCCTTTTCGACCCGGACGCCCGCGATCTCGAGGTCCTCGAACGCCTGCCGGCCGTCGAACTGGACCGGGCTGTCGTAGCGGAGCAGCTCCTCGACGGCCGCCCGGATGGCCGTGTCAGGGTGGTCGGCGAGGTCGCGGCGGAGGCGGGAGAGCTGGTCGGGATGGGTGAGGAGGGCATAGAGGCCGTTCCCGATCAGGTTGGTGGTGGTCTCGAAGCCGGCCGCGAAGAGCAGGATGACGGTCGAGATGAGCTCACGCTCGGAGAGGCGGTCGCTTCCCTCCTGGACGGCGATCAGCTGGCTCAGCAGGTCGTCTTGGGGCGCGGCGCGGCGGAGCGCGACGAGGTGGCGGAAGTACTCGTCGAGCTCCATCTGGGCGGCGAGGCCGCGCTCCATCTCCTCGTCGGAGACGATCGGCTCGATGAGCGTGGAGGCGGCGCCGACGGCGGCTCGAAAGCGCGGCCAGTCGGACTCGGGCACGCCGAGCATGTGCGAGATCACGTTGGCCGGGAGAGGGAAGGCGAGGACGTCCATCACGTTCGTGACCTCACCCGCGACGATCCTGTCGAGCAGGCCGTCGACGAGCCTCACGATCTCGGGCCGGAGCCGCTCGACGGTGCGGGGGGTGAACGCCTTCGAGACAAGGGAGCGCAGCCGGGTGTGGTCCGGCGGGTTGAGGAACAGCAGCGAGCGCCGGTCGTCCTCCATGAGCTCTTGGATCTTCGGGAAGATCTCGAGGTGACCGTAGGCCTGAGCGACCTGCTCGGAGCGGTCGCCCTCCTCCTTGCCCAAGCGAGGGTCGCGCAGCACCCACTGGCACTCCTCGTACCGGGTGCAGACGATGAAGCCGAGGCTGCTCGCGTACACGGGCGCCGCCTCGCGCAGGCGCCGGTAGCGGCCGTAGGGGTCCTTGCGTCCCTCGGGCGTTCCGATCACCTCGGCGAAGACGGCGTCGAGCTCGGGGTCCGCCGACGGCCACTGGTGTGCCGCCTCGC
>Ga0070737_10002777_pt1 | contig 20101 bp, 18 predicted proteins | sample Coa_R1_10_FD_66438 | JGI IMG/M metagenome (GOLD analysis project Ga0070737, IMG submission 66438) | Surface soil microbial communities from Centralia Pennsylvania, which are recovering from an underground coalmine fire - Coalmine... | ecosystem: Environmental > Terrestrial > Soil > Unclassified...
GGGAAACGGAGGCACCTGGTCCTGCAACTCCGAAAGTTCGTCGGCGACATCTTCGGGCAACAGGTCGCGACGGGTCGACAGCACCTGGCCCGCCTTCACCCAAATCGGGCCGAGTTCGGTCAGCGCGAGCCGCAGGCGCGCGCCGCGCGGCAGCGCAGCGATCGCCTTGCGGGGACGCGGCAGCAATGCGCGCAGCCAGCGCAGCGGCCGCATCACGTGCTGCTCGTCGATCAGGTCGTCGATGCGGTAACGCACCAGCACCGCGGTCACGTGCAGCACACGCGGCAACAGGCGCAGCGGGGTCACGGTTTGCCGTCTCCCAACCTCTTGACGCGTGCCGCCAGTCGTTCGGTGCGTTCGCGCAAGGCGTCCACGTCATCGAGAAAAGCGTTCATCTCCGGCTGCGGAACCATCAGCCGCGCCTCGTCGCGCAGCCAGTCGACGGTGTCGTCGCGGAAATGGCGTGCGCCGTTGCCGGCCCAGCGGGCGGCGTCGTGCAGCGCGCGCGCAATCGTGGTCCCGGCCACGTCTCCGAATACGGCCGCGAACGCCGCCTCGAAATCGGGCCTGTAATCGCGCGCGAGCTTCTGGACCCGGCGTGCAAGTTCGGCGTCGCCCGCGATCTCGACCTTGCCTGCGGGACGCGCATCACCGTCACGATCCAGCGCCATCGCGACCAGTGAACCTGGGGTTGCGTTGACCTCGAAATCGTTCGCGGTCCCGTCATCGCCGGCGTTCGGCGGCGGCTCGATCTGCAGGGTGCCGTTGCGCGCGGCGATCGAAAACGCGACTTCGGGACCGCGCAGGTGCACCCCGATACGGCGGCCCTCCAGCCTGCCGATTGCCTCGCGTGTATCGGGATCCAGCGCGACCAGCCGGTTCAAGGCCAGGGTGAGGGCGAGCCCACCCAATTTGCGCAGCGGATGGGGAATCCAGGCATTCGGCTGACGTTCCGGCATCGCGTGATTGTAACGTGGCGCCATTAACGAACGCCCGGCGTTGCGCGAGGCCGCATGCCGCGGCTAACCTGCCCGCACTCCGTCGGGGAGTAGCCGCCTTCGGCATCCGTCGAAGGGCTTGCGTCAACATACTCGGCCGGCAGGCCGTGGCGCAAAGCCGGCGCAAGCTCGGCGAGACCGACAGTTCACACGCGTGCACCCGGGTCGGGCGACGCGTGCGGATTGTCGTGATCGTCCCGGCCCAGGAGATCGTTCTTGCAAGCGTTCCTGGTTTCCTTCGGCGCCGTCGCGCTGGCCGAGATCGGCGACAAGACACAACTGCTGTCGCTGGTGCTGGCGGCAAAATTTCGCCGGCCCTGGCCGATCTGCGCTGGCATCCTGTTCGCGTCGCTGGTCAGCAATGCGATTGCCGCGGAAGTCGGCGCATGGCTGGCACACTGGATGACCCCCGAAGTGCAGCGCTGGCTCATCGGGCTGTCCTTCCTCGCGGTCGCCGCATGGGCCTTGCTGCCGGAGAAAGCCGATGATGCCGAGGCCGCGACGGGCCGCGGGCGCGGCGTATTGGCGGCGACGCTGATCGCGTTCTTCCTTGCCGAACTCGGCGACCGCACCCAGGTCGCGACCGCCGTGCTCGGCGCGCATTACGCTCCGCTGTGGCAGGTGATCGCAGGCAGCACGGCCGGGATGCTGGCCGCGAACGTGCCGGTGGTATTCCTTGGCGCGCGCTTTGCCGCGCGGCTGCCGCTGCGCGTAGCGCGACTCGGCGCGGCGCTGTTGTTCGCGCTGCTGGGGCTTTGGATTTTGCTCCGCTAGGCTGTCATACACCTCCCGGAAATCCCAACTGCCGCCATGCCTCGTACACGGCGACGGCGACCGCATTGGAAAGATTGAGGCTGCGGTTGTCGGGCTGCATCGGCAGTCGCAGCCGTTGCGTTTCCGGAATCGACTGCAGGACATCCTCGGGCAACCCGGACGTTTCGCGCCCGAACAACAGCGCGTCGCCGTCGGCGAACCGTGCCTCGGTATAGCGCCGGGTCGCGTGACTGGTGAATGCGAACAGGCGCGGTTGTTGCAGGGCCGCGAGGCACGCAGCCAGATCGTCGTGCACCGACACGTTGACGAACTCGTGATAGTCGAGCCCGGCACGCCGCATTTTTGCGTTGTCCAGTGCGAAACCCAGCGGGCGGATCAGGTGCAGCGATGCGCCCGCGTTCGCGCACAGCCGGATGACGTTGCCGGTGTTGGGCGGGATTTCGGGCCGGAACAGGATGACGTGGAGCATCCGGAGATTATCGTGCGATCGTCCTTCATCGCCGTTGCTCCATCACGACGCAGGCGCCTCGCCCGCACGCGCGCACAAGTACTCCGATCCGGCGCCACGGCGCCGAATCCTTGATGGTTACCCGCAAACCACGGCCACCAAACGCTCAGTGCAGATGCACCACGAACGCGCAGATGCCGAACACGATCACCATGGCCGTCATGACGCACAAGCCGCGCAATATGATCATTTCGGATTTCATGCTGCCCCCTGCTGGATCAGCTCCGGAATGCTCCGGCAGGAGAGATCGAAGCATCGCGTGTGCCAGTCGCAGGGCTTTTGCTGAACAACCGGGCGGGTGAAACCGAACACATGGCCGAAAATGTGACGTGGTTCACAGATGATCGCCTCTGAAGCGCTGAGACGGCGGCGACGAGGCGATACCGATTGAAACCTACCAAGGCAATTCGGCGCCGTCGTAGGCCAGGAATTTCCCCGCATCCTGCACGCTCGCGTTCCCGATCAAATTCAAGAGCGCGTGTGCCGAATCGGCCGGCGCGAGCGTGGCGCTTTTGCCGCCCATCTCGGTCTTCAGCCAGCCGGGGTGCGCGGTCAGCACCACGATGCCGCGCGGCGCGAGTTCGGCCGCGAGCCGCTTCACCGCCATGTTGAGCGCGGCCTTGCTCATCGCGTAGCTGATGGTGCGAAAGCTGGTCGCCTGCGCGATCGAGCCGATCTGCGAGGTGATGCACAGCACCCGCGGTTTGTTGCCCAGCGCCAGGAGCGGCGCGAGCGCTTGCGTGATCAGCAGCGGCGCCGACGCGTTCACCGCAAAGCTCTCCGCCAGCGACTCGGCCATGACGTTGCCGAAGCGTTCGCCCGAGACCAGCACGCCTGCGTTGTTGACGAGAAGATCGATCCGTTGCAGGTGCTGCGCCGCGGCTTTCGGCAGGTCGGCGATGGCCGCCGCATCGGTGACATCGAGTCGATGGATCGCCAGCCTGTCGCCGTGAGCCGCTGCCAACGCGTTGAGTACACCCGCCTTGCCGGGATCACGGCAGCAGGCCAGCACGCGCGCGCCGCGTTCCAGCAGTTCGGTGACGAAGGCCAATCCAAGCCCGCGGTTGGCGCCGGTGACTAGACAGCGTTGCACTCATGCTCTCCGTGTCCGATTTCAGTGTAACCCCACACGCGACAATCGAATGTTTGGCCGTGCATTAGTTGAATCGGAACGTGAGGTTGGCTCCCCTTCACCCCAACCCTCTCGCCGCCGGGGAGAGGGAGACAAGCGCAAAGCGCTTGGCGGGTGAGGGGGCGTGTCATGCGGCTCCGTCGTAGTTAGGGTGAACCCGTGCCGCATCCGGGCGAACCCTAACACTGCCTTCATGGGCAGAAAAGAGATATTGGGGTTCGCGATGAAGCCGCTCACCCCAACCTGCGCGCTACCATGTGCGAATGACCGAAACACAGACGCCCGGCGGCACCACCGACTTCGGTTACCGCGAAGTGCCGATCGCCGAGAAGCAGAAACTGGTCGGCGAGGTGTTCTCGTCCGTCGCCGGCAAGTACGACGTGATGAACGACCTGATGTCGTTCGGTATCCATCGTCTCTGGAAGCGCTTTTTCGTTGCGACCTCCGGCATCCGCAAGGGCGACCGTGTGCTGGACCTCGCCGGCGGCACCGGCGACATCGCCGCGCTGCTGCTGCCGCGCTTGGGTGACAAGGGCGAGGTCGTCGTCGCCGACATCAACGCCGCGATGCTTTATGCCGGTCGCGACCGCCTGCTCGATCGTGGCTTGCTGCAAGGCCTGCGGTTCGCGCAGGTGAACGCCGAGGCGCTGCCGTTCCCGGATGAATCATTCGATGCCGTCACGATCGCGTTCGGCCTGCGCAACGTCACCGACAAGGACAAGGCGCTCGCCGAAATGTACCGGGTGCTGAAGCCCGGCGGACGCGTGCTGGTGCTCGAGTTTTCGAAGGTCAACCAGGAGTGGCTGAAGCCGCTGTACGACTTCCATTCGTTCCAGGTGCTGCCGCGGATCGGCAAGCTTGTCGCGCACGACGAAGACAGCTATCGCTATCTCGCCGAATCGATCCGCAAGCATCCCGATCAGGCGGCGCTGAAGGCGATGATGGAAGCGGTCGGTTTCCGCGGCGTCGAAATCCGCAATCTTTCCGCGGGCATTGTCGCGATCCATCGCGGGTACAGGGTGTAACCCGGGGCAACGCCTCTCCCTCGTTGTCATTCCAGGGCCACCCGCGATGTTCGCGCGTGGAACCCGGAATCCAGTTCTATTCAGTGGAAAAGAAACCGATTCCGGGTTCTGTCCGCAATAGAGCGCGGACAGCCCCGGAATGACGAGCTTGAGTGATTGCCGCTGACGGGATGAGTCGACTAATGCGCAAGCTTTACCCCGAAACCGAGCCGTACCGCACCGAACGCTTTCCCGTCGGCGACGGGCACGCGTTGTACCTCGAAGAATGCGGAAACCCGCGCGGTCTGCCGGTGGTGTTCCTGCACGGCGGTCCCGGTGCAGGCCTCGCGGATTACCACCGCCGCTTCTTCGATCCCGCGCGCTGGCGCGTCGTGTTGTTCGACCAGCGCGGCGCGGGCAGGTCCACGCCGTTCGCCAGCCTCGAAGCCAACACCACGCCCCACCTCGTCGCCGACATCGAAAGGATCCGCGCGCATCTAGGGATCGATCGCTGGGTGGTGTTCGGCGGCTCGTGGGGCTCGACGCTTGCGCTTGCGTACGCCGAGGCGCATCCCGATCGCGTGACGGGACTGGTGTTGCGCGGGATTTTCCTGGCGCGGCCCGAGGAAATCCGCTGGTTCTACGAAGGCGGCGGCGCGTCGTGGATCCTCCCTGAGAAATGGCAACGCTATGCCGCGGCCATTCCACCCGAAGAACGCGGCCACCTGATCGAAGCGTACTGGAAGCGCCTGACCTCGGACGACGAAGCGGTGCGCGTCGCCGCCGCGCAGGCGTGGGGCGCATGGGAAGGCAGTGCGCTCACGCTGGCCGAAAGCCCGGAGACCGAAGCCGAGTTCACCGCACCCGAAGTCGCCGTCAGCCTCGCGCGGATCGAGGCGCACTATTTCCGCCACCGCGCCTTCCTCGAACCCGATCAACTGCTGCGCGACGTGCCGAAGATCCGCCACATTCCCGCCACCATCGTGCACGGCCGCTACGACGTGATCTGTCCGGCGAAAACCGCGTTCGACCTGCACGCGGCGTGGCCGGAGGCGGCGTTCCACGTGGTGGTGTCGGGGCACGCGGCGTCGGAACCCGCGATCGTGGACAAGCTGATCGAAGCGACGGATGTCTTGGCGGATCGGTTTGGGTGATGGGCCGCGCGCGACCCCGCAAATAACTTGTCATTCCGGACGAGCCCCGAAAGGGACGAGATCCGACTGCGTTTGCAGGATTGCAAACGCGAACGCCGAAGGCGGCGCGCAGCGCGAGCGCCATGGACGGCGCGAGTCAATCCAGCTTTTGGTTTTCATCGGTATACGACATGGATTCCGGGTTCCCGCGCCGGTGAAATTGGCGCGGGCCCCGGAATGACGAAGCGGGTTTTTCGCAGAACGGCACATTCGTCACGAGCAAAAAACGGATGGCGCACGGCGACGCGCGCCGCGACACTGCGCGTTCCCCAAAAGGAGCAACGCCATGCTGACCCTGTTCGATTACCTGCCGTCGCAGAACGGCTGGAAAGTGCGCCAGCTTCTGCACCACCTCGGCCGGCCGTACCGCACCGAAATCGTGAGCATCTTCGAAGGCGCGGGCCGCAGCAAGGAATATCTCGCGATCAATCCGACCGGCACGGTGCCGGCGATCCGGCTGGACGACGGCCGCACGCTCGCCGAATCCAACGCGATCCTCGCCTGGCTTGCCGACGGCACGCCTTGGCTTCCGTCCGATCCGTTCGAACGCGCCAAGGTGCAGCAGTGGTTGCACTTCGAGCAGGAGCGCGTCGAATCGGTGATCGGCTCGCTGCGCTACTGGACGCTCACCGGCAAGCTGGCGACGCGCCCGCCGGAATTCGTGGCGATGAAGCGCAAGGCGGCGCTGCGCACGCTCGGGATTCTGGAAAGCGAACTCGCAACGCGTGCGTTCCTCGCCAACGACCGCTACAGCATCGCCGACATTTCCGTGTTCGCGTACGCGAGCCGCGCGGAGGAAGCGGGCATTTCGCTGGAATCATATCCGCACTTCCGCGCGTGGATAAAGCGCGTCGAAGCGCAGCCGGGATTCCTCGCGGAGATGCACCCATACAGCGAGGATCCGCACACCACGCGCGAGTTGCCTTAGCCATGTAGCCCGGATGGAGGCGCATCGCGCCGGAATCCGGGGAATGAGTGCCCCGGATTCCGCTTCGCTCCATCCGGGCTACACGGCTGACGCATCGTCCGCCGTGGGCGTCAAGCGGCCCGCAAATCCTCGGTGATGGTTCCCCAATGCGTGGCCTCGGAGTCGTGTCCGGCATCGCGCCAGGTTTCCTTGAGCGCATCGCGGTACCACTCGCGCATCGAGGGCAACGCCAGCAGGCGTTGCGCGTACGCCTTAGCGTTTTCACCGAGCGGCGGCGCGTAGGTCTGGATGCGGAACGCGACCGGCGCATAGAAGGCGTCGGCGGCGCTGAATTTGTTGCCAGCGAGGAACGGGCCACCGAAGCGTTTCAGGCCGTCGTTCCACAACGCGTTCAACCGCGTGAGGTCGCGCTGCAACGCATCGTCGACGCGGTGCAGCCTGACCCGGATGCCGCAATTCATGCCGCACTGGGTGCGCAGCGCCATGAAGCCCGAATGCATTTCGGCGGCGGCGCAGCGCGCGAACGCGCGCGCGGTCTTGTCGGCGGGCCAGACTTCCGGATGCGCTTCGGCGACATATTCGGTGATCGCAAGTGAATCCCATACCGTGGTGTCGCCGTCGACGAGGCACGGCACCTTGCCGCTCGGCGAAAAGGTCGTGAACGCCGTCGCGTGGAACGGCATCAGCTTTTCCTCGAACGGAATCCCGAGTTCGCGCAGCAGCACCCACGGGCGCAGCGACCACGAGGAATAATTCTTGTTGGCGATGTAGAGAACGGGCATGCCGCTGTCTCCGCGCGAGGAAGCGCACATCTTATTCTGTCGCGCGTCCGAAAACGCGCCAAGACGCGACAAGAGAGTTCCGATTTTGCTCGTCATTCCGGGGCCACCGCCAAGCTTCATCGGCGGCGGAACCCGGAATCCAGATCTTGGATCTTCGAAGCAAAAGCTGGATTCCGGGTTCTGCCCGCCAAGAGCGCGGGCAGCCCCGGAATGACGAAGTAGCTAATAGGCAACTGCGTGGCATACTCCCCGTTTTCACCGCAACACAGGAGCGCCCGATGCGCCTGCTTTCCACCCTCGCCCTCGGCGCCTTCGTGCTGCCGGCCGCGGCGCACGCCGCCGATCCGCATTCGTACGCGCAACCGCAGGACGTCGTCATCAAGCACATCGACCTGGACCTCAAGGTCGATTTCCCGCACAGGCAACTGGACGGCATCGCGACGCTGACGCTGGACTGGAAGAACGCCGACGCACAGGAACTGGTGCTGGACACCAGCGCGTTGAAGATCGCCTCGGTCGAGGCGGTGGACGGCAAGGGCCAGCCCCACGCATTGCACTACACGCTGGCCGCGACGGTGCCGTCGATGGGCTCGAAACTTACCATCGAAGCGCCGAAGCATCCGCACGCGGTGCGCATCGCCTACGCCACCTCGCCGGACGCGAGCGGCCTGCAATGGCTCGATCCCGCGCAGACCGCCGACAAGCGATTTCCGTTCCTGTTCTCGCAGTCGGAGTCGACCCACGCGCGCTCGTGGATTCCGCTTCAGGATTCGCCGGCGATTCGCTTCACCTGGCACGCGCATGTCACGGCGCCCAGGGACGTACGCGTGGTGATGAGCGCGCCGAACGATCCGAAGCACGCGCTGGACGGTTCCTTCGATTTCACCCAGACGCATCCGGTGCCGTCGTACCTGATGGCGATCGCGGCGGGCGATCTCGCCGTACGCGAAACGGGTCCGCGCAGCGCCGTCTACGCCGAGCCGTCGGTGGTCGGCAAGGCCGCGCACGAGTTCGAAGACACCGGGAAGATGATCGCGACGACCGAGAAGTTGTACGGCCCGTATCGCTGGGGCCGCTATGACATCCTTGTGCTGCCGCCGTCGTTCCCGTACGGCGGGATGGAAAACCCGAACATGACCTTCGCGACGCCGACCGTGCTGGTGGGCGACAAGAGCCTCGTCTCGCTGGTCGCGCACGAGCTCGCGCATTCGTGGTCGGGCAACCTCGTGACCGCCGCGACGTGGCGCGACATCTGGCTCAACGAGGGCATCACCACCTACGTGCAGGGCCGCATCACCGAAGCGCTGTACGGCCAGCGCCAGGCCACCGAGGAGACCCTGCTCGCAATCCGCAACCTCGAGAAGAACATCGCCGGGATGCCGGAGAACGCGCAGCGCCTCACGCCGCAGCCGCGCAAGATCGACGCCGACGACGAACTCTCCGACGTCGCCTACGACAAGGGTTCGTGGTTCATGCGCACGCTGGAGCAGAAATTCGGGCGCAAGGATTTCGACGCGTACCTCGAAGGCTATTTCAACCACTTCGCGTGGCACAGCATCACGACCGAGCAGATGCTGGCGTACCTGAAAGCGAACCTCATCGACAAATATCCCGGGCGGATGGGTTGGGACGAAGTCGAGGCGTGGGTGTACGGCCCCGGGATCCCGGAGGATGCGCCGATTCCGGACTCACCGCGTTTCGACGCGATCGACAAGGAACGCGCGGCGTTCCTCGACGGCACGCTCGCCGCGAACAAGCTCGATGCGAAAAGCTGGAACACCCAGGAGTGGATGTATTTCCTCGACCGCCTGCCGGACAAGCCGCCGCTCGGGAAGATGCAGGAACTCGATGCCGCGTGGCACCTGACGGGCACGCCCAATGCCGAAATCGGGATGCGCTGGTACGTGCACGCGATCCGGTCGGGCGACCGCGCGGCATGGCCGGCCGCCGCCGAACACGCGACACGGATCGGGCGGTTGTATCTCACGATGCCGATCTACAAGGCGCTGGTGCAGACGCCGGAAGGTTTCGCGTTCGTCGAGCAGGTTTTCGCGAAGGCGAAGGACGGCTACCACCCGCTGACGCGGATGGCGGTGGAGAAACTGTTCGCCAAGGCCCGCGAGGCGCAGGGCAAGGCCGCGGTCGGCGCGGACTGAGGGCAACTGCATGTCCCGCAACCCCGCCCGCGACGCGCTCCTCGCGCGCGTCGCCTTCCGCCTGAAGGTGCTGGGCGGCATCGTCATCGCGCTCGCGGTGACCGGGCTCGCGGTGTATTTCCTCGCGCCGGCCTTGCTGCTGCGCGGCGCGGTGATGTGGCAGACGTGGCGCGATGGTCTGCACCAGAAGTCCATCCAGGTCGGCGATACGCGTTGGGTGTACGTCGAGGGCGGCAAGCAGGACGGCCCGCCATTGGTGCTGCTGCACGGTTATCGCGGCACCTACGCGGACTGGCTACTGACCGCGCGTTATCTCACCGGCAACTTCCACGTCGTCATCCCCGATCTGCCGGGCTGGGGCGCGTCCACGCGCCTGCCGAACGCAGACTACGGCTATCCCGCGCAGGTGCAGCGCCTGCACGCGTTCGTCGATGCGCTGCACCTCGGCGAAATCGCGATCGCGGGGCATTCCATGGGCGGCGCGATCGCGGGCCTGTACGCCGCGACTTATCCGAAGGACGTCGCGGCGCTGGTGCTGGTGGACTCGGCCGGCGTGAAGTTCAAGGCCAACGGCTTCGTGCGCGAACTCGAATCCGGCAGGAACCCGTTCGATTTCGACAACCGCGCCGGATTCGATCACCTCGAATCGATGCTGTTCACCAGGCCGCCGTCGGTACCGCCGCGCATCGCCGACGTGTTCGTCGCGCGCTCCGAGCACAACCGCGCGTTCGACGACAAGGTGATGCGCGAGATTGCCTCGCCGGACGAGCGCTACGCGCTGGAACCGAAGCTGCCCGACATCACCGCGCCGACCCTGGCGATCTGGTGCACCGGCGACCAGATCATCGACGTCTCCGCGCTGGACGCGATCCGCAAGGGCCTGACCCACGCACCCAACATCGGCATCACCGAACTGCGCGGCTGCGGACACATGTCGATCATCGAAAAACCGCAGGAAGTCGCGCAGTCCATCACGCACTTCGTGCTGCTGCCGGCGGGGACGTAGAAGCGTGCGTAGCGCGTTCGCTCGAATGAGATGCTAGGCCGCGACAGCTAGACATGAATGGCGAGTGCCGCGGCGAAGACCATGATTGCCATACCCGCGCAGAAGGCGGCGAAACCTGCCACGCCGACAACCCAGCCGATACCATTTAGCAGTTTTAGGTGTTTGTCAACGAAACTGGGTCGAAACTGCAAAAGATTCGCCTGGATGATCAGGTGTCCTTTGAGCAATATGAAGAGAAAGACGGAACACAGGAGAAAGTACCACGATGCCACGGCTCGTGAAGCAACGACCGGAGTGATGAGGCCAGACTGCTTGCCACCAAGCAATACGGAGATAGACAAGGAAAGCGCGCCACCGGAGATGAGGAAGACCACGTTGGCAACAGAGTCAATGCGCGATCTGATCTCGCGCCAGTCTTCGGCGTTGTTCTCAGCAGATCCCATACGTCTGGTTAGACGAAGAGTTATGCGGCATCCACGGGCGGCGCCGACTGCGGTGCGTTGGCGGAGAACTTGTGAAAGGCAAACGTGCCCCTGACGCCATTGATGAAAAGAAGAGTAATTATCGCAGCCATGAACCATGCGAAGCCAACGATGCGCGGCTGTGTGGAAAACTGAACTATCTTCTCGACAATGAATAGACAAAGCCCGGCGACGGCAAACGCGCGAGAACGGCGACGGATACGCCAGGCAATTACTGCGAACAATATCGCGTCAATGTACGCGAGGGGGTCCATACCTGCGATGTCTTTCTTGAGTATTAGTGTGACTGTTGCAAAGATTGCAGTGACGCTGGCGACAAAGATGGCCGCCCAAAACCCCAGATTTGACGCCTCGATGGCATCGGTGACATTGCTGATCTTTGGCCAGTACCAAGACTTCCGAGCCCCCTGAGCCATAGCACCCTCCGCTGTTGCTGTTGACGCATAACGCTAGTTACCCGCCACACCTGAGCGGTAACGCACTAGTGCCGACGTGCTTATAGATGCCGGCACCAAAACAATGCACATTTCATACCATACGAGCCTCGAACCCCCACCCGGCGCTGCGCGCTCGCGCTACGCGCGCGTTCGCTTCGCTCCGCCTCTCCCGGAGGGAGAGGGGAAATACTTCACCCACCCCGCATCAGCTTCCGCACCGCGGCGAGATTGCGCCGGCTGATTTCCGGCGTGACGTCGCTGCCGGCGATCAGTGCGCGCATGGTGCCATCGGGATCGCGCTTGAGTCCGATCAGGCGTTCGGCGGGGACGAGGCAACCGCGGTGCACGCGCACGAAGCGGTCGGGGAAGGTTTCCTCGATCGTCTTCAGCGACTGCTCGGTCAGGGCGTCGCCGGCCGCGCGGTGCACGGTGACGTACTTGTCGTCGGCACTCAGCCAGATGATGTCGCGCAGCGGAACCTTGACCGGCGCGCCGTGCGCGTGCGCGAGCAGCGTCGCATCGCCTGAGGTCGCGCGGCGGCGCAGGGCCTCGGCGCGCGCCAGCGCTTCGCGCAGGCGTTCGATCCGCACCGGTTTCAGCAGATAGTCGGCCGCACGCAATTCGTAAGCGGTCAGCGCGTGCTTTTCGTAGGCGGTGCAGAACACCAGTTGCGGCGGATCGGACAGCGCCGCCAGCCGGCGCGCCACGCCGATGCCATCGAGGCCGGGCATCGCGATGTCCAGCAACAGGAGGTCGGGACGCAATTTCGCGCAGGCGCCCATCGCCGCGTCGCCATCGCCGACGCTGCCGACGACTTCGGCGCCGTCGCAGTCGTGCAGCAGCGCCGCGAGGCGCGTGCGCGCGAGGGGTTCGTCATCAGCGATGAGGATGCGCACCGGGCTCAAATTCCCTCGATGTCAATTCAATCCGAACTGCGCCATTCTGTCGCAAACCTCCCCCCATCCGGCCTTCGGCCACCTTCCCCCGCGAGCGGGGGAAGGGTTTTATGGAGGCGGCGCATCCGGCAGCCGCACGATCACGCGGAATTCGCCGTCTTCGCTGCGCGTTTCCAGCGCGCCGCGCTCGCCGAAATGATAGGCGATGCGGCGACGCACGCTTTCGAGGCCGTGGCCGCTGCGCCCGGGTGCCGCGGTGTCGGGCAGCGGATTGGCGATTTCGAGCTGGACGCCGTCGGATGCGCGCCGCCCGGTGATGCGCAGCGTGCCGCCTTCGCGGCGCGGCTGGATGCCGTGGTACACGGCGTTCTCGACCAGCGGCTGCAGCAGGAGGGAAGGCATTTCCAGGGCGCCCGGCAGGCCGTCGAGGTCGCGTTGCACTCTCAGGCGATCGCCCAGCCGCAGTTGTTCGATCGCGAGGTAGCGGTCGATGAGGCCGAGTTCCTCGCCAAGCGTGCTGGGCTTGTCTCCGGCGCCGAGCGAGGCGCGGAACAGTTCGGAAAGATCCTCGACGGTGCGTTCGGCGGCGTCGGGATCGACCCGCACCAGCGCCGCGACCGTGTTCATGCTGTTGTAGAGGAAGTGCGGGCGGATGCGCGCCTGCAACGCGTCGAACTGCGCGCGCGCCACCGCCGCGAGCCGCGCACGCCATTCCGCCAGCACGTAGAAATAGCGCAGCAGCGCGGCGCCGAGCAGCGCGGCCAGCACCGCGTTGCCGACCACGAAACGTACCGCCGATGCGGGTGTCAGTCCCGTGGCCAGCGCGTGGTCCAGCCACGCGACTACCGCGCTTGCGATGGCAACCAGCAACACCAGCGCGCCCCATGCCAGCGGATACGCGATCGCGCGCGGCCACTTCACCAGCAGAGGCGACAGGCGGCACAACAGCAGCGAGGCCAGCAGGGCGAGCCAGACCACGAACAGCGTCGCGGTCGAAAAATCGCGCCAGCCCATCCGCGCATCGGGCGCCAGCGCGTCAATCACCACGACCAGTTCCGCGACCACCATCAGCGTGAACACGGAGGCCGCGCTGCAGAAATCGGGCAGCGCGGAAGCGTCGCGTTTGCGGGGTTCGGGGGTGTCGGCCATGGCGCGCAGTATGGCGGTTCAACGCAAGAACGGTGCGACGCAAGACACAACCTACACGCCACTTTCAGCAAGGGCCGACCATTCTGTTTCTCCCTTCTCCCTCCGGGAGAAGGGCGCAAGGCGCTGCTCTTGCTTTGGCGCGAAGCGCCGGATGAGGGTTCGGGATTGCGCGATGGGTACCACGCCGCGGGATCGCGCAGGTGCGGACCCTCACCCGCCCCTGACGGGGAGCGCTACGCGCTCGGCCTACGGCCGCCTCTCCCGGAGGGAGAGGGAAAGAGCACATCGCGCGCGAGGCGCGCTCCTGCACTTCACCCTGGGCGCGGCGCGGCGCGCTACTACAAGCGCGCGCCGAGAAACACCGCAAGGTCGGCGATTTCCTGCGGGCAGACCTGGTGCGCCATCGGGTAGCTGTGCCAGTCGACCGCGTAGCCCCATTCGCGCAGCCCGTCGCGCGAGCGTTCGCCGAGGACCTGCGGCACCACCGGATCGAAGGCGCCGTGGCCCATGAAGATCGGCGTCGCGGCGTTCGCGGCGTGACGCTCGCCGATGGTCCTCTCGGCAATCGGAAGATAAGTCGACAACGCGACGATCGCCGCCAGGTTGCGCGCGTGCCGCAAGCCTGCGGCCAGCGCAACCGCGCCGCCTTGCGAGAATCCCACCAGCACGATGTTCGCGCCCGGCACGCCGCGTTCGATCTCCCGCGCGATCAGGGCTTCGACGTGGGCGATCGAGGCGCGGATGCCGGACTCGTCCTGCTTCTGCGAAAGGTCGAAGCCCGCGATGTCGTACCACGCGCGCATCGCGAGTCCGCCATTGAGGGTGATCGGGCGCACCGGTGCGTGCGGAAACACGAAGCGCAGCGGCGGCCATTCCGGGCGCACCAGTTGCGGCACGATCGGTTCGAAATCGTGGCCGTCCGCGCCGAGGCCGTGCAGCCAGATCACCGCGTGGTGCGGGTTCGACGCGGTTTCGATTTCGACGCATTCGAGCATTGGCGGGATTCTGTTCTTGCTCGTCATCCCGGAATCGCGGAGCGATATCCGGGACCCAGCGCCTTTTCTGTCTCGACACGCTCAGCGAAAGACACTGGATCCCCGCTTTCGCGGGAATGACGACAAGGAGGGTTGATCAGAGTTACCTATTTTGATTGCTCCGCCGGCCCGGAAGGCAATCCCAACTCCTGGGCGAAGAACGCCATCGCCGCCGCGGCGTTGCCGACGCGCTGGCTGAAGGATGCGGTGACGCCGTGGCCCTCGTTCATGCGCGTCAGCAGCAGCACCGGATATTTCGACGTGGTCGCCGCCTGCAGCGCCGCCGCGAACTTGCGCGACTGCCACGGCGCGACGCGCGGATCATTGACGCCGGTGATCAGCAACACCGCCGGATACGCGGTGCCGGCTTTCACGTTCTGCAACGGCGAGTACGCGCGCAGCCATTCGAAATCGGGCTTCTTGGTCACCGTCCCGTATTCGGAGATGTTGTACTGGCCGTTCGGCCACAACTCCACGCGCAGCATGTCGTAGATGCCGACCAGCGAGACCGCGGCGCGGTATTCGGACGGATGCTGGGTCAGCGCCGCACCCATCAGCAGCCCGCCGTTCGAGCCGCCGAGGATCCCGAGGTGCGCCGGGTCGGTCCAGTGGTGTTGCACCAGCGCCTGCGCCGACGCGTAGAAATCGTCGAAGACGTTCTGCTTCTTGCCCAGCATCCCGGCTTCGTGCCAGCCCTCGCCGTACTCGCTGCCGCCGCGGATGTTGGCGACCGCGAACACGCCGCCGCGCTCCAGCCACGCCAGCGTCGAACCGATGAAGCGCGGCGCGGTGGAGATCCCGAAACCGCCGTAACCGGAAAGGATCGTCGGGCGCGCACCGTTCGGCGTCACGCCCTTCAGCGCGATCACCGTGACCGGGATTTTTGTGCCATCCTTCGATGTCGCGTCGAGCCGATACGTGACGACGTCGGAATAATCGGCGGCGGGCTTGACCTCGAACACGGTCCCGAGCGTACCCTTCGCGCCATCGTATTCCGCCCAGCGCGAGGGAATCGTCCAGCCGGAATAGCTGATCAGCGCGCGGTCCGAATCCGCGCTGCTCGCGATGGTGCCGACGCCGATGCCGGTTTTCGGCAACGGCAGCGTGCGCACGAACCTGCCCGTGCCCGAGAACTGCCGCACGCGCCAGTCGGGTCCGCTCACTTCCGTGATCAGGAAACCGCCCTCGATCGGCGCGACGGAATGCATCGCCCAGGCGCCCTGCTTCACCAGCAATGTCGATTTGCCGTTCGGGTCCAACGCCAGCAACTTGCCGCGCGGCGCGTTTTCATAGGCGATCACCAGCAGGCGGTCGCCGTCCCAGGCCGCGCCCTGGTTGACTTCGGAGGCGGCGCGCACGTTGGCTTCGGTTCCGAGCGCGAGCTTCCACGGACCGCGGCCGTTGCGCAGGTACACCGCGTCGGGCGCGCCGTCGCCCGCGTGCACCAGCGCGGCCGCGTGCCGGCCATCCGCCGAACCGAGCAGCGTGTATTCGGCCACCGTCGACAACCCCTTGCCGAATTCAAGCTTGTCGGCGCTCGCCGACGTCCCGAACGCATGGTGGTACAGCGCCGCATTGAACTGCGATTGATCGGCCGGGACGTCGACCGGCAGCCGCACGTACGTGACGCCCTTGCCGTCGGCGTCCCACACCAGCGCCTGCGGCGTGGTGCCGCCACCCGCGCGCGGCAACGCATCGGGCAGGGTCTTGCCGGTCGCAACGTCCACGAAACGGATCGTGGTTTCTTCGTTGCCACCTTCGGCGGTGCCATAGGCGACGTACCTGCCGTCCGGCGAGGGCCAGAAATCGGTGATCGCCGGGATGCCAGTCATCCCGTTCGGATCGATCAGCACTTTTGGCGTGCCGCCGGGCCACGGCTGGGCGACCAGCACCGCCTGCGGCTGCGGTGGCGTCTGGCGCAGGTAGAACAAGGTGCCGCCGACGATCTCGGGGCTGAATTGCTGCGTCGAGGTGAGCGCGAGTTCGCCCACGCGTTTCGCAATGGCCTTGGCGTCCGGAAAACCGTCCATCACCTTTTCGGTGTAGGCGTTCTGCGCCGCGATCCATTGCTTCACCGCAGGCGCGTTCGCGTCTTCGAGCCAGCGGTAAGGGTCGTGCACCACCGTGCCGAAAAACGTTTCGGTGACGTCGTGCTTGGGCGTGATCGGCGGGATCGCGGGAATCTCGTGTTGGGTGTCGATCAGCGGAACACGGTGGCGTACTTGCGGCTGTGACTGCGCAATGGCGAGAGTGGACGAAAGGCCAAGGCCGATACCTGCAAGGATGCGGAAAGCGCGCATGATCGACCCCGAACGGCAGCGAAAGGTTGCTGCAGGGTAGCGCCGGTGTGGCTGCCGCGCACGTGTGAAGTGAGGTCGGGATTCACGCCCCCTCACCCCAGCCCTCGCCCCACGGGAGAGAGGGAGACAAGCGCGCAGCGCTTGGCGGGTGAGGGGGTTCCGCGTGTCTGTCCGGTATCAAGCTCGTCGCAAGACTTTTGGCGCTTGCGCGTGCGTGCGCCGTCTGGCTAGGCTCCGGCTTTTCATTGGGGTCACCACATGAACCGCATCGCCGCCGCCGCACTGGTCTGCCTCGTCACCGGCGCGGGCGCGTTCGCCGCCGCGCCGCAAACAGCGTCGACCGCCGCCGCGCAGGCGCCGGTCCACAAGCTGACGCTGGAAGAGATCATGGCGAATCCCGACTGGATTGGTCCGCCGGTCGAGGATGCGTACTGGAGCGTCGACGGCCGCAGCATCTACTTCAAGCTGAAGCGCAAGGGCTCGTCGATCCGCGACCTCTACCGTGTCGCGGCGACGGGCGGCGCTCCGGTGAAATTGAGCGATGCCGAACTCGCGAGCGCCGACGGCCCTGCTGTGTTCGACCGCGCGCGCGACCGCGCGGCGTTCCTGCGCCATGGCGACGTGTACGTGCGCGAAGTCGCCACGGGCGCGACGCACCAGATCACGCGCGACGACGCGGACAAATCGGGCCTGCAGTTCTCCGCGAACGGGAATCTCCTGAGCTGGCGCCAGGGCAACGACTGGTATGTCTGGAACGCTTCCACGGGCGTGGTGTCGCAGGCCGCGACGCTGAAGACCGAACGGAATCCCGCCGACCAGAAACCCGACCAGATGGAACGCCTGCAGCTCAGCCTATTCTCGACGCTGCGGGAGATCAAGGCCGACCAGGACGCGGTGCGCGAACACGACGACGAGCTGGACGCCGAAAATCCCGCGCGCGCGCCAGCGCCGTTCTGGCTCGGCGACAAGGTGCGCGTCGTCGCAACATCGCTGTCGCCCGATGCGCGCTGGATGCTCGTGGTCACGATTCCAAAGTCGTACCAGCGCGGCAAGCACCCGGACGTGGTGCATTACGTGAACGACTCGGGCTACCCGGAAACCGAACCCGCGCGCACCTACGTCGGCCGCAACAATCCTGCGCCGCAATCGCTGGTGCTCCTCGATTTAAAAGCGCACAAGCACTATGCGCTGTCGCTGGATGGCCTGCCCGGCATCCACGACGATCCTTTGCACGACCTGCGCGCGACACGCATCGCCGAACTCAGGAAGGAAGGCCACGACGACGAGGCTGCCGCGCTGGCCGCGCCGAAGACCCGGCCGGTGTCGGTGAACTTCATCCAGCAGGGCGAAAGCTTCGGGCCCGCGATCGTGTGGAGCGAGGATGCGAGCCAGGTCGCGATCGAACTGCGCGCCAACGACAACAAGGATCGCTGGATCGAAACCGTCGATTTCAGGGACCACAAGCTGGTGACGCAAAATCGCCTGACCGATCCTGCGTGGATCAACTGGAGTTTCAACGAATTCGGCTGGCTGCCCGGCAATCGCACGCTATGGTTCGAATCGGAGGCCAGCGGCTGGGCGCAGTTGTACGTGAAGCCGCTGGGCGAAAGCGCACGCGCGCTGACCGGCACGCACTACGAAGTGTCGATGCCGGTGGTGTCGCCCGACGGCAAGTGGTTCTATGTGCTGTCCAACAAGCAGGCGCCCTACGACTATGACGTCTATCGCGTCCCAACGACGGGCGGAACGCTCGAGCAGGTCACGCATTACGAAGGGCTGGCGTGCTTCGAGTGCAGTGCGCCGTTCGCGCTGTCGCCGGACGGCAGCAAGCTCGCGGTGCTGCATTCGAGCGCGTACCTCCCGCCGCAGCTCGCGGTGGTCGACAGCGACGGCCGTGATGCGCGCGAGCTCACCGACACCCGCACGCCGGCTTACAAGGCGCTGTCGTCGACATGGGTGCAGCCGCAGTTCGTGAAGATCCCAAGCAGCCACGGCGATTTCGGAATCTGGGCCAAGTATTACCAGCCTGCCGACTACGACACCTCGCATGCGCATCCCGCGGTGTTCTTCGTGCACGGCGCAGGTTACCTGCAGGACGTCACCAAGGGCTGGTCGTACTACTTCCGCGAGCAGATGTTCAACAACCTGCTGACGCAGGAAGGCTACGCGGTGCTCGACATGGACTACCGCGGTTCGGCCGGTTACGGCCGCGACTGGCGCGACGCGATCTACCAGCACATGGGCCATCCGGAATTGCAGGACCTGCTCGACGGCAAGGCGTGGCTGGTCAAGCACCACCACGTCGACCCGAAGCGCGTCGGCATCTACGGCGGTTCCTACGGCGGCTTCATGACCGAGATGGCGCTGCTGCGCGCGCCGGGGCAGTTCGCCGCGGGCGCGGCATTGCGTCCGCCGTCCGACTGGACCAGCTACAACGACGGCTACACGTCGGACATATTGAACACGCCGCAGCTCGATCCGGAGGCGTACAAGATCTCTTCGCCGATCGAATACGCGAAAAACCTCCAGGACCCGCTGCTGATCATGCACGGCCTGATCGACAACAACGTGATGCCCGGCGATTCGATCCGCCTGTACCAGCGTTTCATCGAACTTCACAAGAAGAACTTCTGGATATCGCTGTACCCGATGGAGCGCCACGACTTCAAGTACGCGGACGACTGGTACGACGAATACCGGCGCATCCACGACCTGTTCACACGCTACGTGAAGGACCGGAAAGATGATGCGCAGGTGGTGCAGCAAACCGAATGACAGGAGATCGAGTGCCTCTCGACAAAACGGGGCGCCGAACGGCGCCCCGTTTCGTTTCCACTGACCTGCTCTCCTACTTCGTCGTTCCGCTCTCCTACTTTGTCGTGTTGATGTAGTAATTGCTCGAGGCCGCAGCGGTCAACGCGCTGGTCAGCGGCAGCAACTGGCTGAGAAAGCGGTTCCAGCGGGTGACGCCGGCTGCGGAGGCGAAGACCACGTCGCCCGGCCTCACGTCGAAACCGTCGGCCAGTGCGAACGCCGCCGGCGATTTCAGGTCGAGCTGGTAAACCGTCGGACGCTGCGCGGGCTGGCCGTTCTTCGGGAGGCCGCCGCGGATGACATAGACCACGCCCTGGGAAGTGACTTCGTTGAGGCCGCCGGCGTCGCCGAGCGCCTGCGTGAGCGTGATGTCGCCCGTGTTGAAGCGCAGCGCCTGCGGACGGGTGACCTCACCCATCACGAAGACCTTCTCGCGGTCGTTGTAGGGCACCAGCACACGGTCACCCGCTTCCAGGTAAACGTTGCCCGCCGGCCCACCCCGCCCCGC
>Ga0070737_10002778_pt1 | contig 20099 bp, 25 predicted proteins | sample Coa_R1_10_FD_66438 | JGI IMG/M metagenome (GOLD analysis project Ga0070737, IMG submission 66438) | Surface soil microbial communities from Centralia Pennsylvania, which are recovering from an underground coalmine fire - Coalmine... | ecosystem: Environmental > Terrestrial > Soil > Unclassified...
ACGCAGCTCGGGAATTTTGTGGTTGATGGTGCATATGTTGCGCCATCGGGCGGGCCGCCGCCGGTCTCGGTTGGTCCGCAGACGAATCTTTGTGTTGTCGTTGGCGCGGCGAACTGGGGGCCGAAGAACGTTCTCACGCCGTTTGACTCGAACTCGATCTTTTCGGTGTTCGGGAACCTGACGGCGAATGTCTATTCGTTGGTGCGCGGTGCGCTGACGATGATGCCCGAGGCGACGAACTTTAGCGGGATTCGCGTTACGGACGGCAACGATACGCCCGCGACGCTCAAGCTCAACGATTCGACGAGTACCGCAGTGTTGACGGGTACTGCTGTCTATACGGGGAGTTACCCGAACAATCAGGCATACATCCGCGCCGACTTGCAGAGCGGTACGCTGACGAATAATCCGGTTTTCACGATTACGGTTGGATTTCCGGGATCGAATCCGCTCGTCTATCCCAACATTGTTGGGTATGCGACGCTCGGGAGCGGCTATGCGCAGGCGACGTTTATTGCGAATGCGCTAGCCGCACTGAACGGGACGGCACCGAACTCGACGCCGAATCCTTGGTTTGTGTTCTCTGCGGGCACGAGTGCGAATGCTCCGCAGACGGGAACGCCGTTCTTTGCTTCCGGCGGTACTGACGGTGCGTCGAATATTACGAGTACGACGCTTGTTGGAACGGATGGTCAGGTTGGCCGTACCGGGATGTATGCGGCCCGTGGCGGCGTGGCGATGGGTCAGATCGTTCTGGTTGGCCTTTCGGACGTCAGTCAGTTCCAGAATTTGGCGACGTTCTGTATGCAGGAGTCGTGCATCGGCTTTCTGTCGATGCCGAGCGGGAACACGGCGCAAAGCGCTGTTGCGGCGAAGGTTGGCGCGAGTGCGTCGAACGATTTCGTCGTGACGACCTGCTTCTGGGATTACGTTCAAGATCAGATTAGCGGCCAGAAGCTTCTCGTTGATCCGTCCTGCAAGATTGCGGGGATCATTGCGGCGCAGCCTACGTACATGTATGTGGGGAATAAGCCGCGTGGTGGTGCGGTCGGCGTAATCTCGACGGAGCGGTCGGTGCTCGGTCCGATTTCTCAGGGCGAGCAGGCACTCTTGCAGCAGAACAACCTGCTCTATTTGACCAATCAGATGCCTCGTGGCGGTGGGCTGTGGGGCTTGCCGTTCGGGAGCGCTTCGAGCGGTGCTGCGATCAACGATGTGCGGATGCGGAATTTCATCGCCATTTCGGTGCTGAACATTCTCGGTCCGTTTGTCGGCGAGATGCAGACGGCGAAGCCGAGTGATCCGACTCGAGCGCAAATGAAAGCAGCGTTGACTGCGTTCCTGCAATCGCTGATGAATCCGGCCAATTCGTCGAATGCGGCGATTGCCGATTTCGAAGTCGACGATACGACCCTTGGGTCTCCGACGAATGTTCCGAATGGCTACGCCTTGTTTACTGTGAACGTGACGACGTTGAGCGGTATCAAGTTCGCGATAGCCTTTGTGAACGTCGGCGGGACCGTTCAAATTCAGACCGCGTCGCAGCAATAGGAGGGATAGCTAGTGAGTTTTGGGACTAACTATGTCCGCGGTACCTTCAATATTGGTACCAACCTTGCTTCGATTTCGGTCATTGATAATGACACGGGGCAAGCGATAGATATCGGTCTCGTGACGGAGTTCACCGCTGACGAGCAGGTGCAGGAAGTCACGTCGCGGCCGATTACGAATCGTGGGTACAATCAGACGGTACAGGAGTTCAACGGCTGGACCGGCTCGATGATGATCGACCGTCGGAACGGCGCGTTGACCGATCTTATGGCCCTCATGGAGCAGAACTATCATGACGGCCAACCGCAGAAGTACTTTACGATTGTCTGCACGATTCAGAATACGAACTTCGACGGATCGACGGACACGTATCAGTTCAATTATTGTACGCTGAGGACGAACTTTGGCACCTGGCGCAAAGATCAGGCCGTGCAGCAGAAGGTCACCTTCACTGCGCAAGATATGGTCGCGCTATAGGAGCTAAATGAGCACAAGAACGAAAAAGACCGTTGAGGAAGGCGAGCACGAGATCGTTACGTTTCTGGGCAATCGGGTCGTCATTGGTCCGATTGATGCGTACGACTCGCTCAAACTCGACCCCCGAATTGCTGAGTTCAGTAAGGGGGTTACCGATCCGGAGACTCGCGTACAGATCATGTTGAAGGTCTACACGATAGGGTCGATTCGGTCGATCAACGGTCGGCATGTCAACCCGCGGTTGAACGAATTGGAGTTCCAGGCGGTTGCGAGGCAATTGGACAACACCGAAATCTTTCAGGTGATGGACAAGTTTGCTGACGCCTATTGGACGAAGACGGGTGACGAACTAAAAAAAGAGTCAACCACCAGCACCTCAAGCTCGTCGCAGCCGTAATGTATGCATCCCGGGGCGGAATCTCGTATGAACGAGCGATGTCCATGTCGATGCAGGAGCTCTTTGAGTGGCATATCCGCCTCGGCGAGGTGCAGGGTGGGAAATGGGTCTACTCTGAGGATGATGTAGGCCATTGGGCTGAAGAGGAGTCGGATAGTGGCTGACCTGGTGTTTCGCGGATTGGGTGAATTCGCGAATTTTCTCGAAGAGCGCGTTGGCGTTGAGGAGAGTGCGTTGGCATTAGCGGCGGAGATGTCGGCTGATGTCATGTACGAGAAGGCGAAGAAAATCTACGGTGACTCTTCGAAATTGGCTCCTCTTGCCCAGGCGACTCAGGATGAGCGTGTGAGCTTAGGGTACACGCCGAACGATCCGCTGTTGCGTGACGGGAGACTGTTGCGTGACAGTTTGGAGAAGGCGCATGTCGGTGCTATTGGTGGTATTGGATCGGACGAGATCATCCACTACTACCATGAGCACGGGTACATCAACGCGATGTCTGGAGCGTCCGTTCCTGCTAGGCCGGTGTTTCGCTTAGCGTTTCAGGAGAGCGCACCGGAGCTGGAAGCAATCGTCAAGGAAGTCATTCAGGGTGTTCTTGGGTTTGGGGTATTCCTGAGGCTGAAGTAAGATGAATTTTGGCAATTGGGTTGTAGGCGTCGTTCTGAAGTTCTCTTCGAACGGCGTTTACACGATGCAGCAGATGAACGCTGCGTCGCGTATGCTGAATCAGACGCTGGCTCAGCAGCAGGGGATCATCACCAAGAACCAGGCGGCGATGCTTGCGTATCAGCGCAGGATCGAGGTCTTGCGCGACCGCATCTGGTCGTTGGCCAATGTCATTACGACGAGGTTGGCGGTTGCCGGTGCGGCGGCGGCGGCGTTCGGTGTCGATCAGGCGGCGAATCTTGAGCAGCAGCTAAAGATTTACCAGATCGCCACCGGTTCGACGTTGAAGCAGATGCAAGCGGTGCGCGATCAGGTGTTTGAGTCTGCGTACGCGACGGCGCAGAGTGCGGCGAATGTGGCGAGGCAGTTTGTAGCCATCTCGCAGATGGGCCTTCCCGCGTCGCTGATGACTCCGAAATTGATGGATCAATTCATCAAGTTCGGGGACATCATCAACCTCCAAAGCCGAAATCAGATGAGCGCCGAAGAGGCGATCAAGATCGGCATCAAGTCTGCACATCAGTTGGGGATCTATTCTCCGCAAGGCATTCAGCAGGTGCTGACGGAGATTGCTAGGTATTCGTTTCTGATTCCCGATGGGTTGCAGAACTTCCGGACCCAGGCGAAGTATTTTGCGCCGTTAGTTGCGACTTTTGGATCGAGTCCGCAGTCAATCGACTCCATTCTTTCGACATATTATCTTCTCGATATAGCCGGGATGGGGCAAGGTCGGGGTGGTACGTCGGTTGCTGCGACGATTCGTCAATTAACGAAGATGCTGCAGGTGACGAGTCACTTGCAGGCGGGCAAGGCTCAAATCCTTGAGCAGATGGGATTGCTTCGCCCGGATGGCGTGCCTCGCGCGGTCGTGACGACGCCGAGCGGGGAGGTCTACTTCTCGATGCCCGCCTTTGTGCATGGTCTGTACGATTACATGCATCGTCAGACGGCGGGGTTGCGTGGCGAGGCGCTTGCGCAGCGCAGGACGCAAATCCTCTCGCAATTAGAGGGGCTGTTCCAAGCTCAGGGCGGATTGTTCGCTGCCCTTGCGTCAAACAAGGGATGGGAACAGTTTGAGAACCTGCAGCAACGTCTGCAGAAGATACCCAAGTCGATTGACGAGTTGCAGATCGAGTTGCTGGATACGTTCTGGGGCTCGCTGCAAAAGGCGACGACCGGTGTTTTGTCGTTTGCGGCGGCGTTAGCGTCTCCGCAATTGAAGACGCTTGAGGGCTTCCTGACGCAGTTTTCGCAGATGATGCACAATGCGACGATGTGGGCGAAGGACCATCCGACGCAGAGTAACATCATCATGGGCGGACTCGAATCGACGGTCGGGTTGTGGGGCGTCTTCTCCGCTCTTCGGGCGATTCGTGCGGTGGCGCGCTTCCTTGGTGTGACGTCCAGCATGGCTGCGGTGGGACGCGGTGCGGTGAATGTGTGGCATGTCCTTGGTGGTCCGATGGGCTCGGCGCTCGGGATGATGCTCGAGCCGATGGCGTTCCTCTTTGGGAAGATGTTCGGTACGGTGTCTCCGGTACCGTTCAGAAGCCGTCCGGGCTTGTTCAACGTGAACTGGACGTATCATTTCATGCATCTACCGAAGTACATCGGTGATGCTGTTCATAACGCCTTTACCAAGGTCTTCGGGTTCGTTTCCCCGATCCCGTTCAAGAGCCGTCCTGGACTCTTTGGGGTCAATTGGGCGTTTCACGTGCCTCGAGTGCTTGGTACGATTGGCGAGCTTTTGTTGAAGCTCGGGTTGCGGGCGTTTGGGATCGTCGGTTGGATCATGCTTGCCGTCGACGCGTTCAACCTGCTCAAGAATCACGGGACCGACTTCGCGTGGGTGCTTGGCAAGATCGTCGGGTTCATTGCGAACAAGATGTGGCCAGCGATTGCTGACGCGTTCGTCAAGGGCTTCCAGACGATTCTACGAGCTGTTATTAGCGGGTTGGGAGCGATCCTGCGTTCGGTTCAAACGGTCCTTACCAATCCGGTTGGTGCTGTGCAGAATGTAGCGAAATGGGGCTCGGGTGCGGTGCAGGGCGTGCAGCAATGGTGGAGCCACATCGTGCAGAGCTACAAGCAAGGGTACAATACCCAGGTACAGCAGAAGCCGGGCATCACGATCCACAATCTTCACGTGCACGCGAACAGCGCTGCCGAGGGGCATGCGGCCGCTCACGGATTTACTAAGGCCCTGCGGAATATGCAGGGTCAGATTGGTTTGGGTGGCGGGATTAGAACGTCTCCGTTTCTCCCTGCTCCATTAGCCGTGGGCCCCGGATTGGTTTAAAATGCTTCATTGTGGCCTCGGCGGCGAGATATTCCGCCTCGACCCGTTCGAGTTGAACGCCTTTGACATTCGCCATGATGAGATAGCCTAAGGCGAACACCCAGAGCGGCGGGAAGCCGAATCCGGCGATGAGCCAAACGACGAACATCAGCCATGCGTATTTGCCGTCCTTGCGGAGCTTTTGCATGCGTAGCTCGGCATCGCGCATGGTCTCCGCCAGGGCGTAGTAGTCTACTTCGTACATGACGTCATCATACAGGAGGTGGGGCAGTGGCGCAAGTTCCGCCGCTATCTTCTAGCACTATTAACTCCGCGCCGTACAGTCCGGGAGCGACCCCACTTGTACTCGGTGCTGTCACGTTTCGGTCGATTGAGGCTCCGGCCGAAATGCCTATCGGGACCGTAAGCCAGATGACGGCCCGGAAAGTCCTTCCTGGCGGGACGGTGGTCGAGCAGACATTCGGCCCGGACTTGGAGACCGTGACGTGGCGCGGTCAATTCAGGGATGTGGATGTCGATTCTCGGGTGCGGATGCTGCAGCAGTACGCTGCGGATGGTCAGGAGCGATTGATCACGTGGGGGAGTCAGCGCTACTACTGCGTGGTCAAGAAGTTCATCCCGACGTGGCATCATGAGTACAAGTGCGAGTACGAGATCACGATTGAGATCACTCAGGATGGCACCGGGTTGGCGCAGGCGTCGTCCGCTCCGCTTCCCGATAGCCAGATCGGTGCGCTGACGTCGAGCGCTGCAACGACTGCTGCTCAGTTGGCGGCGATTGATGCGAGTGCATCGTCGGTGCAGCAGCAGGTGGCGAACGTACAGCAGACGGTGCAGCAGACGGGGCCCATTGGACAGGCCGGGCCTTCGGCTGCGCAGCAGGTTTTGCAGACGGTGCAGCAGGCGATCTCTGCAGCGACCGCTTACGCGACCGAGGTTAGCGGGTCGAGTAAGAACTACGTCCTCATTAGCCAGATTCTCTCGGCGCTGAATCTGATCGTAAGTAATGTTCAGCGTGCGCAGTCGGCGCAAACGGTAACGGTACAGGGCGGGAATCTCTTCGCCATTGCGGCCAAGTACTTTGGCGATCCGTCTTTGGCGTTATCTCTCGCTCAAATTAACGGGCTTCCTTCGTTGTTCTTGCCGAATACGCAGCCGACAACGTTGACGCTTCCTCCAACTCTATGAGGCAAGTGCTTTCTCCTCGTTCGCTCGTACAGATCAACGGGGAGTATTACGTCCCGGAGAGTTGGTCGCTTGAGATCAATGCTCACGGGGCGACGAATACTGCGACGATCAAGATTCCCATTAAGGGGAATCCGGATTTTACGCAGACCCTTTTTCGCGGGAACAATCAAGCGCCGATCCCCGTAACGGTGCTTTGCGGTTTTCCGAGCAAGCCCGCTCCGCCGAAGATCATGGCGTCGCAGTTGATGCCGAGGTTTGTGGGGACGGTTGATTCGTACGAGCCGATTCTGTCTGCGACCGAATATGAGGTGATTTTTCATTGTCGCTCGGCGGCGGCGGCGCTCATCGACAATAAAATCACCGTGCCGATTATGGGTGCTGCGCAAACGAGCGTTGCGTTCTTGGAGTCGGTAACGAAGCAATTTGGGCTACAATCGAAGACGTACTTGCCCTCGGGCTTTTCACCGGTGACGTTGCCGATGGTCTTCAACGGCACGTTCATGTATGGCGTTCATAATATCCGAATTTGGGACCTATTGCTTCAGTGCGCTCAGTTTGATGATGTTGACGTATGGGAGTCGCTCGGCACGGTGTACTATGGGGCTCCCGGGTCGATTCCGCGTAACACCGTCAACCTCCAGTGGTTGCAGGATGTGGAGCGACTGGATGGATCACACTCGCCGAACTTCAATCGCAACATTATCGTTGTGGTGCGAACGTATCAGGCGAAGACGAGGACGTCTGTCTCAACGAGGACGATCACTAACCCCTTTACCGGTGGCGGCGTTACGGTAAGTACGGTGAGCAGAACCATTACGTCTCAGCCGATTTTCGGGACGACCGAGCGGGTATCGACGTCGATCTCGTCTACCGGAGATGTTGTGACGACGACGAGTAGCACGACTGGTGGATTGCAGACGGGGCAGGCCGGTGGGAGCGTAAGCGAAACAAAGAAGGAGCGATACGTCTTTTACGTGCGTAACATCGATGCGGCGCATGCGCAGGCCTTGGCGAATGCGAAATGGCGTCAGTTGTCGATGCATGAGTATTCTATGAGCTTTGAGCTTCCCGTAACGACGTCGCTTGCCGATCAGTTGAGCATTACGTCTTTGATTCAATTGTCCGGCCATCCCTATAGCGCATTCAATGCGAAGTATTGGCCGCGTCGGATTACGGAGAACTGGGAGCCCATGTCCACGGGATGGACGTGGAAGATTGATTGCGTGAATCATGTCTTACCGCAGGGGGCTGTATGAGTACGCACGTTGGGGATCTTATGGCCCTCATTCAGTCGGTGGCGCGAGACCATCCGGTGCCTATTGCCAGGGAAGGTGTTGTTGCATCGGGCTCATGGCAAGGGGTTCCAAATCCGGGGGCTGATTCCGAGGCTGGTACCGTGCAGGTCATTTTCGGTGATACTGCGGCTATTTCGCCCGATGAAGAGGGCGATCAGCCGATTGTCCACCAGAATATTCCGGTAGCGACGACGCATCTCGGTGATCAGTACGGTCCGGTTGGCGGCGAGCGGGTAGTCATCATCCCGACGAATAGCGGTTACTTAGCTCTGCTGCGCCATGGCGACGATGATACGCCTGGGGCTCCATCGGGGGAGCGATGGATATCGCATCGGAACGCCGAGGGGCAGTACGACAGTACGATCAAGCTTACGAACGATGCTGCTCCGGGAGATGGGCTCGGTGCGGTGCGGACGACGGCGACGATTGCCTCGATGAATACGCATGCGGGGCATGTGATCTCCATCGACGACACGACGAAAAAGATTACCGTTCAAAGCGCCACGGGCCATACGGTGGTGATCGATGACGTTGCGAAGACGATGACGATCCAGACGGCCGGTGGGATGTTTACGAAGCTCGACGATACGCTGCAGCGGATTACGCATCAGGCGTCTTCGACGGTCTATACGATTTACGATGCAGCGGGGAATGTGTTGGAGCATGTCGGTGGTCAGGTTGGGATTGGTGATCTTGTAAGCAATCTCAATGCTACGGCAAACGCGGCGATTGCAAAGATGCATCTCGATACGTTTGCGGGGAACGTAGACTCGTCGCAGTTAGCGAACTTCATTCAGTACACGAATCTTTTAAAGAACGTCGGTACGATGTCGGCTGGACAGTACGCATCGGCAATCGCGCAGTTGGTTGTCGGGTTCTTCAATCCGATGACTAAGGTAAATGGATCGGGGACGGTGTTGATCAAGGGATGAACGTAGAGGTGCTGTTGCCGTACGGAGGGGATTTGTCTCTTGATGAGACGGGTGATCTCGTCCTCATCGAAGACGATCCGCAGAATCCTGCGGCGACGATCCAAAGGCTCAACCGTCTCATTTTGCAGTCGGCGATTCTGTACGACGATGTTGGAAACCCCATTTCCGTGCCGGACGATATCTTTAATCCGACGGTTGGTGCAAATTTGACGACGATTATTGGGGAGATGGCAACGCCGTCGTTGTTTCGTCAAGTGCAGTCGCAGGTGACAGCCGCGCTTTATACCGATCCGTATGTTGCCTCTCAGCCGCCGCCGTCGTTTTCGTTTGTGAATTTGGGCAATGGCTACGTGGCCATGTCGGTGAGCGTGTATTTGACGACGGGGGTTAGCGTAGCGTTGCCGACGATTCAGTTGCCGATTTCTGGAGCAGGATAATGGCGGGACTGCCTACTTCTTTCACGCCGCAGACGCTGCAGCAGTTTCAGCAGCTCATTGCGTCTCAGTATTCGCAGCAGGCGGCTAAGGTGGCGAACACCGATCCGAAGAGCACGCTTGCGGCGATTTTTAACGCCGTGGCTGCTTTAGCGGTACAGCAGCAGCTTAATATTTCGCAGGCCTTCGCGTTGTCGCGATTGGCGACGTCGAGCGGTCCGGATGTCGATTCGTTTTGTCAACCGTTCGGGGTGACGAGGCTTCCGCAGGAAGCGTCGTCCGGTACGGTGGTGTTTTCGACCCCCTCTCCGGTGAGCGGAAAGGTGACGATTCCAGTCGGGACGATTGTGTCGACGCCGAGCGGTCTTCAGTTTGTCGTCATTGCCGACAATAGCCAACCGGGGTACAATGCTTCGGATGGTGGTTACGATATTTTCACCGGTCAGTCGTCGGTGTCGGCGACGGTGCAATGTCTGACTCCTGGGTCGATTGGAAACGTTCAAGCGAACCAGATTACGCAGCTTTATGGCGGCCCTGGGGCGCAGCCGATTGTCGGCGTCAATGCGGTAACGAATTCTGCGGCGTTTACGAATGGACGGGACGCCGAGACGGATGCGGAACTAAAGAATCGCTTCACGCAGCAGATGATGTCCGGTGGCGGCGGGACGAATCCGGCGATTGCTGCAGCGATTCTCGGTGTGCAGCCAGGGTTGACGTATTCGATTGGTGACCAGATCAATCCGGACGGATCGGCGCATTCGGGGTTCTTTACGGTTGTGGTAAATGTAGCCGGGAGCGGTACGGCACCGCAGTCGAGTCTTATTAATTCGGTGAACAATGCCGTAGCGAATGCAAGGGCTGTTGGGATCGCGTGGACGGTGGTTGCGCCTACTTTGGTTCCTGTAAACGTAACGGCCACGTTGCATCTCGCTTCCGGGGCGATTTCGGCGAATGTAATCGCCGCCGCCACAACGGCTATGCAGAATTTCATCAATGGGATCGGGTTGAATCCGAACGGCTCCCCGACAACCTGTACATTCGCTCAGACGATTGCGACGTTGCTTGGTGTTTCAGGTGTTGCGAACGTGACCGGATTGCAGCTCAATGGCGGGACTGCGGATATCACGGCGGCCTTTGCAAACCAATTGGTTGCCGGGACGATGAACTTCACGACGCAGTAGGATGGTTATTTTTCTTGATGAGAGCGGGAACAACGCGCTTCCGCCGTTGGTCCTAGTTACCATTTATCCGGCCGGTGTTCCGCAGACTTCTGGAAACATTGTTGCGCAAGGATACCTCAATGTGGGCGGTGTGCTCAATGCAACGTTGCTTGGTGCAGTTGAATACACCGCAGTGTTTCAGGGTTCTCAAGCTCCTGCGAATCCGGTAACGTTCCAGGCAAATGCGAAGCCTGGTCAGCCTACGACGGTTATTGTGCCTGGGTACATGTCGCCGTCGCTGTCTCAGGTTGGATACGCCGTTGCGCAGACCCAACTATGGGTGAATAAACTCTTTGGCGATATGGCGAAGAATCCCGGAGGGAACGCGTATGCCTTGGCGTGGGGGATGGCCGCAGCGTTGGCCTATCTCGACTTGTGGACGCAAAATGCCATGGCGTCTACGCGGCTATTAACGTGTAGCGGATCGCAGATCGATACATGGGCGTACGACTTCTTCGGTAACGCGTTTTTACGGTTTCCGGATGAGAGCGATTCGATCTTTGTTTCTCGCATTCTGACGTTCTTGGGACCGAAGGGAACGTTGTCTGCGGTACAGACTATCATCCAGCAGTACTATGTTGCGACGGCGTTACAGCGTCAGTTAGAGGCGGAGACGAACATTTCGTACGACACTACCGGCGGATATGATACGCGTGGCGGTTATGATGTGTATGTTCCTCCGCAGCCGATTCAGGAGCTGATTCCTGTCGTAACGGTATGGGATCGCATGACGAATCCCACGACTGCCGCAACGTATGGGGTGAGCGAGCCGCAGTTCGTTATTAACATCGGCTTCACGGGTCCGAGTCTGGTGTGGTATCTCGACCATTCGTTCTTGGACTTCGATACGATCCTGGCCGGTGCGAATACGAACACGCCGTCTACGAGTGCTCCCGATCCGAATGTTGCGGCATTAGTCAATCTTTCAAAGGCTGTTGGAACTCAGCCTCTCTATCAGTATTCGTTAACGGGATAGGATAGTCTAGTGTGAGTCAAAATACAGGACCGGCGACGCGCATTGCGTTCGTCTACGGTGAGAACGTATCGTATGCCGATGCGCTTACCGAACAGCAGGCGAATCGCCAACAGATCGGCTCGGGGATCGTATCGCAACAGGGTGTGTTGAATGCGGTTCCCCTATTCGAGCCGTTGACGGTGCAGCCGATTGGCGGGATGCAGGTAACCGTCGGCGGACAGAATCAGCGCGTTCTTTGTGATGGATATCTGTGCGATGGTTGTCCTGCGCAAACATTTACCGTGCCTGCTGCGCCGTCTTCTGGGGTTCGCAAGGACCTCATAGCGATACAGTACCAACAAATCGTTGTTGGGTCGATTAGCCGTCAGGTTAAGGACGCATCGGGGAACCTGTCGCAACAGAACATCCCGACGGTCAACGACGGTGTAGCGTATCAGTACGTTCAGGGAGATGCGTCGGGGAATCCGCCTTCTGCTCCGCAAGGATGGAACGCGTTTGCTGTTATTACGGTCAATGCGGGCGTTTCACAGATCACTGCGTCGAACATTCAGATTTTGTTCCCGACGATGAATCCGGTCGGTCCTCAAGGGCCATCTCCGGTGGCGACGACGACGTCGCAGGTCTTCATTCCGAACGTCGGGCAATCGGTGAACGTCGGGGTTACGAGTGGGCAGTCGTATCCCAATGGTGAGTACGTCTTAATTTCCGATGGTAGTCACGCGATTTACGGTGTGATTACGGCCGGTGGTGAATCGACGACGCTTACTGTTGAAGTATTGGCGATCCCGCTCGGTTCCGCCGGACAGGCGATTGCATCGGGTTCCGTTGTGGCGTTTTCTGGGCCGCCCGGTGCGCAAGGACCACAAGGCCCGCAGGGCATTCAGGGCCCGCAAGGACCGCAAGGGCCACAAGGATTGCAGGGCCCGCAAGGTCCTCCGGGGCTGACAGGGCCTAAGGGCGATACTGGTCCGCAAGGCCCGCAGGGACAACAAGGGCCTCAAGGACAGCAAGGTCCACAAGGACCGCAAGGTCCGGTTGGGCCGAGTGGTCCGCCGCCGTGGACACAGACGACGCAGAACGTAAGCATTCCGTCGGTGGGGAATGCAGCGGTCTTCGGCGTGCAAAATGCTGCAGCGTTCCCGCAGTATACGTATTGCGTTCTAAGCGACGGGAATAATGCGTTTTATGGCGTCGTTGCGAATCGGAACGGCAACACGTTGACCGTTACGTGCTTGCAGGTGCTGAACGGATCGCCAGGGTCTAATATTAACTCTGGTGCAACGTTGACGTTCTCGGGACCAGAAGCGCAGTATCCAATTGGATCGTGCTTGATTTACAGTGCTGCATCTACCGGACAACTTACCGTATCGGTGCCGTTCGCCTTACCGCCAGGGAATTGGAACGTTGTCGCTCAGGCGACGTACACTATAAACGACGGGGGTCCGTATGACGGCTATGTTGGCGATCTTGGAACCATAAGTCTTTCTGGCAGCGGTGCTAATTGGGGATATGGTATTGCAACGTACAAATTTGAGACTTCGAGCGGGTCTACATACACTGCGTTTGGCACGGCAAGCGGTGGCATGCAGCCGTCTATTACGATGACCGTTGCTGTTAGTGGTCTTGGTAGCGGTTGTCTTACTCTTTGGGTTTCTAGGGTTTCATGATGCGTAGAGTTATTCTCGCTGTTCTTTGTGCTCTTTCTCTTACCATCGTTCCTCATGTATCGCTTGCCGATTCGCGGGTAGTGGTCTATCCGGGGCAAGTTCCGCTGTCTGAGCAAACGAACCTCAACGTTCGGTTTGCGAGACTTGCGCGAGGGACGAACTTACGCGATTTCTTTGGTTCGAATATCGGCGCAGGCGTGTATTCGAACTTATCGGTTGTGCCGAACGGCGGGATGTACGTTACGGTGCAGCCGACCAATCCCAATACCCTGGGTTCGGTGTACATGATTGGGGCCGACGATCCCAATCCTGTACCGAATGGCGTTACGCCGAATCTTCCTGCTGATCCGACGCAAATTTTGATATGGGCGGCTCAGCAGGGGTCAAGCGGATCGATTGGACCGTTGACGGCTCCGGCAAACGGGTTGCAGCAGTACTACATCGTCGAGGCACAGATTCAGACGGTACCGTCCAATCCGCAGAACGTTCAGTTTGTTAATAGTGCCGGGGCGACGTCGTATCAGAACGTCAACACGCAGCTCGTCGATGCGTTGGTGTATCAGCTCAAACCCGGTGTGCCGTCTTCGACTCCGCAGTTGCCGACGGTGGATTCCGGGTGGATTCCCATAGCGAACATCCTGGTACCGGGTGGGGCATCGTCGATTACGCAGTCGATGATCACGCCATACCCGGCGTTCAATGGGTTCGTTATTAATGGGTCGAACGTCACGATCTCCGGATTGACGTTGCGGGGTGCGCCCGCGGGGTGCTTGCAGACGAACTCCAGTGGTACGGTGAGCGTTCAGCCGTGCACGAGCGGTCTCGGGACGGTCGCTGCGACGAATCCGATTACGGCAAGTACGAGTAATGGGATCGCGACGGTTGGGTGTCCGACGTGCGTAACGAGCGTCTCGGGGAGTGGTGCGATTTCGTCTTCGGGCGGAACGACTCCGACCATTTCGTTGCAGACGCCGCTTTCTGTGGCCAATGGTGGGACCGGGTTATCTTCGGCAACTACGGGATGCTTGGGGTATAGCGGGACGTCATATGGTCACGGGAATTGCGTCGATACAGTAAACGGAACTGCGCCGATTACCGCGTCGCAAAGCGGAACCACCGCAACGATTGGATTATCGACGCCGCTTGGCGTGGCGTATGGCGGAACCGGATTGTCGAGCGCAACGACCGGGTGCTTGGGCTATAGCGGAACGGCATACGGTCATAATAACTGCCTTGATACGGCCGGAACGGGGCTGAGTGCGTCCGGGACGACCGTCAGTGTTGCGACGAATGGGATTACGCCGTCGCTCATGGCACAAGCCCCGGCGAACACGCTTCTTGGCAACAACACCGGATCGTCGGCAAACGTCGCCTATCTCAACCCGGCGCAAGTCGGCGCAATGATGTGCCCGCCGAGCTTTTGGGCGTTTATAACCCCCGGCGCGTTTACCTATACGACCCCGACGTGTTATGGTCAGCTCCCACTTTATCTCGACGTGCAGATCGTCGGCGGCGGCGGCGGCGGCGCTGGGGCGAGCGGAAGCACGTCGCAAGGCAATACCCCTGGCCAGAATGGAGGCGCGACGACCTTCGGCTCAGCGATGGTCGGCGGAGGTGGCGGAGGGACCTCGTCCAACGTTGGACCGACCGGAACGGCGTGCACATCGCTGAGCGGGATTCCATCGAGCGGCTTCGGCCTGTATGGGAGTTCGGGGCAGCCTGGGGCACCGGTCGTGAGCGTCGGATACTTTCCGCCGGGTGGCGCGGGTGGTGCTACTCCGTTCGGTGGTGGCGGAGCCGGTGGTGGAATCGGAAAGACCGACGGCACGGGCTCTGGAGATTGGGGCGCCGGCGGTGGCGGCGGAACGACCAGCAGCCCGGTGGGCAACTACTCCGGCGCAGGCGGCGGGAGCGGCTGCTATGCGCATTTTCTGATTTTCAGTCCGACCTCGTCGTACAGCGGGACGATTGGGGCCGGAGGTAGCAGTGGGACTGGCGTCAGTGGGGGCTCTAGCGGGAGCTACGGACAGAGCGGTGCGGCAATCGTCATCGCCCACTGGCAATAGAGTTGATAATATGCCATGACTCCAAGTGAATTCGGAACCATTGCCGGTCAGATCGCCGGTGTATTAATAGGAATTGGGACGGCCGCTCGATATGGGCGGCCGTTCTTGCGTCATTGCGCAAAAGCAATCCGTGCCGGATGGACGCGACAACAGCTCGTCGCCGCGCTATCGGCAAGCGAACATGAGAGAAGGCAGTTGGCAAGTAGCTTGAAGACGTCGCATGAGATTGGAGCTCGTGCTTTCGCGTTGCTCGACGATATGAAGCGGGTTCTCGACGAACAATCGAGGATCATCGATACGTTACGTAGGCGAGTCCTTATGATTGAAGGAGTGCTGCAACGCTTTATTGAGTGGGGGCGCGAGTGCGCACAAATGGCCAAAGATCACGGCGCTGATCCGCCGCCGGAGCCCGGGACCGAGGAGATCAAGGAATGAAGCTTCTCAGGGTGGCTGACGTTGCGAAATTGGGGCACGAACGCAAGCCAGAGTTCAATGTTCCATGGCGTCCCGCGTTGATGAAACTGCGCACGTACGCGTCGAACGCCGCGAGAAAAACGAAACTCGTTGAGCCCTGTATGCTGTTAGCAATAGTTGATCGTGAGACCGGCGGCCGTAACGTCTATCAGTACGGGATGCCTCATGGACCTGGATGCGGGGTGGGATATACCCAGATTACATCCGGTGTGGACTGGTCCGATCCTGATCATCCGAAGTATCCCGGTTACGGCGATCTTTTCGATCCCCAAGTGAATTTCGACGTTTGCGCGATTGAGTTTCTCGAGCCGCTACTTGAAGCGTTTCCGGACAATCATCTGGCGGCTTTTGCTGCGTACAATTTGGGGCTTGGCGGTGTTCAGGAAGAGATTGCGCGGGGAGAATCGCCGGATGCGGAAACAACTGGTGGCGATTACGGCCACGCTGTGTTTAGCGATTGGATTAATTTCACTGCGGCTTCTTTGGGGGTCGCAGTCGATTGGAGTTCGTGGAAAGCGTGAAGATTGGGAAGATTCAGCTAGACCCGAGGGTGATTATTGCGGGGATCGTATCGGCGGCGGGTTATATCGTGCAGTATGCGCCGGACATTACGCCGATCATTCCAGCGCAATATCACTCGACGGTTTCCAGCGTTTTGTGGATAGCCGGTTTGATTACGGCTATCGCTGCGGAGAAGCCCAAATCGATTCCCCCAAACAGTTCTGCCTCGTAGTCTTATTTGAGCGCATTCAGACGGCAAAAACCGAACCGGATCGCATTGAGGCGTGGAGACAATACGAGGCTGGATGTTGGCGGGAAGCGATCCGGGATCGCGGCCTCTTGTTCACGTCGCTTGATCGCGACGAGCAGGACCGCGTATTGCACGATATTGTGAGGATGTCCGGGGCGCAAACTTTACAAGGGAGAGAATAGATTTGGACCAGAGTCCGAAAGAGATGCTTCTCGCTGCGTTAAAATTGATCGGTGCGAAACTCGCCGATCAGTTGATGGCGTCGCTTGAGGCAAATCAGACGAATATTTTGAATCGCCTACAGAACGGCGAGCAACTAGTGATCGAGCATGCTGCAGCGCTGCTTGAAAATGCCATTCCGTCGAATGGCTTGATCCAGAAAGCCGCAAAGCCTGAAATGGATGCGGTGATTAAGAATGCCGCCAACGAGCTCATTTCGCAGTTGGGCGGTTGGGACAAGGCCCTCTTCGCCATGATGGATGCTGAGGCGCGAGACGCTATCGCGCGTTACCTGGGAGACTAGTTCCCGTTTAGAGAACGGGTTGTGAATGGGTCATACAATATGCTTATGCGGTCATCCCTACCATGGTGGTGTATGTTTATACGACATCAATTGCATGTGCAGGGTGTACCGTCCGGTGCAAGGCCTCCGTCGCGTTTCGCGGCGGGGGCTTTTTGCGTTTTGGGGGTCTAATTGGTCGACGCAAAGATTCTGCTGTGGGACCTAGAGACGACGCACCTTAAGGCTGATTTTGGTACGTTGCTGTGTGCCGGTTACAAGTGGTTGGGCGAAAAGAAGATTTACGTTCCGACGATTGCCGATACCAAGCGCTTTCAGCGAGACCCGACGGACGACTATGACCTGGTGAAGTCGTTCGCCGAGGTATTACGCGAGGCGGATATTTGGGTGACGTATTTCGGCAAGGGGTTCGACGTAAAGTTCATGCAGGCGAAGATGCTTGAGCATGGACTTGGAATCTTGCCGAATACGCCGCACGTCGATCTCTACTTCGTCGTGAAGCAGAATTTGGCGTTGTCGCGAAAGTCGTTGGGGAACGTCGCGACCTTTCTCAATTTCGAAGCAGCGAAGACTCCGGTTGATGGTCGGACGTGGAAGAAGGCGATGGCCGGATCGCGAGCGGCGTTAAAGTACATCGTCGATCATTGCCGAGCCGATGTAGCGTTGTTGGAAGAGGCCTATTTGATGTTGCGTCCCTTGGTACGACAACATCCTCGAGTGGCTCAGGCGATTGAGCCGTGTCGGGTGTGTGGCGGGACGAGGTTGCAGAGGCGTGGCCTGGCGGTGCGTGTGACGAAAGGCGAAAGGTATCGTTGGCATTGCCAGAATTGCGGATCATGGATGGTGGCTTAGGGATGCCCGCATCGAGCGTTATTAAGAGGCGTCAGAAGAACTTCTTGCGTCCCTGTATCGTGCGATGGGAAGACGCCGACGGTGATCTTGAGCAGAGCGACATCGATTCGCTGTTATCGAGAGCGCCGACCGTGAGAAAGTCTTGCGGATGGTACTTGGGAAAGTACCGAGGCAAGGTCTATCTGTGCATGGACAATGACGGCGAGATCGATGGGAAGCACATGATCGCCACAGCGGCCCGGATACCCGTCGGCATGGTCTTGTCGATCACCTTCCTAGAGGAGTCCGAGGCTGTGTATTTTCGGTCCCCAAGGTAGTTGACAATACCGTGACAGATGGTGTATAGGTATAGGTAAGGGGACAAGCCCTCCCCTTACAGGAGGACCTAGTGTACTATACCGGTTTTGAGGTTTTCCAGGCGCTGGAGAGTGCCGTTTCGGCCGCCCTGGCCATTGGCCGGGACGATGTTGCCATCATGATCGGCAACTTCACGGACGGCGAAATCAAGCACATGTTGATCGGGTGCGACTCCGAGTGCCCCATTGATTGCTATTGGCGCACCCAGGAGGTTGCTGATGATCAGGCCGTTTGATGCCCTCACTTCCGTCTACGAGACGGAGTGGGGGTATGCTGTTTTGGGGGACCTGACTCCCCCGCGGGTCTTGTCGGGCCCGTCTCCGTCATCCCGGGAGATTCCGATTCCAGAGATGACTCGCGAGCAGGTGACGTTCATGCTCAACGACCTGCGGGCATGGCGTCGCGATTTCGAGCGGACGTACGCCGCCATGGTCGACGCGCTGTTGGCGCGCGACCAAATCTTGAACGAGGATGAGCCCGATGCTTGATTCTTTTTACGAGCCCCGTTGCCGTCAGTGTCGCAAAGTCCTTTCCATCCACCAGGAGCAGGTGGACGAAGACAATGTCGCGTGGTCCTACGAGGGGTGCGCGCCATGCGACCGGTGCGATCATCCGATATGCGACGAGTGCGCCTACTTTCTCCCTGACGGGGGATATATGTGTCGGGAGTGCGTCGAAGAGCGTCATCCTGACATCATCGCTCGGGAGGCACGAGAGCTCGCCGCCGAGATCATCGCCGCCGTTCGACGCGCCAACCAAGAGGTTGAGCGCGGAGAAGTCGTATGGGACCCCTAGCGTGTCGATGCGGTAAGCTATTGGATTGCGACGGTGTGCCGTGCGCTCGACCGGCTTGTCAATAGTTGACGCATAGTGTACAATGTGGTTATGGGTACAGGAGGACATCTCAAGGAAGTCCTCCGCCGGAAAGGGATACCCCAAATCGAGCTAGCCCGTCGGCTTGGGGTCTCGTGTGCCACGGTATTTTCGTGGACGTCCGGTCGGAGGACTCCGTCTAAAGCAAACGAGGCGCTAATCCGCGCCATCATCCCTGAATTTGCGCCGATCATTCGGCGTTGTTCCCGCTGCGGGTGCGAAAAACATGGACATTTTTCAGGTGGGCTATAGCCCGGACATGGACCCTTTTCGGGATATGTTTCTGGGCGGCGACGCCGAGATGAAGATGGCGTATGCTCATGGACTCGTCCGATACGCGCGTCAGGTGCGTATTTGTGGCGAGTTTCTCGGCTTTGTTGGGAGCGAGCGTCGATGGGCATACATCATCGATCTTTTACGCGGCGGAGCCTATCTGTGAATCCGTCCAAGGCGGTACGTGCAGCTAGAATGGACGTAGTGGAGGTACGTCCTGAGCTGGAGTATCGCGTTCAAGAATTCGGTCATCCGATGCACATCGTACGTCGGTCGCAATGGGGCGGATCGCTACATTGCGATTGCATGGCCGGATCAAATTGCTCCCATACCATCGCTGTTACCTGGTACTTAGCCACGAATCAGGAAAAGCAAATCATGAACAAAGTAGTAAACAGGAGGACCAATGAGCGTTATTAAGTTCGCAGATCACTCGGGCCAATTGACGGCTGACATTGAGGACGGGATTTACGAGGGTGTCGTCAAGTCCGTAGAGTTTGTCACTGAGGCCGATGGGAGCTACCAAACAAACGAGCGAGGAGCAAAGCGAGTCAAGATCGTCATCGACGTGCTTGATGAAGACGGGAACGTATTGCGACCGCTAACGCGTCGAGCGTGGGTATCGTTCGGCGTTCGAAAGACCGGAGAACCCTCGATTTTCTCGGCATTTTTGCAGGCGGCGACAGGCATTCGGGCCGGTGATATGGCCCAGATGGAGTTGACGTCGCAGGACGTTGTTGGGAAATCGCTTCGGGTATTGGTGGAGCATTCGCCCGACGGCTACATCAATATCGGTAAGTTCTTGCCCCCCGCAAAGCGTTCGGGACG
>Ga0070737_10002780_pt1 | contig 20092 bp, 18 predicted proteins | sample Coa_R1_10_FD_66438 | JGI IMG/M metagenome (GOLD analysis project Ga0070737, IMG submission 66438) | Surface soil microbial communities from Centralia Pennsylvania, which are recovering from an underground coalmine fire - Coalmine... | ecosystem: Environmental > Terrestrial > Soil > Unclassified...
CAATTTTTTGTTTAACTCATGATCTTTAATGGCAAGGATTCTAAGCGCAAGCAAGGCAGCATTTTTGGCATTACCAATGGCTACAGTTGCAACAGGAACACCATAGGGCATCTGAACTATTGAAAGCAATGAATCAAGCCCATTAAGATTCTTGGATGGAATTGGGACTCCTATAACTGGAAGGGTTGTCAAAGATGCCACCATGCCTGGCAGATGCGCAGCTCCTCCAGCTCCTGCTATTATAACTTCGATACCTCTATCTCTAGCGCTTTTGGCATATTCATACATATATTCAGGCGTTCTATGAGCGGAAACTACACGAGCTTCAACTTCAACGTTGAATGACTTAATAAGCTCATAAGCCTCCTTCATATATTCCCAGTCATTTTTACTCCCCATGATGATTGCAACTTTAGGCATAATAATACTATTATAACAAAAGATTTAAGCCAGAACCTTAATGGGTCATAATAATGAGAATAGAGGAAATTCTCGATACTGAAAAAATAACGCCTAATCAGAGTAAGATATTATGGATTGCAAGATTATCTTGGAGCTTTGTGGCGATGGAAATAATAATCATATCCTTTACCCTGCAATTATTTGCAAACATCTTTAGTCTTGACAAGATCCAGCTAGCATTCCTAGCCTCAGCAGTCCTTATTGGAGATACAATAGGTGCAATCATCTTTGGAAGATTCGCTGACGTACTTGGAAGAAGATTGTTGTTTCAGATTTCCCTCTTATGGTATAGCATCTTCACAGCTTTGACCGCATTATCATTTAACTTCGAAAGTCTAGTTACCTTTAGAATTCTTGCTGGTATAGGACTTGGAGGTATGCTCGTCGTTGACCCTGCACTACTAAGCGAGTTCCTACCAAGGAGAAAAAGAGGGAACCTTATGGTCAGCTTAGATCTTTCATGGCCCTTTGGAAGTTTATTAGCTTTATTGATGGCATATATCTTTTTAGTAATCCTAAATGACAACTGGCGAGCACTGTTCTTGGCAATAGCATTCCCTGCATTTACCATAGCACTATTCAGATTTTATGTCCCAGAATCTCCTTTCTACTTAGCTAAAAGTGGAAAATTGGATGAGGCAGCTAAGACGCTTTTTAAAGTGACGAATAAAGAAGTCGATGCAAAAGCGATTGAATTTGCCATAGAAGAGGAAGGCAGTTACTACGAATTATTCAGAAATTATGGATTACGGGTATTAGTAATGCTCATTGCATGGTGTGCTTTGAACTATACATATTATGGACTGTTCTTATGGCTTCCTGATGTATTAAACGTAGTGAACCTATTTGGAAACATATGGTTATTCCTAGCACTTGCATTCATATTCCAAATACCAGGATATTTGACAGCTATGTATCTCGTAGAGAGAATTGGAAGAAAAGGCACGTTGTATGTATTTTTATTCATGAGCGGAATTACAGGGATAAGCATGGGGATATTTACAAATAGTGCTTTATTATTCGGAATTTCTCTTTTAGCAGTAAGTTTCTTTAACCTCGGAGCTTGGGGTGCAGTCTATCCTTTCACCAGCGAACTATTCCCTACAAAGCTTAGAGGCAAAGCATTTGGTCTTGCAGAAGGAATAGGCAAGGTTGTCTCAGTATTAGGACCCATAGTATTTGGGTTTATATACGCGATTACAAATGGCGTTACGATGCCTCTTGTAGTAACTTCTGCTATCGCAGCTATCGCAGCAATACTTATATACTTTCTAGCACCTGAAACTAGGAAGCTTATATTTGATTGAATTTTTTTAAAGATTTTAAAAACTTTAACTGTTTAAAGATGTGAACAAAAAGAAGAACAGTAATCTTGTATTCGAGGCAATATCCCATCCTATTAGAATTAAGATAGTTGAATTGTTAGCAGAGAAAGGAGAAATGGGCTTTTCAGAATTAAAGGAAGAATTAGGGATAAGCACAGGCAGTATTTACCACCATTTATCCATGCTCTCTGATTTCATAGTTCAAAATGAAAAAAGGAAATACGTATTAAACCAAGACGGTAAAAGACTTTATAGACTAATCAAAGAAAATAAATTTCAAGTTAGCAATGAAAACAAAAGTAAACTTACAAAAATTAAAAATATGTTTACTGGGGCTTTATTTCCTGTTTTTCTATCAAGCCATTCAAGAATTACGTTCTTCATGGGCTCACTCATCGCAATATTAAACGTACTAGGATTATATAACAATGAATTGAATTATAAACTTCTTTTCCTTATCGATGTAAGAATAACTACTCTAACAGATGTTTTATTAAATTTTATTATTAACTGGATTATAATATATATTATTTTAGAAATTACTTCATTAATATTTTTGAAAACAAAAGGAAATGAATTATCTTTATTCTTCATGATTCCCATTTCTTTATTTCCTTTATTATTCTTCATTTATTTATGGGGTTTTATCAGTTCATTCAACCAAAATTTTACGAGATTTGTATTTGTGCTTTTCCAAGCATGGAGCTTTTTACAAATTATAAGGGCAATGCAAATTATGAAAAACCTAAGCCTACAACAAGCACTCATTTCTGCTTTGGTTTTATATTTCGCATCTGTAGTCGCATTCTTAGCTTTCTAAATCACTAGAAATGGAAACCCTTAAATTCGTACTTAAATTATCTATCGTATGAAGGTTTTTTCCTTCATATTTATCTTAATTTTAATTATGCTAAATTTTAGTGTTAGCAAAGCTGAAAACCCCTCCGATATCGCCATAAATTACTTAATTCAAAGATTTGGAAGTGCCAATTATGAAATAACTAAGACCTATACGTTAGGAAATGTGGAATTACTGGGCATCTCAGACAACAAGAATTACTACGTTTTTAAGATAAACCTCTCAAACAATAGAATCCTAGATTTCGAAGCAAAAGCTTTAGACTTGAATTTCAAAGCTGAACATGAGGGCGCTAATCTATATGTTGAATGTCTAGGAACAAAAAACGAAGGTTTTGGTATAGATTTTAATGAATCTTCTGCATTTACTCTTGATTATTATTACCAAGGCCATAAAGAGGATAATTCTTTAACATTTTCGGTACAAGACTTGGTGCTTCTTGAGTTTGTGGATTCCAATGCCAACGGTATCCCTGATAACGGTGAAAAAATGTATGTAATTAACTTGAATACGTTGAACCATACGAGAAGTGATGAAATTATACGTTCCCCCATGGGATTAGTTACGGAATTGGATGTAACGTATAAATTTGGCTTAGAGGGGAAGGCCTCATTAGAGATCGTCTTCACAATTTATCCATCCTCAACAACGATTGCAAATTTAACCAGTGACCAAAAAATGAAGGGTTATGAAATAGATATATCGGCATACCTTTCAAATTACAATAGATACATCAAGAATTCATCCTTATTGCTTGCACTTAAGGTTCAAAGACCGGTTGTCAGTAATCAGCCCCATGAGCTAATCTTTTATAATGACGGTTACGTATCGCTTAGCTTAAGCAGCCCATATAAGATGTCTACCATGAATAGTTCGATTTATCTAACCTTTAATAATTACGGGTTTACCAACTTCAAGATAAATTATAATCAACTCAAGCAATTCGTTAGTACACTCGCTAACCAAATTACAATTTTGATTTCAGCGATTTTGCTCATAACATTATCACTCTTCCTAATATTGAGATATAAAAAAATAAAAAGAAAAATACTCAGTGACTAGCTGACTTTATTTTATTGAAAACATAAGGTAATATTCCTCCTTGTTTAAGATAATTCAATTCTATTTTCGTATCCACCCTTGCCAATGCCTTGAATCTTATCTCTTTGGAACCATCAATAGCTCTTACCTCTATTATCTGCTTCGGTTCCAAATCCCTAAGGCCTTCAATATAAAAGATTTCTTTGCCTGTTAATCCCAATTCTTTCCATGATTTATCAATTTGCAATGGCAATACTCCCATAGCTACGAGATTGGATCTATGTATTCTTTCAAAGCTCTCAGCAATTACAGCCCTAACGCCAAGAAGCGCAGTAACTTTAGCTGCCCAATCTCTAGAGCTTCCTGCTCCATACTGCTTGCCTGCCAAAATTATTAATGGAATGCCTTCGCTCTTGTATTTCATTGCAGCATCGTAAACGCTCATTAATTGATTTGTTGGTATGTGCAACGTATACCCCCCTTGAATATCGACTAAAAAGTTCCTCAATTTAGGATTACTAAATCCGCCTCTGAGCATTACTTCATGGTTACCTCTTCTAGCACCGAATGTGCTCAAATCTTTCTCGCCCAAAGAAAGCAAATATTTACCTGCAACGCTATCTCTGGAAATAGGGCCTGCAGGAGATATATGATCAGTTGTAATTCTATCGCCCAATAACAACAAAACTCTTGCACCTAATATATCATCTAAGGTTTGTGTTACATCAAGCCAAGGTGGTTCTTTGATATACGTTGACTCTGGCCAGTCATATATTCTTGAACTTGTGACCTTGAGCGAATCCCAGTTCTCATCTCCTTCGAATATATCTGCGTAAAGCTTCCTATATAATTCAGGATTCATTGCATAACTCATGCATTCATTTATTTCCTTTGATGACGGCCATACATCTTTTAAATAAACAGGGTTCCCATTAGGATCGTAACCTAAAGGTTCATTGAAGAGGTCTATATCTATCCTTCCAGCTAAAGCATATGCTACAACGAGCATAGGAGAAGCTAAGAAAGTTGCCTTTAAAAGCGGGTTTATTCTTCCTTCAAAGTTCCTGTTACCGCTTATAACACCTACTGCGAATACATCGTTATTTATTATTTCATCGGCAACCCATTTTGGAAGCGAACCGCTGTTACCTATGCATGTTGTACAGCCGTAACCAACTATATGGAACCTGAGTGCTTCAAGATAGCTCATTAAACCTGCATTCTTCAAATATTCCGTTACTACCCTTGAGCCTGGTGCTAAGCTCGTCTTTACGTATTCTTTAACGCTGAGCCCACGTTCGACAGCTTTTTTAGCTAAGAGACCTGCACCAATCATTACAGTTGGATTAGAAGTATTTGTGCAGCTAGTTATAGACGCTATGACAACACTGCCATGTGGTATTTTAGGGCTGTTTTTAATTTTGTATTCCTTCATTAGCATCTCAAGGAAATCCTTAGCCTTTGCTAGAGGGATCCTGTCCTCAGGATTCTTGGGTCCTGCAATGCTAGGCTCTACATCCCCTAGGTCAACAACAATTACTTTGTCATATCTTGGCTCTTGTCCTTCATAAAACATTCCTTGATATCTACAGTAATTTTCAACGAATTTCACATGACTTTCATCTCTTCCTGTACCCCTGAGATAATCCAATGTTAATTTATCCACAGGGAAGAAACCAATTGTAGCACCATATTCTGGAGCCATATTACCTATTGTTGCCCTATCTTGGGCAGATAGGGATTCAAGACTTGGACCGAAGAATTCAACAAACTTGTTAACCACATCTTGCTTCCTGAGTAGTTCTGTAATATGCAATACCAGATCAGTTGGTGTAACCCCTTCTCTAAGCTCTCCTAAAAGTTTAACGCCAACAACTTCAGGAACTGGCATGTAATATGGCTGGCCAAGCATAACAGCCTCAGCCTCGATACCTCCAACACCCCATCCTAGAACACCAATACCATTAATCATCGTTGTATGAGAATCAGTTCCAAGTAGCGTATCAGGAAAGGCTACGCCGTTTCTATTTTCTACAACCTTAGCTAAGTATTCTAGATTTACCTGATGAATAATTCCTTTGCCCGGCGGGACTATCCTAAAGTTTTCAAAAGCTTTTTGCGCCCATTTCAGAAAAGCGTATCTTTCCCTGTTTCTCTCAAATTCCGTTTTTAGATTCAAGCTGAAAGCATAAATAGTACCAAAATACTCTACTTGAATTGAATGATCTATCACTAGGTCAACAGGTATCTTAGGATTTATCAGTTCTGGATTTTCTTTTAACTTGCTACGCATTGCTGCCAAATCTACGATCAAAGGTATGCCTGTGTAATCTTGGAGAATAACCCTTGTAGGAAGATATGGGATTTCTTCTCCGATCTTCCTGTTCAAGATTTTTTCGATATCAGCCTCAGTCACCATTTCACCATCCAAATTTCTGAGCACATTCTCTAGAAGGACTTTCAAAGAAAACGGAAGTTTCTCTGCTTCACTACCAAATTCCTTAATATCGTATACATAACCGAAATCTAATTTCTTTTTATATGTATTGGAATCCATTCTAACGATTCTGTGTTTTTATCCTCAATCCCTCTATATCAAACTTGCTATTGCTAACTACCCTGTATAGCTGCACAAAACCAATGAGCTTAAGTCCATCCGCAACCAAAGATATTAAGCCTAAGTTTATGATGAACAAAGGAAGAGCTAAGACATAAATTGCGCCCAAAGTATAAGTAAAGGCACCTAATTTCCTATCAAACATCATGTAATAACTGAAAGGTGCAATGCCGCCAATTGGTTCCGATAAATAGCCTATTACAATCAAATACGCACCTTCGAAACGATTTAATGAAAGTAAAATCAACCCAGCGAATACTATAGCAAGACCTGAAGGGATGGCTAAGTTGAATATTCTCTTATGAGGCATGGGTAACTTCCTATATTCGATGTAGGCCCAGATAGCCAAGATAAACAAGATATACATTAAAGATAGCGGTATTAAATTGGTTACTGAAGATATTCCATTGAAAACTAAGTAAAGGAGGACGAAAAAGATTAACAGCGCTGCAAAAGTGCTTATCAGCGTCCCTCTGAATAGATTTTGATATGCCATGTGGTAATCTAGATTTGTCCAAATATTAAAATAGCGAAAACTTCCCTTTCTTCAATGCGTTTCTAAGAATAATTTTTTGGACTCTATATGAGATAATCCCCATAATAAGGACAGCTAAGATATCAAGAAGTAAGAAAAGGACTCTGTCGATAGGATAATATCCCGTAGCAGCAGCTATTATTGGCCCTATTACATAATAAAAAGGAGAATATACTATTACGCTTGCGAAACCTTTACTGAATAGCTGTATAGGTATTGCTCCACTGAAGAAAGGTATTATGAATTGAAGCGCCTGATTCGCCACCCAAGGTGATCTAACATTTATTATTAAAAAGCTATATGTACCCGCGAAGAAGAGAAAGAAGAGAATAGCTAAGAACAAATAAATCACGAAGAACAATGGGTCTGCAATAAAGATGTTTGCGCTGAACAATAGCGTATTGAGAAGTAATACAAGTGAACCTATTACTGCTGTGTCTATTAAACTTATAGCGACTCTTCCAACTAAGTGAGATACTATACTTGAATTCGTCATTATAACATTCTCAAGTATTCCTTGTTGGATTGATAAGACAAGTGATGATGCGATACCTAGAAAGTTGGAGACGAAAACGAAAAGAAAAATTCCCCAAGTAAGAGATGTAATCACCGAAGAGTTATTAACGTAGTTCACAGCATATAGCAAAATGCCATAAAGCAAGAGAAGGACCCAAAATGGTGTTGCTAGTATATCGCTGATGAGCCATACCTTGTATCTTACATATATTGTTACACCTCTTTCAAACTCTGCGAATACCTTCCTGATACCTTTAATAAAAAAATTACCAGCCATATGTTCCTTTCTTTTTAATATACGCACGCTCGAAATATTTGTAAATCAGATAGCCTGCGATCAAATAGAAGAACATGAAAGGAAAAGGCATGGTAAATATTTGGTTGATGAAACCTTGGACAGTTGACCTTGCATACTCAACAGCGTAATAATATGGCAATGCACGACCAATTATTTGCAGTACATAGGGCAACAAAGTAACTGGGTATAGGAAACCTGAAACCACAGCTATGAAACTTGCAATTAGATTCGCAATAGGTTCAGGCTCTCTAACAATTATACTAACAGCTAGAAAAATTAAACTGAAGCCTATGGCTGGGATTAGAGCAACGTACAACACTAAAAGAGAAACAATGAAATTCAAGATACCGGCAAAGCCAAAGGCTATTATCGTTGCAACGACACCCACAATGATATAGTTTATAAGACCAAATAGACTGCTCGATATCATATTCGAAAAAATCATAGTGAAAGGGCTTATGGGAGAACTCAAAAGGTATTCTAGTCTTCCTGTTAGCAATCCTTCCCTCACAAAGGATGCTGCAGAAAAAGTCATCATGAGAGCAACGATATACATCGCTAAACCTATAAGTTGGTAGAAAAGCAATCTAGGATCAGCAGGCCTTCCTCCCATACCAGAGCCTAAGGCATATGCAACGAAGGCAAATAAGAAAGGAAAGGAAGAAATTCCAATGAACCAGCTGACCTCTCTCAGTAAGCTTCTAAGCTCAGCCTCAACTATACCCATAACTTGGTTTATCACTCTCATTTTTCCTCAACAACTTTAGCGAAAGCTTCCTCCAAACTAGGTTCGATGATTTTGATATTCCCTATTTCATAGCCCTTTGTCCTTATTTCATCTACTATCCTTAGCAGATCCTCAGTGGGCTTTTCTGAGATAACCTTTATGACTGGAAAGCCTCTTTCACCTATCTTGAAATCTAAATCAAGTTTAGGATTATCATTTAAGACTTCTACCTCGATCATATGCTTTAGCTTAAGCTTATTTTTCACCTCCCATGGAGATCCTGAAATCACTATTTTTCCTTTATTTATGATCGCAACCCTGTTGCTTAAATTCTCTACTTCCCACATATTGTGGCTGGTTAGTAATACAGTCTTACCCTTCTCTGCTAACTCTTTTATTAGATTCCTTATCTTCCTTGCTGAAATCGGATCCAGCCCTATCGTTGGCTCATCAAACAAAAGAATAGGCGCATCATTGATAAGGCATTTCGCTATGCTCAATTTTGCCATCATACCTAGGCTGTATTCATCAACAGTTCTATAAGCATCCTTGCCCAAGCTAACTGAATCAACAAGCTCCTTTGCACGCCTAAGCGCTTCTTGCTTAGACATCCCATAAAGCCTTCCATAATAGACAAGATTTTCTATGCCAGTTAGTCGAGAATAAAAGCCCTTATTGGCATAAAGTACGATACCTAAATTTTCTCTTACCTTCTTTGGTTCTTTTATGACGCTGTAACCATTAACATAAGCCTCACCTTTATCTGGAATTAAAAGCGTTGCGATTATTTTTATTGTGGTAGTCTTGCCTGCACCGTTAGGGCCAACCAAGCTGAATATTTCTCCTTTCTCAACCTCAAAACTCACACCATCAAGCGCCTTAACTGTTCTATATGAGCTATTGAACAATCCCTTTCTTTCTCTAGTCTTGTACTCTTTATAAATCTCATTTACTTGTAACATCCTCATATTACGCACCGTATTTTTCTATTACATCTTTTAAGATAGATATAATTATAACTGGATCAAAATATATTATGCTTTCATTCTCGTTGATTTGTTCAATGATCTTTTTTTCCAACGTTTTTAATAATTCACTAGCTAACTCTGAACTCGATATCGAATACGATTTACCGCCATGGCTAAAGATGACTTTATTCTCTTTGACGGCAAGCTTAAATTCAGGTGCGCTTATACGCATTTCTCTTGGGAATACTTCAAATTCGTAGCCAAGATATCTTATCTTTATTCCTTTTCTTGAAAAATTAAAATGATCATCGCCCAAAATAATGCTTAATTCCTCTTTTCCTATTCTAACTGTGGATTTTGGATCATTGGAATAAATGAAGAGCAATGCACGAGGATCCTTTGCACTTGAGGATACCCTAATAAAAGGCCAAATCTCAACTTCCTCTACCCCAAAACCACTCTCAACACTAATAGGACCAACATTTACTCTTTCACCGAATTCGTCGCTCTCAACAGTTATAAAAGGAAGGTGAACATATTCATTGCTTCGCTTAAATCTTGGCACCATAGTTAATAAAGATTGAGCTTTGTTCAATAGCTCATTCGAAACTTTCACTTGACTTCCTCTAATACGAAGTAAGGGTGAGTGTAGCATCATAGGACCACGTAGCTTAAGCTTTAAGCTTCCAAGTTCATTATTAATATCTATATTTAAATTTCCGAAAAATAGAAAACCTATTTTTTTACCTCCTCTTTTTACAATGACAACGTCACCTCCCTCGCCTACGCATGAAGAAAAGTCATTAGGCTTGATTGTGAATGAAGTTATATGCAAAGCGCTTCTTTCGATTTTTAATTTCAGGTCATGATAACGCAGACCATATAAAGTAAAAGAGGCCAGCTTTAATATTATGCCTGCGATCAAAAGTTGCCAAGTATAATCTGTGAAGGGTTTCGATAGCCCTAGAAAGCTAAAAATTAGAATTACCAAGAAGCTGAAGAGAGCTATATTCCCTAACTTGCTAAAGATTTCTGTTATCAATGATGCTATTCCATCAACCTTCCACTTTACATACTGTGATAATGAGAAGAAAAGAATTGAAACCAATATTATTTCATTGCCATAGCTTTCAAGATTGAATAGACCTCTTAAAAGCCATATAACTAGTACAACGAAGGAAAGCCCGCTAAAAAATGAGCTAAGAACTCGTGATATCCTGAAATAAATGCTCGGTTGAGAAATTAGTTCTACACTATTCATAGACCTCACCTCCCAGCGTCTCGTTTATAAGCGCAAGCAGACGGAGTAACATCTTACCTCTGTTGGAAATTTTGTAGCGCATCTCAGTTTCATCATGAGTTATCAAGCCTGCACTGAGCAATTGTCTTAAATTATAAGACATTGAAGAGGATTCTAGATTCAAACTCTCCTTCAACTCGCTGAAACTCATGGGATTTTTGTACAAAATTTTGAGCAACTTTATTCTATCCTCATTTGCCAACGACTTCATTATTGAACTTGCCTTATTTTCGGGCATTTTAAGGATGAGTTCATCGATCTGCGCTTCCCCACGTTCTCTAAGCCCTCTTTTTATGCTTTCCTTCAATACATTGGCTATATCCCTTAATACAATACTCGAAGGTTCCATTTCTTCAAGTTCTTCCTTCGATAAATCGATTCTTAATGAAACTGATCTGAGCTGTTTCTCTACTTCGCGCATAGTCTTTTCTATGATAGGTGCAATCATTTGACGAACAGTTTCTTCTATTTCCTTTTTCAATTCTTCTTTATCAGACATTTGTACTAAGCTATTAGATACAAAGGCTTATATAAATTTTTTGTACTTTACAGAAGGAATGAAGTATAAAAAATTTTACTTAAAGAAAGGCTCTCCGAACTTTTCAGAGAATACAAGTAATCTCAAGGGTCTTCTTGCTTTTTTGCCTATGATCTTTCTAGGAGGATAACCGAAAATCACAGCAGCACTGGGATAAAGATGTTCAGGTATGTTGAAATCCCTTCTTAACTTTTCAATATCGAAACGAGTAAAGAGGCCAGAGGCAATGCCGTGACTCCAAGCAACAAGCTGCATGTTTTGCACCACTCTTCCAGCATCAAGTAAATGAAAATCATAACTAGGATCTGTTAGGACTAAGATTGCAAGAGTACCATTAATTGCCCATTTTCCTGTAATACTATCTTCAGCAAGTTTTTCGATATTCTTTCTATCCTGTATGACTACAAAGCGCCAATGCTGAAGATTTTTGCCTGAACCAGTATATCTCGCAGCTTCGAGGATTTCCGTGATTACTTGCACAGGGATAGGCTTTGAATCAAACTCTCTAATATCTAGCTTACTTTTTACATAAAATAGCAGACTTTTCGCTGCCACTTCCATAATTTAAAAAAACCATACTGATTTAACTACTCTTCGCCCCATTTAGTTAGATATAATGATAATGCTAGAAAAACAACGCTCAAAACTCCAAGAATAATCAATGCTACAGGTGTTAATGCAAGTACACCTTGAATCATACTTTCTCTCAAACCTACACTTAGATAGTACAATGGTAATATTGCAGCTACGGCCTGTAAGTATGAGGGCATGACTTCCACGGGGAAGAAGACTCCACTTAAGAACATCATCGGAAAAGCGATTACTGAACCAACTGTTGCTGCAGTATCTGGCTGCTTGAAAACTGTACCAAGAACGGTTCCTATTGTGGTGAAACAGAAAGTACCGAGTATGATTCCTATCAGCGTAAGCAAGATATGAAGAGGATCTAATATTACGGTAGTTTTAAAGACGAAATAACCTGTTATTAACAATATCACAGAGGATATGGCGATAAGGATTAGCTGGCTTAAAAATACACCGAAAATCCATTCATATTTCCTAAGAGGCGTAGCTACCACTCTTTTGAAAATACCCCTTCTTCTCAGATCGGAGATTACACCTGTCAAACCAAAAAGGGCGTTAGACATAATAGTGAAAGCTATATAGGATGGTACATAGTAATCACTTGCTGATATCGGCCTTATCCCTATTTCAACCTCATTCACAGGTATGCTAAGATTATTTCCAGTAGAATAAGAACCAAATTTGGAAATGAAGTTATTCATAAACCCCATGAATTGTTCATAGGAAGGGTCAGCCTTACTTATATAAATTTCCAAAGAGACATTATTCAGCTTTATTTTTTGAAGAGCCGTCTTCATGTAGCTTAATAGCAAAGAAATCTCTTGTTTTTGAGTATCATTTAAATAAGTTGAATTTAGCAAAATACTTAGCTGCGCTATTCCCTCTTCAAGCTTCGCTTTTTCTGAATAATTTAATAAGTATGACTGAAAACCTCTGGGTATAACTATAACTCTTCGTTGCTCAAATATGCCGCCCTGTGATCTCGCAAAAGAAAGAGCATCGACGTTGCTGGGTATTGTTTTCACGCTGAAGATGCCAGTGTCATTAAGGCTTTTTATAAAGGCAGAAGATAGCTGTGTAGCATTTCCTTGCTGATCTAAGTCCTTGTTTTGGACGTATACTGTGAAGCTTATATTCTGAGTGTTACCGAAGATAGAACCAAATACAGCAAGCAAAAGAACCGGAAAGATTATGGAGAAGAATAGGCCAGATCTACTTCTAAGCCATGTTTTGAAAAATGCATTGGCTACATAAACTGAGTTCTTCATGCAAGCTCACCTGCTTCAGTTATCTTCGAACCAATGAGCTTAAGAAATACATCTTCCAAGCTAGGAGATTTTAATTCAATATCCTCAAATCCATTAACCTCGAGTTCATAAGCAATCTTCCTTGCTTTAAGCCTATTCTCAGTCTTTATGAGATAATAATCTTTATCTTCAATGAACTCTACCTCATCTTCTATGATTTTGGGTATTTTTGGATCCTTCCTTACCTTAACTACATACTTTATTCCATACTTATTAACCATTGATTTAGGATCATCAATGGCCATGATTTTGCCCCTTAATATGATCGCAACTCTGTCGCATAACCTTTCGGCTTCTTCGATATAATGCGTAGTTAGAAATACTGTCTTCCCAGCATCCCGAAGCCTAGTAATTACAGACCAGACAGTCCTCCTTATTTCTGGATCAAGACCAACAGTAGGTTCATCCAAAAAAACCAGTTCTGGGTCATTGACCAAAGCCATCGCTATCCCTACCCTTCTCTGAGTACCTCCAGATAGCTCTTCATATTTCCTTTTTCTTATGTCCCAGAGATCCATAAGCTCGAGAATACGCTTAACATCATCATTGGTTTTATTGTATACCTTCGCAATAAAAGAAACATTCTCCTCAACAGTCAAAAGATCAAAGGCTGCGAAATTCTGAGGCATAACACCTATCCTTTTCTTTATCTCATTAGCTTCACTCAGCTCGAAGCCAAGAATAAAAGCTTTGCCTGAATCAGGCTTTCTTAGACATTCCAGTATCTCAACAGTAGTTGTTTTACCAGAGCCGTTGGGGCCTAAGTATCCAAAAATTTCGCCTTGCTCAACATAGAAGCTTATACCATCTATAGCAACGACATTTCCATATCTCTTAGTCAAGGAATTCACTTCAATAATCTTCATGGATCAAAAAATTACACATTGAAAACTTAAAAATATTCGTTAGATATTCGATACATGAGCAAGTCTTCGAAAGGACTAAGTAACGCTATCATCGTCTTAGTGATTTATATAATTGCATTCGTAATTGTTTCTGCCATACTACAATATTTGATCGTCCAATTCCTTCCCACTTATAAAATCGATTTGAGCATGTATTCTTCTTATATATTCATTTTGCTCTCTCTTGCATTCGGAATATTAATAGGTTTTGCCTTTGCTAACGTTATTTATGAAAGTCTGAAGCAAAGACAGCCAGAGTCAACAGCCCTTGCAGTAAGAAACGTGATTAGGATTGTTGCCATAGGAGCAGTTTTAGCCTCTATAGCCGGAGGTGTAGCAGGCGGAGCAGCAGGTGTAGCATTGGGAGGCTTTTTAGCACTTGTTATAGGCTTTGCAAGCCAGCAAGTTCTAGGACAGGTTATAGCAGGGCTTTTCATCTTGATCGCTAGACCTTTTAAAATCGGAGAAAGAGTTGTCCTTTTAGGTGATGAAGGCGAAGTGCTAGATGTAGGCTCGCTATTTGTAAAAATTAAAAAAGATGATGAAACGATTGTCCTCATTCCAAACAGCTCTATAATCTCACAAAAGATATATTTAAAACGTTCAAATCAAACGAACAAAAACCTTTGACCCAACTTACTATAAACTTGCCTTAAGAGCATTTGAATTGCTACCAATCTCTATTCCAACATAATGGGCGTCACCTAAAAATCCTTAAGATAATACTTATAAAATTTATTACGATAATCAAGCCATTCTTTTGTAAATTTTACGAGCTTGATTCATATTCTTTAGTATATATTCCATTTTTTACGTTATAATTCGAATATTGTTCATGTGATGAAAAATCTCATAAAGAGTAGACTTATTTTTTTAAGAACGTATCCCATCTACCTTCGCAATGAATGTGAATGAAATAAGGGTGCTTGAGAAATTCACTATAGACAATTACAACTATGTTATAGATAAGATATCAGAAAGAAAGAAAAGTTACTTCAGTAACCTTATCATATCATCAGGTCTTGCGGCCCTTGCATTTTCAAAGATGCAAAGCATAACTAATAGCGCGGATCTCATTATATACTCGTTAAAGTTTTGTTGGATCTTACCCTTGCCCATATTTGTATTGAGCAACGTTGGTAAGTACAATCTCATAAGCAAAGAAGATCTCTTTCTTGAACCTGAGAAAATCATAACTGAGGCTAGATCAAAGCAATATATGATAATCTTCCAAATAGTTACAAAAGGTACTAATATCAAAGCATTAGAACGATCAATCTTATCCGTAAAATATTGGATTTCAAAAATAAAGGAAAAATACCATTATGATATCAATTCTGAAATATGGCTCGTCGTAGATGAAGAATACAAGGATAACGTAGAACATCTCATTGACGGAAACGTTAGGTTAATCGAAATCCCAAGAGATTTCACAACTAAAAAAGACACGAAATATAAAGCAAGAGCACTCGAATATGCAAATCTGATTAGAAGAAAGCTCGGCCTTAATAAAGCTAATGTATGGGTTTATCATCAAGATGAGGAAACATGTGTGGGCGAGGACACAATAATGGGAATTCTTGAATTTGCAAACAAAGGAAATAAGCATATAGGATGTGGTATGATAATTTATCCCTTAGATTGGAAAAATGAAGTAACTTACGCTGAAGAGATGTTAAGATCCGCTGATGACCTTAGGCTTCTTTCACTGATAAAGCAAGGTAAATTGCCCTTCGGTTACCATGGATCCCATTTTTTAACTAGAGCAGATATAGAGGATGAAATAGGTTGGGATTTCGGTGAAAACAGAGCTGAGGATATGCTTTTCTATCTAAATGCTCAAAAAAAATCTAAGGAGTTAGGTCTGCTAAAGGGCTTTGCTTATGAGAAAGCACCTCAAAACGTTATAGATTTCTTAAAACAGCGAAGCAGGTGGATAAAAGGTGCTTTTGATACACTTAAAAGTAGAGAATTAAACATCAGAGAAAAACCTATTATTATCTATAGTATTTTACTCTGGTACCTCGCAATTCCTTCAATAGCGGTATCTATACTTTCAATATTCTTTCCAGGTGGAATATCACCATATCTTGGTTTCATATCAGGCTTTGTATGGTATTCCCTTATAGATAATTACAGGATAGGCTATGAAATGAATGCTAACTATATTGAGGGAGAGATAGATATAAGAAAACTCATATTCAACATGGTTAAGGGAGCTATTTTAGAAGCAATTGCTCCGTGGTATTCACTATTCAAAAAAACCAAGGAATTTGAGATAATTAAGAAAGACTAAATTATATTTCGTATCCTGCTATTCTCGTCTTAGTCTTGAAAATCCTGCCCATCCTGTCTATGGTGAGTTCTATTTCTTCGCCGAAACCCTTGCTTTCCAAAGCTACCTGAAGCTCTATTGGATTACTAACCTTCTTGCCATCCGCCTCGAAAATTATATCGCCTAACATGACTCCTGAATCCTTTGCAGGACTCCTAGGAGAAATTCTTATTACTAGTAAACCTTCAGATCTAGGAAGATCATAATACGAGGCCATAGCTTTATTTACAGCCATTACGACCATTCCTAAATAGGGTCTTATATATTTCCCAAACTTCGTATATGAACGTAGTAAACCTTGAATAAGCTCGGAAGGAATTGCGAAACCTATACCTTGGGCAAAAGGTATCATAGCAGTAACAATTCCTATAACTTCACCTTTGACATTCACAAGTGGGCCTCCGCTATTGCCAGGATTAACTGCAGCATCAGTCTGCATTCCATATAAAGCCTCACCAGTAGGTGAAACGATAGTTCTCCCTGTTGCACTAACGACACCAAGCGTAACGCTCCTTAAACCCAAAGGATTACCTATAGCTAGCACTAGGTCTCCGATGCTATAATCGGTAGATAACTTGAGCGCAGATATGGAGAGCTTAGACTTAAGAAGTGCAAGATCGTAAAATGGATTGATAGCAACGACTTGAGCGCTAGCAATGTTTCCTTCCTTATCGATTATCGCGATTTCCCTAGCATTCCTAATAACATGATATGAAGTAAGGAAATGGTTTTCAATAACTGAAAATCCAGAACCAATTCCTTCCCTGAGAGATGGAGAGAGGAATTCATCAAGTGCTACTTCTCGAGTTAATATGGCAACGACGGATTTGCTCGTATTCTCTGCCAATTCCTTTATTTCCTGATTAATTTTTTCCAACATGAAGAAATGTTATATAAAGACACATATATCTTCTATTGTGGAAGTTCAAGTACTTCTTTGTAAAGCTCAAATATCTGATCAGCAATGATTCTGATATCAAATCTCTTTACAGTTCTCAACGCATTCACTGAAAGACTCTGATACTCTAAAGGATTAAGCTCAAGCATCTTATTCATTGCTAAGGCTAACTCTTTAACACTGTCCGCCTTCACTAACATACCGTTCTTCTCATTTACTACACTAGGAATTCCTCCTACCTGAGTGGCAATTACAGGCTTGCCGCAGGCAAAAGCCTCTAAAATCACCATTCCAAAAGGCTCAAATCTTGATGGAAGCACAAGAAATCTACAATGTTGGTAATATCTTATCAATTCATATCTTGGAATTCCAACTTTCAGTATCACGTTATCTCTGAGCTTTAATCTATCAAGCATGTCTTGGATATACTGCCTTGAACCTTCGCCGATTATAACAAGACGTACTTCCTTATGCTTTTTAATGACTTCAACAAAGGCCTTAAGCAATATATCTATTCCCTTTTGATCAATATCAAATCGACCGACAAAAAGGATATAGTCTATACCCAAATCAGGAGTTTGAATTTTAAACCTTTCAAGGTTAAGACCAATTGGAATGTACGAGAGATTTTTTCTAGCTATTCCACTGCGAATGAGATAATCTTTTTCGACCTCGCTAATGGCGATGATTCTATCTGCATAACGATAAATTTCCCTTGCGATTACATTCATCAATCTTCTTTTAACACTTTTCCTTCCAGGATCAGAATGAGTTTGGATGATATGCCTTACTCCTTTTAACGCCTTGCAAACAGCACCTATGTAGGTTGTGAAATAACCAAATGAATGTGAATGTATTAAATCTATGTCCTCTCTCCTTAATACTTCAGAAAGCATATTAAAAGAAAAATATCCTAAGCCTCTAGGAAGTAAGGGCATGCAATTATGTGCGCTAAAGCGCTTAACATATGGGAAATCCTTGATTATATTTAAACGTTCTTTTGTTTCAAAATTATAAAAATCAGTTGTAAAAATCTCAACATCTATACTATTCATTTGAACTTGCACAAGATCAAAAACGAAATTTTCGACACCTCCTATAGAGGGTAAAAACTTTGGTACAAGATGAACAACTTTCATGATAAGATTCTGAAAACTAAGATGAAAATAGCGATAAGTATCAAAAGACCCGACAACAAAGACCAAATAGGAAAAGCGTAATAACTCCCTATAACTCTAAGCAACACCCCAATATTGTAAATGACTAAGGCCTCAAATCTCATTGATTTAAGTGGATCAGTTTTAGAAAAAAGATTAGACACGAATATTGGAGCGAAAGCGAAAATGGTATTACCTATAAACCCCAAGGAAACACTATGAATGAACATATCAATATTTATAATGTTTGAAACGAAGAATAGTAATCCTAAAATAATCCAAATGTAGGACACAATCATTGCGCCTTGATTATAATATACTAATTTTTTTTCTCTTGGACCAAATTTATGTATAGTAAGTGGCCTTTTACTTTCAAAGATCCTTAACGAAAATGCCATAATTATAAAACTTACAAAAAATGATAGTAGTGAATAATACAAATTTAAAAAAAGAGTCAGATGAAGGAAAAGCGAAAGAAGAGACACGATCATGAATAATAGGGAACAGTGTGTTAAAATTCTATAGTTGATTGTCTGCCTAACAGCAACCATCCTCACTTCTACTGCATAAATTAAAGAACCAATAAAACCCAAGAAGAAAAGGAGTTGACTTTCAAACGTTAATTGCCCAATAATAAGCAAAGAAAAAGAAAAAAGGAAAAAGGAAAGGCTAGACAAAATGAAAAAAGGATCTGCTTCAGGAAAATTAGCCTTTATCAAGGAGAATCTGATAAAGTAAAATACTAAAAATAAAGAAGAAATTAGTAAAATTAAAGCACTAATTTCTATAAAAAAAGTATTAAAATAACTGATAATAAATAATATAAATGATAAATCATATAATATTAGAACTGAAAGAATTACATTTTTCATATATATATTTGAAGACTTGAATTTAGGCAACATATTCAAAGCTATTCCAGACACGAAATAAACAAGGGAGTAAATCTGGAAATAAGGATGCCAATATATTAACAAGGAAGGATTTCCAGCTCTAGCAATGTATAAAAGGCCCAAAATGGTTCCTACGAGGAGTATCGAAAAAGCTTTGTATAAAAATAGACGCTCAAGTGTTGGCTTCATCTATTACATACACGATTCAATTAAAATAAATCTAAAAGGGCTTAGCCCTATAAATAGGAGATAAACTTAGAGTATATGAATGAGAAGAACGAAAATCATAGCGACGCTCGGACCTAGCTCTACTCAGAGAATAAAAGAAATGCTCGAATATGTAGACATTTTCAGGATAAACTTTGCTCATGGCGACGAGGAAAGCCATAAGTTATATTTTGATATCATAAGAGAAGCTAAGAAAGATATACCTATTCTTGTTGATCTCCCTGGCCCAAAAATGAGGATAGGTGATATAAGTAAAGAAATGCTGCTTCGTCCAGGAGACAAAATAGTATTTTCGCAAAAAGAAGGTATACCCGTTGAAGATATGAACTTTTATAAAATGGTCAAAAAAGATTCTGAAATACTTGTTGCCGACGGTAACATAAAAATTAAAATAGTTAACAAAGGAGAAGACTTTGCCGAGGGAATTGTAATAGAAGGAGGCATACTTAGGTCTAGAAAGGGCATCAACATACCAGAAACTGAACTCGAATCAGGAGTAACTCCTAATGATTTACGTTTGTTGGATGAAGCGTTAAAGCTTGGTGCAGATTTCATAGGTTTGTCCTTCGTGCTAAGTGAGAAGGATATAATAAAAATC
>Ga0070737_10002782_pt1 | contig 20088 bp, 17 predicted proteins | sample Coa_R1_10_FD_66438 | JGI IMG/M metagenome (GOLD analysis project Ga0070737, IMG submission 66438) | Surface soil microbial communities from Centralia Pennsylvania, which are recovering from an underground coalmine fire - Coalmine... | ecosystem: Environmental > Terrestrial > Soil > Unclassified...
GAAATGGCGCGATTCGTGGCCTCCACCGCGCGGTTCTCGCCGCTCGCCGACGCCGTGCCCATCACCGCGTATCCCATGCCCTGCATGATCGTCTTGATGTCAGCGAAGTCGCGGTTGATGATGCCGGTGATGGTGATGATGTCGGAGATGCCCTGAACGCCCTGGCGCAGGATGTCATCCGCAATGCGAAACGCCTCAAAGAAGCTGGTGTTCTTATCCACAAACTGCATCAGGCGCTCGTTGGGAATGCAGATGACCGTATCCACCGCCTCGCTGAGTTCGGCGAGCCCCATTTCCGCCTGGGCCATGCGGCGCTTGCCCTCAAAGGCAAAGGGCTTGGTCACCACCGCCACCGTCAGCGCGTTCAACTCGCGGGCGAGGCCGGCCACAATGGGCGCGCCTCCGGTGCCCGTGCCGCCGCCGAGACCGGCGGTGATGAAGACCATGTCGGCGCCGTCCAGCACGTCGAGGATCTTGTCGGTATCTTCCAAAGCGGCCTGACGTCCGATTTCAGGATTCGCTCCGGCGCCCAATCCCTTGGTGAGCTTGGCGCCCAGTTGAATCTTGATGGGCGCCTTCGAGACGCTCAAGGCCTGAAGGTCGGTATTGGCCACGCAGAACTCGACGCCTTCCACCCTGGCGTCGATCATGCGATTCACTGCATTGCCGCCGCCCCCGCCGACGCCGATCACCTTGATCTTCGCGCCGCGACGCAATTCGTCGGAGAAATCCACTCTCAGATTCCCGCTGCCGTTTTCATTCGCCATGCTGAATCCTCCAAACGGGTGTCTACCCCTTCCCTCGAAAGATGCCCCAAAGTTTGCCGGTCAGTCCCGCGCTGCGCGAGCCATGAAGCATGCGCAGGCGATGGCCGTGAATCGCAAGGCCCACCACTGTGGAATACGCCGCATCGGGAAGCGTATCGCCCATGGCTTCGAGGCCATAGGGCTGGCCCAGCCGCACCGGCAAATCCAACGCTCGCTCCGCCGCGCCCACCAATCCTCCCAGCTTTCCGCCCCCGCCTGTCAGGACAATACCGCCACCCAACTGTCTTTGTAAACCAGAATTTTCCAACTCCTTCGCAATCAACTCCAGGAGTTCCTGGATTCGAGGTTCGATAATCTCCCGCAGCATCGCATAGTTGACCGTGCGCGACGGGCGCTCCCCAACGCTCGCCACCTCAAGCGGCGCTTCGTCCGATTCCGAAGGATCGCGCCGTCCCCAGGCCACTTTCATCTTCTCGGCTTCCGGAATCGGCGTGCGCAGACCCACCGCAATATCATTGGTGAAATGATCCCCGCCAATGGGAATGACGCTGCTCGACCAGACGCTGCCTTCATGATAGATAATGAGGTTCGAACTTCCGCCTCCAATATCGATCAGCGCCACGCCCAGTTCGCGCTCATCGGGCGTCAGGCAGGCGTCAGCCGCGGCCAAAGCCTCAAAGATCGTCTCATTCACCACAATGCCCACGCGGTTCACTGCCGCCACCGCATTCTCGTGGGCGACCGTGGAGGCCGTCACAAGATGAACGCTCACTTCCAGCCGCGAGCCGACCATGCCTACGGGATTTCGGATGCCATTCTGCGAGTCGAGCAGATATTCCTGCCTCTCGGCATAGATCACTTTCCGGTCTGGCGGTAAACTCACGGCCTGCGCCGCCTGAAAAACCCTGCGCACGTCCTCATGCGTCACCTCGCGCGCCGCCTGGGGCAGTTTCCCCAGGTTGAGACCGCCCCGCGAATTGATGCCCTGGATGTGGGGGCCGCCGACTCCGAGATAGGCATTATCAATGGGCACACCCGCAGCGTCCTCAGCCGTCTCCACGGCCTTCTTGATGGAAAGCAATGCAGAGTCCATGTTCACGATGGCGCCCCGCCGCCAACCCCTGGATTCGGCCACTCCAAACCCCGCCATCCGCAGCCGGCCATTCTCCACAGGCTCGCACACCAGGGCGCAGGTCTTCGCGCTGCCCAGGTCCAACGCCGCAATGTAGGAATCCTTCAATGCCATTCAGTCTGATTCTGGAAGATGAGGTCTGCTAATGAGGATTACAAATTATAGTGACGGCTTCTTCTGTAGCGCCGGTGTCCCCACCGGCGTCTTTCGGCGCTGAGAGCCTGCCCTGAACGAAGTGAAGGGACAGCGCCGCTACAGCAAATAGTAATCCCCTGTAATTGCTGAAAAACCGGAAGGCTACGGCTTTCCCGCTGCCTTACCGGGAACTCTGCTGCCAGTCGCTGGAGCCGATGCCGCCTCGAAGGGGTCCACCACCACCTCGTTGCGATAACGCAGATCGATGGAATCGATCCTGGGATTGCTGGCAAGCACTTTCGGAGCGAGCGTCGCGAAGGTCTTGAATCGCTGCTCGAAATCCTGGTTTCCAAAGTGCACCAGGACGGTTTCGTGTCCCTCGACCAGAAGCGCCCGGAGATCGTTCGGGTCGCTCAGATTTGCCTCCGAAATCAGCCAGCCTGAGCGCGCAACCTCGTCGCGAGTCTCGTTCACAAAGTCAATGTAAGGGACCAACAGCGCCTTGCGCTGATCGATGCTGGCGACGGAATCCAGGCCCGACAGAACAGGAAAATCAAAGGACGCCTTTTCCGGCATCGGCAGAAACACGCCATCCTCATCCACCAGTTCCAGGCGACCGTCTACCTGCGCGAAAGCAAGCGGCGCGCGCTCTCTTACGTTCACGATGAGCCGGTCAGGGAAAATCCGCGTGATGGTCGCTGACTTGATCCAGGGGATGGCTTCCACGCGCTTCTGCTCCGCCGCGAGGTTCAGCCGGAAGATGTTGAACGACTGCCTGACTTCGGAATCGCTGAAGCCCAGCGCCGCCAGCAGGTCCTGGCGCGTGACATAATGATTCCCTTTCACTATCAAATCGCGATTCGGCTGAAAGACCAAGCGCTCAGAGGCGATGGCTCGCATCGCAATCCAATAAGCTCCGAAGGCCAGGACTAATGGCAGCAGAATCCCAAACGTTACTGCCTTCAGGAAACGCGCGCCCAGTCCCGTCCGACCGCGTCGCGCGCCTGCCACTCTCCGCTTCTGACGGTCGGAAGAGAGATCTTCCGCGACCACTTCGTCCAGCAATGGGATTTGCTCCGGGGAACTCACGACGAGCCCTTTCTGAAAGGTGACTCAAACCTCTTGCCGCTCGTCACTGGTCGCTCATCACCGTCTTCTCGAGCCCTTCCACCAGGGCTTCGCCGACCTTCCAAACGCTCCCTGCGCCGATGGTCAGGATCAATACTCCTGATTCCACTTCTCTCAGAATTTCGGCAATCAAATCGGCTTCCGAGGGCGCATAGCGCGCCGCGCGGCAACCCAGAGCGCGCATCCGCTCGACCAGCCGCTCGGAGGTGATGCCCGGAATCGGCTCCTCGCCGGCGGGATAGATATCCAGGACGTAGACCCGCTCGCAGCCATCGAATGCGCCCGCAAAATCGTCGATCAGGAACCGGGTTCGCGTGTAACGATGCGGTTGAAAGATGGCCCAGATGCGGCCCGCCCCCTGCGCGCGCGCTGCCTCCAGTGTGGCGCGAATCTCCGCCGGGTGATGGCCGTAATCATCCACCAGGGTGATGCCATCCACTTCAGCTTTAATCTGGAACCGCCGGTCGGCGCCGTGGAATTGCTCAAGCCCTTGCCGAATCTGACTGGCGCTCAGCCCCAACTCAAGCCCCACGCCCACCGCCGCCAGAGCATTCTGCACGTTGTGGCGGCCGGGAACCGCAAGGTTCAGATCAAGCAGGCGCTTGCCGGAATCGCAAACTCGAAAGGAAGACCCGCCCCGATGGCATTCGATACCGGCAGCCGTAACATCCGACCCTGCTTCGAGACCATAGGTCCGAAGCCTTCTCCGCAGTCTGGGCCGAACCAACTCAAGGGTTTCGCGCCAGGGCGGATCGGCGCAGGCGATGACAGCGCCGTAGAACGGCGTCTTATTCATAAAGGAAACAAAGGCCTCGACGATCTCATCGAAATCCCGATAGTGGTCGAGGTGCTCGCGATCGATGTTGGTAACCACCGCGATCGAGGGCAGCAGCAGGAGGAATGAGCGGTCGCTCTCATCCGCCTCCACCACCATGAGCTCTCCCTTACCCAAGCGGGCGCTTGACCCAAAAACATCCAGCCGTCCGCCAATCACCGCTGTGGGGTCCAGGCCCGCCTCGGTCAGCATGACGGCGATCATGGAAGTGGTCGTGGTTTTCCCATGCGCGCCCGCCACCGCCACACTGAACTTCAGCCGCATCAACTCGGCCAGCATCTCCGCTCGCGGAATGACAGGAATCTGCAAGCGCTCAGCTTCAACAATCTCGGGATTCCGGGGCGGAACGGCTGAGGAAACCACCACCACTTGCGCGTCCTGCGCATGCGACGCCTCATGGCCGATGTAGACCTTGGCTCCCAGGCGCGCCAGCCGCTCGGTGACCGGGGTCTGTTTCAAATCCGATCCTGAGACTGTGAATCCCAGATTCAGCAGCAATTCGGCGATGCCGCTCATGCCGATGCCGCCGATGCCTACAAAATGAATTTTCCGAATCTTACCCAGCATCCCATCACCTCAGCGCCGCAAGCCGCAAGCCGCTGCTCCACGCCTCGCCTATTCCAGCAAAAGAACATTTCGCTGCTTTCAAACGCGATGCTTCGCACCTTGCGCTAACTCTTCGATCAAATCGGCGATTCTCGCAGCGGCCTGAGGATGGGCCAGCAGGCGCGCGCGGCGACCCATCTCCATCAGCTTTTCAGGATCATTCACCGCTGCCGCCGCTTCCTCATAGAGACTTCCCGGCGTGAGTTCACGCTGCTCCAGAACCTTTGCGCCGCCGGCGCGTTCCATGGCCCGCGCATTCGCCAACTGATGCTGATCCGTGGCATGCGGAAAAGGAATCAAAAGCGCAGGTTTTCCAGCCGCCGCGAGTTCCGCCACGGTCGAAGCTCCCGCGCGGCTGATGACAAGGTCAGCCTGTTCCAGAGCGCGCGGGACGTCCTCGATAAAAGCATAAACCTCAGCTTTAATGGGCTGGCGCTCATACGCCTGGCGCACACGCTCGAAATCCCGCTCACCCGTTTGATGAATAATTCTGAACCGCTCACGCTTGCGGGCAAAGCGCGGGATGGCGGAAACCATTGCGTCATTCATGGCTCGCGATCCCTGGCTTCCACCCAGTATCAAAATGCAAAAGGGCGGGGCAGGGCATCTCGAAGCGATTCGATAGAAGTCACTCCTCACCGGATGCCCGGTGAGCCGCGCCCTCTCGCCATAGAAAGACCTCGCTTCCTCAAAACCCAGCGCTGCCCGATCAATGAAGCGCGCCAGAACGCGATTCGTGAATCCCGGAACTGCGTTCGGTTCGATCAACAAAGTGGGGATGCGGCAAAGCGCGGCTTCGAGCATGACCGGCCCGGCGATGTATCCTCCGACGCCAGCAACCACATGGGGCCGAAACTCCCGCAAAAGCTTCCCCGTGTCCCAGAAGCTGCGCGGCAGGACCAGGAAATTCCGCATCTTTCGCAGGCCGCCAAGCCCTTTCAATCCTGCGGCGGCTACCGTGTGCAACGGAAAGCCAGCCTGGGAGATGGCCCGCTTCTCAAGCTCGCGTCCCGCGCCGACAAACTCGATCGCGCAACCCGGCTCTTTACCCTCCGGGTCACGCCGCTCTTTTGCTCGCGCCTGCAATTCCCGAGCCACAGCTAGAGCCGGAAAGATGTGACCGCCGGTTCCTCCCGCCGCCATAAGGACTCGCAAGGAGGCGCAGGAATCAGGCTGATCCACGGGCTTCACCACTCTCATCACCGTTCCCATGCCGCCGCCCTGCTGCTTTGAAGATTGACGCTCGCGCAACTCGCTAAAACACGTCTCCAGTCGCGTGCTGGGAGATATTCAACAAAACCCCGGCGGCAATCAGATTCATCAGCAGCGAAGAGCCGCCATAGCTGATGAACGGCAATGGAATTCCCTTGGTGGGAAGCAGCCCGATCACCACGCTCATATTCACCAGCGCCTGCCCGACCAGCAGCACCGTGATGCCGACCGCCAGAAGCTTCCCGAAGTGATCGCTGCAACAGACCGCCGCCCTCAGGCCTCGCCAGAGAATCACGGCAAAAACGGCCAGCACCAGGGCCGCGCCGATAAATCCCCATTCCTCGCTGATCACGGCATAAATGAAGTCGGTCTGCGGCTCCGGCAGGAAGAAAAGCTTCTGATGCCCTTCCATCAGCCCGGCGCCAAGTATGCCGCCCGAACCCACTGCAATCAGCGATTGCAGCATCTGGAATCCTTTTCCCAGCGGATCGCTTTCCGGATGCAGAAACCCGAGCAAACGATTGTGTCGGTAAGCCACATGAAAGATCACCACGTAAAGCAGCGGAACGGCGGCGGCCGTCGCGCCCGCAAAGTAACGCAGACGAAGACCCGCGGCAAAGAGCATGGCCGCGCAGATCAGACAGATGGCCAGCGAAGTGCCCAGGTCCGGCTCCTTCAGGATGAGGACCACCGTCAAACCCGTTACAAGCCCCAGGGGCAGCAAGGTGTGGCGGATGTCGTTCACCGAATTCCGGCGCCGGTCGAGAAAGTAGGCGAAAAAGATCACGATCAGAATCTTCGCCAGTTCCGAAGGCTGGAAATTGAGCGGCCCCACATGGAACCAGCGATGCGTTTCGTGCCATCGCGGCGTCAGATATACGGCCATCAGCAAGATCCACAACAATGCCAGGGCCGGGAAGATGAATCGCGGATTGCGCCACTGGCGATAATCAATGTTCATGACGGCGACCATCGCCAGAATGCCCAGCGCAGCCCAGATTCCCTGTCGAAGCAGGAAATAGTAGCTGGAGCCATAGCGCTCGGAAGCCATCACCGCGGACGCGCTGAAAACCATGACGAGCCCGAAAATGACCAGCACCAGGATGGCGCCGAACAGGATGAGATCCGATTCAAGTTTGCGAGCCATCTTCGCCCTAACCGCGCAAAGTCGAATTGCTAATGCTGTGTTTTACAATTTCGTTGAAGAAGCCTTCTCTTTTGCGACGCCTTCCTCGGTCGCTCCTTCAGCCTTCCCTGTGTCACCCTCCAGACTCTTCGTCACTTCGTAAGGCGATATGGGTTCCGAATCAGCTTCCAGAGGTCTTAGGGGAAACGCCTTTCCCGAGTCGGCGGATTCATCGAACTCCGGTTGACCGTAGTCTTCTCCCGAAGAGGATATTTCCCCGCCGCCAACTTCATAGATGTAGGCCGGCTCGTGAGGCGCAGAAGTCTCAGAGGGCGCTTCCGACGGACTTGATTCTACTGTTGCCCCGAATGACCTCGCGGGCGCAGCCTGGAAAGCGTGATCGAAAGGTTCATTTTTGACGTCATTCAGGGCCGCGACCTGGGACTCGTTCCGAACCCGTTGAAGCGCAGAAGAACTCTCAGCGTCGGGCTCGCTCCCGGAGGAAGGTTCGGATTCTCCAGCCTCCGGTTCCGGCGGAGATGCCTGGGAAGCCGAAGCGGGAGCCCACTTCTGTGGCGCGCGCGGTTCTGCAGCCAGACGATGCACGATCTCTTTAAAGGCTCGCCCGCGCTCCTCGAAGTCCCGAAACTGGTCGTAGCTGGCGCAAGCCGGAGATAAAAGCACGGTGTCGCCCGCAACCGCCCGGGCAAAAGCCATCTCCACCGCTTTCTCCAGATCGCCGGCATATTGCAAATCCACGCCCCGCAAATCGGCGGCGATCTTTTCGGCCGCGGCGCCGATCAGGTAAACGGACTTCACGCGTTGTTCAATGAGCGGCTTAAGCGGCGTGTAAGGCGCGCCCTTATCCTTCCCGCCCAGGATCAGGTGAACGCCGCGCTCAAACGTCGAAAGCGCCTTCGCGGCGGCATCCACGCTGGTCGCCTTGGAATCATTGTAGAAATCCACGCCGCGCAGGGTCTGAACGTATTCGAGCCGATGCTCGACACCCGTGAACTCGCGCGCGGCGCTGCGGATGGATTTAAAATCGGCGCCCAGAACGCACGCCGCGGCCGCAGCCGCCATGACGTTCTGCACGTTGAATTTGCCGCGCAATTTGATTTCCCGCTCTTCCATCAGCATGCGCTCCAGATGCCCCACGCGGTAGAGAATTCGCCCCCGCGAAAGCAGCACGCCTTCGGGCAAATCCTGGCTGGCGCTGAAGAAGACCTTGCGGCTGGCGATGGCGGGCGCAAGGCCCACCACCGTGGGGTCATCCGCGTTCAAAATGGCGTAGTCGTCGGCCTGCTGATTGCGGAAAATCTGGGCCTTGGCGCTGACGTAAGCGTCGAAAGTGCGGTGCCGGTCGAGATGATTTTCCGTAATGTTCAGCAGCGCCGCGATATGAGGCCGGAATTTCTGGATCGCTTCAAGCTGAAAGCTGCTCAGCTCCGCCACCACAATCGAGTCGGCGGAGAACAGGTCTACGGCGGAAATCAGGGGAATGCCGATGTTCCCCACGACGAAGGTGGCGTAGCCGGAGGCTTCGAGCATTTTACCCAGCAGCGTGGTGGTGGTGGTTTTTCCGTTCGTGCCCGTAATGCCTACGAGGGTTCCCTGAAAAAACCAACTGGCGGCTTCCACCTCCGGCACAATCAGGATCTTTCGCCGTCGCGCCGCTTCAAGCTGAGGCAAATCCCAGGGAACGCCGGGGCTGACCACAATCAGGTCCTGTTTCAGGAAGGTTTCTTCGCGGTGGACGCCAAGCTCCATGCCGATCTTCTGATCCATGAGCTTGCGGAGTAACGCGCCGAAGGCGGACGGCGGACGCAGATCGGTGACGGTGACAATAGCCCCCTCGCGGGCCAGCCGGAAGGCCACCGCCTCGCCGGTGCGGGCCAGGCCGACCACCAGAACACGCTTGTTGCGCAGTTCGATCATGCCGTGTTCCTCTTTCGCGGATGGCCGTTCTTGCGGAAATACCCGTCCAGGATCTCAGAGACCAGTTCCGAGAGGGAGCGGCGGTTTTCGCGCGCCAGCCGTCGGGCCCTCGTCACTGTCTCACGGTTCAACGTGAGGCTTACCCGCGTCGGATTGCGGAAGGATTTAGGCCTTGCCATCGCGTTTCATCCTGCGCGCCTTGGGTTATATCCCGGGTGAAAGGCTCTTCGTAACGGTTTCGACCACCTCAGCGCTCATCGCGCATTAGTGCGTATTTTATGCGCACTAATTTCGATCCGTCAACGTTTTCTTTATGGGCGTGCCCACAAATCACCGCAACTTCAGCGTGGTCAGGGCGAAAAGGGCAAAAACGAGCGCCGCAATCCAGAAACGGGCGATAATCTTCGACTCCTTCCATCCCAGCAGCTCAAAATGATGGTGGATGGGAGCCATGCGCAACACCCGCTTATGCCTGAGCTTGTAAGACCCCACCTGAAGGATCACCGACAGGGCCTCCACCACGAAGATGCCACCGAAAAACGGCAGCAGGAGTTCCTGCTTGATGATGACGGCTACCGCAGCAATTGCCGCGCCAAGCGAGAGCGAACCCACATCCCCCATGAAGATTTCCGCCGGATAGGCGTTGTACCACAGGAAGCCAAGGCTCGAACCCACCATGGCCCCGCAAAAGATCGTCAATTCCCCCGATTTCGGCAAATGCTCCAGATCCAGATAGGTGGCCCAAACCAGGTTTCCGGCCACATAGGTGAGCACCGTCAACGCCGAAGCCGCGATGATCACACAGCCGATGGCCAGCCCATCCAGACCATCGGTGAGATTGACCGCGTTCGAGGACCCCACCACCACAAGAATGACCAGGCCCGCAAAGGGCAAAAAGGCCAGCGGATACACCCAGCTATGGCGCAGAAAGGCGTGGATAAGGAAGTCCGGGCGGAGATTCTTGAAAAAGGGGAAAGTGAGCTTCGTGGAATAGAGACCGCGCTCGGAAAGCACCCCCAAAGCCGCCGCCAGGAGCGCCGCAATCAAGATCTGCAAGGATAACTTGGAGCGCGCTCGGAGTCCCAGGTTATGCTTGCGCCGGAGTTTCAGGTAATCATCCCAGAAACCGATGGCGCCAAAGGCTACCGTCACTCCCAAAGCCAGCCATACAAAGATATTGCTAAGGTCAGCCCATAGCAGGGTCGGCACAATAATACAGAGATCGATCAGCACGCCGCCCATGGTCGGGGTGCCGGTTTTCGCCATGTGAGACGATGGGCCTTCTTCACGAATATACTGCCCGATCTGAAATTTCTTGAGCTTTTCAATCAACCACGGACCCAAGAGCAAGGAAAGCAGAAGTGCCGTAAGGCTGGAATATGCCGTGCGGAAAGTAATATAGCGGAAAAGGTTCAGAACATGAAAATGGCTATAAAATTTAAGGTAAAGAAAATAGAACATTCGCCGTCAGTCGTTCGCAGCCCTCAACGTTGAGGCTTTCCTTTCCATTAAGTTTCGAGTTCATTTCCCCGTTGAGTCTCCATAGATTTTGAAAACATCCTGTAGCCCTGCTCTGACCCTTCGTAAGAGGTTGCTGAAAGACCCTATGGGCACGTCATGCTGAAGCCTTTCGCGTCTCACTCCGCATTCTCTCCCGGTCATTCTGAGCGACAGCGAAGAATCCCCCTATTCAAATGCAGAGATTCTTCCTTCGTTTCACTCAGGACCGCCTTCGGCTCCTCAGAATGACAGGCTGGATGGTTCCTCGGAGAGTGAATAGGCTTTTCAGCAACCCAATCAGCCTTTCTTGACCGGCTCTTGCGCCGTTTGGACCTTCAGGCCATTGAGAATCACAGCAATCGCCTTCTCCAGCCGCACGCCTCGTGAGCCCTTGACCAGGATGATGTCTCCGGGCTGCGCCATCTCAAGATAAAACCGGCCCGCTTGCTCAGCGTCCGAAAAGAACCTGGCCCGGTCTGGCGTGAATCCAGCATTTTTTGCACCTTCCAGAAAAAATTGCGCATCGCCCTGAACGGCAAGTAACCAATCAATCCCAGCTTCCACGCACCTTTCACCGATTCCCCGATGCCAGTCTGGTGAGGAAGGCCCAAGCTCCAGCATTTCACCTGCCATCACAATTCGTCTCTTGGCTCCCGGCCACGATGCGAGCGTCTCAAGCATCTTTCGCATCGCATACGGATTGGAATTGTAGGCATCGTTGATCATCCATCCGCCGCCCGGCAACTGCAAAATCTCGGTTCGCTGTCCGGGAGCCTTAAAGGATCGAAGCCCCGCTCTCACTTCCTCTTTCAATAAACCAAACAAGCCTGCCGTTGCGATGGCAGCCAGGGCATTTTCAACATTATGACGGCCCGGAAGCGGAATGGTGAATTTCCCTGCCAAAGCTTCCGCCTGGACTTCAAATTCCGTCATGAAATTGCCGTTTCCGTCCAGCGCCGAAGGGCGGATATTAAGCCCCTGATAGTCCGCTCCTGACATGAAGCCATAGGTCACCACCTGTCCCTGGAAGCCCGCGGAAAAGCCGCGAACGCGCTCGTCATCGTGGTTCAAGACTGCAATGCCGGGCGCTTTGAGATGTTCGATCAGCTCGCGCTTGGCGCGCGCGATTGAGTCGATGGAATCGAAGAATTCGAGATGAACCGGGGCCACGTTGGTGACCACCCCCACCTGCGGCTCCGCCCATGAAGCCAGCAAGGCGATCTCCCCGGGACCTGACATCGCCATCTCAATCACCGCAACCTGGTGATGAGGCTCAAGCCGGAGCAGCGTAAGAGGCACTCCATAATGATTGTTCAGGTTTCCGGAGGTCTTGAGCACGCTGAAGCGCTGTGCCAGGACCGCAGCGATCATTTCCTTAGTGGTGGTCTTGCCAGTGCTGCCGGTGATGCCGATAACCCGGCCCGGCCACTTGCGTCGCGCCGCGTGCGCAAGTTGTTGCAGAGCCTTCGCAGTATCCGGCACGGGAATCAATAGCGACGCCCAGTCGGATTTCGGCGGAGAGTAGTCGTTTGAAACCACTGCCGCTTTCGCGCCTTTTGCAATAACTTGTTCAATGAAATTGTGACCATCGTGGCGGGGACCTCGGATGGCGAAAAAAAGGTCTCCGGCTTCGAGCGACCGGGAGTCAATGGAATAACCGCTGACAGTCCCATCCGACCCGCGCCATCGCGAGTTTAAAACCACAGCGATTTCATTCAGCGAAAACTGCATCAGGATTGCCTTTTTGCGACATTATTGTCGGAAAGAATACAAAACCTCTCGCCACGCCGCCAACGCGCCAAGCAGCGTCAGAAACAACCCCTTCGGTTCCCTTGTGAGACTTTGCGCCCTTGCGCCTTGGCGTGAGGCCTTTCTTAAAAGAACCTTCTTTTCGCAGTTTCTGACATCCACCCTCCTGATCAGGGATGCGTTAAGTTTTGCGGAAGCCCATTTCGCGCAAAATCCTTCTTGCAACCTCACGATCATCAAAAGGAATTGAACGATCCTTGAGGACCTGATAGGTTTCGTGTCCCTTGCCTGCCAGCAGGACCAAGTCTCCCTCATGAGCCTGTTCCAGCGCTTTCCGGATCGCTGCCTCGCGGTCTACTTCCGCGATATACGGTTTCCCCGACTTCTGAAGTCCCACCATGACGTCATTCATGATCAGGATCGGGTCTTCGCTTCGCGGATTATCCGAAGTCAATACCACCCTGTCACTCAGATGACCTGCCACCTCGCCCATCAGCGGGCGCTTGGTGCGGTCGCGATCTCCGCCACAGCCAAAAAGCGCGATCAGTTGGTTGCGGGTAAGCTCGCGCGCGGTTTTCAGGGCGTTACGCAACGCGTCGTGAGTGTGAGCATAATCCACAAGAACCGTGAAGGGCTGGCCCTCGTCGACCCGCTCAAAACGCCCCGGCACCTGGCCCACGGCTGCGACGCCCTTCTGGATAGACTCTTTGGAAACGCCCATGCCCTCCGTGGCGGCAACCGCCGCCAGGATGTTCTCCAGGTTGGCCCGGCCCAGCAGAGGCGATTCGATCTCCAGCTTGCCCTCCGGCGTCGAAAGCGCCGCCTGAATCCCATCCGGCCTGAGGCTTGAATGCCTGACCTTTACCTGCGCGTCGGACTCAATCCCATAGGTGATCTGGCGGGGCTGCTCCACTTTGAGCAGGCGGGCGCCCCAGGGATCGTCCAGATTGATCACTCCCAACTCCGGCGGAGCCGTCCCATCACCCTCGAAAAGCCGGCGCTTGGCGGCAAAATAGCTCTCCATATCCTTGTGATAATCCAGGTGATCGCCGGTCAGATTGGTGAAAACCGCCGTCTGAAAAGGAAATCCGCACGTGCGCCCCTGCGCCAGCGCGTGGGATGAAACCTCCATCACGGCCGCTTGCCCTCCTGCCTGAACCAACTCGGCAAGATATCCTGCGAGATCGAGAGACTCCGGCGTAGTGTGCAGTGCCGGAATGGTTCGATCTCCAATCGAATATTCGATGGTGCCCACAAGGCCGGTTTTCATTCCAGCCGCTTCAAGGATGGATCGGATGAGGTAGGCTGTAGTGGTTTTGCCATTTGTACCCGTAATGCCCACCAGTTTCAGCTTTGATTCCGGGTGGTCGTAAAACGTTCGGCTGATTTCTGAGAGCGCCCGCCGGATCTGCGGAACGTGCACCCAGATGGCTGCAAAATCGGGTGGAGCGGCGCGTTCGCTGACGACTCCCGCAGCCCCTTTTTCGAGGGCCTGTTGGATGAACTGATGCCCGTCCGCGCGTTCACCCTGAATCGCAAAAAAAAGACAATCGGGTTGGATTCGACGAGAGTCGTAGGCGAGTGAGCGAATATCACGGCCCAGGTCGCCTCGAACGCCCAGCACGGCCGCGGATCGCAACAACTCCCTCAAAATCATCTTTGACACCAGTATACAGCCTTTTGCACGCGCGTCTTAACCCCTTAACCACCTCCCTCGCTGCTTCCGGGAGCGCGCATCAATATGGGCGGCGACTCCCAGCCGGTCCGCACCTTCAACGCGCGAAGACCACCTTAATCAGCGAGCGTTCCGGCACCTTCGAGCCTGGCGCCGGGTCTTGCTGGGTAGCCAGGCCGCTGCCCGCGAGACTCAGGGCCAAATCAAGTTCCTGGCACTCGTCAGCTACTTTCCTCTCATTCAAACCCGTGAAGTCCGGAACCGTCACCATCGGCCCGTTATTAATCATCACTGTCCCGTGGCTAACGCTGCCGTCCGGTGGAGTATAGGAAACCGGCTTTAATCCTGCGTCATGAGGTGGAAGCGGAGGAATGGCAGTGTTGGCAGCTTCCCTCTGCAGGGCGACCGCGCGGCCAGTCTTCGCATTAGAGGCCATCTGGAGCGGCGACTTCAGCGGCTCGTCGCGCGGCACATTGAGATAACTCAGAGCCTGCTGCGCCAGTTGCTTCCAGGTCGGCGCAGCCACTTCCGCGCCATAAATGCCGCCCACAGGCGTATCGATGGAAACCAGAATCGTGAGCGCCGGATGATGGATGGGGGCAATTCCGATGAAGGAAGCCACGTAATGCGTGTGGGAATAATGGCCGTTCTCCACCTTTTGCGCCGTACCGGTTTTGCCGCCCGCTGAGTAGCCGTCAAGCTGCGCCGCCGTGCCGGTGCCGAACTCAACGACGCCTTCCAGCATCCGACGCATTGTTGCAGCCGTCTGCTCGCTCAGCACCCGGCGCCTGGACTCTGGCGGGACAGGATCGTGGGTGTTTCCACTGAAAATATCCCGCACAATGCGCGGCTGAATCAGCAGGCCGCCGTTGGCGATGGCGGAGTAAGCGTCCACCAGTTGAAGCGGCGTGACGCCGATTCCCTGCCCGATGGCAATTTCGCCGATGGAAACCCCGGACCAGCGGCTGGGCGGCATCAGCAGGCCAGCTTCCTCGCCCGGCAAGCCGATATTCGTCTTCGCCCCGAAACCGAATTTAACAATACGATCATAGAAGCGGTCTTCCCCCAGCCGCAGCGCTATTTTGACTGCCCCCACGTCGCTCGAATAGGCCAGCACCTGGCTTAGCGTCAGAGGGCCGGCAAGCTCGTGCCGAATGACTTCCCGAACATCATGAATCGTGCGACCTCCCAGGACGATCGCCCCCATCTGGCAATCGATCAGGTCGGTGGGTTTCGCCAGATGTTCATCAATGGCGGAAGAAATGGTGATCGATTTGAATGTTGATCCAGGCTCAAAAATCCACGAGACGCCCCGGTCGATGCGGTCTTGAGGAGGGCTTGCGGCATACTTATTGGGATTGAACGTGGGGTAGCTCGCCATTGCCAGAATCGCGCCGGTATAAGGATTCTGCACGATGGCCACTCCGCCCCTGGCGTGCCACTTCTCAACGTCCGCATCAAGGACGCTTTCGGCGATATATTGAATCCCGGCGTCGAGCGTCAACTGCACGTTCATCCCGGGCTTGCCCGGATCATCCCTGGAGCCGAATGTTTGCCGCCGCGCGTCCTCCATCACCAGAGCATGCCCGGGTTGTCCCTCAATCTCCGAGTTCAGTGAATACTCGACGCCTGCCAGCCCGCGGTCATCCATCCCGACATAGCCGAGGATCGCCGAGGCCAGATCGCCCAGAGGATAAAACCGCTTCATTTCTTTCTGGAAGTAAATTCCCTTTAGCCCTAAGGCCTTCACGCGCTCAGATTCGGTTGCTGAAACCTTGCGTTTGACCCAGCAGAAAGTCCGGGACGCCTCAAAGCGAGCCTCCAGTTCCTGGGGATCGAGCCCCAGGATGGAGGCAAGCAGCCGGACTGCGCTCGCGGGATTCTCAATGTGGGAGGGAACGGCGTAGATGGAATCCACCGGCAGGCTCATTGCCAGCGGATGAAGGCGACAGTCATAAATGGCGCCGCGCTGGGGGGCCAGTTCGATGGTGCGCTGCTGCTGCCGCTGAGCGCGCTCGAACCAGTGCACATATTCAATAACTTGAAGGTAATAAAGGCGGCCGAGGATCAGAAACATCCAGAGCGCAAATGCCGCCGCAAGCATCAGGCCACGGCGGAGTATTGCCGATCTCTCAGGCTTCTTCGTGGGTGGGTAAGGAACCTCTAGCCGGGGCATCTAAGGCTCCCGCGGAACTCCTCGATTCATGGGCGCGAGCGCCTCAAAATTCCGGGCATAAACGGGAACGCCAGGCTGCAAGGATTGCGAGCCCGCTCCATCAAGCCGGACCACTTGCTGCGGCTCAGGCGATGCCAGCCCCAGATCGGCGCGCGCGAGCTTGTCAATGCGCTGAGGGTCAGCAAGCAGGGCCTGCTCCAGGCGCAATTTCTGATTCGCCACCCGCAGGGCTGCCCGCTCAGACTTCAACTGCTCAATCTGGTAGCCATATCGCATGCACTCAAAGTGCTGCAAGGCGAAGCAGAAGATGAATAGAAACGCCACCGCGCCGATGCGAAGCAAGGCGTAGCACTGGCGTCGCTTGACCGGGTCGATTTCGCGGACCAGATGGGAATTGTTGATTGGCTCGGGAAGGAACACGTCGGGACGATAGGATCGACCCGCAATGTGGAGCGCCGAGCGGCGCGGGCGTTTCTGAACATCAGGAACCAGGATAGGTGCAGTAGCCATAATGCTTCCTCGTCTTGCAACCGGATCTGAACCAGCGGAAAGATGTTTTTGCGCTTAAGCCGCCAGCTTCTCAACCGCGCGCAACCGGGCGCTTCGCGATCGCGGATTGCTGCGGGCTTCCTCCTCCGTGGGCCGGACAGCCTTGCGAGTGAGCGTCTGCGTTCGGCCCTCGCGGCGCCACTCATGAAATGTCTGCTTGACGATCCGATCCTCCAGCGAATGAAAGCTGAGAATCACCAGCCGCCCGCTCGGCGCAAGCGCCGAAAGCGCGCGGCTCAAGAACTTTTCCAGATTTTCCAATTCCTGATTCACCGCCATCCGTAACGCCATGAACGTCCGCGTGGCGGGATGAAGGTGGCGAAGGCCCGCCCGGGAAGGGATTGCTCGCATTACCACCAGCGCCAGTGTGGTGGTCGTTTGAATCGGACGGGCCTTCACAATGGCTCGCGCAATACGGCGCGAGTGGCGCTCCTCCCCTAAACGAAAAATCAAATCCGCCAGGTCGCGCTCCCGGCTTCGATTGACCAGATCGGCAGCCGTCAAAGGGCTGTCGGGGTCCATGCGCATATCGAGAGGGCCGGAGCGCTCAAAACTGAATCCGCGAGAGGCGTCTTCGAGTTGCCATGAACTCATGCCCAGGTCCGCCAGCATTCCGTTGGCCGGAGGCAAGCCGCTGGCCGCATGCAGCGCGTCAATTTCTGCAAAGTTCCCCCGCTGTAACACAACCTTTTCCCCAAACTCCCGCAAGCGGGCGCTCGCCCGGGCCAGCGCCTCAGGATCGCGATCGATGCCCAGCAGCTTTCCGCCTTCGAGTCTCCGCAAAATGGCCTCTGCATGGCCGCCGCCGCCCACCGTGGCGTCAATGTAAACGCCGTCGGGCCGAACGTTTAAGAACTCAAGCGTTTCTTGAAGCAAAACCGGAATATGACTCATCGAGTCGCTTATGCGCCCATCAAACAGCTAAATGTTGAGGTCGCTCAAAGCCTTTTCGTCCTCTTCGGTAATCGGATTCTGCTCCAGATGCTCATCGAATCGCTGCGGATTCCAAACGTCCAGATATTCCAGATAGCCGAGCACCGCCACTTCTCCGCGCATCGCTGCTGATTCACGCAACTGGGAAGGAATCAGGATTCTTCCCTGCCCGTCCATTCGCGCCATCTGCCCCCAATAATTGGTGCGGTCGAGAAACTTTTTTTTGGCTTTGTTCATCGACGGAAGCGCCGCCAGTTTCTCCTCAATCCTTCGCCATTCCGCGAAAGGGTAAATGCGCACGTATTGCCCATCGAGGCTGGTTACATAGAATTCAGGGCCGTACTTTTCGTCCAGGATTGTCTTGAAGGCAGTCGGAATCTTCAGGCGCCCCTTTGCATCGACACTCGCCGCATGCCTGCCTCGTAACATTTCCGAATCCTGAAAACCTTGTTGAATTTTGTCCTTAATGACTTTTCGATAACCACTTTTAGCTACTTTAAGCCACTTTCGTCCCCAACTCTAACGTGACCGTATGACAGTGTCAAGATTTTTTTGATTATTTTTTTCTAATGTTGAGCGCGCAACGGGAAATCGCTCCAGAAGGCTTTTCAAGCGGGATTATCCACGTTGCATTTCTGGTCAGCAGCATCGGGGCGAAGAAAAAGAATAAGAAGGCGGAAAGCGGAAGGCCGAAGGCATAGCTCCCTGGCGCAAGACGCGATGACGGTGCGAGGAACCGCGACGGGGAGAGACTGGCATGGCGGGGGGAGACTGGCTGACAAATGAACCCGGACCAGCTTACGAACAGCGATTCGTTTTTTTTCAATCACTCACGGGAGAGCCTGGCTTCCAGATTTCTTTTCACATCCGGCCATTCAGAATCAAGAATGCTGTAATAGACGCTGTGCCGGAAACGCCCATCCGGCATGATCATATGATTGCGGAACGTGCCCTCTTCCTTAGCGCCAAGACGCAGGATGGCCTTGCGCGAGCGCTCATTGAGCGAGTCCGTCTTGAACTCCACACGAATACATCCCCACTTCTCAAAAGCGTGCCGAAGCATCAGGTATTTAGCCTCGGTATTGACAAAGGTGCGCTGCCAGCGGGGAGCAATGAATGTCCCTCCAATTTCCACGCGTCGGTTCGCTCGGTCGATATTCATAAAGCGAGTGGACCCCACAACCAAGTTCGAAGCGCGCTCGCGCGTGGCGAAAGGCAGCGATGTCCCCTCGGCCTGCGCTTTCAGGACGAATTGAACGTAATCGCGCATCTCCTGTGGCGCGCGAACCGCATAGGGCATCCAGCGCCAGATATCCTGATCGAGGCCGAAATCACAAAGCGCATCCACGTGCTCCAGGGTGAGCGGCTCGAGCCGCACCCCGCGGCCTTCCAGGATGACAGGCTCGATCAACATTAATTCTTCGGTTAACTTCATAGAAAAACCCATCTCTCCGTCCTGGGAAAATTTACCTCGCGTGCGTCACAAATTCACGCTTCTGGTCATATGAATAGGCGCGGCATTTTTCGAATTCCGAACCATCATAAATGGTTAGCAGGCCACATTGCTACACAATTCACCTGATCCTGGCTTGAAAAATCACGGGAGCGCGGCTGTTCGGAGCTTCAGTTGCAGGTCTCAAGCTGGAGGCGGTCTTCTGGTGCGAAAGGCAATAAAAGCAGTGTCGTCCCAGAGAGAACTCGCCCTTCAATGGAGGTGAAGACATGAAAAAACTCAACCTTTTAACCCTCGCAGTCGTCGCTGGTCTTTTCACATGGATGGCGCCGGTCAGCCCCGCCGCCTGGACGCCCCGCCCATCAGTCAGCGCCCGCCAGACAGCCGAGCCCGCGGGGCCGGAAACAGGAACCGAACAGATGGAGCGAGCGTTTACCGGGAAGATCGAAAAGCACAAAGGGAAGTACGTGCTGCGCGATACATCCGCTCAGGTGACCTACAGGCTCGATGACCAGCCGGAAGCCAAGCGCTTTAACGGTCATCACGTGAAAGTGATCGGCACCCTGGATACAACGACCAATACGATTCACGTCTCCAAAATCCAGCTTATTCTGTCCGGGAATGCCGGCGCCTCTTCATGAACCGGGGGAACGGAGCGAGCGTCACGCGCCCGCTCCCTTGCTGGCAGGAATTCGATAACAAAATGGGATCGAGGATGAAAGTGGGATGTTTTCCCATACCTTATCCAGTCTTTACCCGATAGCCTGGTGACCCACGGGAAAGTAGACTTTTCGTTATAGCGTTGGAATTCATTCCACCAGGAAGCTGATGAAAGGAGGTCGCATTTTATGAAGGACCGCCATCCGAAGAGGACCGGACGATACCTGTGCAATCATTGCCATAAGGCATTCGCAACGATCATTCAATTACGTTATCACGAGAGGAAATGCGCGCCTTCCCAGGCCGAATCTGCGGAATGGGTTCAACCGCGATCCTCGCAGCTTTCTGAGGAGTCGAATCCCTCCCCGCGCCGGACTATGCTTCGCGCAACGTCTTATTGAGGATTACAAATTATAGTGACACTATTTGCTGTAGCGGCGCTGTCCCTTCACTTCGTTCAGGGCAGGCTCTCAGCGCCGAAAGACGCCGGTGGGGACACCGGCGCTACAGAAGA
>Ga0070737_10002783_pt1 | contig 20088 bp, 13 predicted proteins | sample Coa_R1_10_FD_66438 | JGI IMG/M metagenome (GOLD analysis project Ga0070737, IMG submission 66438) | Surface soil microbial communities from Centralia Pennsylvania, which are recovering from an underground coalmine fire - Coalmine... | ecosystem: Environmental > Terrestrial > Soil > Unclassified...
GGGAACGTTGGTTTCCAGGTATTCGTTTGTCACGATGCCTGTGCGCCGCTCGATGGACGTCTCCGCCAGGAAGCCGTGATTGAGCGTTAGCCCCAACCCTACGCCAATCACGTCCGCTGGATAGGTCTTGCCCGATGAGCCGACAACATGCCGGGGAACACCATTGGCCGCCACCACCTCGCTGATCTCCTCGCCATGCACAACATCAACGCCATGCGCGCGGGCAATCTCATCCACGAGCATGCCGCCCTCCTCATCGAGCGTGGCGCGCAGCCAGTAGGGGCCACGCTGGAGCCACGTGACATGCACCCCGCGCACGTTGAAGCCCTCGGTCAGCTCATAGGCGATGAAGCTGCCGCCAATTGTCACCGCCTCTTTACTTTCCAGCGCACGGGCGATCAGTTCGCGGGTATCGTCGAGCGTGACGAAGTTATAAATGTTGGCGACGCCCGCAGCCCCCGGCGCTTGCAGTTTGTTCGCCCAGCCGCCCGTACATACCAACAGCGCGTCATAGGGCAGCGGGCCACCGTGATCGAGATAGACCACACGCCCGTCGGTATCTACGCGCGTGGCGAGCGTCTCAGTAAGCAGGGTGATCCGCATCTGCTCATGCCAGGCGAAGTCGCGCATCATCACCTTTTGCTCAGGCAGCGCCCCTTGCAAATAGCGCGGTAGCGAGACACGGTTATACAGAGGATAAGGTTCGTTGGTGATCATCCAGATCTCACAGGCCGGATCGGCCTTGCGAAGCTGGTCGGCGCAGGTGGTGCCTGCGATCCCATTGCCAATAATCACATATTTTCTGCCGAGTTCAGCGGCCACAATACAGCTCCTTTAATTCCGGTAGACGCTGGTCTACTATCACAAGCTCTCGCTTGTAGTCTAGCACAGCGCGACGCCTCCGGCATAACAGCCACCGATCAGACTAAGCGTTCAGATGCTATCAGAGGTGATCAGAGGTGATCAGAGATAATACTATGCGAACACGCGACCAAATTAGGGTGTTGGTCGTTAAGAAGTATAAGCATGATCAGAGGCGCCTCGCAGGTGTATCCCACATCCAGCAAGCGAATGAGTTGACCCATGTGATGGCATAGTCTATGCGCTTTTTCGGGCTTTCACTGGAGCACAGAGCCGGGCCACAATGCCCAAACGTACTATGGGCATATGACCATGAAGTATGAGAGACACCATACTACTGTTACCAAAACGTCAGAATAAGCGCATGGCCAAGAATGACACATTCGCATGTGGGGGCGCGGGTAAGCTACTAGCGATGTTTGAGAGGCGTTGGCATTTTGGGCGCCTGAGCGAGAGCGAGATTTGCGCATCAGCGACGCCGGTGACATACTGTGATATATATGAGCAATGAGCTATATTGGCGAGACTCACCACAGGTCACAGACGTTCGTAGATGTTCAAGAGTGGTTCGCCAACGGTTCACCGAGAATTCCGAGGGCGCCAGCGTCATCAAACAAGCGTACTCTTTTCTATCCCCCAATCACAGATCAGTAATCAAAGGAGACTGCGATGTTAGCCGAGATCAAAGACATTTACTGCGCCGCATATGCTATCGCGAAGGGCGCGCAGCTTCAGAACGTGACCAGCCGACAGGGGTGGACACATTTCCTCTTCGAGGCAACCTCCGTCCAACAGGCGCTCACCGAGTGGAATCAGCCCCAGGCGGTAGTGGATGTGCATGCGTACAATAACGCCATGCGCTACCTGCGGAGCATTGTGCGGGCACAAAGTCCGCGTCCCGGCTCGCCTTACGTCGCGCAGGAGCAATAGCGCGCCCAATTCACACATCCGCACACAATATCATCAGTCCGCCGAGACGCGGCGCAAAAACCGCAAACAATAGTGGACTCAATCATCTCTTTGTGTCTGCGCTAGCCGCTTTGCGTCTACTCCTCCAGACCAACAGGAACACTACTATGTGTGGTCGGGGGAGTATTTGTGTTCTTTGTGTCTCGATGCGGTTCGTTGCGCTCCACTTTTCGATGTTTCTCGCCGCCTCCCTGGCCGAATTGCCGATCACAGATTGGCATACGATTGGCGCATAATGAGAGCATGATATGATCATTCTGATCAGTGGCGGCTTAGTGCGCCGAGATTGGTTTGGTGGCTACGTTGCGCCTATGCGACGACAACGCAACCATGTTGACAACAGGTTGGGTAGCGCATGGATCCTCAGAACGTCTCGCACCCCTTCGAGTTTTCTTCTGATGTGGAGGCTCCTCCCTCCGCAAGCCACACAGAAATCCCCGAAGTCGCGGCGGAGCACACGCCTGAACAGGCGGAACATCGCTCATTGGGTATTGTCGATCAGTTGACGTTGAGTGTTTTGTGGTTGGGAATCAATGCCCAATCAGCCGCGCTCTTGCCTATCGTTATCCCCACGCAAATCCTTTTGTTCGTGACGCCGGGAGCGGTGGGCAATGCGCAACAGGCGACGTTTCTTGGGTGGTTCTCAGCCGGTGGCGCGGTGGTCGCGTTGATTATCCCGCCCATCGTTGGAACGATCTCCGATCACACGTCGCATCCATTGGGCAGGCGTCACCCGTATATCGTCGCAGGCATGGCGCTGGCTCTGCTTGGCGCCTGGATGCTCGCGGTCAGTCCGGTGGTGAGTATCTTCATCCTGGGCTTTTTAGTCAACCAGTTTGGCGCCAACGCCGGCATCGCCGCATATCAGAGTCTTGTGCCCGATCTGGTTGGCCCGGATCAGCGCGGCGCGGCGTCGGGGTATCTTGGTCTGATGACGATTCTTGGCAACATCGGCAGCCTGGCGCTGGCAGCCTGGCTGTTCAGTTCAGTCAATCTGACGGCGCCATCGCACGACGCCATCATCAGCGGCGCCAACGCTTATTATGTGATTACCGGACTGGCGCTCTTGCTGACGGTTATCATCACCTTGTTTGGCGTCCACGAACGCCCACAGGCCAGAGCGCATCACGCTTCGGGGCCACTGGCGGCTTCCACCGTCAGACAGCAGCGCGCCCCCCAGCGCGTGGCGCATCTTGGCTGGCTGGTCTCGTGGATCGAGCCATGGGTTGGCCCATGGCGTCATCGCAACTTCACCTGGGTGTTTCTGACACGCTGCTTTGTGATGTTGGGCCTGACGCTCTTTTTGACCTTCATTGAATACTATTTCGCGGCGGTTGCGCATGTCAGTAACTTCATCCAGGCGACCGCCATCGTGGCGCTGCTGGCGCTGGTCGGCGCAGTCGCCAGTTCGCTGATTCTGGGAATCATTTCGGATCGCATTGGGCGGGTGGTCGTTGTCGGGATCGCGACAGCGTTTATGGCGGCGCCTGCGTTGGGGTTTACACTCATGCAAGGGAACATTCCGCTCTGGCCATTGGGACTATTCTTTGGATTGGGCTACGGCGCGTACACCAGTGTAGACTGGGCGCTCGCGATTGACGCCTTGCCCGATGAGCAAGCGTTTGGTAAAGACATGGGCATTTGGAGCGCGGCAACGACCTTGCCTTCCATTCTCGCGCCTGCGCTTGGCGCGGCGGTGATCGCGCTGGCCGGTTCACTTGGCGAGACGGCATATGGCTATCGCGCGGTCTTTGCGCTGGCAGCCCTCTTCCTGGTGTTAGGCGCAGTCTGCGTCTCCTTCATCAAAGAGGAGCGCCCTGGCCGCCCTGCCTCACCGGCCTCACCCACAACTCCTGCCTTGTCCACATCATCATCTCCATTAACTTCTACGGCGCAACAGACCCACCGTCCGGTAGCGCGCCGACGCCTGGGCGCCTGGCGGCTGGCCGGACGGACGGGAGCCGGGCGCGCGCGGGGCTTCCTGCGCTTCTGGCCGTTTTGGGAGTGGCTGACGCTGAGCCTTGCGCCGATTACGCCGATCCCAGATGCGCCGAATGGCCTGCTTGCCGTGCGTGTGGATCGCTATCATGGCCGCCCCATCACGCTACCCGACGGAACGACCGTCGCCCAGGGCGATTGGGTGGGCGAGCTGCACTTCCGCAACTCACGGGTGACGGAGCTTGCGGCGCACACCTCGCCGCTGACGCTCCTGCGGATGATTGGTGAAGACCTGAGCGCGCTGGCCGCATGGGTCATCAGCGACGAAACAGCCGGAGGCGCTCAATCTCTGGCAAGGAATACTAGCCCGGCCATTGGGAAAATCAAGGCGATTGTTGGCGTGACGATCCTTAGCCGCCCTGCGCCTCGGCTGGGATTCACTGTGCGCGCCCGCCCACATACGATTCACGCCTGGTTCGAGCGTTTCTTCCTGCATGGCTTGCTGGCGATCTACAATCCTCAGGGGCTTGCCCGGCTGACACGCGGCAAACAAGGCGTTTATGCTGAGGAAGTGTGGATGTCGCGCGCCACGCTGCTTAGCCGGTATGGCTAGCAGTGTGGCGCCACACTGGCCTCGTCGCTTTGGATGCGCTGGCGTAGCGCCTCAGCCTCATGCCCCAGGCGTTCCAGTGTGGCGCGTGTCTTGGCCACGCGCTCCTGTTCGAGCCGAACAAACTGCATATAGGGAGCAAGCGCCCCAGTGAGGCGTTGGGCGTCAGCGTCCAACTCATGGGTGAATTGATCGCGTAGGGTCGTTGCAAGGCGTTCTTCCAGTTCGTGGGTGCGCGTGTCAAACTGGCGCTTGGCGCGGCGGCGACGCAGCGGCAAAATGCCCAGTCCAACGCCAAGAAGCACGATGGCGGCAGTGATGCCGGTGAGATCAGCCGCCGCCGTGCCAACGATCAGCGCGATGCCCATGCCAACCCCAATAGCGGCGACCCCTGCGCCTGCCGTCTGTGCAACTGCGCCTTGCAGCGATTCGGCCAGACGTCGCGCCTCCGCCTCACGATCATAGGTTCTGAGCGTGCGGTCGGCGGCGATGGCGACACGCTGCAACGCCCGGCGGCGAGTAAAGTCAAAGGTTGCCCCAATGCCATCCATGCCACGTACACCACTACCGTCGCTCACCAGCGAAGTGTCATGTGCTTCTCCTGCCTGCCCCAAAGCGGATGGAGAAGAAAGACGGCGGCGCGTCAGATACTCATTGATGCGCTGCCAGTGGCGTTGCTCCTGTTCCACCATCCACTCGATCAGCCCGTTCACCGCATACGCAATCTCTTCAGGTGCGTTGGCGATCACCTCGCGCTGAAACGCCTCCTGAATCTTCTCACCGCGCAACAGGTCGGACAGCCGCCCCAACCGCACGGTGTCATCAAAAAAGCGATGTCCACGGTCGCGCATCTCCAGCACGATGCTTTGGATGGCGCGCAGGCGTTGCTCGAAGGCGGCGAGCATCTCCTGGCGATGCGTGGCGAGTTGCGCCTCGATGGCCGCAATCGTGCGGGCATCCTCATCGAGCAACGTCTGCCGCTTCATGGCCTCAGCGGTGTAGACCTGTATCAGCCGCTCAACGACGCCCAGGGGGCTGAGCAACTTGAGCCGCGCGCGTCCCTCGCTGTCAAGCGCGCCGATCAGATACTCACGAAGGACGCCCAGGCGACTTGTTTCCCAGAGGCGTATACTCTCTGGGCCATCGCTGGCCTGCCGCGCCTCCTGCGCCAGGCGTGCGGAAAGCGGGAAAACCTCAGGCTGGGCGCCCAGGAGGTCTGCCGCATGGCGCCGCACAAAAGAGACAACCTGGGTCACGTCGTCCTTTGAGCGCAAGAGATCCACTTTGTTGATGATCAGAACAACCTTCTTGCCCCATGTGCGAATCCGCTCCAAAAAAAGGCGTTCGCTCTCGGTAAACGGGCGATCCGCCGAGGTGACAAAGAGGATGAAGTCGCTGCGTGGGATGAACTCCGTGGTGAGTTGCTCATGGCGTCGCAACACCGCATTCGTGCCAGGGGTATCCACAATAGCCACATCGCGAAGAAACGCCGCCGGAGAGAACGCTTCCTCAATCCCATCGGCGCGCATATGCCTCGTCGGCGTTTCGGCGTAGCGCAACAGCGTGACTACCGCTGTCGTTGGCGTGACGCCTTCCGGCGCAACGGTCTCGCCGAGCAGCGCATTGATAAAGGCGCTCTTGCCCGCGTTGAACTCGCCCGCGACGACCAGGAGAAACGGCTCGTCCAGGGAGCGAATCGCGTTCTGTAAAGTTGCCGTGTCTTCCGCCGACGACTGGAAACCCTGTAAACACGCAGCCAACGCCTGCGCGAGCTGACGTTCCGCCACAAGCGCCTCGCGCTGCTGTTCGCTAAAAACCGAAGGGGAGACAACCATACCAGGATCACACTCTCTTGCTCACACTAGCGGGAAACCCTGCCGGTTGTTCGCTACGCCATTGGCCGTGCCATTGGCCGTTAAGGAAACCGCAGTACAGCCTTATTGGGCCAGCATATTACCTATACTACGTTCCATGCACAAGGCTGTTGTGATTTCTTGACATAGCAGCCCGCTATGCGATAAGATGCGTGTGTCGCCAAGACGCCAATGCGCCCGTAGCTCAGCGGACAGAGCATCGCACTTCGGATGCGAGTGTCGGGGGTTCGATTCCCTCCGGGCGCGCCCGTTCTTTTCAGAGCGTCGCGTTTGTGTTCATCCCCTAGCAGCCATTATTCATTATTCCCCATTTCCCTACCTTCAATACGTCCAATAGCGTTTTTCACCCTTCTTGCGCTACCATTGCTCACTGCTGAGGGTCGCGATCCAGGTGAAATGGGCATCCCTTGCCGCCAGCGTGAGGCCGTATTGTATCGCTGTCGCTGCAATCCAAAGATCGTTGTCCGGCAGAAACAGATGTCGCCGCCTCAAATCGTCCCTGGCTTGCCCATAGATGTCGGCGGTCGTCGCATCAACGGCAAGGATCGTCATGCTGGTGGCAAGCGCCCGAATATCAGCAACGGCATCGTTGGCGCGGGTGGGAGAGCCATAAGCTCCTGTATACAATTCGCCCAGCGCCACACTTGGTATGAACAGCGCAGTTGCCTGGGCGATGCGGGCGCGGATAGTGGCATCGCCCCGCAGAGAAAGAATCAAGACGCTGGTATCGAGCGCATAGACGCCACCCGTACCCGCTCCTCCTACTGGGGACAAGCTAGAAGGGGTGTTCATCCGGGTCTATCTTCTCGCTCTCAATGTGCGCTTGCTCCAACGCTTCTCCCACTTCTGACGACACAGTGAAACGCAACAGCGCCTCTGGTGGGCTGCCCGTTGGAAGGGGCGTGCGCGGCGCAGGTCGTGGTTGCGCTAACTCACGCGCATAGGCCAACATGCGTTCCTGATCCTGAGGTGGCAGCCGGTCAATCAGAGATCGAAGTTCTTCAACAGTGGTAGCCATAGCTCTTTCTCCTCGGCAATGTGCTACGGGCAAAGCCTCGCGCTCATTATAGCACCATATGGTCATGGGCGCGCTCATGCCACCCTCTCCCTGAGCTATCCCGTCGCTACAAGAAGAAGGGCGAGAGAGGTTTGATCTTCCCTCGCCACGGTGTATCGCTTTCCTAAAACGCTTACCGTCCGCGCTCTTTGCCGCGCACCAGCGAGGTGATGATGCCCACCCCCGCAATCCCCGCGCAGACGAGAAAAGTCGTGTGGAAGGCTGTCGAGAAGGTGGATTGCAACGCGGCCACCGATGGCAGCGGCGCGCCATGCGACAGGTGATGGGCGCCTCCATATGGGACACTGCGCGCGATGATCAGTTGCACACCTGCAAGCGCGCCGCCCAGGCTGGCGAAGATCGCTCCCGCAAGCGCCACGCTCAGGCTCTGGCCTACCACGCGGCCCGTCCCCAGGAAGCCCGACGCTACCCCCTGTTCATTGCGCGGCGCGGCTCCCATCAGCGCGCTGTTGTTCGGCGATTGGAAGAGGCCCTGCCCTATGCCGGTGAATGAGAGCCGCCAGATGATGTCGAACAGCGAGCTATGCGCGTCTAGCTTGCTGATCAATACCAGACCAACACAGGCAATCGCCAAACCGCTCGCCGCCAGCCAGCGCGTACCAAAGCGATCCGCCAGCCGTCCGCTGATCGGCGCAACGACAGCGATGGTCAATGGTAGCGGTGTGAGCAGCAATCCAGACTCGATGATCGAAAAGTTGCGCAGTTGCTCGAAGTAGAACGGCAGCATGAAGCTGACGGCGAAAAGCGCCAGAAAGCTCAGTATCAGGCTGATGTTTGCCGAGGCGAAGACGCGATCCGTCAACAGACGCAGCTTCACCAGCGGGTTCGCCAGACGCCCCTCGATAATCACCATATCCACAAGCGCCACCACGCCGATGGCAATCGTGGTGAGCGTGCCGACGGAGAGCCAGCCCCATTCCTGGCCAAACGAGAGGCCAAGCGTCAGCGAGGCCAGCCCAATGGCCAGCAATCCGGCGCCCGCGAGGTCGAATCCCGCGAACTTCTCGTGATCCCAGCGCACCGGCTCCGTGAGCAGACGCAGCGTCGCGATCACGCCGAGAATCCCAATAGGCGCGTTGACATAGAAAATCCAGCGCCAGGTCAGATATTGCGTGATGACACCGCCAATGGTTGGCCCAGCGCTTACCCCCAACGCGACGATCAGCGCGTTCAGGCCCAGCGCGCGCCCGCGTTCGGTCGAAGGGAAGGCGCTTGTCAGCATCGCCGGGCTGATTGCCATGAGGAGCGAGCCACCCAACCCCTGGAACGCGCGCGCCGCAATCAATATTCCCAGCGATGGCGAGGCGCCACAGATGGCCGAGCCAAGTGTAAAGATGATCAGCCCCGTCGTCCAGATGCCCTTGCGCCCCATCATATCAGCCAGGCGGCCAATTGTCAGCAGTGTCGCCGCGACCACCATCAGATAGGCGATGATGACCCACTCGATGGAGCCGCTCAGCGCAACCCCAAAATAACGAGCGATGGCGGGCAGGCTGATGTTGACAATCGAGGAGTCGAGCGTCGCCATAAAGATGCCCGTCGCCACAATGGCAAACACCACCCACTTGCCTGCATGCTCGCCATCTTGCTGCGTGGCTCCCGAAGATGGCGTAGATAAGGTGGCCTTTGTTGCGACGGCGTCTTCGATCTGAGCCGATTGATCGCGCTGAGCTGGCTGAGCGGGTGGCGCGGCGAGCGCCTGAAGGTCGGGCGTCTGTCGCGTCTGTTCCTTTTCACGCAAGGGGAATGCGTCGAGTGATCCACTGTCCGTCGCGTCTACCCGCTGTGCCATGTCACCATCGCTTTCTGATGTTTATTGTTCATGCTGTAAGCTCTATTCCTTGCTCCTGGCCGTGCAATGTGCGTGAAGCACAACAAACCCCTCGCCAGATCATGCGAAAGAGGCGCCATTTCATGGCTGGAGCCAGACTTCTTGACTTTACACTATGAAGTATAGGCCACTATCGTATTCGTATCCAGGCTATGGCTATACAGCTTTTTTGCGCCCTGAAGCAGCGCCGCGAAGATAGCCGTATCGGTGATGACCGCATTGCTCATTGTGCTAGCATTGGCGGCTGTGGTGAGGTAGACGTTCAAATTTGTATTACCTCCCGCCTGCTTCTCAATCAGTTCGCTATAATGGATGTGGCCGTGGCTGTCGGTGGTGTAGGCGTGTGGCGTATACCACGCGAGGAAAATATTGGCGGTGTGGGGCTGGGGGTTGGTATCGCACTGCGCGTTTTCTGCCTGCTGATCGGTAAGATTGCCAACAAACGGCGGATTGCCACAGAGCAGCGTGAGCGCGCCTAACACCATCGTGCGTCCGGGTGTGTCGCTGCTGGTGGAGACGTTGAAGATGCCATGCGCCTGACTGCAATCGGTGATGATGCTGGCGAAGCGTTCGTTGGATGGACATGATCCCGTACTGAGATAGGTGGGATTATAGCCCGACCACCCCAGGATGGTGGCGTCGCCAGGGAGATAGACCCGCTGTACGTCGTTGTAATCTCGTGAGAGGGGACTATAGATCGAGCCAGTTTTGTTGTATGTCACGGTGATCTCAAGCCGGTGGAGCGCGCCACCGTTGGGTAGCAACGTCACCAGGTCGGTCTGCTGCTCCGTCACATAGGCGTTGGCTTTATTGCCTCCAACGTTGGTATCCACTACGAAATAGCCATCGCCGTTGCCGGTCGCCATCGTCGAGGCGAGGCCAAGCTGCTGCAAGAGGCTCTCAACCCGGGGATCGGCCAGATAGACTTGCAGGTCTTTGGTCTTCAGCGCCTCAAACGCCAGCTTGATGATCGGTTTGAGCGCCGCCCCATGCAGGTTGCGAAGGCGCGCCAACAGCAACGCGGCCAGTTCGTGTGTGAATTGCTTGCGTCCCTGAGCGGATTTCTGTGCGGCGCCAAGCTGATATTCGTGAATCCAGAACTCAAGGTTGTCGGGGGTCACAACAACTGTTTTGCCGTTGAACTGGATGGTGATATTGCCGGTGTCGCGTAAGATGGCCTGAATCAGCCCTGGCGTGAAGGCAATCACTCCCTGAAATGGCGCGTCATCGGGCGTGGCGCCGGTACTCTGGGCGATCTGCATTGCCGCGCGCGCGTCGGTGGGGAAGTCCGCAGAAAGATTGGAGTCGCGCAGGCCCCAGCCATACGCCTGCTGCCCTGAAGAGAACGGTGGGGTAGGAACGCAGCGAATCGGCCACCACCAGTAATAGTTCGGCGCTTCTGGCGTGACATAGGGGCAGTTGATGTCAGCCGTCGGCGACTGTGTATGCTGCTGGGCATACTGTTCATCCAGCTTGTAGGTATCATTCAGGGAGAAATGGTTCGTTGTGGACTGTTTGCCGTTGTCAAGCTCCAGCACGCCGTAATTTCCCTGGAAGCCGCCACCCGGACGAAGCTCGGTGCTATCCATCGCGATCACCAGGTAATACGCGGGATGGCCGACGCCCAGCAACGCGGGAGCAGCGTCTACCAGTTCAGCCAGTTCGGCGAAGATACCGGGCGCTTTAGGGAGTTCGGCCAGCAGGTTTCCATATTTCGTGCCGGGACGGAGTTGATGGGGAAGCGTGTAGGGGTTGAGGTGGTTATAGGCGGAAAGGGCATCGAGCGCATAGCCATATGCGGAAGCCACCAGACTGCGCGCATGCTGAAGGGCTGTCGGGTGTATCCCCGGCCCTGCGCTTGAAAGCGCCCCCCCTTGCAATGGCGTCAGGATGATCTCAGCGACATGGAGCGCCTCATCGCCAGCTGTGGTCAGGTCAAACCCTATCCGCATCAGCAGGGTATAATTGCGCACGGTCGAGCTTGCTGCGCTGAGCGGCGCGCCAACAAATTGTGTGGCAGCGTTGATCTCGGCGAGATCGCTTGAGAGTCCATCGAGTTCTCCCTGCATACTTTTGAGCGTGCCGGGGTTGAGAAGCTGCGAAGCGCCACCGGCCAGCATATGCTGGATGTGTGTGACGCGCGCGATGGCGTCGGCGCCATCATATCCCAGGCGCGCCAGCGTCGCCAGCGGCGCACAGGCGAGCACGAGGAACCCCAGCAGGAGGAAGGCAACAGTGGCCGCAGCCGCCGGACGCCTGCGAAACCGGCGCAGCAGCCAGGCGATCTCTGCGCTGAAGCTGGCGGCGATCTCTGCGCACATCAGACGAAAAAAGCCATCCAGGCGTCCTGAACGCGGATCGCGCCGTATATGTCTGCGTGGCTGAGGATGAGGGCCGCGCACGGGTCGCCGTGCGGGCGAGCCTCCGCCAGGGCCATCATCAGGGTCATCATCGGCTTCATCGTCGGGAGCCTGTGTCCTCCTGGGCGGCTGCTGACGCGGCGATTCGTTCAGCCAGTCGTCTTCGTTTGCCCACTCGCCATCCCAGCCCTCTTCCCAGCCGCCATCCTCATCCTCATCCTCATCCTCATCAACTTCGTCATCCTCTTCGCCTTCGATGTCTTCATCGGCGGCGTCTCTCTCATCCACCCCATGTGAGAAACCGCTCCGGCTGTGCTCACGTTGTCTGCGCGCATCGAGGATAACGCGCTCATAGGTATCGTCGGAGGCCTCTGGCAACTCAAACGGAGCGGCGTCGTTGCGATCCCAGTGTTCCAGTTCATGGGGCGCAAAGTCGCTGGCGCGCCAGTCGCCAGCGCGGGGAGCGCGCTGCCTGCCGACCTGGCTCCCTGCTTTGTCGGGCGCGCCATCCCGCCCTGGCTCATCCGCTGAAGACAAGGAATCCTCGTCGTCGCCTGCCTGAGGTTTGCGCCAACCAGCGAACCGGCTCAGCAAGCCACCGGCCTGAGAGGCGTGGGGCGATGATTGTGGTTCAGGGGAAAGAGGGCCACCGGGCTTGTAGTCGTTGAGGGTACGACCACGCGCGACGTCAGATGGTTTGTCTCCATCGGTGGGGCGTTGTTCACGCGGCGCTTGCCTGCGTTTATTGTTGCGTGAATCCCTCCGATCATCCATGTATGCGTGCCCTGCTCTTTCTCATCTCCACCGGTCATGTGTCGTCGTGCTGATTATGCGCGTACACCTGGCGACCTTGCCAGGGGAGGGCGGCTGATCGGTGGCGTCCGGCTACCCCGCAAGCGTCAGGCCAATGTGTCTGTGCTTTACTCTGTGAGCCTACCATGCTGCCTATGCCTCGTCAAGCAGAATAGGAAAGTTCCTCAGACATCTCTCATATATCTCTTGCCAGCGACACACGCTTCGTGTGCGTCGCAAGCGCCTGGGATTATAAGGCGCTTAGCGGCGCTTGAGTGAGACGACGCCATCGCTTATCTGTACGTCGTAAACCGGCTCTGCCACCGTCGCTGGGCCATCCACCACCTTGCCGTCGCGCAGACGAAACCGCGAGCCGTGCCACGGACACCTGACACAGACCCCTGACTCCAGCGTTCCCTCATCGAGCGGCCCGCCAGCGTGGGTGCAGGTGGCCGCCAGCGCATAGACTTTGCCGCCCAGGTTCACCACCACCACAGGCACACCATCCACCTCCACTCGTTTGAGCTGGCCGTCTGGGAAGTCACTCAGTGAGCCAACACGCTCAAACGTATCGCTTCCATGCTCCCAGGCAGTATGGTTGACATTTGTGCCGTCCTTGAAGACGAGATCGCCGCCCAGGTAGCTGGTATAGGAAAGCAGGGCGAAGGAGATAAATGTCAGAACGGCGGCAGCCATGCTCTTGCCGGTGGGATCAAGGAGCGAGAAGACAATCGCAATGATGACCAGCACGAGCGTGAAGGAGTTGAGCAGCCCATGTATCACTCCCGTCGTTCGCTCCTTGCCGTAGGTATCGCTCCAGTCGGACCAGCCGGTGAAGAACGAGCCGAGCATGCCAAGCACGCCGACAATCAAGGTCACCTCGGCGGCGCGAGGCGCCCAAACCGCCGCCTGGGGAAAGATGAGCCAGATGGCGTCGCAGATGGCCGCTAGCGTCACGCCGCCAATCGCGATATCGGTGATGAGCGGATGCAATGGATGCCCCAACCACGAACCAGCCAACAACGATTTGATGGGATGACGGCCCTTGCCGCGTGCGCCCAGCAAAGTGTTGATAACGCTTTGCAAGCCATCGCTGAAACGATCAAGCATGGGAAAGCTCCTTTGCTCTTGAGACCACACCACGTTGCACGCCACTGTGCATGACTACCATGACTACCATGACTACCATGACTACGCTGTTGGTTTCGCTTGCTGTACGCGCTCGGCAATCTCTTTGACAAGTTGCGCCTGCTCCTTCGAGCAGATCAATAATCCATCAGGCGTATCCACGATGATCAACCCCTCAACACCCGCCGTGGTAATCAGGCGCCCAGTGGCGTTGTAGATCAACGTGTCGCGTGTTTGCACGCCGATATGCGTGTGCAATTGTCCTTCGGCGTCAGTTGGCTGCTCTACAATCGTATTGCCCTGATCATCGCAGGCGTAGAGTGTGGCGACCTGCGCCCAACTGCCGATGTCGTTCCACCCGACGGAGATGGGAATGACGGCAATGCCGCTGGCGCGCTCCATCACACCAGTGTCAATGGTGATGTTCTCGGTCAGCCGTGGCCAGGCCGCGCGCATAGCCTGCTCCACTTCCTGCGTCATGCGTCCCTGTGTGCGCGCCGCAACGACGCCAATTTCATCCAGCACGTCGGCCACGGTCGGTGTCCAGCGGCGAATCTCCTGAAGGATGCGATCCACCCGCCAGACGAAGATGCCCGCGTTCCAGACATAATTGCCTGCCGCGAGATACTCCTCGGCCACCGCGCGTTTCGGCTTCTCGATGAACTGCTCGACGGTATGCGCGCGCAGGCCATCCTGTTGAGTGAGCGGGGCGCCATAGCGAATGTAGCCATAGCCGGTCTCCGGGTAGGTGGGGGTAATGCCAAGCGTTACCAGATACCCCTGCTGCGCGACCTCCTCGGCAAGCGCCAGCGCGCGCCTGAATCCCTCGACATCGGTGATGGCATGGTCGGCGGCGAACGATCCCATGATCGCCTGGGAATCGCGCGCGGCAATCAGCGTGGCAGCGAGGCCAATCGAGGCGGCAGTACCCCGGCCCGATGGCTCGGCGATGATCTGCTCGCGTGGGAGCATAGGTAGTTGTGCAGCGACCGAGTCGTTATAGGCGCCAAAGGTCACAACGTACAAATGATCCATTGGGACAAGCGGCGCGATGCGCTCAACCGTCGCCTGCATCATCGTGTGGGGGCCAGGCAGCCGCAAAAACTGCTTGGGGTTGATCTTTGTGCTCAACGGCCAGAGCCGTGTGCCACTACCGCCTGCCAGAATCGAAGCATACATGAATTGATCATCCTCTGCTACATCGTGTTGGGTATCTTACATGGTGTTGCGGGCCTGCCAGAGCGCAGGGAAGAAGTGCGGACGATTGGCGGCGCGATCCAGGTAGCGCACGCCAGTAGTATGACCAGTTCCGGCTGTGTCGTGTCCAATCGCCCGCTCGGCCATCCGCGCATGCGTATAGCGCCATGAGGCGAACGCTTCGTCAAAGTCGAGCAGGGCCTCGGCCAGCAGAAACAACTCACTATGGGGATTCGGCGCTGGTGAGACGACGTAGAGATCCTGGACGGAGACGCCATGCCGCGCCAGCAGATCGGTCAGCGCATCGTTGAGCGAACGCGCGTCAAACGCTGCTTGCAGACGCTCTGTCCAGATGGTGACGGGCACGCCGTCGGCGGCCTCGGAAAGCGGCGCATGCAGTTGGCGCAGATACGCCGGATCACGCAGGCCCGCCAGCAATTCAAGCTCGCGAAACTGCTGGCTCTCGGAGCCGCTGGCCGGGGCAAGGCCGCTACGAAACACCAGAAAGTCGCTTGGAGCCATTGTTTCCAGGACATGCAGCATAGGGGTGAACAGCCCGACGATACGGGTAATACGCTGGGTCAGGCTGATCGCAAGCCCTACATTGTCGGCGTCGAGCGCGGCAATGGTATGGCGCATGTCAAACAGGATTTGCCGGAACCACAGCTCGAACGCCTGATGTGTGGTGATGAACAAACGCTCGTCGGGATGTCCCAATTCGTCATCCGACGACTGCTGCGCAAGCACTTCATCCACGCGCAGATAGCTACAATAGTGTGTCTGGTTGGCGTCCACAACGGTGTGGCCACAGGGTAGCTTGACACTCATGGTCAAATCCCCTCCTTGTTGGTAAGATAGGTACTTCCATCATACCATGCCACAACACGCAAACGTATTTATCCCCTGTTTGTCGCGGGTATATCCAATGTAATGTATTTAGAACGGCGATTGCACATCACTATTGCTGATCAGCCATTGCCCATTGCTTTGCAACGCGAAGGAGAGCGTATCGTTGGCCGGGATGGCGATGCCGTCGAGCGTCTCAACGAAGGGAACGACATAGCTGGCGCTGTCGCCCGTCACGCGGTAGGTAGTGAAGTCGGGGGTATCGCAGCTATAGGAGATGCCCTGGGAGCGACCTGACTCGAAGGCGCTCACAAACTGCGCCCTGGGGTTGGCGGCCTGATATTGCGGGGTAAACAGGTTGTAGGCTTCATCAAAGCGGTTCGCGGCCAGGTCGGCGCAAAATTGCTGGCCAACAAGGTACGGCCCGACATCCGGCCCTTCGGCCTGCGTGGGGATTGCGCCAAGTGTCCATACGCTGCCAGTGAAGGTGAGTGTCACGTTACCTTGTATCGCGCCCGCCACGCGACGGGTAACGCCGAGTGTCAGATTGGCCTGGGTATCGGTGTTCTTCTGCCCAACCGCTACAACGCCGCAGGAGGTGATCGTCCCACTGATCAGATCGTGCAGGCGCTCGGTGGTCGTGTAGGCGTTTGCTGTGACGGACGTCTGAGCTGTCGTCCCAAGCAACTGATAGGCTCGCTGATAGTTCTGGCTACGCAGGGCTGCGCAATAGCCGTCTATAGCGTCAAGCGCGCCAAAGTTCACGCCAAGCAGCGATGTAGCGAGAGCGTCAATCTGCCAGCCATCATGATAGGCCACTGTGAGATCGCCCGGAAAGTTGCGCCTAGCGCCATGCGCCTGACGGGTGATGCGTGCGCTGAACTGGGAGCTGCCCAGGGGAACCGCTGTAAACGCCAGCGGAACGGCGCTCTGACAGACGGTCGCCGTCCCCTCCGCAAGGTCGAGCGTGGTCATATCCTGCGTAAATTGCTGCTGGCTGTAGAGCGATTGAAAACGCTGATCGGTCAGGGCATAGGCGTCGCTATAGTGTTGGGCCGTCAGATCGGCGCAGAAGGCGCGCATTGGCCCGGTTGGCAGGTAGGAGAAGGCAAGAAAGCCAGCGCCAGCCAGGAGCAACGCCAGCAGCGCAACTGAACCGGCGAATACCAACCCTGCGCGCGAGCGCCGCGTCCGCTCTGGCGGGACGGTGAGATAAGGCGCGGGCCGATCTGCGGAGGCGGACATGTGAGAAGGAGAATACGTGGGAGTATGGGGGGTAGTGACGCCTGTAGGCGCAGATGTAGGCGCCATGAAAGCAGGCACATCAGCGCCCGGCGGCAGTGGACGAAACAGTGTCGCTTCAGTTGGGGGAAGCTGTGGGTGTGGCTGTGGCTGCTCCGTTCGTATGGTTTCGGCGTCGCCGTTTCCCACTTGCGCAGGGACGGGATAACGCCCGCCATATCCGGCCTGATTCGCCCGATTGGGCGCTACGGGATCCGCTGGTTGGGTGCGGCCACGGTCTACCGGCGTGGGAATGACTGCGCGCTGCGAAATGGGCGTGGGGGGATGCGCGGGCGGAAGCGCCTCGGCGGCATCGGCGCGCGGCTCTGCATACAACCGCGTCGGCTGCGTCGGCTTGCCCGATTCCGCCTCACCTTGCCCGTCCGATCTATTCGATCCATCCGAGCCGCCAAAGGCTGTATCACGCATCACTGCTCACGCCCTCCCTCCTGGCTGAAATCTGCCGTCACCATACATGAGTACGGCTGACAGGGGCGACGTGTTACGCCTGGCGCCACTTGCCGCAGGACATCGAGCAGCCCCCACACCACGCTTATCCTTAGGTCGGGCGTGGGTTAGACACCCGCCGGAGTGCGATCAACCGCTGGGGTCGTGGTAGTTGTCGGCTGCTCGTCAGCAGACCCACCACGCGCGGCGTCGCGCAGTTCGCCGATGCGCTGGCTCAGCCACTGTGTTTGCGATGTGGTGATCTCGCGCGCCTGACGCCAGGTGTCTTCGTTGAGATTGTCGGCGATCCAGGTGCGAGCGCGCTCACGGCGCTGTGCACCGTTGTCGGGATCGAGGAAATATGCGAGGGCGGCTCCCGCCGCAAGCGCCAACAGTATCCGTTTCATGAGTCTCCTCCAGAGTTGTCTGTCGCTAGGTACAATCGCCTGATCGCAGGCGCAACATAGTCTAGCACATTGCATGCCTACCGTGCTATACAATCATGTCTACACAAACGATGTGCGCATATGAGTGGTTGCGCAGGTCGTCAGAAAAGGCTCCATGTAGATGCGATTGACATGCGATTGACATGCGATTGACATGCGATTGACATGCGATTGACGCCCGGCAGAAACACCGAGCGGGCCAGTCCATTGCTCGCGCAAGGAGGAAAGCGGCGCCAAAAGTAATAAAATCTCTAGAGCGGCTAGCGTAGATATGATACTATTGTGCTTGGCATAGCGCGCCCATACCGATCGCTTGTGTTTGGCGCTCAGACGCCACAGCGCTGCAATGACGAGGCGCCTTGCAACTTGCATTCATGCTTCATCTGGAAAGGGATTCGGCGTTTCCCATGAAAATAAAATGGTGGTATCCTGCATTGCTCGCTATTCCTGCGGCGGGCGTCATGTGGTACGAGAACACATTCACCGCGTCCGCCGGGCGCTATAACGTCTGGGTTTTTGCGCTCTCGCTGGTTGCGCTGATCCCCCTGGCGCAACTGAGTGGCGATGTCACCGAGTCGCTCTCGGAATACCTTAGCCCACTGGTCAAGGGCCTGCTGGACGCCTCGCTGAGTAACGTGCCTGAACTGGCAATTGGTGTCTTGCTCTTCGTGCAGGGCATCCTGAACCCTATCTATCAAACCGATAACTTCCTGGTGGTGCGGGGATTGCTGATTGGCTCCGTCATCAATAATGTCTTGTTCACGCTGGGGATCGCCACGTTCATCGGCGCCTATCGCCACGGGCGCCTGCGTTTCGACAAAGAGCAGGCGGCAGGGTACGCCTCGATGCTGGCGCTGGCGGTGGTAGGGTTGGCGCTTCCCACGCTGGCTACCTCGTTCTCACGGCTCACCGGCGGCGCCTTACGTTCCGCCGAGACGAATGTCAGCCTGGTCGTCGGCGGTATTCTGATCGTCAGCTACATCGCCTATGTCGGCTCGAGCATCTTCAAGTGGGGCGAGAAACCAGCTCCCGCCGCCGGGGCAGGGGAAGGTGAAGCCACCGTAGGGAGAGCCTCGGCAGAGCATCTTACAGAACATCATGCTGCGGAACATGCGAAACATGGCGAACATGGCGAACATAGCGAACATGGTGAGGGCCACGAAGGTCATGAGGGCCACAAGCGGCATGAAGAAGAGATCATGACCGCCGCACGCGAAGAGCGCATGGAGCGAGAAAGAGAACTGGAAGCGAAAAGGCTGGCGGAAGAGAAGGCAGAACAGGAACGCCTGGAACGCCGGAAACGCAGCGGCGGCCTGTTTGTGTTGGCGACGCTTGGCTTCACCATTGTCACCCTGATCACGGTGGGGATGTGCTATACGCTGACGACCGTGACCGAGCCGGTGATCCAGGAGACGGCGCTCACACCGCTCTCGGTTGGATTGATCATCTTCCCCATCATCTGCAACTTTGGCGAAATCCTCGAGGCCATCCAACTGAGTTGGAAGCGTGATATGGAAGGCGCGATGGAGATCGCGGCGGGGTCAAGCGTGCAGGTGCCGCTGTTCGTCGCCCCGCTGCTTGTCTTCATCGCCTACTTCCTTTCGCTTGGTGGGCTGACTGCGCCAATGACGTTGATCTTTCCTGCGCTGGAACTGATCGTGGTGGGACTGGTCACGTTCGTCTATGCGCTGGTCAATCTCGATGGCGAGACCTCCTGGCTGGAGGGCGCGCAACTGCTGGCGTTTTACGCGATGATCACCGTGACGGCCTTTGCGCTGCCCGGCGCGTAAGCGCCAGATTGCTCTTCGCGGCAAAAGAAAGGCATGAACCTGCGAGAATTGGTTCGACAGAGGTTCATGCCTGGCGTCGGTCAATACGCTGGTGTTTAACGCTTAATGGCTTAAATGCTTAATGCGCGCCTGCGGGCGCCCGGCGCGTGCGTGTGGATGTCGTCTTTGGGCGGCCCGTCACAGTTGGCTCAGTAGCATCGGGCGCCGCTGTGGCTTCCGTGGCTGGCGCTGGTGTGGCGCTGGCCTCAGGTTGTTCAGCGTTTTCTGTGGCCTCAGCGTTAGCCTCTGGCGCTTCTAAGGCAGGCGCCGTCTCTACATCGGCGACGGGCGGCGCTGGCGTCTCGGCGCTCTCAGCGACCTCAGCCACAGGCGCAGCAGAAGCGCCGCCAGCAGGTTCCGCAACTTCTAAAGGCGCTGCCTGCGCTGCGGCAGGCGCATTCTTGCCATCCTGGCCGCCGTGCTTCTTCCGCTCGCGAGCCTCAGGCGCCTCTTTCCTAGCAGGTTCCCAGCCGGGAGCGCGCGTCATGATCATGGACATCATCTTGCCTTCCATGATCGGAGGGCGTTCCAGCACGGCGACGGCCTTCATCGCGGCGATCACCCGTTCGAGCAACTGTCGCCCAAGCTCTGGGTGCGCCAT